>JGI24708J26588_10000640_pt1 | contig 28446 bp, 24 predicted proteins | sample BioPla1DNA2_FD_26588 | JGI IMG/M metagenome (IMG submission 26588) | reverse complement strand
AATTATCCGAGAGTTCATTGACAAAATTATAGTATTTAAGGCTGAAAAGGTAGATGGCCACAGAACCCAGCGGATTCAAATTTTNTATAACTGCATTGGTGCTATCGACTTACCAAAATAAACGAAAAACGGCATAGCCGAATATCAACGACTATGCCGAATTTTTCAGGAATTATAAATCCCTATCTGACCGCTCCTAAGGTTCTATTTTTTTATCATTCGAAACAAACCGACATTCTCCATGTTCTCTAATCTATAAACTCTAATATGATATTTCATTAAAGGAATAATCCCTATATCATTAATTCCATCGGGGTATGCCTTATATTCAAAATACTTCTTTTCTCCATACACAGAAATAACATCAAACCATAAAAATGTATAATAATTATTTAATATAGCCTGCATATGGCGATCGTTTTCTATTTCTATCCCATTAATTTTGACAATGATATCTCCCCGCTTCATCCCAATTTTCTCTGCAACACCTTCAGGTTTTAATTCATGAATCCGAACTCCTTTATCAGGATAAGTGTATAAAGGCTCTGACAGCCTTTCTTTTCGTTGACTTCCAACTATAAGGACTTCATGAAGAAGGGGCATGAGTATAACACCTAAGAATTGAAGCCATAATCTTTGGGGTGACATAATAGCAATAATTATTAAAGTTAAACTATAGAACACGAGTAATATAGCAGTTTTCCTAGATTTTTTTTCAGGTTCAGTTGATACAGCAATATCTCCATATCCTAAAACAGCTGTAATAGGTATAACCGAATAAATTAATATTGTAGCTGGACTCGGGCTTTCAATTATATTTTTTAATACTGGCCACCAATTGGGAGTCTCAATTAATCCCTGCTGGGGAACTGCTGTTACAAAATCCATAATTAGTAATGTAAAAGGAAGAGGCCAGAACCTTTGCATCATATAAGCAGCAGCAACTTTATTATCCTTTTGAATTACGATTGGAATACTATCAGCAGCTCCTTCTAAAAACACAAGCCACGCTTCCATAAGATGAAGTACTCCTACAAGAGCTATAATACTGGGAATATCCAAATTTATATTAGGAACTACATAGGTAAAAATCTTTTGCCCTCTAAAAATCAACGATATAATTCCTAGAATTCCTCCAGCATAGGAAAAACATAAATATCTAAAATTAAATAAGGCAAGCAGCAATGCTATTGGTAAAAGGAAAGCCATATGTGCTGAAAAATGCATAGGAATACCAAAATAGATTAAGATTATACTAAGTCCTATACCTACCAATATACCACTTAAAGTTGACTGTACCATCTTTTCATATACCTTTGTTTTTACTAAAAAGACACTTTGCACTTCAATTTCTTGGTTTTTTTTATACATCCAATACATTAAATAAAGGATAATAAAAAACCAAGGTTGAAAAACCGCAAAAGATATTGCTTGCATCGTAGTATATACTACCTGAAGAAAATAATGCATATTACCCACCTATCGTAAGAACTATATTTGGTTCATTAATACTTCTATTGCTTTTTTAAGTTGAACATCTTCATCCTCTTCTATGCTTAAATTAGTCTTTAATTCTTCTGGAAGTTCTACTATATAGTCAGGTTCAATGCCTATTCCTTGTATGCAAACTCCACTTGGAGTAAAGTATTTACCAATTGTCACTTTAAGTGCTGAACCATCTCCTAAAGGAAACACAGTCTGAATTAAGCCCTTTCCAAAGGTTTGGGTACCAACGATTTTTCCTTTATTATGATCTTTTACCGCACCAGCAAGTATTTCAGAAGCACTAGCACTATTTTCATTAACAAGAACTACTAAGGGAATATCTACTTCCTTTTCATCAGATAAATAAGTTTCTCTTTTTCCACTCTTGTTTTCAGTATAAAAAATCATGCCTTCTGGAAGAATCTCATCAGTAATTTCTGCAACAACACTTAACAAACCGCCAGGATTATTTCTAATGTCAATAATCAAACCTTTTGGTTCTTCTTTTATTAATTCATTATACGCAGACATATATTGGTCATAAGTAACTTCATCAAAGGATGAAATTTTTATATATGCTATTTGATTATCTAGCATCCTATGTGAAACAGTTGGATAATCAATATTAGCCCTTTCAATTTCAACCTCAAAAGTTCTTGCTTCTTCTTTTCTTAAGACTGTTACCCTAACCTTAGTTCCAGCAGGTCCTTTCATCATAGATACAGCTTCTTCTAAATCACTTCCAGTTACATCAAAGTCATTTACCTTTATTATTTTATCTCCTGGTAATAATCCTGCCTTTTCCCCTGGAGAACCTTCAAAAGGTGCTACAACCGTAATTAGCTTATCATCTTGGTCTACAGAAACGACAACACCAATTCCTGCATAACGCCCAGTTGTTTCAGTTTTAAAAGTTTCAAATTGCTTCTCAGTTAAATAAACAGTATAAGGATCCCCTATGCCGTCAACTATTCCTTTATACATTCCCTCTTCAAGTTCCTTTGTATCAAAATCATCAACGTAATATTTATTTAAGTATGAAATTATCTTATTAACTTTTTGATTTACTCCTATATTAACGTTTCCCGTCATGCCCATTACAACTTTAAAACCAAATAATAATATATTAATAGTCATTATTGTTGTCATACCAATAAGCAAGCCACTAAAAAAAGATTTTTTATTTTTCATTTACCGGCACCCCTTTAGTGATTATATTTTATTGTATTAAATTTTACATCTTATTATACCATACAAGAAATAAGAAAGTCATTTATATGAAAAAGATAAAGGACCTTGTCCTTTATCTTGAAAAATACTGCATAGGGTTAACATGTGCTCCGTTAATCCTAACCTCAAAATGACAGTGGTTTCCTGTAGAATTACCGGTACTTCCTATTTTTGCTATAGTATCTCCCCTATTTACCACTTGTCCTGGGCTTACTAATAATTGAGAGTTATGTGCATATAGAGTAGTAATTCCGCTACCGTGGTCAATTATTACCGTATATCCGTAACCATTAATATATCCGGAAGTTATAACTTCTCCTTCTGCAGCAGCTACTACACTAACTCCCTTTGGAGCAGGAATGTCGATACCTTTATGAAATTCCTTGCCCCTAAATATAGGGCTAATTCTTTCTCCATATTCCGAACTAAGGTAATAGTATCCGGGAACTGGCCAATCAAATGCCCCTCCACTATAAACCCTAGTACTTTTTCTTGTTAGTTCAATTATTTCTTTTTCTAATTTCTTAGATATTTCTTCTTCTTCTTTTATTAATTGCATAAATGCAATCTCGTCTTCATTTAATTGTTTCAAGGTTGTTTCTCTTTCTTTTAAAGTATTCTCTAAAGCATATTTTACTCCTAATTGTTCTTTCTTTATAAGGGTTACTTCATCCTTTTTATCATTCAACTCTTCTTGTTGAACTTTAATCTTTTCTTCATTTTCTTTCATAGTATCCATTAATTTTTGATCATGCTCAGCAATTCTAGAAAAGATATCAATCCTATTAAGAAAATCAGAAAAACTCTTTGAATTAAGAAGAACTTGAATATAGCCTACTTTTCTATTCATATACATACATCTAAATCTTTCTTTAAATTCTTCATATTTAAGTTGCCTCTGGTATTCTGCTTCTTCAAGTTCATTTTGTTTAACAATAATCTCCGCTTCCAAGGTTTCTATTCTATCATTTATTTCATTTAAATATGCTTCTACATTCTCCAATTCTTTATCAAGTCTTGCGATATTTTGCATAATTTCTTTTTTTTCACTTTTTGTTTTTTCTAACTTCTCTTTAGCTGATTTTAAGTTTCTTTGTATTTCTTGAAGTTGATTTCTCTTGTAATCTATAGAATTTGCATGAGCAGTATAAAAGGAAGACAAACCGACTAAGATGCATATTAAAGCTATTATCCCCTTTTTAAAAGTTGTTTTCATTATTCACCCTCCATAAATAAAGAAAGATGTATTTATACTTTCAAATACCTTCTAATAGAAATACTACTACCAATAATTCCTATAGAAACTCCTATTATTAAAGATACTGGAGTTAGAACGCTAAATATTTCTTCGGTTGTTCTAAAGGCTAAAATATTTTGAAGAACTGTATTCTTCTCATATATTAACTGAGTAATAAAATTATAAAATGCCCACACAATTCCAAGAGGAATAATTGCACCTATAAGACCAATAATTATCCCTTCAATGATAAAGGGCCACCTAATAAACCAATCTGTTGCACCTATATATTTCATTATATTAATCTCCGTCTTCCTAATATATACTGTAAGACGGATTGTATTATCCATAAGCATTATTCCTATAAAACATAATACTAAAATAAGTACCAAACTAATAATTCTAATAATATTATTAAAACTAATAAGTATTTTGGTTTCTTCTTCAAAATACCTTACTTCTATCCCATTAATTTCATTAAGTTGGGATATTACATCTTTTTGATATCTTATATCCTCAAGAGTAAGTTCAAAAGAAGGAGGCAATGGATTATCTTCTTCCAAGCCATCCAGTAAAGATGCATATTCACCCCATTCTGCTTTTTCTGACTCTAAGGCTTCTTCTGGGGAAATATATTTAACTTCTTTAACATTATCAATCTTGTTAATTTTTTCTTTTATATCTTCAATAGTCTTTTCATTGTATTTTTCTTTGGTATAAAAGACGGTAATACCTGCTGTCTCTTCTAAAATTTCTAACATATAATCAATATTTACAGCAACACAATAAAAAATTCCCACAATCATTAAACATGAAGAAATAGTAGCAATAGAAGCAAATGACATCAGTCTGTTTCTCCAAATTCCTCTTAAACCTTGAGCTGCAAAATACTTCATTGTTCTAATCTTCATCGCTATATCCACCTTTTGGTAAATCTCTTACAAGTATTCCTTCTTGCAATTCTATTACTCTTTTCTTCATTTTGTTAACAATATCCTTGTCATGAGTTGCTATTACTACCGTAGTACCTCTACTATTAATATCTTTTAACACCTTCATTATTTCCCATGCAGTTTTAGGATCTAAATTCCCTGTTGGTTCATCTGCTAAAAGTATTGGTGGATTATTTACAATGGCTCTTGCCAAAGCAGTTCTTTGCTGCTCACCACCTGATAATTGATTGGGGTAGGCTCTTGCCTTTCTTGATAAACCTACCATAGATAAAACCATTGGAACATTTCTTCTTATTTCTTTGGGAGAAGCCTCTACAATTTGCATTGCAAAAGCTACATTTTCATAAACCGTCTTATTAGGAAGTAATCTAAAGTCTTGGAATACAACCCCTAAACCTCTTCGCAAATAGGGAATACGACTTTTCTTTAATTTAGTTATATTTTTATTATTTATGATGATGTCACCATGATTGGGTTCTACTTCTTTTAATAAAAGTTTTATCAAGGTAGACTTACCTGAACCACTACTACCAATGATAAAAGCAAATTCCCCTTTTTCAATTTTTAAAGATACGTTTAATAAAGCATCTGCTCCATTATCATAAGTTTTAGTCACATTATTCAGCTCAATCAAGTTAATCCCCCCTATAAGGGCATAAAATTTCTTTTATTTTACATTATTTCTATAGAAATATCAATACGCCACAATATTCGAGTATTATTAATAAGACATCTTTTCAACATAATTCATATACTTGCTAACCATTAAGGTAATTTTAAAGGTTATAGCATCTTCAAAATTTCTTAAATCCAATCCTGTCATTTTTTGAAGTTTATCTAATCGATAAACCAAAGTATTTCTATGAATATATAATTGTCTAGAAGTCTCGGAAACGTTTAAATTATTCTCAAAAAATTTATTTACTGTAGTCAGGGTTTCTTCATCAAATTCACTTATGCTTCTTCCATGAAGAACTTCATTAACATACATATGGCATAAGGGAACTGGAAGTTGATAAATGAGTCGTCCAATTCCTAATTTGTCATAACTAATTATATTTTTTTCACTATAGAATATTTTACCAACTTCTAATGCCATTTTGGCCTCTTTATACGATCTAGAAACATCTTTTAAGTCTTCAACAAATGTACCAACTGCAACAGATACTTTGCTCATAGCTTCACTACTTACAGTATCATATATTATACGGGCTATCTTTTCTTTATCATCTCTATGTTCTTTATCTGTAATTTCTTTTACCAAAATAACACTTTTCTCATCCACAGCAGTAACAAAGTCTTTTGATTTTGCCGGAAAAATACTTCTAACTATTTCTACATAATTTATATCTTTATCAGGCTGAGTATCAATTAAATATACTACTCTTGTTACATTATTATCGATATTTAGTTTCTTGGATTTGCTATATATATCAACCAATAGCATATTGTCCAATAAAAGATTTTTAATAAAGTTATCTTTGTCATATCTTTCTTTGTATGCAACTAGTAAATTTTGAATTTGAAAGGCAGCAATTTTACCTATCCTGTATGCTTCTTCATCTTCTCCTTTTATGGAGATAATGTATTCAGCTACATTTTCATCAAAAACTTTAAAATAATGATAACCCTGAATTAATTGACTCTCTGCTTGTGAATTTGCAAAATCCTCAACAATAGACTGATAAAGACTAATTTGCACTTCTTCCGTAGATGCCAACACTTTAGCCTCGGTATCGGTAATACAAAACTCTCTTCTTGTTATAGCTTTTAACCCATCAATGGTACTTTGTAAAACTTGATTTGAAATCATATTATCAACACTCCCGGCATTATTAAATAAATGAGGAAACACCCTCTCTATCTTATATTATAGTATATTTTGAAAAAAATAAAGAGAAAATACACAAAATCTGTGTATTTTCTCCTATATAATCGTTATTTTTTATAATATTAATTAGTAATTGTTAATTCGGTATCTTTATCAAAGATATGAATATGATTAACATCTAATGCAATTTTAATTGTATCTCCTGGTTTAGCTTCACTCTTTGGATCAACACGAGCTGTCAAGTTTTGACCATTAGTAACCATATAGAGATATACTTCTGCTCCAAGCATTTCAGTAACTTCAACATTTGCACTTATTGTACTAGTAGGTGATGCTTCAATAAATGGTGCTTCATCATGAAGGTCTTCAGGACGAATTCCCATAATAACTTCTTTACCAACATATCCACCATCTACAAGTTTTTTAGCTTTTGCTTGAGGTAATTTAATTTCTTCATTTCCAAATGCAAGGATGATATCTTCACCTTGTTTTACAACTTTAGTTTCAATAAAGTTCATTTGAGGTGAACCAATGAAACCTGCAACGAATAGGTTATTTGGACTTTTATAAAGATTGCTTGGTGAATCTACTTGTTGAATAACTCCATCTTTTAAAACAACAATTCTTGTACCCAAAGTCATAGCTTCTGTTTGGTCATGAGTAACATAAATAAATGTTGTTTGAAGTCTTTGATGAAGTTTAGATATTTCAGTTCTCATTTGAACTCTTAATTTAGCATCCAAGTTTGATAAAGGTTCGTCCATTAAGAATACCTTAGGCTCACGAACAATTGCACGTCCCATTGCAACACGTTGTCTTTGTCCACCAGATAAAGCCTTAGGTCTTCTATCTAATAAATGATCGATATCAAGTATCTTTGCTGCTTCTCTAACACGTCTATCAATTTCTGGTTTAGGTGTTTTACGAAGTTTTAAACCAAATGCCATGTTATCATACACAGTCATATGTGGATATAAAGCATAGTTTTGGAATACCATCGCAATATCTCTATCTTTTGGTGCAACGTCATTACATAATTTATCACCAATCCATAGTTCTCCTGAAGTAATTTCTTCAAGACCTGCAATCATGCGAAGGGTTGTTGATTTACCACATCCTGATGGCCCTACGAAAATGATAAATTCTTTATCCTCTATATCNAGAGAAAAATCTTTAACAGCTACAAAACCATTAGGATATTTTTTATAAATATTCTTTAATTTTAACTCTGCCATTAAAAAGCCCCCTTATTAATGAGTAATTAGATTCTCGCATCTAGAATTAATATACTATATTTCGATAAGTTGTACTATTGCCCTTTTTAACAAATCACTTAAAATAGTTTTGTTAACTTTGCATAGGTTGATGACATAAAATTAGCTTTTTTGTCATGATACCGCAATTATTTACAAGTACTTTTTATAGTTTTAACATAATTAATTACTAATTTTTGGAATATTTCTTGCAATTTGTTAATAATTACAACGATTCTTTAGCTTCATATTCAATAAATCCTTCTCCTAGCACTTCTTTTACATCTGAAACTATAACAAAAGCCTTTGTATCCAGACTTCTTACTATGTCTTTAAGTTTGTATATTTCTTTTTTGGATACTACACAAAATAAAACTTCTTTATCATTATTGGTATACATTCCTCTTCCATTTAAGCCTGTTACTCCTCTATCTAGTATTCTCATTATTTCTTGTGCAATTGTTTCACCTTTATCAGAAATAATAAATACAGCTTTTGAAAAATGTACACCTTCAAGCATATTATCAAGAATTTTTCCTGTGATATATACAGCAATTATGGCATACATGGTATTTATAGCTCCAAAAATAACAGCCCCTGAAAAAATAATAATACCATCTAAAACCATCATAATCTTGCCAACAGACAATTGTTTAATAAAATGCTGAAGTATATTAGCCGCAAGATCTGTTCCGCCAGTTGTTCCATAGGCAATAAATACAAAACCTAGACCTATTCCAGACAGCACTCCTCCAAATAAAGAAGATAATAATATATCTGTAGGTGGAGCTGGGATATATTTAGTAAAAAACAATGCAAAAGACAAAAATATAATTGCATAAAGTGTTTTTTTCCCAAACCCTTTGCCTTTTATTTTAATTCCTATTAGATATAAAGGTATATTTAAAACTATATTTGTAAACCATAAGGGAATTCCATCTTTAAATAAGCCAACTGTCATATGTTTAATAACAATTGCTAAGCCTGTTACCCCTCCAATTACTAAATTTTGTTTCTCAAAGAACAAATTGGTCCCACAAGCTAAAATAGTTGTCCCAATACTTATTAGTAAATAATCACGAAAAAGTTGTTTTTTAAGTAATCCTTGCATTATAATACCTTCCTTAAAAATTTTAGTTACAAATATCTTCCAAACAGTTTTCTAGTATACTAAAATAACAAATAATAAAAAGAAATAATTTAAAAATTATTTCTTTTTATTATTAACAGAAATTCTTAATATATTCCATAAAAATATAGGAAGCCTTATCATTCTCTTAATTCTTGTGGGTTGACTAATAAGTCTGTAAAACCATTCCAAAGCTAATTTTTGAAATATAACAGGAGCTCTTTTCACCTTCCCAGCCATAACATCAAAACTTCCTCCAACACCAATACATAATTTGGCAGGCAAAATATCTTTATACTTATCAATTAATATTTCTTGTTTTGGAGCCCCTAACCCAACTAGTAAAACGTCGGGCTTAACAGCTTGAATCTTCTTAATTATTTCTTTCTCATCTTTAAAATAACCATGCTGTCTTCCAACTATCTTTAGGCCTTTATATTTTTCTTCCATCTTTTTAGCCGCCTTATCAGCTATCCCAACTTCTCCGCCTAAAAAATAAAAAGTATAATCTGTTTTAGCAGCAGATTTAAATAAATTTTGGACTAAATCATAACCTGCTACTCTTTCAGGAAGGCTTGGTCCTTTTAGTATTCTTGAAGCCAATACAACACCTATTCCGTCAGGAACAACTAAAGAAGCATTATTTAGTGCTTTCATTAATTCTTTATTGTCTTGAGCTTCCATAATTATCTCAGGATTTGGTGTAAATACTGCATGACATTGTTCAGTTTTCAAAAAGCTCATAAGCTTTGAAACTGCCTCATCCATTGTCACAACATCAATAGGAACATTCATGATATTTATTCTATTAAGCATATTTTAGCCTCCATTAATTTAACAACTAGCAATAATAAACAAAATTTATTCTCCATCTTGATTTTGTTCATAATTATTTGCATTTTGAAGGAATAAAACTAAATCAAATTCATTTTCCTCTAAATACTCCATTAAAGTTTTATCCTTATAATGTCTTAAATCAAAAACCTCTGTATAAGCAAAATTTAATGACATAAAGGGTGAAAAAGGTAAACCAAAGGAATCTTGAACAATTAAAATTCTACCCTCATCAATCATTTTATTTTCAATTACTAATAAGGGATAATCCCCTCCTAAATATGCTGCATATCTGTTTGTTGAAGCTGGGGCAGTCATGTCTAAATATTCTTCTTTAACCATTACATCATAAAAAGAACCTGTAAATTCTTTAGTTGTACTGTGACTATAATGATACACCATTTCATAACTTGTATCAAAATTAGGATGAATAAAAGTATAATCATCTACTCCTGCATATAACTTCCCTACTCTTCGTCCTTGAGAGCCTAAGAAACAATCTTTATATTCTTCCACAAAATAATTATTCAAATCAGTAGTAACATCCACATTGGATACAGGTATATCTAAATTCTTATCAATATACTCAATTACTTTACAATAGCCCCAAAAAGCAGCAGGAGTTTTCCAGTGATGGTCAGTTATATAAAACATATCTTCATGAACAATATTATCCTTTTGAATTTCTTCTCTTAAGTCAATAGTTCTTATATTAGCTTCTTTTAATAATTCAAGCATTTCATCTGCCTTAACATTATTATAATCCTCTAGACCTACGGGAAGTTGATTATCGTATTTTGACACTTTATGAGGTGCTTGTACATAAATAAACTCAGTAGATTTGCTTTCTAAGTATTTTTTTAATGCAACAACATTTTTTGCTGTTGAAGTAAGATCTCTTGGATAACTAGAAAGAGTAAGCTGTCCATTTTTCATCTTGTAAACTGTACTATTTACTGCATCAGCATCGTTTACAACATTTTTACCCAACAGCCTTTGAAATCCACCAAATATATCAANGAAAGCCAATCTCTTATAGAAATTTTGATTAACACTAGATTCAAATTCATTAATAACTCCCTTTAATAATTGATTGGCAGATAAACTATTTGCACGTCCATTTTTATAAGCTGTAATAACTCTTTGCTTAATATCAGACCCTTTTGTTAAAGTGGTTGAAACTCCAAAGCTAAAAATTGCAAGAATAAAAATTACAGCTATTAAGTATTGCTTAAGATTTTTATCAACTTCTAATCTTTTTAGTAATTTCATTTTATACATCTCCTTAATATGTACAGAAGAATTAAGAATTAAAAATTAAAATATATAAATGGATTATATGTACCTTTTATTATATAAGAAATAGATAAGATAAAAATAATTAAATAGGAGGCTACATAGCCAAAGGAATATAATTTATTTTTATTTTTAATTTTTGTTGATAACCATTTTATTATAGGAACAGAACAGAGTGCTGAAAACAATAAAAAGTATTTGTATTCATTAAAATAAAGTATTGTTAAATTATCAAATATAGAAGTCCCTTTAAATCCAAGCATTACTTTTATATATTCAGTTGCATGGCTGATATTATCAGCTCTAAATAATACCCAACCCATTAAAACAAAAAACATTGTATAAATATACGTTAATACATTATACTTTCCAAATCTGTCTTTAAAATTAACAAGTTTTTCAAAGGAAATGAGAACAAAATATAAAAATCCCCATAATATAAATGTCCAATTTGCTCCGTGCCATACTCCTGTTAATGACCATACAACAAATAAATTAAACACTAATCTTTTTTTAGTTTTTACCCTACTTCCGCCAAGAGGAAAGTAAACATAATCTCTAAACCAAGTTGATAGCGATATGTGCCATCTACGCCAGAACTCTGAAATAGATCTTGATATGTATGGATAATTAAAGTTCTCTAAGAAATGGAAGCCAAACATTCTACCCAAGCCTATAGCCATATCAGAATAACCGCTAAAATCAAAAAATATTTGAAAAGCATATGCTATAACTCCTAGCCATGCAAAACTTACAGAAAGTGAATCTGTTCCCATTGCAAAGGCCTTGTCTGCTATAAGTGCCATATTATTTGCAAGGAGAACCTTTTTACCTAGACCTGTAATAAATCTGCATACACCTTGTGAAAAATCCTCTATGTTTTCTTTTCTATGATTGACTTCTTCTGCTATTGTTTGATATCTTACTATAGGACCTGCAATAAGTTGAGGAAAAAATGAAATATAAAGTCCTACATATAAAGGATTCTTTTGCACTTCTCCATCTTTTCTATAAACATCTATTACATATGACATGTTTTGAAATGTAAAAAATGATATCCCAATAGGCAAAGCAATATTAGGCACAATAATATTTGTCTTAAAGAAATAATTAATATTTTCTAAAGTAAACATTAAATACTTGAAAATAAATATAATAGTTAAATTAAATACAACCATCAAGCTTATAACTAATCTGGATTTAAACTTATCTTCCCTATATTTGTCCACCAACAAACCAAAAAACCAATTAAAAATAATTGAAAAAATCATAATTAAGACAAATACAGGTTCTCCCCATGCATAAAATCCTAAACTAGCAAAAAGCAAAAGTATATTTTTTAATTTTATACTATTTCTAAAGGGAACATAATACATAAATAAAACTGCTGGTAAAAAGAAAAAAATAAAGACAACACTAGAAAATAGCATCTTTTCACATCCTTAATGACTATTAGAATCCCAAGTTATTGTAACAAAATTTCTAATAAAAATCCATTGTTTTAATTTAAAGATATAAAGGTTATGGAATAAATAACTATTTCCATAACCTAATATCTTTATTTATAAATACTATGTAAAATTAATTATTTTTTTATAACATCTTCAAGGGTATATATTGTGAGGATATTAATGGATACAGGAAGATGTCCTCCACCAGCATGCATAATAACAAATTCAAGCTCGTCTTTATCTTCTTCAACTGTATATTCCATCATGTTAGACACTTCATAAAAAGCATTCATTGGTGTAATTATGTAATCACCCCCAGGAGTCCTAACTGCTCCTGCATATAAGCCACCTCTTGGATTTAATCTTATTAGAAGCTTTCTTGGCTTTTCATCTTTGTTTTCAATTGGAATTTTCACTCTATACTTTACTCCAAAATGTCCTTTGTTGTCTCTTGTACCTTTATCCTGTTCAAAACTATTTTCTGCTGAAAACCAATGATCTGTAAAACCATTTGAAATACTATAAGAATAATCCTTGTCTCCTACTTTATATACAGGCAATTCTGCATATATTTCTGAATAATTCCAAGTTCCTCTGGGATGAACGTCATTTGCTTTTAACAGTGGACCGTGAATTCTTGATAAATCACTTGATTTATCCTTACATGCTACAATTCTTAGTTCGTAATCTAAAGGACCAGTACCACTTTTCTTTTCAACACTAAATTCATGAAGAAAACTTATAAGATGTTCATGATTAGCAAAAAAGTAATCCAAAGTGATGCTTTCGCCTTTTCCTACAACTGTATTATTTAAATCAATCGCCGGAAGCTTATCACTAATGCTTAATTCTGCAATTTTAACACCCACGTCAATAATTGACCATCCATCAGAGCTTTCTTTACCGCTTCCCCTTAAATCTACTATTTCTATCTCGTTTGTATCGGAATAATTAGTAATATTAATTCCTAATTTGATTGTATTTCCTGTCTTATTAACATGATATGCATATGTACGGTAATCTATCTTATCTTCATCACTTTGAACCCTGTCAGACCACAAAACTGCTTCATAATTAGGAAAAGAAAGATTATCTAATGTTTCTGGATTATCACTTACTAATAATCTTCTTCCTTCTATAGGCATAACATTTTCTTCAGGAACAAGCTGAGGAATATTTGTAACTGCAGGGTACTTCTTAATTATTTCCAAATCAAACATTGAAGCTCTTGAATAAAAGAATAGCTGTCTTGTTTCATCATTCCAAGTAACAGTAAAGCCAAAAAGGTCTCCAACAAATTGTGAAGGAACAAAAAGTTTATTATTATGTACAAATGGTTTAAAATCTGTCTCAACAGTTACTTGATTAATAACTGCTAGATTAGAACCCGCTTCTAGAACTAATGAATCTCCATCTTTTACTATTGATACACTTTTTAGGTCCTGTGAAACATTAGCTTTTATACCTATTATTTCAGATAATTTATTAACAGGTATAAAAACAACATCATCTTTAACCACAACTTCTTCGTTAGTATAAATAGTCTTTCCATTTTTCACAATGCTTGTTTGCTGGGGTTTTTCTTCAACAGGGATGTAAATGTTAATAACCTTATTTACACCATCCCATGAAGCAGTTCCACCAACTACTTCACTAATAAAGCGTAATGGAATATATACTATGCTTTTTTCCAGTATAGGAGGATGACTTAATTTTACTTCTTCCCCATTTACTAAAGCTGTTGAAGAATTTATTTTTAACTCCACTTCTAAATTGTTTTTATAAATATTGATTTTTTGTTCTTCACTATTCCATTGAACATTCATGTTAAGACTTTCTAATAATGATCTTAAAGGAATTAAAATCGTGCCATTCTTACTGATAGGTTCTGTTGACAATTCAATCTGAACATCATTAACATAGATTTGAATTGGTTTGTTTTCTACATTTTCTTCTGCATAAACTGGTAAAAAACTTGCTATAACAAATTGCGTAATTAACAATAAAGTTAACCACCTAAATTTATTCCTTTTCATATTTCCCTCCATAGATTCATTAATTATTGTTTAATATTTTTGCTATATATTTTGCTGGTCTTTTACAATCATTTTGAATTTCTTTTTCTAATGATGATATTATTTCATTTATTTCTTGTTTTTTATTATAAATATCTTTTAATTCCTTAATTATTTCATTTTCATCAAAATCATGGATATCAAATACTTTACCAACATTAATATTTTGAATAAATCTATCTACCTTAGGATCATATGAAAGTCCTATAAAAGGAACTTTTCTTATAGAAGACATTATTAAACCATGTAGTCTCATTGAAATAATATAATCCATTGTATTTGTCAAAGATAAGATATTTATTGGTGAATTATCTCCTTCATAAACAATTGATGATGGGATATCCTTGCTTAGTTCCTTAGCCATCTTGATATCCTCTGGATGATGCATTGGTACAAATACAATCTGCCATTCTTCATTTAAAGCCCACTTTAATACATTTATTATCTTTTTATAAAAAGAAGAATCAACTTCCCAATCTCTTAGATATACCCCTAATCTTTTCTTGTTTTCTTTACCAGGAAGAAATTTGTTTGCTATTTCTTCTTGTTCAGGGCTAAGAGTAATAGCCATAACAGGGTCCGGAACAACTTCTATATCCTTTTTAATTCCTAATTCTTTTAGTTCTTCTTTGGATTCTTCGTCTCTAACAGAAATATAATCTGTTTTATTAATAATCCATTTAATTAAAATACGATTAAATTTCATAGAAACTGGTCCAATTCCTTGAGAATATATGACTACCTTTTTACGAAAAATTTTTGCAATAAGGATAATAAAAAGATAATAAAGTATACTTTTCCAGCTAGTTATATCTTGAAGAAGGCTGCCTCCCCCACTAATTAATAAGTCGGATTTTTTTATAGCTCTTACAACCTCTCTAAAACTCCATCTATTAATTGCTTTAACATTATATTTTTTTGCAGTATCTTCTGGAGAATTAGATAAAACTGTAATGTCTATGTCTTTTAGTTCATCTTTTAGGGTATTTATTATGGCATATAACACCGCTTCATCTCCTGCATTATTAAAACCATAATATCCTGATAAAACTATGCTTCCCATAGGCCCCATCTTCTCCCTAGTTTTGCCAACTGTTTAGTAATATATATAAGGACTATTCCTCCAACTAATCCAATCCAAATTCCATGGAAAGTTCTAATAAGCGAAACCATTATTGGCGTATGAATATGTGCATAAGTATTGACTATGGATATTTGCCCTATTACAGCACCTAATAGCAAAGGAGCATATTGATCCTTATATCCATAATACAATAATGCAAGCATTAAAGGATGTCCTATTAAAAACTCTTTCGTTCTGGGACGTACCCCAAGAATCTTATCTAATAAATTTCTAATCATTGTTTCATAAACTGATGTAGGACCTTCATTGCCTGTTCTTGATATATAAATAATTAACGCAACAGCTATTATGGCAAAGATTAAAATAGTCAAATAAGTAACAGGACTAAAAGATAATTCCTTAATTTTCTTTGCTTTTAAATTTCCTCTTTTGTACTCAATTAATATTGGTACCAAAATAAGAGGAATAATATGTGCAACTTTTGCTCCTCTAAACAGGTCTATAGTTAGAACAAAAGAAGTTTCTGACAAAAGCCCTACAATAGTTAATGCCCCACCAAAAGACATCAGGCATACTTTAATAAAAGTTAATAATACTTCTTGCCATGATTTTTTCTTCTCTGACATACAGTATATAACTGCCCATGTAGGATAAAATATTGCAGCTGCTAAGGCCATCAACTGTCTTGCTAATACTGGTCGTATAATTAGAAGACCCGTCCAAATCACTAAAGCTCCTGCAGCAAAAAGCCAAGCCCATTTTTCTTTATCAATCCATTTCCCAAATAAAAGAATCAAAAATATTGGTCCCAAACCTATTGTCCAAATAAGCAATGAATTAGGTCTAGGCAAATTAATAGGCTCTGGAACTGTAGTAACCCTATAACCTTCTTCTGTCAAGCCTTTATGAATGCTATCAATTATTCTATACCAATCTTCAAAGTCCTTATCTGCTTGATCAGTAACAGGCATTTTTATTAGTAAGGCTTTTATATTCCTTTCTGTAGAAGCTAAAAGGTATCTATCAATTACCCGACTAGGAGTAAGACTAGATACTTCTCCATCAGCTAAAGTATGAAGTCTTATGGAATTATAATTACCTCCACTATTTGCAGCATTACGAAGAAGAGAATAAAGTCCTTTTTGCTTTTCTGAAAAAAATTCTACAATCCCTACTTTATGACTTTTTGCAAAGTCTTTCATTATGGATGTACTATAGCCAGGTATTGTGGCATCATTGAAATAAACAGTCCCTAAATTAGGAATGTTTTTTATATCATTTAGGACAAATTCTAAAGAATCCTCATTAGCCTTAGGCCAGTGTCTTATCTGAGGAGAGACAAATAATCCTTGACTTGCAATGATTTCTAAGTCCTCCATAGGATAGCCTGTCCCAAGAACAAAGATATCATTTGCAGAATAACCTGCATCTAAGAAAAGTTGATTATTAATTTCTACTAAATTAGCTTCACCTAATTTATATTCAATATGCTTTTGGATATTGTTTCGGATTTTTTCGTCAGGAATCCATAAATAATAATGAACAGGATTTATTTTATCAGAATCCATTCCAGCCATTGTCTCAAGAAGCATTAACTCTGAACCTGTAAAAACGCTTACCCTTCCTTGTTCTTCCCAGCTAGCCATATTGCCTCTGGTTTCACTTTTTATTGTTTGCTCTTTTACTAATACTCCTCCTACACCTAATTCTTTTAGGCTGATTAGGATTTCTTCAAAAGACTTACCATATATTTCAGAAGCCTTTTTGATATCATTGTAGGCAACTAATAATTGCACATCTTTTTTACTTTGCTCCACCCTTAAGCGGCTAACTCCCTGAATTCCTGATAAAATCAAAGATATAATAATTATAAAAACAGGAATTGTGCTTTTAAATCTTTTCATAGAGTTCCTCCTAGATTTTCTCGTCTATCTTAATCTAATGGCATTATCTCATATTTCCCTCTAACCATAAACACAGCATCACTTTCTACATAGATCCCCCTGCCATCATCTCTTGGAATAATTATAAGATGGTATTTAGGAATATCTTGGCCGCTTAAAATATCTGTTCCTTCAGTCATATCCTGAAGGCCTCCTAAAGGAGCAGTAATTGCTAAACCTTTTCCGCCCCTTAAAATAATTTCTGTACCTTGATATCCTATTAAACTTTTCCCTGCAGCTACTTCAACAACTTCATAAGTCATTAAAGAATCAGATGTTGATGTATCATTGTTAGATGAAAGCTTGCCTATTAAATCCATAACTGCTTCTATACGAGAATCTACATAACTTTTTGAAACTAAAGGATCTTGATTGCTACCAGGAGCAACTCCCATTACCTCCCCTGTTCCTATAACAATCCCAAAAACAATAATTAATGTAATAATCAAAATGGAATGATTTAGTTTTTTTATCATAAGGGCCTCCTCCTAACAATCCATTAATTATAAATAGGCTTAAACTCATAAGCAATTTCAGAATCATTTAATCTAAATCGTAAAACTGACAAGTCAGAACTGCTTATACTGATATAACGTACTCCCTCAACAATTTGTACTTTATTATTTTGACCAGAACTTATTACAAAAACATTTTTATTATTATTTTCTTTTTGCTCTCTTAATAGTTTATGGAATAATTCAGCTTCCATAGAATCTGAAAAACCTTCCCCATTAAGAGGATTTTTATCCATAATAATCAAAATGTTTTCTTTACTTGTAGTCAAATCATTTTGAAGCCACTTCCATTGTTCAGGATTTGCTGCTCTTAATCCTCCATTGGCAACATTAAGCTGAATAATTCTCGTATTCTCTAGGTTGTGTGCTTCATAATCATTTTTATATCTAACATAAGGAACTTTTATATCAGAATCTTTTATAGCAGTCCCCATGTAAATACTAAAGGAAGCCTTATCATTCATTTGATTAACAATATCTTTTTTAATTTCTTCTTCAAAACTAGTTTGGCTAGCTCCAAAAACTGTAATATCAATACTATTTACAGAAGAGATATTATCTAAAGCTTTTTCATGTTTATCCTTTAAATTTGTAAACTTAAGCATATTTTCTTTGCTTATTTCAGGTGAAGAAATAACAGAAATATGGTCAATATATATAGTATTTTCCCTTTCTTCTGAATTATTTAGTGTAACCGTATATACTTTTTCTAAGGAAATTGGATAAGAAGCAGCACTAGGAACAGTTGCTTGAACATACTTCCAACCTGTCCAGTTAATTTGCTTAGCAAAATCAATAAGATGTTCCTGACCTTTTGCATCTTTTAGGCTTCCTCTTAACCAATCCAATGAATTGTCACCATAAACCCAGATTCCTATTCCTTTAGCATTATTGTTTATAACTATAGGCTCTTTAAAATTAATATAAGCAGCTTGTGTTACATTAGGATTGTTTTTAAAAGAATAGGTCATCTTTAAAGATTGACTGCCTTCATATTTGATTTCAGTATCTTTAGTTATTTCTCCAGTAACATCAGCAGGGTAACCTGACCATTCTAAAGTCCTATCAGTTTCAAAAGATTCTAAAGGAGTTACCTTTTCACCTATTGCAACAGGAATAACAAGCTTTATATCTCCATAAAAACCTTCTATTATGCCCTCTGCAGTAACATTAGCTGCAGTAAACTTTCTATTTACGATTGTACCTAAAGAAGGATCTACTTTCCATATAACTTTACTAACATCAATAGCAGCTTTATATCCTTCTTCATCTAAACCAGCAGCCCATAAATCAACACTTTCTCCTGGTTTAACTTTAATAGCTTCAGGATGAGCTTTTAAAGCTTTAGGAGTTCCCATACAAGTCAATAAAGCAGTTCCTTTTATATCCCCCACTTGTGCGGTAATAGTTCCTTCTCCAGGAGATTGAGGAACAAATACATTGTTTGAAAAATAACCTTGTATATTATCTACGCTCCATTTTATTTCATTTAAAGCAATAGAAATAGGATTTAGATTTTTATCATATCCTACTATATCCAAAGTAACAGGAATATCTTGAAATACTCTATCATAATTTGGAGTGATTTTAATGCCTACAAGTTCACCTACAGGTGCATCTGAGAAGACACCAAGAGCATTAACTACTTTTCTTTCTGAACCATCTGAAGGCTTATTTAAAAGAACTACATCGTTTTTTCCCATTGGCTTTGCAGCAATAGTAGTTGAGCCACCGCCATCTAGGTGGATTGCATCATATATTCCATACCCTAAAAGCAAGGATGTCATTTCACTATGAGTTGCTCCTACACTATGACTTCTACCGTCAACAGCTATCAAATATAATGTTTTTCCATCCTGAGAAATTCCCAAAGCACTCCTAGGATTTCTTCCACTAGCTGATACTAAATGTCCGGGATTAACAGGAACAGTTCCTCTGTCAACTATTTTACCTGCTCCTCCTAGAGCCATTTGAACTTTACTCATATCTACTGAGGTTTGAAGATCAAAATATACCTTTTGCCCTACTTTAAACTCCGCTCTTTTTAATACTGCTGTAGGTTCATCCATTACAATTACATATCCATTTTCAGGAACTTCTACAACTTCACCCTGTTTTGAAATATATGAAACCACATCATTTACCACAACAATTTTATATAAATTTGCATGACGACTATCAATTTCTGCAGTAGATCTATAGGCGTTTCTATCAAGATATACTGCATATTTAAAACTAGTTATTTTGTTAATACCAGATATACCTATATAGACTCCATTTTCATTATAAAACTTCATTGTAATTCTACAGTAGTCTATAAAAGGATTACCTTCTTTATCCATAAAAAAGGTTGTCCATTTATTTTCATCAACATTTACATTATTATATGCTGATACTAGTTTGCCTTCTCGGGCAACTATACCCAAAGAGGCAGTTGGATTTTTTGAAGTATCAAAAAAGTCACCATTTATTCCTGCAATGGCACCATTATACCTAACTAAGTCAGTAGTCTTTTCTTTCATATTATAATTATTAGTAGACTCCAAAACTCCAATTCTTAAATCAGGATTAGTCAAATCTACTTTTAAAATATGAGTATCTAACCATCCAGCTGCAGTTAGTCTTCTATCCTTAATATAAGAAACCCCTCTGCGAAGTTCTTCTTCCTGAACTTCTTTATATAATACATTAGTTGTAGTAGAGGCTTCACTAAAATGCGGGAAACTTCCACTTATAAGAATCAACAATGCAACTATTACAGATAATATCCTATTAGTCCTTAGCTTCATTTAATTCACCCCTATACATCTGATATCTAATAGAAAACTGTATTAAAATAATACAGTTTCATTGCATAAATTATTTTTCACTTAATCCCAATATAATTTGAATATCTATATCTTTATCTGATATTGAATCATCAACAATAATTGTACTCTCTGCAAAAAACTCTTTTAGATCTTCTCCCATACCTTTTTTGCTTACAATTATTCTTGTAGCTTCTTCTCTGGTTCCTCCAAAGTTTCCTATCGAAACAACATTATAGCCTTCATTTTTTAATTTATCGCTGGTTTTTTGAGCTAGACCAGAAACTGAGCCTCCATTTAATACTTCTATTCGGGCATCCTTACTACTAATTACGCTTCCACTAGCTCCTTCCTCTTCATTTTCTCTTTTATCGTCACTAAAAAATATCTCATCTACTAATTCTCTTGTTCCTTCTTCATCATGGATAAAATAAGATATTCCTCCTATCATCCTGGCATCTCCAGGAATAGTAGTCATATTTATATTATCTAAGTCAATATCATTTAAATATTTAACATAATTAAGTGCATCATTTAAATTTACATCCGTTTCAACATATTTAAATAGAGTTTTAATAATTGAAGGAGCATTAACGATATTTTTAGGACTTAATGCTTGTTTTGCAAAAGCCTTTAGAAATAGCTGCTGGGTATTAATTCTGCCTAGATCTCCATAGCCTCCTCCCCTGTTGTCTTTTCTCCAGCGAACTAATTGCTCAGCTTGGGCACCATTTAAAGTTTGTTTGCCTGCTTTTAAATTAATGTATAAACCACCAGAATTATCAACATAATAAAAATCCCTAGGTAAGTCTATTTCGACTCCACCCATCTCATCTACAATTTTACGAAAGCCTTCCAGATTCATCTTTACATAATAATCGATTTTTATACCAAGCAATCTTTCTACTTCTTTTACAGAATACTCATTTGCTTTTTCTTTACCGGCATAGGCATGAACTTCATTAATCTTACATGTGTCAGGAACGTAATATTTTCTACTTCTCATCTCTTGAAGAGTGGCATCAGTTAAAAATACTCTAGTATCCCTTGGAATAGAAACAAGATCAATCTTACTTGTTTCACTATTAAAAGTAGCAACTATTATTACATCAGTCCTTATTTCATCTTCATCAACTCCAAAAATAGCTACATTGGTTCTTATTTTTTTAGACTTTTTATTAAAAAAGTCCATAATTCCGCCTTTTTCTTCACTCTTGTTATTATTCTCATTTCTAGCTAACTTATCTTTATTAAAATGCAAATATCCTGCAGTACCTATACTGGCAAGAACTATAAAAGAAAAAACAAATAAAAAAACAATAGAAAAAAATCTTTTTACCAAGTAATACTTTCCTTTTTTATTGTTTTTATTACTTTTTCTAGACATCTTTTTTCACTCCATATTCTTTCAAATTAATCATAATCCTCTTTATTAAATAATTCATCCAATATTTCTTTTGTTTTATACTCGTCTTGCATTTCATACCATAAACCGTCTATCTTTTCTCCATATGTCGGTATTGTTACCATGTATTCTTCTTGAAAAATATTATCTATATCAAGATCTACTACATATTCTATGTATTTCATACCACCCAATAAAGAAAAATCTGTTTCAATATATTTATATCCTTCTTTGACTAAGGAAAAAATTTCTATAGGATTTCTTATTTCTAAGATTTTTGTACATAAAGATTTTAAAACAGCTTGCTGCATTCTAATTCTTCCCAAATCTCCATCAACATATCCATGACGGTATCTAACTAATTGCTCAGCTTTTTCACTATCTAATGTTTGTAGTCCAGCTTCTAAATGAACATGAAAGTCTTGTGACCAGTCATGATATATCATATTTCTTGGGATATCAACCTCAATACCACCTATTAAATCTACAATAGCCTTAAAACCATCTAAATCTACCTTAACATAATAATCAATTTGAATGCCTACTATTTCTTCAGCTATTTCCTTAATTGCTTTTAACCCTTCTTTTTCTTCTTTGCTGTTTTGATATACTTCTGTTAATTTACAATATCTAACATTTACATTGTTTTCATTTTTAATGGAAAAAAATTTGCTGTCATAAAAATCAATATATAAGTCCCTAGGTATTGAAACACATTTAAAAGAATTATCTTCGGGATTAAATTGCATCACCATAATTACATCAGCTAATCTTTCTGATTCATCTAAACCAATAATAACTGCAGATATTTTTTCGACTTCACCTTCTTCTTCTTGTTCTTCTTCTGTATTTTCTGCTGTAGCTACAATATCATTGGAAGAACTATTTCCCCCTAGGAAATCAATTACATTATCTGAAGCTGTTGCCCACTTAACAATAGCATTTGAGATAATAATCGTTAGTGCTATTACAACTAGTATTAAGCTTAAAATCAGTAATATTTTTTTTGTATTTTTTCCATTTTCCCAAAACAGATTTCCCATATTATTACACCTCTTAATACCATTCTTTATATTATCATATATTTATTACAAACATGCAACAAAACTATAATATTTTATTATCAAAATTCCTTAATTTTTTATTAAATATTATTCGATACTTTAATTGCTTAATTTATAAAGATTGATAATATAAATTAATCTAGTTATAATAATCTAAAATCAACAATTATAAAATTTTATTATTAGTCTATATTATTTATTATAAAAGGTGAGAACATGGATTTTAAGAGAAAAGTTGTATTAGTTACTGGTGCTTCAAGGGGAATAGGTAAAGAAATTGCCCTAGCTTTTGCTAAAAAGGGAGCAACTCTTATACTTAATAGTTTAAAAAACAAGGACAAACTAGAAGCTGTAAAAAAAGAAATTGAAGAAATGGGAACTAAATGTTTCTCCTTCTTAGGAGACGTATCGGATTATAATTTTGTTTCATCTATGTTTGAAAGCATCTACAATGATTTTGAACAAATCGATATACTTATCAACAATGCAGGGATTTCTCATATAGGTTTATTCACAGAAACCACAGCCTCCCAGTGGAAAAGAATAATTGATGTTAATCTAAATTCAGTATATAATTGCACTCATTTGGCCTTACCGCCAATGATTAGAAATCATGGGGGCAATATCATCAATATTTCTTCTATTTGGGGAATTACTGGGGCATCCTGTGAAGTAGCTTATTCAGCCTCAAAGGGCGGAGTTAATAGTTTTACAAAAGCCCTGGCAAAAGAATTAGCTCCTTCTAATATAAGAGTAAATGCTATAGCCTGTGGACTAATCGATACGGATATGAACTCTTGGCTTAGTATGGAAGAAAAAAATGAACTTCTTGACCAAATTCCTTTAATGAAAATGGGAAGCTCAAAAGATGTTGCTAATTTATGTATTTATCTTGCCTCTGATAAAGCAAACTATATGACTGGCCAAATAATAAGTTTAGATGGAGGCATGATATAAAAATTTAGTAATATTATTTTTAATTTTTATAATCTCTTCATTATTAGAATCCCTATCTTCTCTTTGAATATTTAAAGACACTTGATAAATAATCTCTGTAGGTTTTTGCGACAATACGATTATTTCATCAGCTAAAAATAAAGCTTCTTCAATATCATGAGTTATAGCTATAATCGTATTATTAACTTCTTTATGTAGATTATATACCTCAAGATATAGCTTTTCTTTTAATTTTATATCAATAGCTTGAAAAGGCTCATCCATCAATAAAATATCATGGGGATATAAAAAGGCCCTAATCATTGATACTCTTTGTTTCATTCCCCCGCTTAATTCTTTGGGATAAGAAAAAGCATAATCTTTCAGTTCCATAGCTTCTAGATACTTATCTATTTTTTTTGCTTCCTTATGGCTGCATACCAATTCTATATTAGTTCTGACCGTTTCCCAAGGAAGCAATCTAGCCTCTTGAAAAATAAAACTTGTTTTCTTCCCTTCTAAATCAATATTTCCTTTATCATATCCCTCAAGCCTTGCAATCATTCTAAGAAGAGTTGTTTTTCCACAACCTGAAGGACCCATTATACAATAAATTTTTCCTTCCTTTATGTCAAGTGAAAAATCATTAAAAACTACTACATCTCCAAAGTTTTTTGAAATATTTTTTATCACAAAATCACCGCCATTTTTTTGTAGCTGATAGTTCTATATGTTTAAAAAGTCTGCTAAATCCATGACCAAGAATAATAAGAACTCCTGTCCAAACAAAAACCTGTCCTATTTCAAGATTAATTCTTGCAAGCCCCATGGCAGCCCCTATCCCAGTTCTAGCTGTCAGTAATTCAGCCATAGCGACTCCCTTCCAAGTTAATCCGCTAGCAATAGAACAGCCTGCCATAAAATAAGGAAAAATTTGTGGTATGTAGATATGAAATACTTTCTTTTTTAATGAAAAGTTAAATACTTCTGCCATCTCCATCAAAGATTTATCAACCTGTTTTGTTCCTTTCATTACATTTACAATAATAAAAGGGATAACAATAATAAAAATAATAAAAATAGCTGCTGCCCCATCTCCCGTCCCAAACCATAACCATCCAAGAATAAGCCATGATATAGTAGGAGTCGTTTGAGTAAGTACTAATAAGGGATGAAAAAAGGCTTCCAATTCTTCCTTAATACCCATTAGAAAACCAAGAGGAGTCCCAATTAAAATAGCAAGAAAGAAACCTAATAAGCCCCTTCCAAAAGAAACAACGATATCCACCCAAAAGTCCTTCTTTGAAACCAGCATCAAAAAGACCTTTATTGTTTCCATAGGTGACGGCAAAATTAACGAACTAAGAAAAAATGAAGAAATCTGCCATATTAATAAAAGTATAAAAATAGAAATAAGAAGATAAATCTTCTTATTTCTTATAATAAAATCCTTCATCAGGTAGTTTTCCTCCTATCATTTCTCCTGATACTTCATTTAAAGCATTAAGATATACTTCTACATCAGCCTTTGCATCTTGTGCTGTAACAAATTCTAACTTTGTTCTTGTCATAGAATTTTCAAAAACAACTGCAGGTATTTCTAATTTTTCTTCTATTAATGAAGATACTGCTTGTGGATCAGTTACTACTGTTTCTAAAGCAGTTTTATATGCATTTTGAAAATCTTCTACAGCATCGGGATATTCATTAGCAAAAGAAGTCCTTACTACGATTCCTGTTTGAGCAAGCTTACTGCCTTCTCCATTAATCTTTTCCCATTCCACACTATAATCCATAGATATTTCCATATTTTCAGCCTTCATAAGACACTGTGTTGCTAAAGGTTCTGGCAATACAACAATATCAGCCTTTCCTGCAATCGCCCATTGAAGCATTTCAGGAGAACTACCATAAGATATAGTAATATCATCGTCTCCTATATCATTTTGGCTAAGTAAATATCTAGTTATAACATCAGGACTAGAACCTTGAGCTCCTACAAATAATTCTTTGCCTTTTAAATCATCCCAAGATTTTATCTCACCATTTCTTGATAATAAATAAAGGATTCCCCATGTGTTAACATTAACTAATGTTACATCTGCTTCCTTATTATATAATTTTGAAGCAACATTAACAGGAAGAACCGTAAAATCTGCTTCTCCTCTAGCAATTCTTGTAGTAGCTTCTTCTACATTCTTATAAAGAATAAACTCCACATTATCTCCTAACATATTATCTTCTACCATTTTAACCAATGGAGAAGTAGGTGGTGCTGTAGGTGCCTGAATTATAATTTTTTCAGGACTACTAGCCTTATTATCTGTACCATTGTTACATGCTACTGCCAATACTACTATTATTAACAGAAGAAAAGTTATCTGAATTCTTTTCATATTATCCTCCTTAAATTATTATTCTACTAAAACTATATCATTATATTACATATATTTTTTCTTGTCAAAAATAATTATTAATTGATAAAGCTATTCCACAAATAATAACCAATATATATTTTGAATACAATAGTATATCCCTGATATAAAAAGAAACATGCCAAAAAACAAAGGGATCAATTGGATTTTTGCCTTTTCTTGTCTGTTAGATTGACTAGATTTATCTTCCCTTTGTATTGTAATAAGATTAATATTCCCATTTTCATTTAAACTAAAACTAACTTTTGCCCCAACTGAAAAATTAATTTTAAAATCTATCATCGAATCTATTGCATTTACAGCATAGAACACTGCCTCACAATCTTTATCATTCTTCTTATACTTTATTTTCACTATCTGCCCTTGTTCATTTTCTTCTATACCTGTAACAATACCATTATAAAGATTAAATTTATTATTAATCTTCTTTGTAATAGGCTCTTTTCTCTCCATATTTATATTTTTTTCTAAAGCAAAAGCAATAAATAAAAGACCAAGAATTATTAAAACAAAAGACGTGAAAAAACTCATTTATTCACCCCAGTCCCTTTACTATACCTCTATCTTACATTAATTTTAAGTTTTTTCCAACAACTCCTTACAAAACTCTTTTATTCTTCTTGTCAAAGTAATTGTCCATTAGAATTAGCATAGACTTATCTTTATTTTAAAATCTATACATCAATCAGTATTATATAATTAGATGACATATAAAAAAACTCAACTTTTAAAACAAATTGAGTTTTTAATGGCTTAGAAAAATTTAATTAGCTGCTCTTTTATGTACGAGCCAATATAGGAATTCTTAAATTGTTTCTTTCAAATAACTCTATAGCTTCTCCTTTTATAAATAAAGTTGTGTCTTCATCATTGATTTCTTCAGACTCGTAGCCCTCCTTAAATAGGGGTGTAAAGCCTAAAACAACCTTTTTAATACTTTTTCCAAAAGCAACGATTATCTCATCCAGATTTACCTTATTGGGTGCAAAAACTTGATATAAATATAATATCTCGTTATTTTGTTCTGCAATTACATAAGTATTCTGGCTTTTAATAAAATACACATCATTATTCATAAATTTTGTAATATAAAACATTGACAGTTCCAAATTATTTTTCAACCATAAATAACTTTGAACAGAGCTATTTCTTATAGCACTTTCTAACTTTTTTCTATCTTCTGCTCCCGTTAATAAAAACCTTTCTACTATTTTTTCTGTATTATTATTAATATTTTTATAATGCATATATTCTTTAGATTTTTTGAAGCCAAATATTGATTGAGCCAAGCTATTAAAGCTTTTTCTAAGGCTGTTGTTATTTTGATAGCCTTTAATCAATCCAAACTTTTCGTTCATTTGATTCGCCTTATTTCATCTTTTTGTCCAGTTACACACGAGTTTGCTCATCCACTGACAATGTTTGCTCGGCTGGTAAGCGAGTGGTTGCAAGGTCTATCGCCCATAAGTTACTTTGAGTGACA
>JGI24708J26588_10000638_pt1 | contig 28504 bp, 27 predicted proteins | sample BioPla1DNA2_FD_26588 | JGI IMG/M metagenome (IMG submission 26588) | reverse complement strand
AGACTTGAACGCTCCTTTCTGGGAGGTAATGGTTGTTTGGCAATTTCCATTATACCAGAGGCGTTTCAGGTCTCATTTTTTTATTAAGTTAACAGAACAATATAATTAAAAAGGAGGATTCTTATGGAGCTAAGCCTTACAACCCCAGCTTTACTATTTCCTGCTATTTCCTTACTGCTATTAGCTTATACAAATCGCTTTCTTGTATTAGCACAATTGGTAAGAGAACTGCATGAAAAATTTAACGAGAACCCCGATGAGATACTATCGGGACAAATCGATAATCTTCAAAAAAGAATCAACCTAATTCGTAATATGCAAATCCTAGGGGTATCAAGCTTTTTTTTATGCGTATTGTGTATGTTTTTGATATTTGCCAAATACTATGTTTTAGCTGATTTAACTTTTGGGATAAGTTTGATTTTTCTAATGACATCCCTAGGTTTTTCCATTAGAGAATTACTTATTTCCGTTAAAGCGCTTACACTACAGCTTAGTAATGTTGAAAGCAAAAAAAACAAATAGCAGTCCAATATAAAATCTATATATTATAAAAGACATTTAATTTTTTTGCAAATTATGCTATAATCTTTCTATTAGAAAACTCGGGAGGAATGTATACAATGTACTCATTTGATGAAATACAAAAGATTGATTTTGAAGTAGCACAAGCGGTGGAGCAGGAAATAGGAAGACAAAATAGTAAAATAGAGCTTATTGCTTCTGAAAACTTTGTTTCAAAGGCAGTAATGGCAGCAATGGGTTCCCCACTTACGAACAAATACGCAGAAGGCTATCCGGGAAAGAGGTATTATGGAGGCTGTGAATATGTTGATATTGTAGAAGAATTAGCAATTGAAAGGGCAAAAGAAATTTTTGGTGCCGAACATGCTAATGTACAGCCACACTCAGGGGCACAGGCAAATATGGCGGTATTTTTTGCAGTCTTAAACCCCGGTGATACAGTAATGGGGATGAATCTTTCTCATGGGGGACATTTAACCCATGGAAGTCCTGTCAATATGTCAGGAAAACATTATAACATAGTAGCCTATGGTGTGGATGAAAAAACAGGATACATAGATTATGAAGCCGTAATGGAACTTGCTAAAGAACATAAACCAAAACTTATTATTGCAGGAGCCAGTGCTTATTCTAGAGTCATTGATTTTGTGAAATTTAGAGAAATAGCTGATGCAGTAGGCGCTTACTTGATGGTGGATATGGCACATATCGCGGGATTAGTTGCGGCAGGACTCCACCCAAATCCAGTACCCTTTGCTGAATTTGTTACAACAACAACCCATAAAACCCTAAGAGGACCTAGGGGCGGTATGATTCTTTGTAGAGAAGAATTTGCAAAAGCTATCGATAAATCCATATTTCCCGGTATACAGGGAGGACCTTTAATGCATGTGATAGCAGCAAAAGCAGTAAGCTTTAAAGAGGCACTATCCGATGAATTTAGGGCTTACCAAAAACAAATAATAAATAACGCAAAAGCCTTAGCAGAAGCCCTTATAGAAAAAGGATTAAACCTAGTATCTAGGGGGACAGATAATCACCTTATGATGATTGACCTTAGAAATTTAGATATAACTGGTAAGGAAGCAGAAAAAAGATTGGATGAGGTTGGTGTGACCTGTAACAAAAACACTATTCCTTTTGACCCTCAAAGTCCATTTGTGACCAGTGGAATTCGTCTAGGAACCCCTGCAGTAACAACAAGGGGAATGAAAGAAGAGGATATGAAGGTTATAGCAGACATTATATATATGACCTTAAAGGATTTTGAAGCTAATAAAGAACAAGCGGTTAAGAAAGTGGCAGAGTTAGTAGCCAAATATCCATTGTATTAGTAACCATTTAAAAAAATAAGATTCTTCGCTGCGTTCAGAATGACAAGGGGGGTAATTCCTCGTTATGCTAGAATGATAGGGACACTACGACCCTATGTCATCCTGAACGGTAGAGAAGGATCTTTTTTATAGGGAAGGAGTTTAATTATGTATATACATAAAACACATCTTATGGTCCGCTATGTCGAGACCGACCAAATGGGCATTGTCCATCATTCTAATTATTATCCTTGGTTTGAGGTAGCTAGGACAGAGTTTTTTGAAGGGATTGGTCTGCCCTNCGATAAAATTGAGGAAGATGGTATTTTATTTCCCCTTATAGAAAGTGGCTGTATTTATAAAGAAGGTGCAAAATATCCTGATGATATCCTAATCAAATCATGGATTGAAGAAATAAAAGGAGCCAAAATCACATTCCTTTACGAGGTAATAAGGGAAAAGGACAATAGGCTCCTTGCACAGGGTAAAACGGTACATGTACCGGTTGATAAGGATTTTAGACTTGTAAACATGAGAAAGCAAAGCCCCAAAATTTGGAGTACAATTCAAAAACTAATATCCTAACTCTTCACCAACTAGTATCACTTTAATTCTATTTGGATTCCTTGACATTCGGGTAACTAATATCTGACAACAAATACTATCGGGGGAAAGGCAGTTATGGCAATTTCCCTTGCTTGAGCAAGGAGTCCCTTTATTAAGTCGAATGGAATTAATAGGGGAGGCGAAACTACGGACTCTAGTTAGAGCCGCATCCAAGTCAGGGGCAATTTTATTCATTCCTGCAATTACGATTACGTTTTTAGGTCCGTAGATTAAGGCAGCAATACGATTTCCATTGCCATCGATATTTACTAGCTTACCATCCAAAGTAATAGCATTAGAGCTCATCAAATAATAATCGCAGCTTAAGGCTTTATGATAAATATCTTCAACTTCTTTGGGAGATTTAGCAAGGTCCCTATCTAATAGGGTATAATTATGTATAGAATTTTCCCCGTCTTTTAGGGCTTCTAATAAACCAATTTCCTTAAGGGTTTCAGATCCACCCCAAGAGATACTTGAATCCTTATCCATAAGAGATAAGGCTTTTTTTACTGCATCACTGTAATTTTCGCAATAATACCCTTCTATTTGTCTTTTTTCGAACCCTAATAATACTTTTTTAGCAGTTAATTTATAAAATTCTTGTTTTGGTGTCATATAGATTTCTCCTTTCTTTTCATCTATTATAACGCATATAAGCTTGTTTTTCCAAGGAAGATCCAAACATATAAAATCTGTTTGCTAGCAATTTTTTTCTGATATAATAAGTTTGCTATATATATTATAAGTTTTTTGACGTAGATTTATTAAAGTTTTTCATTAAAGATGAAAACCATAATATAATGAGGCAAAATAACAAATACTGTGTAATACTAATGGATGGGAGGAAAAAAATGAAAGCTTTTTATCAGAAAACTATAAATGAAGTCCTTAGAGAACTACATACGGATATCGATAATGGAATAACCAAAGAAGAAGCATCTATAAGGCTTTCTAAATACGGAGAAAATCACCTACAAGGAGAAAAAAGTAGGGGATTGCTACAGATGTTCATAGATCAATTTAAAGATTTTCTGGTACTTATCCTAATTGGAGCAAGTATTGTATCCATGGTTGTTGGGGAGCCAAAAGATGCTATTATTATTCTAGCTATTGTTCTTTTGAATTCGATATTAGGTGTATTTCAAGAAAGTCGTGCAAGTAATGCCCTTAAGGCATTAAAGGACATGGCAGCTCCTCAAGCAAAGGTCATTAGGGATGGAAATTTAGAAAAGCTATCTTCATCAGAATTAGTTCCGGGGGATGTAGTAGTATTAGAAGCTGGCGACTACATACCGGCAGATCTTAGATTAGTCCAAAGTGTTAACCTTAAGATTGAGGAAGCGGCTCTTACCGGAGAATCTGTTCCAGTAGAAAAATTTGCTGGGGAAATGGTTGAGGATAATGCCGGTATAGGGGATAGGATAAACTCTGCTTTTATGAGTACTATTGTTACATATGGCAGAGGAAAAGGTGTTGTTGTAGGGACAGGGATGAATACCGAAATAGGAAGGGTAGCCTCCATGTTAGAAGCAGTGAAAGAAGAACAGACCCCTTTACAAAAAAAGCTTACACAACTTGGGAAGCTACTTGGTACAGTGTGCCTAGGTATTTGTGCTATCATATTTGTTTTGGGGCTTTTAAGAGGTCAAGAACTAATCGATATTTTTATGACTTCAATTAGTTTAGCGGTTGCGGCAATTCCTGAAGGCCTTCCCACAGTGGTAACAGTGGTTTTGGCCCTAGGAATGCAAAAGATGATAAAGCGTCATGCAATTATGAAAAGACTTGGTGCCGTAGAAACCCTAGGAAGTACCACCGTTATATGTACAGATAAAACAGGAACTTTGACCCAAAACAAGATGACAGTTGTGAAGATATTTGATGGAGAAAATGTGTGGGATGTATCAGGAAGGGGATATACAACAGAAGGAGAAATAAAAAGAACTGACGATTCTAAAGCGGAAACATCCCCTGCCTTAGAACGACTTCTTAGAGCCGGGGTTCTTTGTAACGATGCCCAAATAAAAAGCGGAGCTAATGATATAATAGGAGATCCCACAGAGGGAGCTCTAGTGGTCTTAGGAGCTAAGGGAGGGTATCTTAAGGATACTTTATCTGTTGAAATGCCTCGTGTAGGAGAGATTCCTTTTGATTCCAAAAGGAAGTTAATGAGTACTTTTCATCAGCATAAAGAAGGTATTGTCATGTATACTAAAGGAGCTCCCGATATTATCCTTAGCCGCTGTAAGTATATTCTTATTGATGGTAAGGTAATGGAGGTTACAGACAGTCATAAAAAAAGCATAATGGAACAAAATACATCTTTTGCAAATGAGGCCCTTAGGGTTTTGGCTTTATCCTATAAGATGCCCAAAGAATTAAAAGAAGATTCAGAAGAAGAAAGTAACCTGATATTTTTGGGCCTTATAGGGATGATGGATCCCCCAAGGGATGAGGCCAAGGAGGCAGTGGCTATCTGCAAAAAAGCAGGTATCCGTGTGGTTATGATTACGGGGGATCATAAGACAACCGGAAGTGCCATAGGACGAGCCATAGGTATTATAGATACCGATGAAGGGGCAATGGATGGAAAAGAAATAGATGCCCTTGGTGATGAAGAACTAAAGGAAAAAGTAAAAACAATCAATGTATTTGCAAGGGTTTCTCCTGAGCACAAGGTTAGGATAATAAGGGCCGTAAGGGCTAATGGGGAAATTGCTGCTATGACAGGAGATGGAGTAAACGACGCTCCTGCCTTAAAGCAAGCAGATATTGGCATTGCCATGGGCATCACTGGGACTGATGTTGCTAAGGAAGCGGCTGATATGATACTTACCGATGATAATTTTGCCAGTATTGTTGATGCAGTTGAAGAAGGTAGAATTATATTTAGCAATATAAGAAAATTTGTAGGGTTTTTACTATCTTGCAATATTGGAGAATTACTTTTGATATTTGTTGCAATGTTATTTGGAAGTCCAGTGCCCCTTTTGCCAATACATCTACTATGGATTAATCTTATTACAGATGCTTTTCCAGCGTTTGCCCTAGGGGTGGAACTTAAAGAAGAAGGGATAATGGATATGGCCCCTAGAAGTCCTGAGGAGCCAATCGTTAATAAAAAGATGGGTATTGCTATCGGGATTCAAAGCACAGCCCTAGCATTGGCAGCATTATTATCCTTTTGGTATGGACTGAATAATTTCAAAGGAGAAGGTGCCCTTATAGCAGCAAGAACTTATTGCTTTATAACACTAGTAGTGGGCGAACTTCTAAGGGCATATTCGGCTCGTTCCGAGGAAAAAACAATATTCAAAATGAAAGTGTTTTCTAATAGGTTTTTAAACATAAGTGTTTTATGTTCACTACTATTGCTTATTGCAGTGGTATATATTCCATTCTTACAACCTATTTTTAATACTATGCCGTTATCATTTATGGATTTGGATATAGCACTACTCTTTGCACTTATTCCTACGATAGCCGGAGAAATTGCAAAAAAGCTAAAATAAGATGCACATAAATCTGCTTAGACAAATAAAATATAGTATGATATAATATTGTAATAATACAATATAGGGGTGTGGGATATGTTAGATATCGCCATTATTGGTGCTGGGCCAGCGGGTCTTTCTGCAGCTATAAATGGAATTATAAGAAATAAAAAAGTAATCGTATTTGGGAGAAACCCCAAAAGCAGTTATTTGTATAAAGCAGAAAAAGTAGATAATTATTTGGGTATGCCTAATATTACGGGGCCCGGTATGGTCGAAGAGTTTGTTAGTCATGCCATTAAATTAGGAGTAGAATTCAGGGAAGGAAGGATATTGGAGGTTTTCCCCATGGGTGATTACTATACCTTAAATGTGGAAAATGAATTCTTTGAGGCAAAAACTATAATTATTGCTACTGGTATTCCAAAGGCAAAATATATCCCTGGTGAAAAGGAACTCTTAGGAAAAGGGGTTAGCTACTGTGGAACTTGTGACGGCCCACTATACAGGGGCAAAACTACTATAGTAGTAGGGGAAATTGAAGAAGCAGAAGAAGATGTAAACTTTCTTGGGGAAATTTGTGATAAAGTATACTTTTTGCCTACCTATAAAGAAATAAAAAATATCAATCCTAAGGTAGAAATATTAAAGGGAAAACCTAAAGAAATTTTCGGAGAACCTTTTGTTTCGGGAATCCGTATAGATAATAAGGAGCTAAAGGTAGATGGGGTATTTTTGATTAAGGAAACTATCCCCGTTACCGAGCTTATAAAGGGTCTAGAAATGGAAGATAGAACGATTAAAGTAAACCGCAAGCTAGAGACTAACTTTCCTGGGGTGTATGCCGCAGGGGATTGTACAGGAAGACCATTCCAGGTAACTAAAGCTGTAGGAGAAGGGGCAGTAGCTGCTCTAGAGGCAGTGAGCTATCTGCATAATATTGAAAGCAAGAAAAAACAAAAATAGGGGTTTGCGGGGCATTGGGGCATTGGGGACGGTTCTTTTTGATTACTTTGTGTATTAGAACCTTCTATCAATAATTTGATAGAAGGTAGTTTTATGCCGAGAGTAGCAGAAAAAGAAACAGTAGTTATTTTAAATTCATATATCTTAAATAGTACTCAAGCTATTTCCATTCGTAGCCCTAAATAAAAAACATTCAGGGAGTATTAGTGTTACTAGCACTAATACTTTATTTATTTTTAAATCAAAAATATGTAGAAACCATAAACTAAATAAAATAGGTAAACAAGTTACCTGCTTTATTTGATAGGAGAAAAGTAGATGAACAATATATGTAACTGTGATAATTGTCAGCACAAGCTTTGTGCTAGGAATGTACCAATATTCTCATCTCTTGATGCTGAAGAAATTCAAAATGTAGTAAGCCTGATTGTACACAAGCAATACTCAAAGGGTGAATTAATAATATTTGAAGGCTCTAATTTAGAAAGCCTTATTATAATTAATGAAGGAAGAGTCAAGGCTTTTAGACATACTTATGAAGGCAAAGAACAGATACTATATATTTTTTCTGCAGGGGATTTTTTTGGTGAAAAGAACTTAATTATAAACCAAGAGGCTACCTATAGTGTCGAAGCCTTAGAAGAGACAAATATATGTATGATTAGGAAAGATGATTTTAGGAGATTACTAAAAGAATACCCCATGCTTAGCTTTAAAATTATGGAAGAACTTGTTATACGCCTAGCGCATATGGAAGATTTAGTAGAAAATATGGGGGCAAAAAATGTTGAATCAAGAATTAATGGGGTACTATTGGAGTTTGCAAAAAAATACGGTAGATCTAATTCCAAAGGGATTATAGTAGAACTTCCCTTAAGTCGTGAAGGCATAGCCAATTATATTGGATTAACTAGGGAAACCGTAAGTCGTAAAATGAGCCTCCTTCAAGATGAGGGAATTATAGAAATGGTAGGAAATAAAAAGATTATCATAATAGATATAAAATCTTTAGAGAAATCTGTTGAATAATTCAAAAATCATGACTCTGGTCACAGTTTTATTTCCATAAATACCTTAATATTTAACNATCAGTTGTTGATGGTTAATTTTATTGCCCATAAATCTATGATTTTATAATATGAATGGAGGATATAAATATGAAAACATTTAATGTATCTCAAAGTATAGGAGATATTGTATCAATTATGCCAAAAGCCAGTGAAGTTTTTAAAACCTATCATATTGATTTTTGTTGCGGAGGGAATAGGCCCTTAGAGGAAGCAATCAAAGAACAGGGATTAAACAAGGAAGAAGTGTTGGAAAAACTAGAGGAAGCATACAACGAAACTAAAAAAATCACAAATCAAGTCGATTTTAGAAGCTTAAGTTCCGGTGAGTTAGTTGATTATGTTGTTAATACCCATCATAGTTATGCGAAAAAACTACTTCCTAGCATTAGCGAGCTTGCAACAACTATTTTGAGGGTTCATGGTCCAAGTCATAACTATCTCTTTAAGATTCATAAGCTTTTTCATGAGTTAAAGGCAGAATTAGAGCAACATTTTATTAAAGAAGAACAAATTCTATTTCCTTTAATTAAAAAATATGATGATGAGGCTTCTAGTGATTTATTTGATAAGGTAAAAGAAGTTATAAAAGAAACAGAAGACGAACATGATGCAGCAGGAGATATTCTTAAGGAACTTAGAAAAACAACAGAAGATTATAAAGTTCCGGATGATGGATGTGCAACTTTTGATTTAACCTATAGACAGCTTCAAGACCTTGAAGGAGATTTATTCGAACATATACATTTGGAAAACAATATACTATTTAAGAGATTCGAGTAAACATATCTTAAGCCCCCTGTCATCCTGAGCGATAGCAAAGGGATCTTATCTAAAACAAGAAGGATTAAGATTCTTCGCTCCGCTCAGAATGATAAAATAAATTCAGATGTATATTTTAAATATTATAGCAAAAAATAGAGAGCATAAAGAGGTGATACCGGTGGGAAAATCAATAGACTTCTCTAAGACAGTATACGAACTATGGAGAGAATCCCCCGAGATTATAGACATTATGAAAGATCTAGGATTTGAGAGCATTACAAGCCAAACTATGTTAAATACAGCTGGCAGGGTGATGACGATTCCCAAGGGTGCCATAATGAAAGGTATAGAATTAAAAAAGATAAAAGACGAATTTACAAAAAAAGGCTACAATATTAAAGAGTAAGGAGGTAAGCTATGAGTGAAATGATTAATAATCGTGAACACAGACAAAAAGTATTAAAAGAAATCATCAAAGAGCTCCATGATGGTAAAACTGTAGAAGAGGTAAAGACTCGATTTGAAAAGCTTATTGAGGGTATTGAGGTCACAGAAATAACACAGATGGAGCAGGCACTCATTATGGAAGGTATGCCTGTTAAGGAGATACAAAGACTTTGCGATGTTCATGCTGCTGTATTTAAAGGTTCTATAGAAGAAATACATAGGCCCGAGAAGGAAGAAGAAGTTCCAGGACACCCTGTTCATACCTTCAGGCAAGAAAACAAGGCCATAGAAAAACTTATCAAGGATAAAATAGAGCCCCATCTAAAAGAATTTGAAATTTCCGATAGAAGTGAAAGCCTTAATAATCTTATAGAAGACTTTGATTTGCTATGGGAAATAGATAAACATTACTTAAGGAAAGAAAATATTATGTTCCCCTTCATGGAAAAGTATGGGATAACAGCACCTCCTCAAGTTATGTGGGGGGTAGACGATGAGATAAGGGGAGAAATAAAAGAAGTGAAAAATCTCCTATCAAGCTATAATAGTAATAAAGAAGAAGTATTAGAAAAGGCAAATAATGCAGTATACAGGGTGAATGAAATGATCTTCAAAGAGGAAAATATTCTATTTCCTATGGCATTAGAAACCTTGGTACAGGATGAATGGTTAAAGATAGCAGAAGATAGCGATGAAATAGGATATTCCCTTATTGATGTTAAGGAAAAATGGACACCACGCAAGTCTAATGTAGAGGAAAAAGCAAAAAAAGACGGAGAACATCCTTCCAATAACGGTTATATTAAGTTTGATGCAGGTATTTTGTTACCGGAAGAAATAAATTCTATGCTTAATACCTTGCCTTTTGATATAACTTTTGTAGACAAGGATGGTTATGTTAAATACTTTTCCCAAGGAAAAGAAAGAATTTTTCCCAGGACTAGGGCCGCTATAGGCAGGGAAGTGAAAAACTGTCATCCCCCAGGGAGCGTTCATATAGTAGAACAAATTATTGAAGATTTGATGAATGGGAAAAAGGACCATGAAGACTTTTGGATTAAAATGAAAGATATGTATGTGTTTATTAGATATTTTGCAGTTAGAGATGAAAGTGGAGAGTTTTTGGGTGTAATGGAAGTATCCCAAAATATTAAACCTATACAAGAAATAACAGGAGAGAAAAGATTATTATCTGAGTAAGAATACGAAACGGCTACCATCCTAACGGAGGGTAGCCGTTTTTTAGGCTATAATATTATTATTTACAACAAATAAACAAGGAGAGGATATAATTTGGCCTAAAGGATGCTATTCTTATAGCAATAAAAATTGATGACAAAAACCATGTTGTTTTAGTTATTGATGATATTACCGAAAGGGAACAAACCAGAAAAGAGCTAGAAAGAGCTCGGGAAAAGGCAGAGGCTGCTAATCATGCCAAGAGCGAGTTTTTAGCCAATATGAGCCATGAAATACGTACCCCCTTAAATGGAATGCTAGGTATGATAGATTTAACCTTGCTTTCTAGTTTAACAAAAGAACAAAAAGATAATCTCTATATAGCAAAGGACTGCGCATATACTTTACTTAACCTAATTAATGATATCTTAGATTTTTCTAAAATAGAAGCTAGAAAACTAACTTTGGAAAACATAAATTTTAACTTTAGGAGTTTTATATCTCAATCCATGAAATCCCATGCCTTAAGAATACAGGAAAAAGGATTAGATTTTCAATATGAGATTGATTCTAAAATATCCTATGGGGAATGTGATATTACAGTAGATGGGCTAGAGGCCTTAGAAGCATTTATGATTGCCCATGACGAAGGGGAACCTTATGATTTAATTTGTTTGGACATAATGATGCCTAATCTTGATGGAGAAAAGACACTTAAAGTAATACGGGATATCGAAAGACAAAAGGGAATCGAAGATTTCAACCGTGTAAAAGTTATCATGACCACTGCTTTAAATGATACAGATAGGGTTTTTAATGCTTTTGATACTGGATGCGAAGCCTATGCCTCAAAACCAATTAATACTGAAAAGTTAGTTGAAGTTATTAAAAAGTTGGGGCTAATTCAATAATAATCCCCTTAATACCATTTTTCAATCTTTCCTGCATGGACTTGTTCTTATTCACATAAAATATATAAAAAGAACAGGAGGGGGATTATGGGACTAGGGATATTTTTCATTATGATATTTTGTACTTTATTAATAATATGCCTTAATATAGTACAAATAAAAAGTCATCCAAATATCTGTATAAGGGTCATCTGTTGTATACTTTTTATATTTACGGGCCTTAGATATATTTCTTTAATTGTTTTTACTTTGGGGGCAAAAATTAGTGTTTTAAAGTTATTATCTTATTTTTACTTTGCTTCATCCATAGGTATTACCATTCCTTCGGCTTTGGCATTGTGGTATATTATACCACGATTTAGAGAAAGAATAAGATTATGGGTATTGTTTTTGTTATTATCTCCTTTTTTCTTTTTTTATTTGATTTTGATATATTTGCAGCCATTAAAGATAATAATAAAACCAGGATTCGGGTATAGGCTCATGATTTTGCAGCCTTGGTCTAACTATTTTAGTATCTTACAGGCTATTTTTATTATTTTAGTTTTCCTAGGATGTTTTTTAGGATTTAAGTGGTATCAATACAAATCTCCGAGAAGTCAGTATTTACTATTTGCACTAGGATATGGTTTAATGTTTATAGATGGGGTAAGTGTACTAATTAACAAAAATACACCCATAGAACCTTTTATCTTATCTGAGGCATTTGTAATGGTTGCAATACTATATGCTTTTTCCACAAAACCTATAAAAGAGAGGGTTAATACCGCCTAGTTACACAAATGCTATTTTAGATTACTTATCAAAGTATTAGAGGCTAAGGAGGAAAAGATGAAAGTAGTTACTTCACTAGATATTGGACAAGAAAATCTAAATTTCTTACGAAAAGAATATCCACATATCGAATTTTGTATTTACAATAAGATAGAAAAGGCAAGCAAGGATTTGAAAGATGCCGAGGTTTTTTTAACTTATGGTTTTGACACTACAGAGGAAATACTTAATACCATGCCTAATCTAAAATGGATTCAGTGTATGTCAACAGGAGTAGATGCCCTCCCCTTTAAAAAAATTAGTAAAAAAAATATACTTCTGACAAATGTGACAGGAATCCATGGTATACCCATAGCTGAATATGTAATGGCAATCATCTTAAGTCATCGTATAGAGATATTTCAATTTTATGAACAACAAAAAACCAAGGCTTGGAAAAGGAAAAATGATTTTAAGGAAATATATAATAAAACAATAACTATTGTCGGCACAGGTACCATTGGAAAAGAAATTGCAAGGAAGGCAAAAGCATTTGATATGAAAACCATAGGTGTGAATACTAGTGGAAAAGCTGTGGATTATTTTGATAAAACCTATTCAGCCTGTGAATTAAATAAGGCATTATCTAAAGGAAACTTCATAGTACAAACCGTCCCTCTAATAAAGGAAACTTATAAAATGATAGGTATGGAACAATTTAAAGCTATGGGAGAGGATGCTTATTTTATCAATATAGGTAGAGGTAAAACTGTAGATGAAAAAGCCCTAATCGAGGCACTGAAAAGCCATGTAATAAAAGGTGCTGCCATAGATGTATTTGAGATTGAGCCTTTACCAAAGGAAAGTCCCCTTTGGGCAATGGAAAATGCACTAATAACTCCTCATATTTCAGGGTTATCTAATATGTATATGAATAGAGCACTTCCCATATTTGAACACAATTTAAAGGTGTACCTAGGGGGTATTGGAGAATATATCAATAAGATTGATTTAAATAAAAAGTATTAATAATGACCACCAATATATGAGTGGTCATTATTAATACTTATCTAAAATCGGACGGTTTTATCCCAAGATATGATTTGATTTTTATTCTTTGCCTTAATGTATAGAATCAAACTTCTAAAATAAAGAAACACAAATAATTGGGAATAGGTAAAATAGGTGATAAAACTAATCAAGATATTTTTAGGGGATATAGTCCTTTCGGCAATCTGAGCCCCAAACAATTGTATTGCGTAAAATATATACGAAGTATACCAAATAAGAAGCAAGGGCAGGGATGCAGTAGAATTGCTATAACCTAAAAGCCCGGCAATAAACCAGCCATGGGAGAGAAGTAAAAACATTAAAAAGATAATATATACTAAAATCTGTTGTAGGGTATGAACCAGCATTTTACCTTTATAATAATCAAAGGAAGTAAACATTTTTTCTAATATATAAAGATTTCCTTGAAGCCAGCGAGTCCTTTGTTTTATAAAAATTCCCAGTTGTTCAGGCTCTTGTTCCCAAGTTACTGCTTCAGGAACAATGGGCAAAAGTTTTCCGATGCTTGTTATTCTTAAGGTTAATTCCGCATCCTCCGCTATGGCATACACATCGTATTTTCCAACTATATCCAAAACGGAACGCTTAACTAACATATTTGTTCCTGTTAAGGAACCAGTTTTAAATAGGAACCATCTTCCGCACTGCATCAATAATTGGAATACCTGAAATTCTAGGGAAATCATTCTAGTAAGGATGTTTTTATTTTCATTTATTGTTCTTACATAGCCAACAGCCCCAGCAGCTTCGGGGGTGCTTACAGCAGCATCCACTAGCAATTTTAAGGAGCCGGGTTCCGGTTGATTATCCCCGTCATACACTACAAAATATTCACCTTTAGAGATGCTTAATCCATAGTTTAGAACCCTGGATTTACCCTTTGGTTCCCCAGGAGGGACTTTAATATGATGAGCATTTTTATAGGCCTTATCGAATTCCTCTGCGATATCCCCGGTTTCATCCTGAGAATTATCATTTAAAACATAAATATTTAATTCTCCTGGGTAATCTAATTTTGTCATTGATTCTATGGTTTTTTTAATTACCTTGCCTTCATTATGGGCTGGTATTAAGACATCTACATTAGGATAACTATTTAATGTCTTAAAAGGCTTCTTTTTAAGTCGATAATACAAACCGAATATTGCAAGTAGGGAATAATAAACTACTATGATAGAGAAGATAAGGGAATTAATGAGCAAGATATATTTCATTATTTCACCTCCGTCTTTTCATTTGGGTTCAATTCTTCCTTAATTATATCAATTTTAATTTCGTCTAAATTAATGATTTCTCCAATCTTTGTAAGATACCTATTTAAGGCGGTATGGACCCCTGTTTCATCGGTATTTTGCAATAATACGACGAAGGAATTATCCTTCCACTCACCCACCAGGTCATATTCATTTCTAAAAATAGTTACGGCTAAATGTGTTAAGGTTTCAAAGATTGAATTCCTAATGGATTTATTGATTTTATTTAATGAAAAATAGACTAAATATCCTTTTTCATCCCGTCGAATCATAGCGTTTTTAATCATTTTGCTTCTTGTTTCAAATTCGTTTTTTGTTAATAATTTTGTAGAACCTACATATTGTTCAAGTTGGGAAATCTTTTCTTTTAGCAGAATACTTTCGTGTTCTAGTTTATGGGAGAGATAAACTAGAGCATAAAGAATAGCTCCATTAGAAACTAATATTATCTGATAAAAGATAATATGAAGCTGCTGGGAAAAATCCCATTTCTTAATAAACCCTAAAAATAGCAAGGCTATTCCAAGAGCTGAAATATATCCCACAAATAATATAAATCCCTTGTTCCTTGGCAAAAGGACAAATAATACTGCTAAAGCAATATATTGAAAAATAAAGTAAATCATATAATTTTTAGGTATAGAATATGTGATTGTAACTAATAAAAGTACAATCTGAATAATTTGAAGAAATATATAAGAAAATTTTCTAGTCATAAATTTCACCTCGCTGCCAATTGAAAGTAAAAGTTCAAGTAATATACATTACTATATAATAATAACTATGGAATTGCTACAGGAAAAAGCAGCCAACCCTTTATCGGGGAAGATTTTCACGGTCATCATCTTGCTGTAGATTTAATAATTAAGATTAAAAAAGTCAATAAATAAAGAAGAGTCATATCAAAAGACAGACTCTTCTCTATTTATATTTTGTCGTATTTTTTAATGAAACAAATTCCTAGGGCATCAGGGCCTGTATTTGTCCCTATGGTTGTACCTATTTCAAAGTAGGGAAGTTCTAATATGATACCAAATTCTTCTTCTAGCATTTCCTTCAAATTATGGGCCTCATCTATACAATCTCCATGAGCAATACAAAAGTCATAATTTGAAAAATCATCTTTTATGATTTCTTCTGCCATCTCAATAATCTTTTTTAAGGCTTTTTTTCTTCCACGTATTTTGCCATAGGGGTTTAACTCCCCATCTTTTACCACGATGAGGGGCTTGAAATTTAAGACACCTCCTATTAATGCTCCTACCTTTCCTATGCGTCCTCCCTTTTCAAGATATTCTAAGGTATCAACAAAAAAAGTGATTCTAGCAGTTTCTTTGAGGATTTCTATTTTCTCTATGGTATCTTCCATAGTATAACCATCCTTTTGCATTTTTGCTGCCTGCAGTACAACAAGACCTTGGCCAGCTGTAGCCTGGATGGAATTAATTACCTCAATTTTGGCATCGGGGAACTCCTCAAGAAGAATATTTTTTGCGTTGATTGCCGCTTGATATGACCCACTAAATTTTGAGGTTAGGCAAAAACATATGACTCCTTTATTTTCCTTTATATATGATGTAAAGGTTTTCATATAATCATCCACAGAAGGAAGGGAAGTTTTTGGAAAAACATTTTGATTTCGCAATGTATGATAAAAGTCCTTAAAAGTTAATTCAACCCTTTCTTTGTAGTATGCATTTTGATCGAAGGATGTATAAAAAGGAATTAATTCAATATTGTATTCATTAATCAAAGAATCTGGCAAATCACAGGAACTGTCAGATATAATTGCAAAACTAGACATTAAAAGTCCTCCTATCATCTTCTAATATGTATCTTATATTATTGTAGTATGTTGGATTATTTATGTCAATTACAGTTATGATTCCTTGTCCATTTCTTTAAAGTATAAATTGGAAAGATTCTTCACTATATGCAATAAAAACAAGGAATATATGGCTGTGGTTATGAATATACTTCTTGTGAATAAACATGATTGGAGAATAAATATATGTTATCCCCCAGCTTGCAGGATTACTTAGAAGAAATGTATAGATTATCAACAAATCAAGATGAAATTCGTGTATCTGATGTCGCTCAGGTATTAGAGGTATCCCTTCCATCTGTCGTAAAAGCCTTACATAAATTAAAAAGTAGGGGATACGTTATTTATCAACCGTATGAAACAATTAAATTAACCGATAAGGGTATTGCCGAAGGAACATTTCTAGTCCAAAGAAATCAACTTTTAAAGGAATTCTTATTGGTCTTAAGGACTGCTTCCGATATTGATAGAGAGGCTGAGGCCATGGAGCATTATTTATCTCTTTCAACCATACAGTCTATAGAAAAATTTGTTCATTTTATGAAGGAGAATCCGAATATACAAAGAGAATACGATGAGTTTTATAAAAAAGATAATGTGCATTATTTATTTAACACAGACTAGGATAATAAAAGAGGTCGGCCTTTCTGCCGACCCATATTATATTAGATTAAAAATATAAGCTATTTTGGTGGTGATAAAACATATTAAAATAGCAATTATAGTGGGAATCACAAAGGAAGCCAAGGTCCATTTTATACTTTGGGTTTCTTTTTTTATAGTCCAAAGAGTTGTGCCACAAGGAAAATGAAGAAGGGAAAATAGCATTACATTTAAACATGTAAGGATGGTCCANCCATTAGAAATAAAAAGATTTCTCATTTCTACAATAGAATCTATCTCAATCATAGCATCAGTTGATAGGTAACCCATAAAAATAATAGGCAGCACAATTTCATTAGCAGGTAAACCTAAGATAAAGGCTAAGAGAATAATCCCATCAAGCCCTATAGCTAATCCAAAAGGATTAAGAAAGTCAGCTACATAGGTTAATATACTTGTATCTCCTATCATAATATTAGCAACCAACCAAGTGATAACACCGGCAGGAAGGGCAATAGCTACGGCACGACCCAAAACAAATATAGTTCTATCAAATATAGACCTTATAATAACCTTACCAATTTTAGGTTTTCTATAAGGGGGAAGTTCAAGATTGAAGGTAGAAGGTGTTCCTTTTAATACCGTCTTAGATAATAAAAAGGATACAATAAATGTAATACCTATTCCAACAAGCACAAGCCCTATAACCATGCCGGAGGCAAGGAAAGAACTTAAAGAGGAATTAGCTGCAGCCCCCATAAATATCATTGATAGGGCTATTAAAGTAGGAAATCTTCCATTACAAGGAACAAAATTATTGGTTAGAATCGCAATAAGCCTTTCTCTGGGGGAATCAATGATGCGACAGGCGACAACCCCTGCTGCATTGCATCCGAATCCCATAGACATGGTTAAAGCTTGTTTTCCATGGGTCCCAGCTTTTTTGAATAATCTATCCAAATTAAACGCCACCCTTGGCAGATAGCCTAGGTCTTCTAGAAGGGTAAAGCAAGGGAAGAATATAGCCATAGGAGGAAGCATAACAGATATAACCCATGCCCCAGTACGATACATTCCAAGAATTAAGATTCCATGAAGCCAATCGGGAGCCTTAAAGTATAGGAATACTTCCGTTAATCTATCTTCTACCCAAAATAGAGCATTAGCTAGCATTGTGGAGGGGACATTAGCCCCTACAATAGTAATCCAAAAGATAATAGTAAGGATGAGAAGCATAATAGGAAAACCAGCCCATCTAGAGGTAAGGAGTGAATCTAATTTTTCATCCCAGTTTTTAGTCTTTTCTTTAGGTTTGATTACAACTTTTTCTGATATTTCCTTTGCACGGTTATAAAGGGTGGTAACCATATAATCTCTAAAAATATCCGAAGTAGTCGCGGAGTTCTTACTGGGCATGGTAGCATCCTCCTTTGCGGCTGCCATAATTGTATATTTTATCCAAGATGCCTTTATCTCCATCCAGCATTCTAAGTGCTACCCACCTGGGATTAAAATCATTTTGAACCAAGGGCTCTATAGTAGGCAAAATTTTTTCCAGTTCTTCCTCTATTTCTATGGAATAAGTGATATGTTTTGGGTTTGGAATAATTTTATTGGCACATACCCCGTAAACTGCATTCATTAATTCTTCTAAGCCCTTTTTATCTCTAGCAATAGTCCCTACTACAGGAATTCCCAATTCTTTAGAAAGGGCATTTAAATCGATTTTAATTTGCTTCTTTTTTGCCTCATCCAAAAGATTTACACATAATACTACATTATTTGTAATTTCTATCACTTGGAGAACGAGATTGAGATTTCTTTCTAAGCAAGTAGCATCTACAACTACAATCGTAGCATCGGGTTTTCCAAAACATATAAAATCCCTTGCTATTTCTTCTTCAACCGAATTTGCAAGTAGAGAATAAGTTCCCGGCAAATCAACCAATATAAATTCTTTATCCTTCCTTTTGAAGGTACCTTTGGCATTGGTAACGGTTTTGCCAGGCCAATTTCCAGTATGCTGTTTTAAACCTGTTAGCTCATTGAATATGGTACTTTTTCCTGTATTGGGGTTGCCGGCTAGGGCAACTACCATTTGCTTATTGGATGCCTTTTCTATATTGTATAGGTCAATCAGGGCTTTTCTTTTACAAGATTTGCAGGTTAATCCCATAGCAATCCTCCTTAATTAAACAACTTTTACTAAGATTTTTGATGCCTCTTCTTTTCTTAGGGCAATTATGGTGTCACGAACCATATAAGCTGTAGGATCCCCTAGGGGGCTGCGACGCATGACTTTTACTTCTGTATCTTTGATAAAACCTAAATCAAGCATTCTTCTTCTTTGAGTTCCTGTTGCCTTTAAGTCTTGGATAATACATACTTGATTGATTTTTACTTTATTTAGGGGAATATAAATGGCTTTCATAGTATAACTCTCCTTTACGCAATGTTAGACGCGGCAAAGATATTTATTTAGTACAATAGTATACTATGCATAATGTAAAAACATGGAAACTTGTCATTCCATGTTTTTGGTTTTTTGCTATATATTATATTTTTTACTTTTAAGGAGCACCTTAAATCTTTTGCAGGAACAGGGGGCTAAATAAAACCCTTGAGCTTTTGTACATAGATTACTATTGAATATTGAAGTGTTATTTTGAAGCCTAGCCCCTTCCTTACTAACCTCCAAATGTGAGGTACTAGCCAAACCTAGAAGTTCTTTGAAAAAATAAAGTTGTTCCTTCGTTTCTATGCCTTCAGGTATTACGCTAAGATTAAGGGTGTTGGCCATTTTCTAATGCAAATTCCGTGAAGGATGTGATATTGGCTGGAGAAGTGTAAAATTGATAGTTATTAGAACCAAAACTTTTAGCGTTATACATAGCTATATCCGCAGCCCTTAGAAGAGATTCAGAATCATTTCCATCATAGGGGCTAATGCTTATTCCGATACTAATTGTCATAAATACCTTTCTTCCCTGAATGAAAAAGGGCCTCTCAAATTGCTCTTTGACTTTTTCAGCTGTTCTAATAATATTTTCAATATGATAGACTTCAGGTAAGAGTATAGTGAATTCATCTCCGCCAAATCTAGCTAGTGTATAGTTATTATTAGGGACTTTTTTAAGCCTATTACTTACGGACTGAAGAAGCAAATCTCCTGCAGAATGCCCGAATATATCATTTACATGTTTAAATTTATCTAAATCTAGAAACATAATAGCAAGCATATGGATAGAATCATCGGAGTTTTCAATGGCGGCTTTTAAAGCCTCTGTGAAGTACTTTCTATTAGGCAGCTCGGTGAGAAGATCATGGTAAGCTAGATATCGAAAATCTTCCTCTGTTTTTTTCCTTTCTGTAATATCAATGACATAGGAGGCCTTTTTTGGGGAATTGTCCTTATCTATGAAATATATCGAAGTTACCATAACTGAAAACTGAATCCCATTTTTGTTTACAACTTTGAATTCTTTTGTAGTCGTAGAAGGATTCCTCATAAATTCTTGATGTTGGATAATAAGGTCATTTTTAATCTCGGGGGGAATAATAATTGAAAAATGATTCTTTAGGAGTTCTTTTTCCGTATATCCATATAACTTACAATAAAATTCATTAACATATTCAAATACTCCCTGCTCATCTACGATACATAGTCCTATGGGTGCTAAATCACAGATGATTTCAAGTTTATCATATTTTCTTTTTAACAATTGAAAAGGGGTTTTGATCTTTTTATGGTTTTTAATTAAATTTTGTTTGATCCTATTGGGTTTTCTCATTATAGCACCTCCCTATGTAAGTGAAAATAAAATAGATGTCCTATGTAATTTAATATATGCAAAGAAGTTGAAAAATGATAATGATTTGTAGAAAAATGAAGAAAAAGCATGGTTGTTTTTATTAGAAAAATATTCTATGAAAAATCAAATTTCTTATTGACTTTCAAAAATATCCATGCTATAGTAATTAACAATTCAAATTATTAAAAACTATGAAGAGGAATAGTAGATTTTTAGAGGATTATAGAGAACTGTTGGATGGTGTGAAACAGTATCTGAAAAAAATTGAACTCGCCTTGGAGTTGCTCACTGAAAATTAGTAGGATGGGACGGCAATCAACCGTTAACATGATGGGATATCAGCAGTACCTAAATATATCTAGCTCGTATCTTCTAAAGCTTTTTGTAAAGAGTGGATAACGAATTCTTTCGTCTCTTTTAGGGATGGAAGATTTTTTATTTGGGATATATTTATACTTACTGTTAGTATCTTTTAAGTTGTATTCTACCTTGTAGAATGAAAAAGAGTGGTACCGCGGAAGAAGGTCTTTCGTCTCTAGTATTAGGGATGATAGGCCTTTAATTTTGTCTAAAATAATTTATAGGAGGAATAAGTATGAATTATCAAAAGTATAAACCATACCCAACAATTAAACTAGAAAACAGGAAATGGCCTAGTAAAACAATTACCAAGGCACCAATTTGGTGTAGTGTAGACCTTCGAGACGGAAATCAGGCATTGGAGATTCCTATGAATTTAGACCAAAAGGTTAAATTCTTTCAGTTCCTTGTTAATATGGGCTTTAAGGAAATTGAAGTAGGATTTCCTGCCGCCTCGGAAACAGAATTTATTTTTTTAAGAAAGTTAATCGAAGAGGATTTAATTCCCGAAGATGTAACCGTACAAGTATTAACTCAGGCTAGGGAACATATCATAAGAAGGACCTTTGAGGCATTAGAAGGGGTCAAAAAAGCTGTTGTACATTTATATAACTCCACATCGATTCTTCAAAGAAAAGTTGTGTTTAAAAAGAATAAGGAAGAAATAAAAGCCTTAGCAGTAGAAGGTGCTAAAATAGTAAAGCAATTTGCTGATGAAAGACCAAAAGGCAGTATCATATATGAATATTCTCCGGAAAGCTTCACGGGGACAGAACTTGACTATGCTATAGAAATTTGCGAGGCAGTCTTAGATGTATGGCAGCCAACTCCCGATAATAGAGCAATTATTAATTTGCCTTCTACAGTAGAAATGTCAACCCCTAATGTGTACGCTGATCAAATCGAATATTTTGGAGATAAGATTAAAAATAGGGATTCCATTATTATAAGTGTTCATGCTCACAATGACAGAGGGTGTGCTGTTGCTGCCAGTGAACTTGCAATCTTAGCTGGAGCTGATAGGGTAGAAGGCACATTATTTGGCAATGGAGAAAGAACAGGAAATGCCGATATCATTACCATAGGAATGAATCTATTCTCCCAGGGTATTGACCCTGAATTGGATTTTAGCAACGCCGATGCTATCGTAGATATTTTTAGGGAATCGACCAGGATGGAAGTCTCCCTAAGACACCCCTATGTAGGAGACTTGGTATACACCGCCTTTTCAGGATCCCATCAAGATGCTATCAAAAAAGGAATGGATAGATACAAAAAGGAAAATCCAAGATATTGGGAGGTGCCTTATCTTCCCATTGATCCTATGGACATCGGGAAAAATTATGATCCCATTATCCGTATCAACAGCCAATCAGGAAAAGGGGGCGTAAGCTATATCCTAGAAAATGACTTTGGATTCCGTTTGCCAAAAAAGATGCAGCAGGATTTTAGCATAATAATAACCAACGAATCCGATAAAAAACAAGAGGAATTATCTTCACAGAGGATTTATGAATTATTTGTGCAGGAATATATGAATATTAACAAGCCATTTTCTTTAAAAAATTATCATGTTCATACAGAAGATGATAAGGTTGTAGTTTCCGCAATAATTAAGAATAATGAAATGGAAGAACAAATCAGCGGAAGGGGTAATGGGCCTATCGATGCCCTATGTAATGCCATTAGAAAATATGCTCCAGTAAGCTTCAAAGTAGTATCCTACGATGAACACTCCCTAGACCAAGGTTCTGATTCACGAGCCGTTGCCTATATACAAATAAAAGATGAAAATGGAAAAAGCTATTATGGGGCAGGGATTGATAGTAACATCAGTACGTCCTCCATGAAAGCCTATATCAGTGCATTTAATAAAATGATATAATAGGGTGCGTATTTGTCCATATATCCACATTTGAATCAAATTTATAAGTTTAACAATTTCTGGGGATTAATCTGAAAAGGAAATTAAATCAATAAAATAACTTGTTTTCTTTTCGGTATCCGATAAAATAATTGATGATATATCATAAGACAAGGAATGATAAAATGTATAAACTCAAAACTTCTATACTATTTATAGTAATTTTTGTTCTTGCTACTGGTTGTTTGGCTAAAAAGCAAGAAGATTATAACAAGGATTCTAAATTAGATTCACCTAAACAAAAAATTCCTATAAAAGAACAAATACAAGGGGATAATGATACACCAGACCAGAAAGAGATAAATCTGATAGAGAAACAGATTTCTAGGATGACTCTTGATGAGAAAATCGGTCAGCTGGTGATAGTTGGCTTCGAAGGATATATGCCAGATGAAAATATAAGGGATATAATAGAAAACTATCATGTAGGAGGAGTAATTTTGTTTGGCAGAAATGTAGAAAATTCAACCCAGCTTCTTGGATTAACGAATGCTCTTAAGGGGTTAAATTCTGACAATAAGATTCCTCTGTTTATTTCTGTTGATGAAGAGGGTGGGATGGTTAGCAGGATGCCAAATGAGTTGCTAGATATTCCAGACAGTAGAACCATAGGGAAGAAAAATGATAAAAATCTTTCTCATAATATAGGTAGAATAATTGCCAAAGAAATAAAATCTTTTGGTTTTAATATGAATTTTGCTCCTGTATTAGATGTTGACAGTAATAAAGACAATCCTGTTATCGGGGAACGCTCTTTTAGTTCTGATGTGAAAATAGTAAGCGAGCTTGGAATAGAGGCAATGAAAGGTATGAAGGATGGGGGAGCTATTCCTATTGTAAAGCATTTCCCAGGGCATGGCGATACCTCTATAGATTCTCATGTAGGTTTACCTGTTGTGAATAAGGATCTAGACAGCTTAAAAGAATTGGAACTAGCACCATTTATGGTGGCTATAGATAATGGCGCAGAGGGTATAATGATTGCTCATATTCTTTTTAACCAGATAGATGCCGAAAATCCTGCCTCATTATCCAATACAATTATTACTGATATTCTTAGGAAAGAATTAAATTATAAAGGAATTGTTATTACAGATGATTTAACTATGGGGGCAATTATTGAAAGTTATGGCATTGGAGATGCCGCAGTAAAATCTATAAATGCAGGAAGTGATATTATTTTAGTTTGCCATGGGTATGAAAATGAGATAGAAGTATTAAATAGACTAAAAAGTGCAGTGGAAAACGGAATATTATCAAAAGAAAGAATAGATGAAAGTGTATACAGGATATTGTCTTTAAAAGAAGAGTATGTCATAAAAGATGAGATGATAGAATCTATTGACATTAATAAGATAAATAGCGAAATTGACAAAATCATTAATTAAGGGCGCCTATGGCGCCCTTAATTAATATTTACATTGTTCTTCCAGGTGTAAGTGCATTTATAACTCCTATAATCAGTGCCCCAATAACCGCACCCCAGAAGGATACATTAAAACCAGCTACTATAAATTGAGTAAAGTAAATAATAGCTACAGCTACAATAAAACCAACAATACCTCTTCCAAAGGGAGAAGCATCAATACCAGTTAACTTTTCAATCAAATAATCCGCCAAAACAATAACGATAGTGGCAACGATAAGTGCCCAAATACCATTGATGTTAAAACCAGGGGTTAAAAAAGCAGTTACAGCTAAAACAATTGCTGTTCCGATTAATCTCATTATTACATGTCCAAATCCTGAGTTGCCTTCATTGTCATTTCTATTGCCCATAGTTTGATCAGCCATCTTAATACCTCCAATTTATTAATAAAATCTAAAACAAACTTATTAAATAATAAATGTATAGCATAACTATTAAGTTTATTATTTAGGTTTTCCATTTTAGCTATTATAATTCAAGAATTTATATGGAATATTATTACAACGCTAGAAGTCTTTAGGCAAAGCAATGTTTTTATTTATTAAATCGATATTATTTTTAAAAATTTGATAGCTTTATTTTCCATGGATTAATACTTACAGAACGATAATACTATAATCGTCGGGAGGTAAACTATATGAATAATATAAAATTAGCGCCCTATGAAGCTATCGAAGTTCGTGAATTCATATATAGTACATCAAAAAACAGAGTATGTATCATGAAAGATGATATACTCTGTTTTTTCTTGGGTTCATTTCATTACAATTGTTTTTTAAAAGAAAGGAAATTCGAAATCAAAATAAATATGATGAATTTTAACAAAATATGAATACGGTCACAGTTTTACTTTGGTGTATACAGTATTATTTAGATATAAAAGAAAATTACATCATAAATAAATGGAGGTATATACATGGGAAAAGTAAAATTAGCTGAAAATATATTTTGGGTAGGGAAAGTAGATGATAGAAAGGTACCTTTTCACAGGCTTATTTTAGAAAGAGGCACCACATACAATAGTTATCTTTTAGAAACCAAAAAACCAACCATTATCGATACAGTAGACATTGCTTTTGCAAAAGAATATGTGGATAATTTAAGTGAAATGATAAATCTAGAAAAAATAGAATNCATTATTATTAACCATGTGGAACCAGATCATGCAGGGGCACTGCCCGCGCTGGCTGCAAGAGCAAAAAATGCTAAGATTGTAACAACAAAATTGGGTTGTGAATTCTTAAAGAATATGTTTAAGCTTCATAACCGCGAATTCATCATCATAAAAGATAAAGGTACATTAGACATAGGAGGAAAGACCCTACAATTCTTTGAAACTCCTTATCTTCATACAGAGGAAACAATGATAACTTATGAAATCGAAGATAAGATTTTATTCCCCTGTGATATTTTTAGCACCCATATAGCAAATGATGAGCTATTTAATGATTTGGCAAAGGGTGAATATATCGAAGATTTCAAGGTCTATTATAAGCTTATTATGGCACCCCATAGACCCTATGTGCGTCAGATGCTTGATAAAATAAGGAATTTAGATATTAATATCATTGCCCCATCCCATGGCTATATCTTAAGAAAAGATACCAAGGATTTTATAAAAATATATGATGAAATGAGTACCCTAGAAGATTCTACAAAAGGTAAAAAAGTAACCATCCTATTCTCCACTATGACAGGAAACACAAGTAAAGTGGCAGGGGAACTGGTAGAAGGCCTTAAAACTTCAGGTGTGGAAACCTTCGTATTTAATTTAAAAAATGCAAATTTAGATGAAATCATAAGTAGAATTAAGGATTCAGATGGAATTTTAATAGGAAGTTCAACAAAATATGCCGATATGGTGGGCAATGTTGAAGAACTCCTTAAAGAGTTAAAAAATATTGATAACAATGGGAAATGTGCTGCAGCCTTTGGTTCCTATGGATGGAGTGGAGAAGGGATTACCCATGTGGAGGACTATTTAAATGATGCTGGATTTACTGTAATCAATCAAAGATACCTTATAATAAATAGGGGGGTAGATACCCCAGTATTTCCCTTAAGAGTAAAGTTCTCTAGTAGAGAAGGTTTAGAAACTGCAAGGGAAGCAGGTAAGATATTTGGAGAGCAAATTTTGACACATTAAAGTAGAAGCACTTCTGATTATCATTTAAAGATAATCGGAAGTGCTTTTTAATAGGATTACTTAATTATATAATAAATTTATATACTAACAGCTTACTATCAATCCTTGATTTATGTTAAAATAAGCTAAAGACATTTTCAAAGGATGAATCAAATGGGAAAAATATTAGTGATTGCGGAAAAACCTTCTGTAGGGAGAGATATAGCCAAGGTCCTCGGCTGCAAGGGGAAGGGAGATGGCTGTATTATAGGAAATAGCTATATTGTTACTTGGGCTATAGGGCATCTAATCACTTTATTAGAGCCTGAGGAGTACGATATTAAATATAAAAGATGGGCTTATGAGACTTTGCCGATTATTCCTAAGGAAATGAAGATTAAGCCCATAAGGCAAACAAAAAAACAGTTTGATATTGTTAAAAAGCTTATGAATGCTAAAGAGATAGATTCTCTTATTTGTGCTACAGATAGTGGACGGGAAGGAGAACTTATTTTTAGGTATATATATGAAGCAGCAAAATGTAAAAAGTCTTTTAAAAGACTTTGGATTTCCAGTATGACGGATGCAGCTATCAAAAAAGGCTTTGAAACCCTAAAGTCTGGGCAGGAATACGATGCCCTATATTATTCAGCTAGATGCCGTTCTGAGGCTGATTGGTTAGTGGGAATGAATGCTTCTAGGGCATTTACCATTAGATATCATGTTCTTTTGCCTATTGGAAGGGTGCAGACCCCGACGCTTAGTATTTTGGTGCAAAGGCAAAAAGAAATTAATGAATTTATTCCTAGGGACTATTGGGAAGTTAAAGCGGACTTTCATGGGTTTAGTGGAACTTGGACAGATATTAAGTCAAATGAAACAAAGATTTACAAAGAAGAAAAGGCTAATAGTATTGTAGAAAAGGTGCTTGGCAAAGAGGGTATCGTGGAAGAAATAACGGAAGATGAAAAAAGACAAGCCCCTCCACTTCTGTATGATTTAACAGAACTACAAAGGGATGGAAATAAAAATTTTGGATTTTCCGCTAGCAAAACCCTATCCATTGCCCAAGATTTATATGAAAAGAAAAAGATGATTACCTACCCAAGGACTGACAGCCGCTATGTAAGTACCGATATGGTTCCGGTACTTACCAGTACCCTTGAAAAGCTTAACATACCGACTTATAGTAGATTTATTAAACCTATTTTAGAAAAAGGCAATTTTCCTATAACAAAAAGGATAGTAGATGATAGTAAGGTAACAGACCACCATGCAATTATCCCCACAGATTCCTACCCAAAGTTGGAGAGCTTATCGGAGGATGAGAAAAAGATTTATAAGCTTATTGTAAAGAGATTCTTTGCAGTATTTTATCCGGCTTATGAATATACCATAACAAAGATTCTTACCGAGGTAGAAAATGAGTTTTTTATTACTAAAGGAAAAACCATCAAGAGTTTAGGTTGGATGTTATTTTACCGAGGCGATACCAAAAAGGACGAAAAAGAACAAGAGCTTCCAATCCTAAAAAAAGGGGATATTGTTACCGTAAAGGATGCGGTGGCGGAAAAGAAAAAAACTACTCCACCCAAGCCCTACACAGAAGCTACACTCTTATCGGCCATGGAGAATGCAGGAAGATTTGTTGAGGATGAGGATTTGAAAGAGCAACTTAAGGATAGTGGCCTGGGGACTCCTGCCACTAGAGCGTCTATTATAGAAAGATTAATACAGGTAGGATATATAGAAAGAAAGGGGAAAGCCTTGTATCCCACGGAAAAAGGAATGAAGTTAATAGAGGTTGTCCCAAAGGAATTAAAATCTCCGGAAACCACGGGAAAGTGGGAAAAAGGCCTTTTGTCCATATCAAAAAACAAGATGGAACCAAAAAGGTTTATGGAAAGCATTGTAAGGTATGTTTATTATATCGTTAATAAAGCAGAGAAATCAGAAACTGATATTACATTCCCCAAAGAAAATACAAATAAATTAACTAAAAGAATAAAAGGACTTGGAAAATGTCCGTTATGTAAAAAGGGGACAATTGGGGAAAATAGCAAAGCTTTTTTT
>JGI24708J26588_10000637_pt1 | contig 28520 bp, 27 predicted proteins | sample BioPla1DNA2_FD_26588 | JGI IMG/M metagenome (IMG submission 26588) | reverse complement strand
AAAATGCAATTAGAAAATAAATTTGGAATTTAAAAACTTACAAGTTTCTAGAAATTGGGTAACTCTACTATCTAATTAGGTACGAGTTTCGCAATTACCTACTAAATAAATTAAATAATTATAGATATTAAGCAGAGTTTCCATTTGCCCCTTGTAAGTAATATTATAAATAGTAAATTATATGTGTTTATTATCAAGAATTATGTATTAGTAGTGGATTGTTAATTTAACATCCATAATATCACCTTCTTTCATATACAATTTATATAAAGATATTACATATATTGCCATAAATATATTTTATCACAAAATTATATTTATGGCAATACATAAAAATATGAGTTTTCTGATATTTTAATAATTTAATTGAACCTAGGCATAGCCAAAAAATCCTAAGTTTATAGAAAATCCGATCTTAGTATATTGAAAACGCTAAAAATATCGATTGTTCCATAGCCCCAATCTCTGTTTGGGTAGGATAGATCCGGTCTTCGATTGGCACCCCTGATCAGTAATTTTTTAACTTCTACAGCATCAATCCTTGGACTATTCCCTCTAACAATTCCCCACTCCAGTATCATAGCAGCTATTCCAGCAGCATGAGCTGCCGCAGCACTGGTACCAGTAATTCTTTGAAAACCATGATCTAGGGTGGGACTTAAAATATTGACTCCCGGTGCTGCCAACTCTGGCTTAATCGTATTAATTCTTGAGTATCCCCTGCTGGCATTTACATATAAAACATTGCTATCAGGGTTATATGCGGTTATGGTAATAGGTACTATACTGTTACCAGGGTTTGTAATGGTGGTATATGGAGTAGCATGTAAAAAATAAGTACCATTGGAAATAAAATTATCACTAGGCAACCAAACATGAATGGAACCCGTTAAATCCCCAAGACTATGTACCTGAAAACGCCAAGTTCCCCTGGCAGGGTTTCTAAATCGGAAAAGGATTAATTGTTGTCCTGATTGAATTTCAACCAATTTACTATCTAAATACAAAATCGTGTCTTCAAAAAGGAAGGAGATTTCCCTGGTAGCCTGTAGACCCACCCCAATTCTTGGAACAAATTCCCCCGATGGAGATATGATATCAACGGAATAAGAGTTCGGTGTCTCCCCCCAAAGTTCCATAGCAAAACTATTTTCATTATCTCCTACATTTAATTCCACAGTTATATTCCCAACTTGTGGATCTATGGTGGAGAAAAAATGTCTCCTGGAACCTCCTTCATTACCAGCTGCCAATACGACCGTGATGCTGGGTAGGTCTCCAAATATTGAAAGCATGGAGCCTAAATGTCCCATACCATCATGGGCACCTTGTGAACTAGATAAGCCAATTAAGATTACCATGGGACGCCTTTCCCTCCTTGCTACAGATACAAGATATCGCACTCCCCACATAATATCATTTTCTTGATAACAAGGTACACCATCCGGTATAAAAAAGAAATCACGAAGATTTTGTTTGGCTTCTTTTAATTTTACTATGGCTAAACCAGCAGCAGGAGCCACGCCACTAAATCTAGCATCCGGTACAATATTACCAGCTGCTATTCCCGCTAAAGCCGTACCATGGCCATTCTCATCCCTGCTGGGAACTATTTCAAAGGGATTTGAACTGGCTAAGGCTTGATTCATCTGCCGTGCCGTATACTCCGTACCATAAAAGGTTCCTTCCGGGAACTGATCCTCGCTATCTATGGTTTGATCCCATATGGAAACTATTTTACTTGTTCCATCTTCCCGTATGAATATGGGATTGGTATAATCAATCCCTGTATCAACAATACCGATTAAGACTCCATCTCCATATAAATTAAAATTGGTAAAGCGTCTTAATCGTTCAACTCCAGACACCTCCAAACTTCTTTGGCTTGCTAAGGAATAGCAGGAAGGAAATGCAGCATAACCAAAAGAAACTATACTACTCATGGTCATTTCAGAAACAGGAACGTATATAATTGCATACCGATTATTCATAATCTGCTGGGTATAATTCTGATATTTTTCTAGGATCGATAAGTTTCCATTATACATAACAAAAAAATCCATATAATCATTGCTGGTTATTTTATATCTTTCCTCTAAGGTCATAAAATCCTCCCCAAATTTATTCTTTGCATCAAGAAGCATACATTATCTTATTCCAACTCGTATGGATTCAAATATATTGAAAACGTCTAAAATTCCATATCCCCAATCCCTGTTGGGATATTCTATATTTACATTACGTCTTGCTCCTCTCGTCATAAAGGCTTTCATATCCAAGGAGTTCATGGAAGGATAATTTCCTCTGACCATCCCCCATTCCAATAGCATTGCAGCGACTCCAGTAACATGGGCTGCTGCTGGACTCGTACCTGTTACTCTAACAAAGTCATGATTCAGTGATGGAGCTAAGATTTCCACTCCCGGAGCTGCAATCTCTGGTTTGATTACATCAATCCTGGTAAACCCCCTGCTTGCTTCTAGATAAAGGCTATCATCTACCATGTTATAGGCCGTTGTAGTAATGGGTATTCGAGCATTGCCAAGAGATAAAATCGTTGTATAGGGGGTTGATCGAATAAAAAAAGTATCAGAAGAAATAAAATTCCCCATGGGTAACCAAATATCAAATTCCATGGATAAGTTCCCTCGACCATAGACACGAAACTGCCAGATTCCAGGAGCTGGATCGGTAAAACGAACCAAGATTAATTGATCTCCACTTTGGGATTCCACCATTTGATAATCCACAACGATCCGAGTGCTTTCAAATATAAAAGAAAATTCAAAGGTCTCATCTAACCTGGCATCAATTCTTGGAACATATTCTCCTGATGGCGTCAAAATATCAATGGAGAATATATCTGGTGAGCTTCCCCAAAGTTCCATAGAAAAATTATTTTCATTTTCTGCCACGGATAATTCTACGATATCATAACCCACTCTTTGATCAATAATTCCATGATAATGCCTTCTGGCATTTCCTTCGTTACCCGCGGCAATAACGACTGCTGTTCCAATCGTTTCTGCTTGTAGGGACAGAAAATTACTTAGGGTTCCTCTTCCATCGTGGGCACCTTGTGATGTACCCAGAGCGATACATATGGCAAGGGGACGATTCAAACGAATCGCTACATCTCGTAAGTATACTATCCCTTGCAAAATATCATTTTCTTGATAACACAAAGCATCCAAAGGTATCCTAAAAAAATTCTTAAGATATTTTTTTGCTGGCTTTAATTTTACCACTACGAATTCAGCATCCGGTGCCACTCCACTAAATCCTCTTTCCGGAACTTCATTACCTGCTGCGATACCTGCAATCATAGTACCATGACCAATTTCATCCTTGGTAGCTACCAATTCAAATGGATTTTCTGATTGTAAGGCACTATTAATTTGATCCCTAGTAAACTCCGTTCCATAGAAGAAGCCTTCCGGATCATCTTCACTAACTATGGTCTGATCCCAGATCGAAACAATCCTAGTAGTTCCATCTGCATACTGAAAGATCGGATTGGTATAATCCACTCCTGTATCTATAATACCAATCAAGACCCCTTGGCCTCTTAGATCAAAACTGGGTATGTTTCGAATTCTTTGTATTCCGGATGCTTCTAGACTGGCCTGACTTATGATTCCATATAATGATGGCATAACAGAATATCCCNGTTCCGAGACTGCTGACTCCGTAATTTGGGAAACAGGAACGTGAACAATCGCTAAAATATTATTTATTATATGTACGGTTGCATCGGTAAACTGCTCAAAAAATTGTTGATCTACGCTATATACTACTAATAAATCCGCATAGTCTTCACTGATAATTCTTTCTCGTTCCTCTCTTGTCATAGAATCCTCGCTTGATCCGTACTTATTTAATTATATTAGTCTAATTCATAATAATTACAAAAACCCCTTGGAAACACTTTATTTCCAAGGGGTTTTACTCTATTATTTTTTTTATTAAGCTAATTTTGATTTTGCAATTTCCGCTAAAGCGCTGAAGCCCTCAGCATCATTGATTGCCATTTCAGATAGCATCTTTCTATTGATATCAATGTTTGCTAATTTTAATCCATGCATGAACTTACTATAGGACAATCCGTTCATTCTTGCTGCTGCATTAATTCTAGCAATCCACAATCTTCTGAACTGTCTCTTTCTTTCTTTTCTACCAGAAAATGAGGTGGCTAATGCTCTCATTACTGATTGTTTTGCTATTCTATATTGTTTTGATCTAGCTCCACGGTATCCTTTTGCTAGCTTTAATACTTTATTATGTTTTTTCTTAGCGTTCAATCCGCCTTTAACTCTTGCCATTTTTTATTCCTCCTTATCACCAATCATTACAGATATGGTAAGATTTTCTTCATGTTCTTAACATTAGTTGGATCTGTCATTGTTGCTTTTCTTAGATTTCTTTTTCTCTTAGCGGATTTTTTTGTTAAGATATGGCTCTTATAAGCTTTCATTCTTTTTAATTTTCCAGTACCTGTTTTTTTGAAGCGCTTAGCTGCTGCTCTGCTTGTTTTTAATTTTGGCATGATGTTTCCTCCTTAATAATTGATACAGCTTGGCCAATTTGGAGCTGAAATAATAACGCATCCATCCTTTGCTGTTTGTAGTATTTTAACGCTTTTCTGATAAGAACATAATCATATTTCGTCCTTCGAGCTTCACTGGTTTGTCTATTACAGCGATATCTTCAAGTTTTGAGTAGAAGTTATCTAAAATCACCTTTGATGATGTTGTATGTGCCATCTCGCGACCACGAAAACGTAAAGCAACTTTCACCTTATCACCTTTAGTTAAAAACTTTCTAGCTTGGTTTGCCTTCGTATTCAAGTCATTATCATCAATATTCGGTGATAAACGAATTTCTTTAACATCCGTTACCTTTTGCTTTTTCTTAGCTTCTTTTTCTCTTCTTGCCTGCTCGTACCTGAATTTACCGTAATCGATAATTTTACAAACCGGCGGTTTTGCTGTGGGTGCGATTTTCACAAGGTCGAGTTCTGCTTCTCTCGCAAGTTTTAACGCATCCTTTGCTGACATTATCCCTAGCTGCTCTCCGTTTTCACCAATCAGGCGAACTTCTTTGTCCCTGATTTGTTCATTAATCATTAAATCGCTAATAGTACTGCACCTCCATAGGTTAAATCATTACATTAATTGTTTCTATTATATTTATAATATAAAAAATTATAATATAAAAAGGTGGATAATTAAGATTATCCACCTACTAATTCAATCACACACCAATTTCATTCATACAGAAATCATAATGAAATTTTGCATTGACCCGGTCACAGTAAATGTAATGCATTCACGCTATGGGTGAGAGATGGATACTCTTCTTTTTCTTGTAAGCTCGAATTCCGCTTACAGCCTTTATAATATATCATATGTTATAAGATATGTCAAGATGAAACTTTCATTACTAAAGAATCCAAAACTTTGGAAACTGCTGATGCCAAAACAAAGCAGGTTAAGGCTTCAATCAATCCATTGATACCTACAAAGGCAATCACAAAGGTAAATACATTGCTAGTTCCTAGAATTTCTACAAACCCTTGAATATAATCTGTCTGATAAAAAAAAAGTACCAGTGCTGTCATAAAAAACAAAGTATTTAATAATGGACCGATTAGGCTAGCCAAAAGATAAGAAATTCTCTTTGTACGATTATTATTTCTTATGGCCACAAATATAAGACCCGTCAACCATCCCATAAGCACTCTTGGTATAAAACATACGATAAATGTATAGATAGGATTAATGGAAAGAAGGGTTGCACCAAAAGGACTCCAGCCAAAACATTGAATGAAACTAGTGATACCAAATACCGCTCCTAATACGGCTCCACTTGCTGGACCTAGAACGATGGCACCAACAGTTACTGGAACAACAATTAATGTTATTTCTAATCCAAAGGTTTTAATATATCCTATGGGTGTAAATGCCATTAAAACAATAATTGCAATCAGCAGAGCTAACTGAACCATCTTTAAAGTTCTACTATTCGTATTTGTTTTCATAACTTATGCCTCCTCTTAATTTTTGCATATGAAAACCTGATAGTATTATCTCCAAAAATCCCCCGCAATACTACAAGAACCACTATAAAACTATCTAAGACATTTAAAAACCGCTTTATGAAAAGTTGAAAAACTCCTTCACAAAGCGGCAAAATATCATAAGTTTACTATTGCATTCTAATTTTTATAAGGCATAAAAANAGCCCGCAAAATAAAACACAGATAAACCTATTCTCCGTTCTCGCCGCATGACAGGGTCAAGACTTCATTTCCAGGTTTTCCAGTTCACATATTCCCTTTTGATTCTTTGCTTCTTTCCAGAACCATCCTTACCGCCTCATAGATGAGTGCAATAGGATTTTACTGAAATTAGCATCAATAGGAATACTCATTTAAAATTGTGTTTTATATAATATAATATTTTTTCCAAAAATGCAATAGTTATTTTAAAAATTATCCATAGATATTTTCCGTATCCCCTGAGTGGAATAGGCAATACATAGGATTCCACAAATTAGATAGATCTCATATACACTCCTAGTATTCGGCAATAATACTATGATAATAGAGGAAGCATTTATTATGATGTGGAGAAAAATCGGTGCCAAAATAGATCTATATTTGTAATACATATAGCCTAATAAGAGACCGAGTACAGTAGCATAAATCCCTTGGACAATATTCCCATGATAAATTCCAAAGAGCACTGCCTGCAAGATATTGGCACCGAAAAATGGTATTTCCTCTTTCAGCTTATGCAAAATCACTCCGCGGAAAATTAATTCTTCCGTAATTGGGGCCAGTAAAATCAAGAGAAGGAATACCAAAATATCATTTCCGCTCGTTAAATTTTTCATTGTATGGGCATATTTTTTAAATATTTCTTGAAAATAGGTTTGTATTAAACTCATAAAACCAGATACCGCAAATTGGCAGCCTAGTCCAAGTAGGAAGATTAAGACCATACTCTTAAATCTAGTTCCTCTATCAAAGCTTCTTTTTTCTTTTTTACCAAGTAAATTTCGATACCAGAAGAAGAATACAATTCCGCATACAAGAATTGCTATTGCTGAAAAAAGGTAAGAAGCATTTCCTGCTGCCTGAGGATTGTTTGATACTATATTGAATGCTGAAAGTATACCGTAAAGAAAGGATAGTAGTATTACAACAAGCATTTGTATCCCTTCAGCAGCAAAAAACGGAACGACTCCCATGAAGAATTTCATCAGTTTATGTCTCATTTCTTATCTTCCTTTGACTAATCCAACTTTTATGCTATTCCAATATAGCTTCTACCTGGTGAAGTTTTTTATCTCCAAAGTATGGAATGATATTTCCTTCGATCTTCTTACCATCAACNAGCAATCTCTTAACTCCTGTAGACTTATGATTCGGATTCTTTACTGAGATTTGATAACGATCACCTCGGAATTCTCGGANCACTGTAAATCCATCCCAATCTTTTGGTATGGAAGGGTCTACCTGTAATCCGTCATACTCTGGCTTTATTCCTAGAATATATTGAGAAATTGCAACAAAATTCCATGAAGCTGTTCCTGTTAGCCAGGAATTTTTTCCTTCCCCAAAGCGTCTTGCATCCTTACCGGCTATCATCTGGCAATAGACATAAGGTTCTACCCTATGAATCTCTGAATATTCCTCAGTATAGGCAGGGGCAATACGAGTATAGTAGTCAAATGCTTTATCCCCTCTTCCTATCAATGCTTCTGCGATGATAATCCAAGCATTGTTATGACAGAATATACCGGCATTTTCTTTATAACCTGCAGGATAAGTCGAGATTTCACCATACTCAAGATAATACTTGGTATAGGCAGGGTTTAAAAGAACCAAACCATACTTGGTACCAAGGCGTTCCTCTACTGCATCCAAAGCCATGCGAGCTTTACCATCCTCGATACCGCATTTACCCATAATACAAAGTCCCTGGGATTCTATAAAAATCTTTCCTTCTTCATTCTCATGACTTCCGATTTTTCTACCAAAATCATCGTAGGCACGAACAAACCAAGCTCCATCCCATCCATCCTTCATTATGACATCGCGCATTTTCTCTACTTCTTTTGCTATGCGCTCTGCCTCAGGATGATTACCAACCTTTTTCATCAGCCTTACATACTCTTCACCGATATAGCAGAACATACCTGCAATCATTACGGATTCAGCTACCTTACCATCTTTACTGGTTGTAGTTTGGAAGGATTCTCCTGGCTCCATAGAGAAGCAATTTAAGTTTAGACAGTCATTCCAATCTGCTCGACCGATTAAAGGAAGTCCATGAGGTCCTAGGTTATTAAGAACATGGTCTATGGCACGTTTTATATGATCACTTAATGGTTGGCTCTTCGTTTCATCGTTATTGTAAGGGGTCATTTCATCTAAGATGGAATAATCTCCTGTTTCCTTAATATAGGAAACCACTGCTAAGACTAGCCATAATGGATCATCGTTAAAATTACCGCCAATTTCATCGTTACCTTTTTTGGTAAGAGGTTGGTATTGATGATAAGCACCACCATTCTCCAGCTGGGTAGCAGCTAAATCTAGAATTCTCTCCCTAGCTCGATCTGGTACTTGATGGACAAAACCTAATAAATCTTGATTCGAATCTCTAAAGCCCATCCCTCTTCCTATTCCAGATTCAAAATATGAAGCACTTCTTGATAGATTAAAGGTGACCATATTTTGATATTGATTCCAAATATTTACCATACGATTGAGTTTATCGTCCTTGGAAGTCACAGTATATTTAGAAAGAAGCTGATTCCAGTACTCACCTAGTTCATCAAAAGCTTGATTTACTGCGGCTACTGTAGAAAATCTGTCTATCATCTCTTCCGCTTTTTTCTTATTGATTACATTCTTACTTTCCCATTTTTCTTCCAAAGCATTTTCGACATATCCCAATAGGAAGATATATTCTTTCACTTCTCCTGGAGCAAGATCGATTTCTAGACAGTGAGATGCTACTGGATGCCAGCCGTCAGCAACAGAGTTCTTTGATTGACCAGCAAAAACAACTTGAGGATTATCAAAACCATTGTAGGTTCCTAAGAAACTTTCCCGATCGGAATCAAATCCACAAATTGGTGAATTGACGGAAAAGAAAGCGTAGTGATCCCGTCTTTCCTTATACTCTGTCTTATGATAGATTACTGAACCTTTAATTTCTACTTCACCAGTATTATAGTTCCTTTGGAAGTTAGTCATATCATCCAATGCATTCCACAGACACCACTCCACAAAGGAAAATAATTTAAACTGCCTTGCTTTATTCGATGTGTTTTTTACAACAACCTTATGTATCTCAGCATTGGTATTTAGGGGAACAAAATACGTAATGCTGGTCTCAATTCCACATCGCTCACCGATAATTTTTGTGTAACCCATGCCATGACGGCATTCATATTTGTCCAATTCTTTCTTAACTGGTGCCCATCCCGGTGACCATACATCACCATTGTCATTGATATAATAATAACGACCACCACCCAAATCCAAGGGTACATTATTATAACGATACCTTGTTATTCTTCTTAACCTAGCATCTTTATAAAAGGAATATCCCCCAGCTGTGTTAGATATCAATGAAAAGAATTCCTGTGATCCTAAATAATTAATCCAAGGATATGGTGTTGTAGGTGTTGTTATAACATATTCTTTATTTGTGTCATCAAAATACCCGTATTGCATCTTGCTTTCCTCCTTATGCTCATATGTATCTCCCAATATTTTCATTATAGTATACCAACTAAATCATTTCAACTTATTTAATTTAGCATTATTACTGTAATATTTATATCTTTCATGTATCTTTTGTTCGACAAACACAAAATATATCTCAAATTTTCTTACAAAGATTTTTTAATACATTTTTAATAAACATTTTCTTTTTTTATGTAGTTAGTTATGCTAAACTTAATTTAACATAATGCTCGATTAAATTACTATCGGGTCAAGGGAAATACCAACAAAAGTGAGGTAATAATATGCCGAAGCAAACTAGACTTGATGATAATGCAGCAATTTACCAGCCAAGAAAAGAAAAATCCGAAAAAGAAAAACTCCGTGAATTGCCATGGTCAAAAAAGTTTGAGTATATGTGGGAATATTATAAAGTACATGCTCTTATAATAGTTGCTATTGTAGCAGGATTCATTTATACCATATATGAAATTGTAACTCCAGATCCTGAAACCATCTTTTATGCAGCAGTGGTTGATAGTCCATTTTTACCGGATAAGGCAGAAGAATTAGAAAATGAATTTTCCAATCATATCCAAGCCAAAGAACTGGAAAATATATATATTAATGATTCCTTTTATTTTAGTGGCAATAATGAATATGCGCTCAATATGCAATCTGTTTTGATGACTCATGTACACGCAAAAGAAATTGATGTGATCATTGCACCGGAATCACAATTTAAACAATTTGCCAATGCTGAGTATTTTGATAAGTTAAGCGAGCAATTACCTACCGACTTATATAGCTCACTGACAGATAAGTTTTATATATGCAGTACTGAGGATAATCAGCAAGAAAGTGCTTATGGAATTTACTTAACAGATACGGAGTTTTTTAAAGAAAATGCTCATGGTACAGAGCCTTATGTATTAGGAATTGTTGTAAACGCAAAACATAAAGAAATTACCATAGACTTTATCCGTTTCTTATATCAATTGTTTCCTTAATTTAAATATGAAAAAGAATGCCCCGATGAGAAACTTTTCTATTTCTCCATCGGGGTGTTTATTTTATTGCATATCTCTATTATCCTATCTTATTGTATCTATAGTTCTCGAATCTATTGATCCTTTTTTGTAATATAACCCTCTGCTTTCAATAATTCAGCAATTAGTACTGCTCCACCAGCTGCACCACGGACTGTATTATGAGAGAGCCCTACAAATTTATAATCATAGACAGTATCTTCCCGTAATCGACCAAGGGTGATTCCCATACCATTCTCATAATCTCGGTCTAGTTTAGCTTGAGGACGATTCTCCTCTTCACAGTACTTCATAAACTGTTTCGGTGCACTGGGTAAATCTAATTCCTGAGGAAGTCCTTTGAAATTGTTCCAAGCATTAATAATTTCTTCTTTGGATGGCTTCTTTTCAAAACTTACAAACACTGCTGCAGTATGACCATCTGAAACAGGAACACGAATACACTGAGTCGTAATGATTGGCCCTTCTGCCTTCACGATTTGACCATCTACCACCTTACCCCAAAGACGTAATGGCTCCTGCTCGCTCTTTTCCTCTTCTCCCCCTATATAGGGTATTACATTATCAACCATTTCTGGCCAATCAGAAAAATTCTTTCCGGCTCCAGAGATGGCTTGATAGGTAGTTGCTACTACCACTTTAGGACCATACTCCTTTAAGGCATGCAAGGCCGGAGCATAGCTTTGAATGGAGCAATTTGGTTTCACTACAATAAATCCTTTGTCTGTACCCAATCTTTTTTTCTGATCCTCAATCACCTTTAGATGCTGGGGATTAATTTCCGGCACCACCATGGGAACATCAGGAGTCCAACGATGGGCACTATTATTTGATACTACAGGTGTCCCTGTTTTAGCATAGGCTTCTTCGATTGCTTTGATTTCCTCTTTACTCATATCTACAGCACTAAAAACGAAATCTACCGTTTCGCTAACTTCATCAACATCATTTACGTTCTTAACAATTAATTTTTTTACCTTCTCAGGCATTGGTGTGCTCATTTTCCAACGACCAGCAACCGCTTCTTCATAAGTCTTCCCTTCGCTTCTAGGGCTAGCCGCTACAGTAACCACTTCAAACCAAGGATGATTTTCCAGCAGGGATATAAATCTCTGTCCAACCATACCAGTACCACCAAGAATTCCAACCCGTAACTTATTCATTCACTTTCCCTCCGTCTCTGTTTCTCTGTGACAAACAAGTGTCTTTCTAGTAAATATACTATACACCATTTTGCAGAAAAATCAATGATTATTTATGCAAATAATAATATTTGTAACATTTTTATATGATTATCTACTTTTCGATAAATTGTTTGTTTATTTTTTCAGACTATGGATATAATCATCCATTAACTTTTCCAAGGCTTCCATACTTTCGATTTCACTAATCTTATTTCTTAATTTTGCACTATCTTTATAGCCGGTTGTGTACCAAGCCACATGCTTTCTCATTTCCCGAAGCCCAATATATTCACCTTTATATTCCACAATCATTTTAGCATGACGTAGTATCATATCTTTTACTTCTATCATATCTGGTTTCGGTAATAAGATACCTTGTTCCAAATATGTTTTTATCTGCTCAAAAATCCATGGGTTCCCTCTGGCTCCTCTAGCTATCATAATAGCATCGCATCCAGTCATCTCTATCATCCTCTTAGCATCCTCTGGATGAAAGACATCCCCACTACCGATGACTGGAATTTGAACCGCCTCCTTAACCTTCCTAATAATCTCCCAATCGGCTTTTCCACTGTAAAACTGCTCCCTTGTTCTGCCATGAACCGCTACTGCAGCGGCACCATTGGCCTCCGCTATCTTTGCCACTTCTACGGCATTGATTAAATCCTCTCCAAAACCTTTTCTAATTTTTACAGTGACTGGCTTTTGTATTGCTTTTGAAACTTTTGATACAATGTCGGCGATTAATTTGGGATTCTTCATTAAGGCGGAACCCTCACCGCAGTTTACTACCTTGGGAACAGGGCATCCCATATTAATATCAAGGATGTCAAAGTTTCTATCTTCAATTTGTTTTGCAGTTTCACTCAGAATGAAAGGATCCGAACCAAACAATTGTAGGGCTGCAGGTCTTTCTTCCTCCGCTATGCATAATAAGTTCTCCGTATTCTTATTCTTATATTGAATCCCCTTTGCACTTACCATTTCGGTATAAACGAAATCAGCACCTTTTTCCTTGCATAATAAACGAAAAGGCAGGTCACTAACTCCTGCCATAGGTCCTAAAAATATATTTCCTTTTAATTCTACATTTCCAATGCTTAACCTCTTACCCATATTATCTCCCGAATCTATTTTTATCTGTAATAATCTTAAGCCCCTTTAGAGTAAGGTTTGGATCATAGACTTCAATCACATCCGTCGCTTCGGCTATAATCTTACCCAAGCCCCCAGTTGCAACCACTCTACAGTTTTTAATATCAGCTTCCTGTATCATTTTTCTAACAATGTACTCCGTCTGCCCGATACATCCATAAACCAAGCCCGCTTGCATACTGGTCACAGTATCTTTAGCTAAAATGGAATTTGGCTTTATTATTTCAATCTCTGGAAGTTTGGCCGTATCATTCCATAATGCATTTGCTGATATTTGAAGTCCTGGACTGGTAACTCCTGCAATAAAAGCACCATCTTCCGTTATTAAATCATAAGTAATGGCTGTTCCAAAATCCATTACTAAAACAGGCCCACCATAAATATCGTAGGCGGCAACTGCATCCACAACCCGATCGGCTCCAATTTCCTTGGGATTTGCAGTAACTATCTTAATTCCAGTTTTTGTTCCTGTTCCCACAATTAATGGGTTTATTCCCAAACAATTTACAATTGCCAAGACAAAAGAATGCATGATTTTAGGAACAACACTAGATATGGTAACTTCCTTAATTTCCTCTTTGTTGATTTTTTTCATCTCTAGTATATTACAAATAAGCAGACCATATTCGTCTGAGGTTCGAGTCTTCTGGGTCGTCATGCGAAATGAGGTCTTTAGTGTGATATCCTCAAAAACACCCAGTGTGATATTTGTATTTCCAATGTCGATAACCAGTAACATAATCCACCTCCACTACAATCTAGGTATTTAAGCATTTCCATCCAGGAAAAAAACCTTATAATACAATTCCAAGGATTCCAATAACTCTGCTTTCGTCCTTTGTATTTCCTTTATTTTTAAGACACTACCAATTTCATCATAGAGATAATCCCCTTCATCTGCTGCTGCTTTTAAAACCAAGGTTCCATCTTCCTCATATTCCAAGGAAAGCACTCCTCCAACATCCTCTGTAAAAAGTACACAGATGATTTTCAATTCCTGCTGAATTGGTTCTGGTAAGGTCTTAAAATCCTCATTGAACCAGAATTTCTTTGTATAGGCACTGCTAGCGCATAAAACTACCCTATCCTGATACATTAACTATTTCTCCTATCTGTTCTCTGCAATTTGTGTAACTGGATTCCTTGCTTGTAATCTATCTTTAATTATTCCCCAAAGTAGCAACCATAATAGCTTTTATTGTGTGCATCCGATTCTCTGCTTGATTAAAAATGACATCAGCAAACCGCTCAAAAACTTCTTCAGTCACTTCATTGCCTTTGACAGCAGGCAGACAATGTAGGAAAATGGTATGATCCTTTTGGGATAAGTCCATCAAGGCATCGTTCACCTGATATGGTTTTAACAGTGCAATACGCTCTGCTGCCAGATCCTCTTCACCCATGGAACACCAAACATCCGTATAAATCGCATCAGCACCAGCAACAGCTTCTAGGGAATCCGAAACAAGAAGCTGACTTTTTGATTCTATTGCATATTGACTACATTCCTTTATCAATTCTTCACTAGGCCATAGGGCTTTGGGCGCTAGAATAGTAAAATGAATTCCCAGCTTGGATGCACCAATCATCAAGCTGTTTGCCATATTATTTCGCCCATCACCGACATATACCATTTTTAACCCTTTTAGCTTACCAAACTGCTCTTTTAAAGTCAAGAAGTCAGCAAGAATTTGAGTTGGATGGTATGTATCCGTTAAGCCATTCCAAACTGGGACCCCAGAATATTTGGCAAGTTTTTCAACGGTTTCTTGCTTATAGCCACGAAACTCAATTCCATCAAACATCCTTCCAAGAACTCTAGCGGTATCTTCCACACTTTCTTTATGCCCCAATTGAATATCGTCCTTACCTAGATATTCTGGATGACCACCTTCATCAACACAAGCAACGGTAAAAGAACAGCGGGTTCTTGTGGATGGTTTTTCAAAAATCAAGGCAATATTTTTTCCCTTTAAGCTATTACCTGTAATTCCTTCTTTCTTTTTCTTTTTTAAATCCCCTGCCAGCTCTATTAAATATTCAATCTCATCAGCTGTATAATCTTTTAAAGTTAAAAAACTACGACCTTTTAAATTCATAATAACCCTCCCAATCATTATAGATTTGTCTTGAAATTTGTTTTGAAAGATTTTAGTAGGTGTTTATATTTATTCTGTTTTGTGTTTATTTATACATTATTCTATTCTTTTATAATTGTCAAGACCAAATCCATGATTGTGTTAGGTAAATTTTCTTTCTCTATCCATGCTTGCATTTTTTGCTCAATTGTTTGAGCAAATTGTTCCCTAGTATATATTCTAAATCTGGGTATGCGAAGCTTTTTAGCTGCATACTCCAGTAGCACATAATATAATTCACGGTAATCCCAGTTTTTTTCTAGGCCTAAAAGATTTGCCAAATGAGGATATATGATTTCAGTAAGGTTTCGAAGGGGTGAGTCGTAGGCCAAGGCTGCTTTGTTACAAAAGTTAAGAAGGTTTTCAACCCTTTCCTCATCTACTCTTAGTAGGGCATCTAAGTATTTTTCTTCATTATTTATAAATTCCCCATCAGCATTTACTTGATGATCGGAGATATAATAGTCACGGCCATCCAGGGATTTCAACATCCTTAGGGCATCATAATATCCTAGATTGATATTTCTGGCAGCTTTCTTAGGATTAAATTCCAAAACATTGCATAGGTATTTCCCTGGAGCTATAACCGTTACATTCACATCCTCAGGAATTTTAACCTTCTTTTCCAAACCAATCCCATAGATTCTTACAACAATAATATCTTTATATCCCCGGTTGATTAACATATCAATGGGAACATTATTGATAATACCTCCGTCCAGATATTTTTTCCCATTTAATTTGGTGTTTTTAAAGAGGGGAAAACTGGCACTGGCGATTAGATAATCTTTCAAATTTCCCTCTTCTATCTCATTTACTGAAATTTCAATCTCCTTTAGATTGGTTAAGGAAAAGGTTCCTAGAATAAGCTCCATATTGGATGCTTTGATTGCTTGCTCATCAACATTCTCTTCAATTAACTGCCTTAAGGGTGTAATATCAAAGCCACCTTCAGAAATAAACTTTATACTCTGTCTTCTTATTTCTTGCAAGCTAATTTCCTTAAATCTTCTGCCCATTATTTTTTCCATATTCATATCGTTCACATTCATAATCTTGGAATAGCTAATATTTTTCCATATATCAATGGCTTTATCTAAATTACCCATACACATAAGTGCTCCATTTAAAGCCCCCACGGATACACCAGCAATCCCCTTTATTTTAACTCCACATTCCAATAAGGCCTTCCATACCCCAATTTGGTAGGCTCCCTTGGCTCCCCCACCTTCTAGAACAATACCATATTCTTTACTAAAGTCGAATTTCCTTCTTTTCATAGTATCACCATTCATTTTCTAACTAAATATTATTCTACTTACATCCATTATTTCTAAGTATTGATTATCCCGTTGATTTCAATGATTTCTAGTTCTTTATAATCCCGCTGCTTTTAGTTATTTCTAACTATTTTTATGGCACATATATCGATTATTTCTAAGTGTTGATTATCCCGTTGATTTCAATGATATCTAGTTATTTATAATTCCGCTGAATTCAATTGTTTCTAGTTATTTATTATTCACATATATCAATTATACCCTAAATATTGAATTCATCCTATTATTCAATAAAGACTGCTGCAAAACAAGATGTTCTACAACAGCCTAATTTTTTAATGTTCAATATAATTTTCTAGGAGATTTTGTTTTAATATTTCCTCTGAGGTCTTTTTTAATAATAAAGCCTTTTCATATTCTTCCTTATAAAGGGATGCATCTACCTCCTCATTGGTACCGATCTTCCAGGCCCTACTACCTTCAAATACCCCTTCTCTTGATATTTCAAAAACAATATCATTGGTCGCAAAGGAACCTTCGAAAAGATAAGTGGTAAATGCTACAAAACCCTCTTGAGCATTTGCCAGATCCTGGCCGAGAACAAAACGGTTATCTCCCAGATCAATCTCCATAATATTAGCTATGGTGGGCATAAAATCAATCTGTCCGCCAGTAACACTAATGGTATCTTTGATACCGCTACCAGGGACATGGATTATCATAGGAACATTTAACATTTCATCATAATCATAGGTACGACCCAGATAGCGACTCATACTTTCATTGACATCGTCCATACCACAATTTAAGCCATGATGATCTCCATAAAGAGCAATTACAGTATTTTCATACAACCCTGCCTTTTTTAAGTCCTCTATTAATTGTCCAATGGCTTCATCGGTATATCGAATGGTCTGCAGGTAATCACCAAATTTCGTATCCTTATCTTCTTCTAACAGTTCAATAGTACATAAATCTTCTTCCAACACATAAGGATGATGGTTGGTAAGAGTGATCGCAAAGCTAAAGAAGGGTTTCTCTAGACTTTCTAACACTGGTACCAGTTGCCTGAACATGGATTTATCGGAAATACCCATCCCGATCAAGTCATCCTGTTCTAAATCCTCCATACTAAGATAATCCTGAAATCCTTGATTTGGATAGGCATACTCTCTATTCCAGAAATCACCCTCAAAACCATGAATAGCAAAGGCATAATATCCTAGTTCCCGCATTAACCATGGAAGGCCATTAAAAGTATTCTCTTCATACAATCGATAGATTTCACCATCAATTAAAGGATATATACTATTTAAACTAGTAAATTCTGCGTCCGCTGTATTACCTTTTCCAGTATTCGAATAAAATTGGTCAAAATATAGCGTATCTTGTTCAAGAAGCTGATTTAGATTTGGTGTAATCTCCTGTCCATTATACTCGGCTCCTATAACAAAATCCTGAAATGCTTCTAATTGTATCACAATCAGGTTTTTATCCTTTCCGATTCCCCGATACATAGGAGCTTCTGGTGTTACCGTAACTTCTTCTAAGACTTGGAGAATCTCTTCCTCCTCCATTGTTTCCGGGGCTAGGTTGCTGGAGATGGTTTCATAGATATCGTTTACATGGCTTGTAAAAAACTCCATCTTATTCACCCGTTCAAATGCTACTGAGTTTAGAGGATTGGCAATCAACAGGATAATTACTACAGTTAAACTATAAACAGCCATTCGAATCCGTCTCCTTGTCTTCCCACAGGGATAAGACAAGCGGATGGATATCTTTTTAAAGCTATAATAGATAAATGGAATATCTATAAATAAGAGAAAACTTGCCGGTATCAAAGTCGCAATAAAACTTTTGGGTACTGCTGTGACACTTTTTGCTTGCCATAGCTGCCGGATAGAAACTGTCTGATTATAGTAATTGTAATACATGGTATCTGCAAACATCAGTAAGCTAAAGAGAATATATACCGTTAGGAATATTCCTCTTTTACGCTTTAGGGTTGAGCCTCCAAAGCAGACAAAAATTATCCCCCACACCAGGAGACTCAATATTATTAAAACAACTTCCATTTTATTTACTTCGATAAGAGAATAGTATACCATCATTTTAAATGCAAATAATATGGCGATAAAATATGGTTTTGCTAGTAACTCTTTTATTCTGTCCTTCATATAACAACCATGCCTTTCTTCCTATCTTTTATGCTTTGTTCCCTAATCGCTAATTTGTACGATGATATTTGTTAAATAAAGTAATCCTTGACTATGAATTATAATATAACATCACTCTTCGATAAGCAAGCGGTAAAATTCTTAATAATTTCTTAAGGACAAAGAAAGGAGCCTGCAAACCTACAGACTCCATACTCTTATTCCGTATACTTAAAAGTCCTATTCATCCTTTCCTACTTCTGTTAAAGATTTTACCATACCAGCAAGACCTTGAATTTCAGAAGGGATAATAATTTTCGTTGCTTTTCCATCCGCTGCCTTGGCAAAGGCTTCTAAACTCTTTAACTGAATTACTGCACTCTGGGGATCCGCTTCATTTAAGAAGCGAATTCCATCTGCATTGGCCTGCTGAATAGCCAAAATTGCTTCTGCTTGACCTTCTGCTTCCTTAATAGTAGCTTCTTTCTTTGCTTCTGCCCTTAGGATTGCCGCTTGCTTCTCACCCTCTGCTTCCAGTATTGCAGATTCCTTTTTGCCTTCTGCTACTAAGATGGCAGAACGTTTTTCCCCTTCTGCAATTAGGATGGCTTCTCTGCGTTCCCGTTCCGCCTTCATCTGCTTTTCCATGGCATCTTGAATTGCTGCAGGAGGAATAATATTTTTAAGTTCAACTCGGTTAACTTTAATTCCCCATGGATCTGTAGCCACATCAAGGGATACTCTCATTTTTGTGTTTATAATTTCTCTGGATGTAAGAGTTTCATCTAACTCCAAATCACCTATGATATTTCTTAAGGTGGTTGCAGTTAAGTTTTCAATTGCCATTAGTGGATTTTCAACTCCATAGGTATAGAGCTTAGGATCTGTAATTTGATAAAAAACTACTGTATCGATCTTCATGGTGACATTATCCTTGGTAATTACTGGCTGTGGCGGAAAATCTACCACTTGTTCCTTTAAAAGCACTTTCTTTGCCACCTTATCAATAAGTGGTGCTTTCATATGGATACCCACATCCCATGTTGCCTGATATCCCCCTAGCCGCTCTACTATGTAAGCATGAGCTTGAGGTACGATTTTGACACAAGAAGCTAGAATAAGTAAAACTAAGATTCCAAAAACAATAAGAATAATTGCTACTGTATCCATTTATAAATCCTCCTTTATATTATACTTACAATTAATTTAACACCTGATATACCTTCTACCTTTACCTTGGTACCCTTTTCAATAACATTTCCATCCAAGGATCTGGCAGACCACTCTTGCCCATCTACAATCACCTGGCCAGTTGCATTCATATTGTCTATCGTTATAGTAACCATAGCCTCTTTACCAATAACACCCTGATAATTGGTTTTGGTTCTTTTGGGATTAAAATGTTTTATTACCAATGGTCTTGTAAAATATAAGAGTGCGAAGGATACTAATAAGAATAAAATTATCTCTAAAATTATATTATCAACAAATAATGATACAATAAATGCAACCAAGGCTCCCCCTGCGAACCATATGGTAGTCAAACCCAATGTAATAATCTCTATTAATATCAATACCGCAAGAACAATTAGCCAGTAAATTGAATACATCATAGTAATTTCCCCTTTCTTAATCGGTTACTATTATTTTACTGTAATTACACGAATTATACAATAGCCACAAAAGGATTCTAATTATCTTTTAATCTAATTTAATCTATGTCTAAGTTTCTATTTCATTCATGATCAAATGAAGGGATAGAAAAAGAAAATCCTCATAATGGTTTTGAATCTAGTCAAAAACATCATGAGGATTATATGTAGGTGTTTCAATCATTTACCTATAGAAGAGACATTGCTTACAATTGTTGTACTTGTTGTTCCATCATTCCCAACTGAATTGTTAGATTACCATTTCTACATCTTAATTCGTCAAGGAATTCTTTTTCCGATACATTATCTTTCATAATAATATGATAAGTTATTTCATACAATGTTCCAAGATTGGTTGTCTTTACCCTCTGAATTTCACTTCTTTTAAGATATTTATCGAAGATATCGTCAAAAGCGGTTTGATAATTCATATCTTCTGGTATAACCACCTTGAGTCTTTTTTCCACTTGCCTAGTAAAGCCAAAATTTGTTTTTTTAATCAATAAGATCACCAAGCAAAAGATAATTGTTATAATTGCTGCAAAGGTAATATAGCCTAGTCCTGTTGTAAGTCCAATTGCCATCGATAAAAATACTAAGGAGATGTCCTTGGAGTCACCAGGTAAACTTCGATACCGTATCAAAGTAAATACACCAGCGATGGAAAAGGCTCGTGCCACATTGCTTCCTACCAATAGAATAACAACCGAAACTAAGGCTGGTAAGATCACCAAGCTTAAAATAAAGTTGGGAGAACGATCTTTATGGGTTGTTATTAGTATGTATACAAGGCTAACTACCAATCCTAAAAGTAAGGATGCGATAATACAAATCAAGGTACTCTTAATATCCATGGATACATCCGTCACCGGAACAGCATTATTATTAAAAATTGTTTCAAACATAATTGCCCTCCTAAGCATAGATACATTTATCGTTTGTTATATTTTCAAGTTTACTAGCTTCCAAAATCATTTGTTTATATTCATTTCCATATTTGGAATAGCTGGTCGGGTAGATCTTATGTTCTGACAACATTTTAGCAAACCATATGGGTACCGCTTGCTCTGCTTTGGCTTCCATGATCCATAGTTTGGGATCCAAAAGTACTTCTCCGTAATTTCCAATATCCAATCCGATATCATAGCGCCTAGTTCTAATATTGGTATCAAAGGTGACTCGAAAACTTCTGTCATCCTTACCAAACAAGGCCATTCTATCATAAGAAAGAAAAAGAGCTGGTTCTAAAGAATACCTTTGTACAATATAATCAATCTCATTGAGCACTTGTCCATTCATATAAGACTTAAGAGCTGGCTTTTCTTTGGTTCTGATATATTGATAGGCATCTTTTAACTTTATCTTGGTTCTTCTTTTATTTACAAATCCTTTGAATTTCTTTTTAATTTCAAGATAAACAAGATCATTCTCCTTAACTACTCCATAACTTCTGAGTCTGACTTTTTCCTTATATACCGGTTTTTCAATGGATTTACGAATCAAATCATTGTTAGGAGAATCATAATAAATATTACAAATGGTATACAAATCCCCATTTCTACTATGTTCATCTACATGCATAAATTCTTCTAAAATCGGAGTAATCTTTCGATACATAGCATCGGATATTAAGTACTTTTTTTCATGTCTGTTAAACACTTCAATAGCCAACTACAGCAGCCCCTTTATAATATTCTCAAGAACGACAATTCTAAAGTAAACGATTTACTAATTCAGTCTGCCTAAAATAATGCAACTACATCCAGTATACCATATTTCGATATTATATGATATATTATTTGGAATTCTTTTCATTTTTCCTTCTCTGTCTTGCTGCTTCGTACATGAATATGGCTGCCGCTATGGCTGCATTCAAGGATTCCACCTTGCCAGCCATGGGTATTCGTACTAAAACATCGGCCATAGATGCTGTTTCATCGGTTAAACCATTGGCCTCATTTCCAATTAATATGGCACATTTGTTTTTAAAAGTATCTTCTGTATCATAGTCCTTCCCAGATAAGTGGGCAGCATATATGGGAATTCCATGTTTTTTTACTTGTTTCAATAAGTCCGAAAGATTCTCTGTTTGATAAAAAGGAACCCGAAAAATAGAGCCCATGGTAGAACGAATTGTCTTAGGATTAAAGAGATCGACACAGGATTGATTTAATATAATTCCTGTAATCCCAGCTCCTTCTGCCGTTCGAATCATGGTCCCCAAATTACCGGGATCCCTAATGTCCTCTAATATTAATAAGCATGGATTTGGTGCTTGAAGCATGGATGATAAGGAATAAGTAGGATTTTGAACAATCCCCATGATTCCTTGAGGGGTTTTTGTATCTGAAATCTCTTTAAATAAAGAATCCGATACTACTTCATAATCAAAACCTTGGAAATAGGTCGGCTCTTCCTTAAGGATTTCCTGATAAAAACTTTCTGAAGCATAAGCCTTTTTTAAAATGTTTAAAGCTTTCGCTTCTTCAAACATTTTTACCCCTTCTATTACAAAAACACCCTGCTCCTTCCTAGCCTTCGCTTTTTTCTGTAGTAATGCTAAGTTTTTAATTTGAGGATTGCTTGTGCTGCTTAGCATACTTTTTTCTTTCATGATATCATTCCTCTTTGCTAGAAATGGATTACAAGCGTAAAAGCCTTGGTCGTAGCCGACCAGGCCTTTAAACTTCTTCATTCATATTTGCTAGTTTTGCTGCTTGATCAGCGGCAATTAAACTGTCGATTAGTTCATGTAAATTACCATTCATAACCTCATCTAATTGGTGTAGGGTCAATTTAATTCTATGATCGGTTACTCTTCCTTGAGGGAAGTTATAGGTTCTAATTTTTTCTGAGCGATCACCGGTACCGATTTGACTTTTTCTTGCAGCTGCTTCCGCACTTTGGGCTTTCTGCATTTCTAATTCATATAATCTGGAACGTAAAATCTTAAGTGCCTTTTCCTTGTTTTTTAGCTGAGATTTTTCATCCTGACAGGATACTACAATCCCAGTAGGAATATGGGTTAGGCGAACTGCAGAGTCTGTGGTATTAACACATTGTCCACCATTTCCGGAAGCACGGAATACGTCAAATTTACAGTCATTCATATCCAATTCCACATCGACTTCTTCTGCTTCAGGCATAATTGCCACTGTTGCCGTTGAAGTATGGATTCTTCCGCCTGATTCTGTAACGGGAACTCTTTGTACCCGGTGCACACCACTTTCGTATTTTAATTTCGAATAAGCGCCTTTTCCGTTAATCATAAAAATAACTTCTTTAAAACCGCCGATTCCATTTTCATTTACGTTCATCATTTCGGCTTTCCAACGATTTTGCTCTGCATACATTACATACATACGATAGAGTTCGGCAGCAAATAGGGCTGCTTCGTCTCCACCAGCACCGCCTCTTATTTCAACAATAACGTTCTTGTCATCATTGGGATCCTTAGGAAGCAATAATATCTTTAATTCCTCTTCAATCTTTTCCAATTTTTGCTTGCTCTCATTTAACTCTTCTTTGGCAAGCTCACGAATTTCTTCGTCACTTTCCTCTTCCAGCATTGCTAGACTATCCTCAATGGTAGTCTGAGTCTTCTTGTATTCTTTATATTTTTCAACTACATCGGTAATGTCAGATTGCTCTTTCATTAGCTTCCGATAACGATTTTGATCATTTACAACACTGGGATCCATTAATTCATTTTCTATTTCCTGATACCTTAGTAACAGATCCTCTAACTTATCAAACATTGATCGATTCCTCCATCTTAAATAGGTCTTTTTCCAACTACAATCCTATCGTTTCCGCTTAAATCCTTGATTACTCTAATATCACACAAGCCCGCCCCCGAAAGAATCTCCCTAACTTGCTTCCCCTGGTCGTGACCAATTTCATAAAAAATGTATCCTCCCTTGTTTAGATGGTTCAACATGGCCCAGGTGATTTTGCGATAAAATATCAAACCATCCTCACTACCATCCAAGGCAGTTCGAGGTTCATGATACTGCACCTCAGGCATCAATTGCTCTATCATCTGTGTAGGGATATAAGGGGGATTGGATACTATGATATCAAAGCTTCCTTCTACTTTTTCAAACAAATCACTCTGTAACCATGTGACATCCACCCCATGTGTAAGAGCATTTTTTTTTGCAATATTTAAGGCTGGATCCGATATGTCGACCCCAACTGCCTTTGTTAAGTTACCTAGTTTCGCTAGACTGATAATAATGCAGCCTGATCCGGTACACATATCCAGTACACTCTTATTATTGCACACCTTCAGTACTTCTTCTACCAAGCATTCTGTGTCCTGTCTTGGTATGAGTACATCTTCCGTTACATGAAATTCCAGTCCCATAAATTCCTGGGTTCCAGTGATATGCTGAAGAGGTACATGAGTCGCTCTTTTGTGTATATAATCCATATACTTTAATTGAACTGGCTCAGGAGCAAATTCCTCAGCATGCATCAAGTAACTCACCCTGTCAAACCCAGTTACATAGGCAAGCAGATACCATGCATCCACATCGGCATCTGCTATCTTGTTCTGCTCTAATATTTTCTTGGCAGAATTCATTAATTCCCTATACCTTTTCATTGTACTCCTTAGCTTCGATTCAAGTACTCAATCATCAGTAACTATTATAAGATATTAAAACATAACTATTTACTTACTATATTAATAATTTTTCTTATAAATTATCATTCATTTTCTATTTTCAAAAATTCAAGAGCCTTCTAAATGTCTAAATACTTATCCAGAGCCTTTAAGATGTCGTCATCTTCCTCATCCGCTGGCTCATCCGAAGGGTCTATTGTAGCATGTCCTAGCTGCTTTTCAGTATGAACTTTTTCACGGAAATTTTTCTTGATTTTTTCCTCTTTAATTCCCGGGGCTTTCATCTCTTGATCATTTAAAAAACCCTTCCAATCAAATACGGTTTCAACAGATTGTATAGCCACCTCTATCATAGCATCATCTGGTTCTCTAGTGGTTAGACCTTGTAACCATAAACCAGGCTTACTTAATATATGAACCAGTTTACTTTCACTTTTCCCTGCTAGACGAATGAACTCATAGGATACNCCTGCGATTACAGGAACCAATAAAACTCGAGACAAGATNCGTAACCATAAATTCTGAGTTGGTATCAGCATGAAAAAAGCCAAACTGATCAACATTACCAATAACATGAAACTGGTACCACAACGTTTGTGTTGCTTCGATTGCCATTTCACATTTTCTACTGTCAATTCAAATCCATTTTCCAGACAATTAATTGTCTTATGTTCTGCTCCGTGATACATAAATACTCGTTTTATTTCAGGCATTAAGGATGCCGCAAAAACATAACCAATAAATATAACTAATCGTAAGACACCTTCTAATAGGGTGTTTACAAATTTATTTTTTATTAANTTTGACAATAATCCAGAAACGAGTACTGGTAGAATCATAAAAAGTGTAACTGATAATCCTATGGATAGCACAACAGCTGCCACCATTAAGAGGGCATCGCTCTTGTCCGTCTTTTTTAGCTCATCCTTTTCTTTTGTCCGATNTGTATCCGTATTGGTGTCTTCTACATTGTCTGCAATGGATATTTCTTCTATTACGAAATCCTTATCCTCAGTCTTTTTNCCTTTGGATTTCCCACTTTTCTTCTCTTTTGTAATCTCTTCCTCTTCTTCAATAAAACTGGAAGAAAAGTTAATTACTTTGATTCCTACAAGCAAAGAATCAACAAAGGCAAGCATACCTCTAAAAATAGGTAGTTTAAATAGTCTTACCTTATCAGAAAAATCCTTATGCGTATTCTTTTCAACTACAATTTCATTGTTTGGCTTGCGTACTGCAACGGCATATTGATCTTTATTTTTCATCATTACGCCTTCAATAACAGCCATTCCCCCTATACCTGAAGGTTTCATCTGGACACCAAACCTTTCCATGTCTGCTGTTTTGGCAGAACATTTTTATTCAATGATAACTTGTTTCTTTATTTAAAAATAGGCTGAGGAAGTGAACCTCAACCCGATTTTTAACGCTTATAGTTTTATTATCTATTAGTTTTGATTTAAACCATATCTGCGGTTAAACTTATCAATTGCTCCACGGGCTGCAACTGTCTTCTGCTGGCCAGTATAGAACGAATGACACTTAGAACAAACTTCTACGTGAATATCTTCCTTAGTAGAACCTGTTACAAATGTATTACCACAGTTACATTCAACCTTTGCCTGATAATAACGTGGATGGATTCCTTCTTTCATGATTTCACCTCTTTATGAATAATTAGTACATATTATATTTCATATAATAAACAATACTTATAAAAAGCTTTTAAATTATAACATAGGTTAATGATGATTGCAAGAGTTAAAAGACAATTTTAGTCTTTTTTATGATTTCAACGAACTCAGTATTGTTCTTTGTTTTAAGAAAAATGTCAATGATTCTCTCCAATGCTTCCTCGGATTTCATGCCACCCAAAGCCTTTCGCATTAAAAAAGTAGCTTCTAATTCCGGTTGGGTTAGGAGCAAATCTTCTCTCCTTGTACTGGATCTCGGAAGGTCAATGGCAGGAAAGATTCTCTTTTCTGACAAACTACGATCTAGAACAAGTTCCATATTTCCTGTTCCTTTAAATTCTTCAAAGACCACATCGTCCATTCTACTACCGGTATCTACTAAAGCAGTCGCTAAAATTGTTAGACTGCCCCCTTCACGCATATTTCGCGCAGCACCGAAAAATTTCTTTGGCATATGGAGGGCTGCTGGATCAAGACCACCAGAAAGAGTTCTACCACTGGGTTGAACGGTCAAGTTATATGCCCTTGCCAACCTAGTAATACTATCCAACAAAATAATGACATCCTGACGATGCTCCACAAGACGTTTTGCTCGTTCAATGACCATTTCCGAAACCCTTTTATGATTTTCCGGAAGCTCATCAAAGGTTGAGTAGATTACTTCAACATTTTTACCCTCTATGGATTCTTTGATATCAGTTACTTCCTCAGGTCTTTCGTCAATCAACAAAATAATTAAATGCATTTCAGGGTGATTCGTAGTGATAGCCTTAGCAATCTGTTTCAGAAGGGTTGTCTTTCCTGTTTTTGGTTGGGAAACAATCATCCCCCTTTGTCCCTTACCAATGGGAGATATCAAATCAACCATACGCATGGCTATACCTGATCTTGGCGTTTCCAGATGAATTCTATGATTAGGAAATATGGGAGTTAGATCTTCGAATCTTTTACGTTTAGATGCTTCGTTTGGATGGAATCCATTGACGGATTTAACATAGAGCAATGCACTGAATTTTTCATTCTGACTTTTAATTCTTGTGTTTCCAGATACAATATCGCCTGTTTTTAAGTTAAATCTTCGAATCTGTGCAGGGGATACATATACATCATTTTCACCAGGTAGATAATTATCGCAACGAATAAATCCATAACCATCCGGCAATACCTCTAAAATACCTTCCTTTGTCTCTCCACTATCTAACGCTTCGATATCACTGTGTATACCCGCCTGCTTACGTTCCTCTCTTTGACTTTGTTCACCTTGACTTTGTTCCTCATGAGCCTGTTCCATGTTTTCATTCTGAACTTGCTTATCATTCTCTCCTTGATTCGCCTGCCTTGGTCTAAGAACTCTATGCCTGACAACTGGGGATGCTTCCTCTCTCTCGGAATTCCCTTCGATCACTGGTTCAGACTGTTCCATTGCCTTCTCTTTTTCTGTGCTTGCTTGCACTTCACTATTAAAATCGGCATCTGCTTTTATAATNGCTTCAATTAATTGACTTTTCTTGTAAGTAGTTATGTTTTTAANGCCTCTCTCCTTGGCCAATGCTCTTAGATTGGCAAGCGTCATAGAATCATATTTGCTTTCCATTGATTCAGCTCCTTTTACCTCAGTATTAAATTCTAATTGGATTGGATTGTTCGAAAGATGTGTGATAGACAATATTATGTGAAGAAGGATGTAATATAAGTGACTATCCATTTATTCATAGTATATTATACACCAATCTATTCGGAAAGAAAAGGTTTTTCTTTCATTCCATACGAAATCACACTTTTGTTTCCACTTGATTTACATATTTCTTAGTGTTATGATTAATTTTGAACTATT
>JGI24708J26588_10000636_pt1 | contig 28531 bp, 26 predicted proteins | sample BioPla1DNA2_FD_26588 | JGI IMG/M metagenome (IMG submission 26588) | reverse complement strand
CCGCCCTTAACGGCTTGCTCAACCAATTCTTCGATAGTGGGGGAGCTCATGAGATTTCGATCGGTTACAAGATACAAAGTATAGTCAATTTTAGGCTTCATAAAGTTTCGCCCTCCGTATAAGAGTGTCAGTGTCCATTAGGCTTACGGCATCGTGTAGCATTGTGCGAAAGCTCCCGTTACCGAGCTTTTGAGTCCTTGAAGAGGCGATTTCCCCGGCGATTCCCATAGTGAGCAATGCGGCGATAGTAGCATCTAGCGGCTTTTCCGGAGCCGCACCGCAGAATGCGCCGATAAGCGACGAACACATGCAACCAGTTCCTGTAATATTAGATAGCATTGCATTGCCATTTTCGATACAGACAGTTCGTTCACCGTCGGATATAATATCCACGGCGCCAGTAATAGCTACAACGCATTCTAGTTGTGCCGCCAAAAGCTTAGCAATGGTAACAGATTCTGCTGAGCTGAGCATATCATGTTCGGAGGCATCTACCCCTTTTGTTTGTGACTTTTTGCCTGAAAGATACCTTATTTCCGATACATTCCCACGCAGGACATCTATTTTTATTCCATCCACTATCTGGGACGAAGATTCATTGCGCAGCTGTGAGGCCCCTACACCCACGGGATCGAACACAACAGGAATTCCAGCTTGATTAGCCGTTTTACCCGCTACCATCATTGAAGAGATAGTGCGTTCATTTAAAGAGCCGATGTTTATCACTAGCGATGAAGAAATGCCGGTAATATCGGCGGCCTCCTCCGGTGCATCGGCCATTACGGGTGATCCACCAATTGCGAGTGTAATGTTTGCGCAGTCATTGGCAGTGATATAATTTGTGATATGATGCACAAGCGGCACACTTTCCTTTACTTGATTAATTAGATTCGCAGCTTTTTGTTTAATATCATTCATATTTGGTATTCCTTTCTACTAATCCTTTTGTTCATGATGGAGTCGCACCTTCCCGCCTTCAAGAATTTGGTTGGTGGTGCGCATAGCACACATTTTCCCACACATAGAGCAACGGTTCTTGTCGCCCGGTGGTGTACTTTCAAAATAGCGACGTGCCTTTTCGCTATCTAGTGCTAGGTCGAACATTTTATCCCAGTCAAGGCGTTGCCGTGCGGCACTCATTTCATTGTCAATATCACGCACATTGGGGAGCCCCTTAGCTATATCAGCAGCATGGGCGGCGATTTTGCTTGCAATGATGCCCTCCCGCACGTCATCAAGATCGGGTAGGCGCAAATGCTCAGCTGGGGTAACATAACAGAGGAAATCGGCGCCATTAGTTGCCGCTATTGCACCGCCAATTGCCGATGTAATGTGGTCGTATCCGGGTGCAATATCTGTGACTATCGGGCCCAAAACATAGAAAGGTGCACCATGGCAAAGGCGCTTTTGCATTGTCATATTTGCTGCAATTTCATTAATTGCCATATGCCCCGGTCCCTCAACTATCACCTGAACATCATGATCCCATGCTCGTTTTGTTAAGTTACCAAGTTCGATAAGCTCACCTAGCTGTGCGGCATCACTAGCATCGGCGATTGAGCCGGGCCTCAGTGCATCGCCAAGACTGATGGTAACATCGTATTCACGTAAAATTTCAAGCAAATCATCGTAATATTCGTAAAAAGGATTTTCGTTGCCTGTCATCTCCATCCAAGCAAAAAGCAGCGAACCGCCACGTGATACGATATTGGTGACACGTTTCTCACGTTTGAATAGCTCAATCGCACGTCGGTTAATCCCTGCATGTATTGTCATAAAATCGACACCCTCTTGAGCGTGAGATTCCACAACCTTTAAAAAGTCCTTTGCCGTAATTTCAGAGAGTTCTTTTTCAAGATAGCCAATGGCATCATACATAGGAACAGTGCCGATAATGGCAGGTGACATTGCAATAAGCTCCTTGCGAAAGACATTGGTTTTGCCGTAATTGCTCAAATCCATTATGGATTCACAGCCAAATTTGATAGCGAGCTGAACCTTTTCCATTTCAACTGCATAGTCCTTGCAATCGCCCGAAATGCCGAGGTTCACATTAACTTTAGTCTTAAGGCCGCTGCCGATTCCCTCAGCCGATAGGGAAGTATGGTTAATGTTAGCAGGGATAGCTACCTGCCCCGCCGCAACCATTTGACGCAGTTTGTCGGCTGGAATTCGCTCTTTCTGCGCTACCGTTACCATTTCTTTTGTGACGTGTCCGTTTTTTGCGGCTTGCATTTGTGTTTTGTAATTCATATCTGAAATTCTCCATCCTTATAAAATTTGTGAAAATGGTTAGTTGGGCCGTGCCCTTTCCCAATTGGTAGGGAATGTTCAATAGCGCCGGTGATATAATCCTTCGCTAGTCCGACGGATTTATCGAATGTGTTGCCATTAGCAAGGTTTGCGGCGACTGACGACGAAAACGTGCAACCAGTTCCGTGGGTATTCTTAGTGTCAATGCGTGGGGAGGAATAGGAGTATACCTCCTTACCATCAAATAGAATGTCTGTTGCATCACCATCACTGTGACCACCTTTTATAATTACTGCCTTGCACCCGCCCTTATGTATTTCATGCGCAGCCTTAATCATATCATCACGTGTTTGAATCGTCATACCGGTGATTTTTTCCGCTTCTGGAATGTTCGGTGTCAATACGTCGGCTAGTGGAATCACTTCGGCGATTAGCGTATCGATAGCGGACGAATCCATAAGTTCGCAGCCGTTCTTTGCATACATTACCGGATCGATAACTACATTCTGTGCTCCCCATTCCCGCAATTTCTCTGCGACGGTCAGCATCGTTTCACGGCACGAGAGCATTCCCACCTTGACGGCATCGGGGGGAATATCCTCAAAAACCGCATCAATCTGCTTTGCTATGATGTCGGGGCGCACATCTTGGAATTCTATCACCCTACATGTGTTTTCGGCGACAACTGATGTAATTACCGTCATGCCGAATACCCCGTGCGCCGAGAATGTCTTTAAATCTGCTTGTATTCCCGCACCACCACTGCAATCGGATCCAGCAACGCTTAATACTTTCTTCATGTTTAACCTCCCGTATGTTAATTAATATAATTACCAGCGTATCTAAATGTGCTAAGATACAGCTAGGAATTCCCATGAATTTAGCAACAAGATAGGGGTGCTCTCCGATGTAACAGAAAGCACCCCTTTAAAAAAAGGGCACTTCGTAAAAGCTGAAGCGCCCCATCTTAAATGAACGAACTGCTTCCCTACGTTGGTATTAGCCAACAGGTTCAAAGGGTCAGGTTCTACCTTCTCAACTCCACAGAGTCCCCCCGCAAACTTGTATCTATTTAGTTTTTATCGCAATAAAAAGAGCTCCCCTATATATGAGGAAAGCTCCAAACAATTATAATCATGTTCGAATGCTTCCTACGTCGGTATTAACCAACAGGTTCAAAGGGTCAGGTTTTACCTTCTCAACTTGCTAAAAAGTTCCCCTGCATTTNATATATTATACCAAATTTTATTAGTGAAGTCAATAGCATTAGCAATAATTTCTGCACTGCGGCATTCCTATCGGGCTAGGAATGCCCGATGCGCTATTTCTATCATTCTTTATAAATGTCGAAACCGCCGCTAAGAATAAAGTCGTTAAGTAGCTTTTCAATTTTTATGCTCAATCGAAATTCCGATACTCGTGCCCTCAACCGCCTCAAAATAGGATTTCGCATTTAAAAGTTGTTTTTTATCAACAAATCGGCATAGTACAAAGCATGGTACAAAAAAAGATTGCCGATTATAAAAAATCGGCAATCTCATATGGCGGAGAAGGAGAGATTCGAACTCTCGCGCCGGGTTACCCCGACCTACACCCTTAGCAGGGGCGCCTCTTCACCAACTTGAGTACTTCTCCATAGGTGAAAAAATTGGCAGAGAGGGTGGGATTCGAACCCACGGTCCCTTGCAGGATCACTAGTTTTCAAGACTAGCTCCTTCAACCACTCGGACACCTCTCCATATATCATGCACCCAATTATCTGTTCGGGCGACGAATTATATAATATCATAAATTAAGGTAGTTGTCAATGGGAATCTAGCAATTTTTATAAAGAATTTTCTAGGATAATTTTGTGCATATATGTATCTATCAAAGAAGAAAATTCACCCCTAAAAAGTTAGTGCTTTTAAGGGGTGAAGTGCTATTAAATTAACATATCGAATGTGCAATTACGCAGTTTTTCTTGTACAGTTTCCGTAATATCTAGGAATATTGCTCGTGTGGCGCACGGTTCATCATCACTGCAATTACATTCATAACCATCAGCAAGGCATCGGCTAAAATAATATGTACCCTCGACAGTTTCGATAACTTCGAGCATTGTGATTTCATGTGCTTCTTTCGCAAGTTCATATCCGCCGTGAGTGCCCTTAAATGATTTGATAATTCCACTTGCGACTAGTTTGCTTAAAATTTTGAGCGAAAAGCGCAATGTGACGGAAGTTTCCTCAGAAATAGAACGTGCATCCATTCGTATTTTATTTTTGGCTAGGCATGATACTATGCGAATTGCATAATCTGTTTCTAGAGTTATGTGCATTTAAATACCTCATTTTCTTGCTATCTATCGTAAAAATATTAATCTAGGAAATCTTTGAGTCTCTTACTTCTACTTGGGTGACGCAGTTTTCTGAGCGCCTTTGCCTCGATTTGGCGGATACGCTCCCTAGTAACATCGAATTCACGCCCAACTTCTTCTAATGTGCGTGAACGACCATCCTCAAGGCCGAATCTCAGCCTCAAGACTTTTTCCTCCCTATCGGTCAATGTTGATAATACATCACCTAATTGCTCCTTTAGCAATGTGAGTGAAGCAACATCGGCAGGGGCGGGGGCATCATCATCTGGAATAAAGTCGCCAAGATGTGAATCTTCCTCTTCGCCGATTGGTGTTTCAAGTGATACCGGGTCTTGAGAAATTCGTATTATCTCACGTACTTTTTCAACAGTCATATCTAGTTTAGCTGCTATTTCTTCCATGCTTGGTTCGTGCCCATTCTCATGCAGGAGTTGATTGCTAACCTTCTTAACTTTGGTAATTGTTTCGACCATATGGACAGGTATGCGGATAGTCCTTGCCTGATCGGCAATTGCCCTAGTTATAGCTTGTCTAATCCACCATGTTGCATATGTCGAGAATTTAAATCCTTTAGTATGGTCGAATTTTTCAACAGCCTTAATCAGACCTAGGTTCCCCTCTTGAATTAAATCAAGGAATTGCATACCTCTGCCAACATATCTTTTTGCGATACTAACTACAAGTCTTAAATTTGCTTCCGCTAAGCGCTTTCTAGCGAATTCGTCACCCTGCTCCATTCTTGTCGCAAGTTCAATTTCTTCTTCCGCCGTCAAAAGCGCCACTCTACCAATTTCCTTCAAGTATATCTTGACAGGGTCATCAATTGAAATGATATCGGTCGTAGGTGCGGCATCGGGCTCATCTTCCTTAACATCTTCGTCGTCATCGTCATCGGGTGTAAAATCCTCGACAATTTCAATATTGAATGCCTCGAAATCGTCATAAAGTTTATTCATCTGCTCAACGTCGAAGTCAAGTTCTTCTAAAGCATCTGTAATTTCCTTTGTAGTCAATTTTCCCGATGCTTTTCCTCGCTCCATCAACTCAGCAAGAGCATTCCTTTTATCATTATTCATATTATTCACCATATCTTTCTGGTTTGCTATATTATATAAGTAATTTTTATACTTATTAAAAGATAAACATTATCCATGATTCTGCTGGGATTTTAATTTGTTTTGTAGTTCTATTAGGTCATTGTCGCTCATTTTAGCGGCTCTTTCACGTGATATACTATTTTTATGCGATAGCAGCGTGTCTATATAATCGGATAGCAATTCAGGGGAATTGTTAACATCATTATAATTAGCTAACATACCTGATATTTTACCCATTTCATCGGNGGTAAATTCGCCACCTAGTGCAGAAAGATTTAAANTTATATTATTTTGAAGTTTTATTGCGACAGCTTCAAACACTTTTCGATTGAAATCGGTAACAAAGTCCTCGAATCGTATTTTCGACAATATGTAGTCTATCGAATTAGGATTCTTGAAAGCGTATGCAATAATGCCTTCTTCCGCCTTTGACTCTAGTGGATAATGCGCCGCTTGCGGATTGATTTTATCTCTATTAACACCTGATTTAGGTAATAGCTCCTTGAATTCTCTTTTGTGCCTACTGCGTCGCTGTCTTTTAATCAATGAATTGACTTGAATGAGAATTGCCTCTTTTGAAACCCCGAGTTCAGTCGCTATCCTTGAGGAATAGACATCTCTTTCAATGCTGCTTGGCATATTGGCTAGGATGGGTACGCATCGCTTCAAATATTCCACCTTGCCCGAGTCCGTTCCTATATCGATGCCTACTTTCTGCTTATTAAGCTCAAATTCAAATGCGTTATCAGCATTGTCAAGGAGCAATTTAAATCTAGTTACGCCATTCTTCCGAATAAATTCATCAGGATCTTTTGCATCGCCCATTTTGATAATTCTAGTATTAACTCCGACTTCATTTAAAAGATTAATCGCCTTATGTGTTGCGGCTTGTCCAGCGCTATCTGAGTCATATGCAATAATTACTTCATCGGCATATTGCCCCATTAGCCTAGCCTGCTCCTTAGTCAATGCAGTCCCTAAAGTAGCAACTACATTGGGGAAGCCAGCACTGTAAATTGCAATTACATCCATATAACCTTCCGCTAAAATTAGCGTCCTACCCTTTGCCGATTTAGCAAAATTGAGCGAAAACAGGTTGCGACTTTTCTTAAAAACAGGAGTATCGGAACTGTTTAGATATTTCGGTCCGTCATCAGCAAGCAACCGCCCACCGAATCCGATAACATTCCCACGTAAATCTATAATAGGTATGATTATTCGATTACGGAACACATCGTATAAATTGCCGGTTCGCCCTCTTGCGATTAAATATGCGGTGACTAATTCGTCCTCTTTATAACCTTGCCGTTTTAAATAATTCCTTAAACTATCCCAGGTATTAGCGGCAAATCCGATACCGAACTTCTTTATAATATCTGCAGAAAATCCACGATTATGTAAGTATTCTAGTGCTGCCTTGCCAGCGGGGGAGTATAATTGGGAGTGGAAGAACCTAGCCGATTTACGATTAATTTCAAGAATACGCATCTTAAGCTTCGCCGTATCGTCATTCTGAACATCTTCAGGCATTGGGAGTCCTGCCTTTTGCGCTAAAAATCTCAAAGCTTCCATATATTCTAAATTTTCAATTTTCATGATGAATGTTATCACATCGCCGCCAGCACCGCAACCGAAACAGTAGAAACTCTGCGTTTCGGGAAATAGGGTACAAGATGGAGTTTTCTCCGAGTGGAATGGACACAGACAAACATATCCACTACCTTTTCGTTTAAGGGTTACATACGACGACATTGTCGATTGCATATCATTATATTGCTTTAATCGTTCTATAAAATCTTCCGATATTGCCATATAAACCTCCTTTAAATTTAGACGTTCCACCCTTTGGGAATGCACAATTTCGAATAGAAATCAATTGCATATCCATCGGTCATTCCTGCGATATAATGGCTAACCGCCCTCTTTAATCCGTATTTATCAACAAATTCGTTATACGGATAGGGGAGCTTTTTCGGCGCATTATAGAAGTGATTGAATAAAAACCGCACTATTCCTTGTGCCTTATCTTCTTCTGATTTTGCAACAGGATTGGTGTATACGTTTTCAAACATGAAACATCTTAATTCGTCATGTGCTTTCCTTACTTCGTCACCCATTTTCACACTTTCATTGCTATTATGTACAATGGATTTTACAAGAGTCGTGATCCTCTGCGATTTTGTAGAGCCAAGCACCTTTATTGCTGATATGGGCAAATCCTCCGGTTTTATAATTTCAGCACGAATGGCATCTTCAATATCGTGATTAATATATGCTATTTTGTCGGATAGGCGAACAACATTCCCCTCAAAGGTGCATGCAATTCCATTAGTATGATTAGCAATTCCGTCAATTACTTCGTGAGTTAAATTAAGCCCGTTTCCATCTTTTTCGATATATTCAACAACATTTACACTTTGAACATAATGTTTGAATCCACCGACATCGGCGCACATTTCATCTAATACGCTTTCACCCGAATGCCCGAATGGTGTATGCCCGAGATCATGCCCGAGTGCAATTGCTTCTGTTAAATCTTCATTAAGACGCAGTGCACGTGATATTGTTCTAGCTATTTGCGATACTTCAAGTGTATGTGTCAGCCTTGTACGATAGTGGTCGCCGATTGGAGTTAGGAATACCTGCGTCTTATGTTTGAGCCGTCGGAAAGCATTGCAATGAATAATTCTATCCCTATCACGCTGATATTCAGTGCGAATATCGCATTTTCTTTCGGGAATTTTTCGTCCTTTCGTCCTTGAGCTGAGTGATGCATTATCATCAAGAATGCTCAGTTCAAGTATTTCTGCCTGTTCTCTAATTGTCATTTAATTCACCATACCTCCCAAATAAAATCATAGCATTTATGACAGTATTCGACTATAATACACTCTCTATACTATATATACTATGAACTGTACAGGAATCCTTTTTATTATCTGCAAAAATCCGCATTATAGAGTGACTTTGTATAGTTGCACAATATACTACAATATATCAGCATACTTTTCTTCTAATTTGACGATGGTTGCCTGCCCGTTCGTAATATTGGTGATATGTTCTATAAAGGATTTTTCCTGCTCTGAGTCAACTAGAATTTCCATTTTGACCGCACTGCCGAATGTGCTATCAATGGGTTTAACTACAAAATTGGATAGCGCATATTCCACTTTCCCGTATAGAGAATAGTCAATATTAATTTGCAACAAAGCACAGTAGCACATATGCATCTTTTGGGCGGATTCGACGGCGATTTTAGCCGCATGGGAATATGCACGGACAAGCCCGCCGCCGCCGAGCATTATGCCTCCGAAATATCTTGTGATGACACAGCAAACGTCGATTAACTGCTCCTTTTGTAATATATCTAATACGGGGATGCCGGCGGTTCCTTGCGGTTCGCCATCGTCGGAATATCGTGTAGCATTACCCTCACGAAGAAGATATGCATATACATTATGGGTAGCTTTCCGATGTTTTTCACGGATGCTATTAATGAATGCGATAGCTTCATCTTCTGTCGTGGCGGGGGAGATATATCCAATGAATTCCGACCTTCTTTCAATGAAAGAATCACTTGACGGTGACTTAATTGTTAGGTATTTAATTTGCATCATCCCCCAAAAAATAACTTTTCTTTGTAAAACACAAAAGCCCACCGAAAAAGTGAGCTTTAGCTTGCATAAATGTGATTGTTTTTACTCAACATTAAAACGCTTCTTAAATCTGTCAACACGTCCTCCAGTATCGACAAGCTTCTGCTTACCGGTGAAGAATGGATGGCATTTGGAGCATATTTCAACACGAATATCTTTTTTAGTTGAGCGTGTTTCAATAACTTCGCCACACGCACATTTAATCGTGGTAGGCTCATAATTTGGATGAATACCTTCTCTCAAGAATAGTCACCTCTTTCCGAAATTTCGTACCATACTAGTAACAGCTAGCATGTATGCACTTCTAATAATTAAATATAACATATCTTGCGACAAATTTCAAGGGGTGTGGAGTATTTTTTTAAGGAAAGTTGCAAATTTTCAGATAAGCACATTTAAGATGTTACAAGAAATTCAATAGGTGAGGTATTGCCAATAGAATTCGCCGTTGAAATTACTCAAGCAAGGAATGAAAACCGTCGATTATTTGTATAAATTATAAAGTTTTGACTTCTACATTTGCAAATTTGTTTTTATATGCTATAATTAACTGTGTTTTTAGTATTGATTTAGAGGTGATAATTTTGACTGAAATGCAAAAGTATAATATATGGTTAGAAAAAGCGACTGAAGATGCAGATTTACAAAAAGAGCTTGAAGAAATTAAGGGAAGGGATGAAGAAATTTTCGAGCGTTTCTATCGTGAACTTGCATTCGGTACGGGCGGATTACGTGGTGTACTTGGCGCCGGAACAAATAGGCTGAACATTTATACTATTAGGAAGGCAACTCAAGGGCTTGCAAATTATATTAATGATAGTTTTGACAATCCTGAAGTTGCAATTGCTTATGATAGCAGAATTAAATCAGATGTTTTTGCTAAAGAGGCGGCGCAAGTCCTATCAGCAAATGGCATTAAAGTGCATATTTATTCTGAATTGATGCCAACACCGATGCTTTCATATGCTGTACGTGCGCTAAAATGCGATGCAGGAATCGTAGTAACGGCGAGCCATAATCCGGCTAAATATAACGGATATAAAGTGTATGGCAATGACGGATGCCAAATAACACTTGAAGCTGCTGAAATCGTCACAAGTAAAATTGAGGAAGTAGACTGCTTTAACGATGTTAAAGTAGCTAATTTTGATGAAATGTTTGCCAAGGAGCAAATTACATATATAGGCAATGATATAATCGAATCCTATTATGAAGAAGTTATTGCACAATCGATTAATAAAGATTCTATTGCGTCAAGCGGACTAAAAATTGTCTATACTCCGCTCAATGGTACGGGTAATAAGCCTGTTCGTGAAGTGCTTAGTAGGGTAGGAATTAAAGATGTTATTATCGTGCCCGAGCAGGAAATGCCCGATGGAAATTTCACCACTTGCCCATTCCCAAATCCGGAAATAACCGAGGCATTGCAATTAGGTCTTGACCTATCGTATAAAGAGAAACCTGACTTACTACTTGCCACAGATCCAGATTGTGATAGAGTTGGCATAGCGGTAAAAGATGGTAACGATTACGTTCTCTTTAGCGGTAATGAAGTTGGCGCTCTACTATTCGAATATATATCGAAGCACCGTGCATTACAAGGAACAATGCCGAAAAATCCGATAGCTGTTAAAACGATAGTATCTACCGATATTGTTAGCGAGATGGCGCAAGAATACGGTGTAGAATTAATTGATGTTCTTACCGGATTTAAATTCATCGGCGAGCAAATAGGACTTCTTGAAGAAAAGGGTGAGGAAGACCGTTTTATCTTCGGATTTGAAGAAAGTTATGGCTATCTTGCAGGCACATATGTGCGTGATAAAGACGCAGTAGTTGCATCAATGCTAATATGTGAGATGGCGGCTCATTACAGATTGAGCAATTCCAGCTTAATCGAGGCAAGGGATAGAATGTACAAGAAATATGGTGCATATAATCACCAGCAGGAAAGCTATACTTGCGAGGGTGCGTCGGGAATGCAGCGCATGGCTGAAATTATGCAAATGCTTAGTGAACAATATCCGGACGAGTTAGCAGGACTGAAAATTGTATCGGTTGACGACTATGTTAAGTCACAATCAATTTCGCTAATAACCGGCGAGAAAAAGGCACTCACATTGCCTAAATCCGATGTATTATGCTTTAATCTTGAGGGTGGTGCTTCGTTAATTATTCGCCCATCGGGAACGGAGCCAAAAATAAAGATTTACTACACAACTAAGGGAGAAACATTGGAAGAAGCTAATACTTTACAGAAGAAACTTTCAAGCGAATTCTCAAAAATACTAGGATTCTAATGTATATATTATAATTTATAACAAGCGGCAGCAATTTATGGCTGACCGCTTGTTTTTATGTGCAAATCTTGACATATGTTTTACAAAATGGTAAAATGGTGGCAATACAATTAAGGAGTTGTAGTAATGAAACTTTTTAGCAAGATTTCAGTAAAAATAACCGCATTAGTAGCGGTGATAATGTTTTTCTTCCCACTATGTTCGGTGTCATGTTCCGGCGTAGAAGTAATAGAATTTACGGGGGTAGAATTAGCAGTAGGGAAGGCGGTCGATATGCCCGACATAGGCATTGAGATTGAAGAAATTCCCCAAAAATTAGATGGGAGTCCGCTCGTATTAGCAGCGATCATCCTAGCCGGAATTGCCTTTATATGCGCATTGCTATTAGGTATATCACGCATTTTTAGCATATTGACGGGCTTATCCTCGGTTGCATCACTTGCTATAATGATTATCGTGATGATAGGAATTGATAAGAAAATCGCTGATGAGGCAGGAATGGTTGCTACCGTGAATTTTCATATTCCATACTACATATTGCTCATTTCCCTTGGTGCTACCGCCGTCATGGGGTTTCTTTCTTTTGCATTACATGGCAAATCTCATAAATATTATTTTTAATCCGTGGAATGTAAAAAACTTTTGACTATCTATAAAAAAAGTGGTATATTTAAGTTGACTAAATTTGCATACGGAGGATTATACGATGAATAATCAAAACAATAGCGATGACAACAAGCAAATGTCGCAACCAATGCAAGGGGAGAATAGCACAAATCAGGCCCCACCACCGAATCAGAGAGGGAATTTTGCAAATCAACCTCCGTCACCTAACCAGAGAGGGAACTTTGCAAATCAGCCACTACCACCGAATCAGAGAGGGAACTTTGCAAATCAACCTCCGCCACCTAACCAGAGAGGGAACTTTGCAAATCAACCTCCGCCACCGAATCAGAGAGGGAATTTTGCAAATCAACCTCCGCCACCAAATCAGAGAGGGAACTTTGCAAATCAGCCCCCGTCACCGCCAATGTACGGGGGAGCTTATGGAAATCAGTATAATTATGCATATCGCAAGCCGAAAGCATCGTATAATTTTACTAAATCACAGGTAGTGTTTGCATGGTTATCAGTTCTTATAGGCTATCTTTTCGTTAAATTTATCATGGCAGGGTATGTCGGAATTTCTGCAACGATATTCTGCATTGTTTTTCTTGCCCTATCGGTAAGTTACAATGCGGCAAAAGGCATCAACCAAAATGGCAAAACAGTATTTCAGTTGCTAATTTTAGTTTTGTTTAGCGCAGTATTTATGTTAACGTCGAATAAAAGCATTATATCATGGAATTTATTATTCCTATGGGGAGCCACACTTTATTGGCAATATACTTCAGCGCGAAATAGGGAGAGCGACCGCCTTGACAAGATGTTTTTCTTCGATATTATCAAGGCAATGTTTGTGATGCCTTTTTCAGCGTTTGGCGCCGCAGCGAGTGCTGTATTTAAAGGTGTAAAGAATACGAAATTCGGCAGGAAGTTCTGGCTATCTATTTTAGGGCTTGTAATGGCGATACCGGTAACTTGGATTGTTTCGCTCCTACTTGTCAATGCCGACCCGATATTTAAACAGATATTCGAATTCATCTTTAATGACTTTTTTAGAAAAATTGTAACGGCACTATTCCAAACAGTTGTTGGATTGCCGATTGCGCTCTATACATTCGGAGCATTATATGCAAATGGCGAGAATAAGAACAAAGAAGTTATGACTATTGAGGCGAATGAAGATACTATCCGTTCATTCAGAATATGCCCGAATATAGTAGCGTATTTTGCGATTGGTCCAGTATGTTTCATGTATTTTCTATATTTTATCTCACAGGCGGCATATTTTCTTTCAGCATTTAATAATATTGTGCCGGAGAAATATAGTTATGCACAATATGCAAGACGTGGGTTTTTCGAGCTTTGCATTGTCTGCGTGATAAATGTGATAATCATCTTTTTAATGGATCTGCTTATCGAGCGAGAAAATGGCAAAAGGGCAGGGCTTCACAGGTTCTACATCGGATTTATTTCAGTGTTAACATTAGTTATTATAGCGACGGCGCTCCGTAAGATGGCGCTATATATTGGCGAATTCGGATTGACGCCGCTAAGAGTGTATTCTAGCTGGTTTATAATTTTGCTAGGTCTAGTATTTATAGCAATTACCATTCGCCAATTCGCGGTTAAATTCAATTGGATCGGCATGATTGTTACCACTACCGTTATAATGTTCGGCATTCTCTGCTTTGGCGATGTTGATGGGCAAATAGCGAAATACAATGTCGAGATGTACCAGAGCGGGAGAAATGACGAGATTGATATTAGCATGATATCGTGGGATTTATCGTTTTCGGCGGTCGAATACGTAGTTCCCCTATGCAATGATAGCGATCCAAAAGTCGCTGAAGATGCAAAAAAGTATGTCGAAAGAAAAGAAAGGGAACTTGATATGTATGACGATTGGCGAGGGTTTAATTTCCCACAATACCGTGCCAAAAAGGCAATTGCAGATTACAAGAACTAGACCCCGTATATACAACAGGTGGGAATGTATAATAGTAATAGTATAATTTTAAAACTAAAATGGAGTATTAAATGAAAAAAATTAGTGGAATAGCCGAGAAACTAAAGGAAAATATAGAAAAAGTAATCGTCGGCAAGAGTGACGAGATAGAATTAGTGATTCTATCTTTGCTATGCGGTGGGCACATTCTGCTTGAAGATGTCCCCGGAACGGGAAAGACCACTCTTGCTAGGGCGATTGCTAAATCTATCGAACTAGATTATAAGCGGATCCAATTTACGCCCGACCTATTGCCGATGGATTTGACAGGTGTTAATTACTACAACCAAAAGCAACAGGAATTCATATTCCGCAACGGGCCCGTATTCACCAATATCCTACTTGCAGACGAGATTAACCGTGCCACACCACGAACGCAGTCGAGCCTCCTTGAATCTATGCAGGAGGGGCAAGTAAGCATTGATGGTGTGACACATTGTTTAGATAAGCCGTTCATCGTAATAGCAACGCAGAATCCTATCGAAACGCAGGGCACATTCCCATTGCCTGAGGCACAACTAGATAGATTCTTCATAATGCTATCACTTGGCTACCCGCATACAAATGACGAGAAAGACCTCCTCTCTAGAGTTGAGGGAGCGCACCCTATTGATAGTATATCGAGTGTGATAAGCAAGGCAGAATTGTTAGATGCGCAAGCACAGGTTAAGACAGTTAAAGTCAGTGATGCAATTCGTCAGTATATCGTCGACATTGTCAGCGCCACACGGGAACATAGCGGAATCCGCCTTGGAGCAAGTCCTAGAGGGAGTATTGCATTAATGCAAGCAGCTCAAGGCTTCGCTGCGATTAACGGGCGGGAATTTGTCCTACCCGACGATGTTAAGAAGATGAGCCGCCATATATTAGCCCACAGAATTATATGCAGTGGATTCTCTTCTAGTCGTGAGAAAAAAACCTCCGTCGATATTATCGCTGATATTCTAGATACCGTTCCAGCACCGATTTAGGCGGATTGTTATGATAGTAATTGCAGTAATTATAATCCTGATTGCATTATCACTTGCGGAGGTTTTCGTTTATCGTAAAAAGGGATTCGATAAGATTGAATATAAGCTATCTTTAAGCAGCGAGGAAGTTAATGAAGGTGATGAAATTGAAATCATCGAGGAGATTTCTAACAGTAAACTTCTGCCGGTTCCGTGGCTAAAGACGGAGATAGTCACTTCAAGATGGCTAGACTTTGCTGGGGCAAATGCACGAATTACAAACGATTCACGCTATGTGCCTAGCTTCTTTGTGCTTGGAGGATATGAGAAGATTATCCGCCGATGGCACGTTAAATGTACACGCAGGGGAGTATATCGCCTTGATAAAATTAATCTAATTACGTCGGATTTGTTCGGCATCGTCACACAATCGAAATTGGCTGCCGTCAATGAGGAAGTTATCGTATTGCCGACGCCGATTAGGCTTGACGATTATATAATTTCACCGAAGATGCTAGGCGGTGAGATGGTTGTTCGCCGCCATATTATCGAAGATGTATTTGAGCCGATCGGCATTCGTGAATATGTTAATGGCGATGCGATGGGAAAAATCCATTGGAAAGCAACCGCAAGCCACGGGGAATTGATGACTATCAGGAATGAGTATAATGTAGAAAATAGCATCACCATAATGCTTAACACGCAGGCAGGCGAATTTGGCATAACGTCGGCGCAGGGCATTGAGTCACTAGAGCTTGGAATTAAATGCGCAGTTTCAATTTTGGAGAAAGCCGAGGAAATAGCGATGCCGTTTTCTCTACTAGCTAATACTAATATTGATGGTGAAAGTGATGAAATTGCATTACCGCTTAGCACGGGCAAAGAGCATTATATCAACATAATGCGCACACTTGCGATGATAGAACCATATTCGACGAATAGATTCAGCACATTCCTAAAAGGGAAGTACCACACCATTAACACAAGCGAGATTGCAATTATTACCGCATATGTCGATGAGGATATAATCGACTTTGTGCGTTTTAAGGGTAGGAGCGGCATTAAAGTTACAATTTTTCTCACAGCGATAACGTCAGATGAATTTCCTCCCGATGTGCCAATTGTTAACGTCACGGGCCGCATGGCTACTAGTATTGATGAAAGTAATTTCAATGAGCGGGGTGATGATGTTGGCTAGGATTTTAAAGCAAATTTCCATACTTGCATTATTATCACTTGGGCTACCGTTCATTGTTTTTTTTGAAACAATTAGATTTGGTCGGCTAGATTTATTCCGCCTTTTGTTATATGTATTGGCAATTCTCATTTCAGCTTTTTTAGGGCTAATAATGCAGAATGCCCTTACCAAAGTTGGTGGAATATCCACTGCCAAACGCAGAATTATCCTAGGAGCGGGGATATTCGCACTCTTGCTCATATTAGGATTTACATTGCGGCAATTCGGTGCATTATTTATTATGACAATGTCGCTAACATCATTGTATGCATTCATCGTGATTTCATGGAGTTATGAGCTAAACTACGGTGGGATTCTATCGAAGAAGATGCTCATAATATTCCTAATCACTAATGTTTTCGGACTGATTATATCAAGATTAATCGGCGGAAACAGTCTAAGTTCGGCGGGCGTAATTGTAATGCTAATCGAAATTGCTGTTGTCGCACTTGCATATGCGGTGGTATCGAATCAGCAGAATATCGACTTCCAATTAAGTCGCAGAAACAATACTAATGATCAGCTACCGCCACGAATAAGGCAATTTAATTTAATTCTTGTTCTGGTGATAATAATAATTGCAATTTTTAGCATTGCATTAGCACCGATTATCGTATATGCTATGCGCAGTATAATGAATTTAGGAATTCTAGGTTTGCGCTCGCTACTTTCTCTATTTATTGATACGGGGAATAGCGGAGAAATCGGTCAGGGCAATCAATTGCCGCATGGGTATGGGCATGAGGATATATGGCAGAATCCAATTATATATCTGCTGGAATTGATGGCTGTTTTCGGCATTGCATATCTTATAATAAGGTTTAGGAAGCAAATTTTCAACAAGATTCTTGACACAGTTAAAAAGTTAATTGCATATATTAGCGATATTCTAAATCGCAAAATACAAACGGAAAACAGCATTGTTGATAGATATTATTACGATGAAATGATTAAGATTGAAAAGAGCGAAAACCGCAGCATTCGCCAGCAGAGTGAGCTGAAAATTTGGCGAAGGAAGTACCGTAAATATAGGAAAGATGATAGCGATGATAAATTCCTTATTGGATTTCGGCTTATTCGTGAATATCATCTAATTACTTCTAAAACATGGAGCGATTTAACCCGAATTAAAGCTTCCGACACACCGTATGAAGCGTTGGCGAAGTTAAGCGAATTGCCGGCATTCGATGAATTTGCCGATATTACCGATGGGTATAGCAATCTTTATTATGGGGGGATTCCCCCAAATAAAGAAGTAATATTAGAGATGGATAGATATTTACATCTTGCGTATAAGAATAAAATATAGACTAAAAATCAACCCCCGCCGGAATTGGCGGGGGTTGAATAATGCTAGAAGAAAAAGCGCATTGCACTAAAAAATAGCGCATAGCATTAGCAGCACTGTACCTGGGATACCAAGAGTAAGAGCTACAACTGCGGTGAATAGATTAATCTGGATCGTCAATCCAAGTAGTGCACCAATATAGCTAATTGCAAATAACGATGCTGCACCACTGAACATACCGGTTAGAGCTCGACGAATTGGCTTTTCACTTCTTCCATAATGAAACAACATTACAATACCAGAGATAGCGCAAATTGCAATAAGAATATAGCCCCACATTAAATGTCACACCCTTAATTTTTGTACGGTTCACGGCAACAACCAATTGATTTTGCTTGTCGTAGAAGATATCTATACCTTGCTTTGAGCGCCATCCCCTCATATACAATCGCCTCAATTAAATCGGCATCACAAATTTGATTAAAATTTTCTTCGTTTTTTTTGATTTTGTCGCATATAAGCTGCAATGCATCGGATATTTCTTGACATTTAGCATCTTCAGCATTGGTTTCTTTATGCCTAACCGCAGTGGCAAATTCACGAACTTTCCCTTTTACTATACCTTCCATATAAGTTTCCTCCTTCGCACACCTTACCATATTTTATGTAGTAATTATGGGCAATTATTCATGTTATTATACACCTTATCCATTATATGCAAGATTAATTGATGTTGTTTATGATTATACTAACTAATGATAAAGCTAAATTACAAGATTGATTTCATGTTGAGGAGGTTTAGTATGGAACAATGTAAATATGTTTATGAAAGATATTGCCCAAATATAGGGGAGAACGTTATAGTGGAGGAAACAGTCGATAGCAAGGGCATGATAAATGCCGTTTGCTGTCATCAAGATGAATGCACAAAAGAATCGGGAGGCTGTAAGAATGAAGCATTCCTCAGCCAACAATAAGAACAAAATTTACCATATTATATTAGTATATTCAGTTTTAATATATATATGCGTTTGCATTCGGGCGATAATAATGATATAATTTAAGCTAGGCAAATCGACACAAGTCGCTTAGTAGTAGCGTATTGAAAGGCTGATAGTACATGACAAAAGCAAAATCAAATTATGGAAATGAGAGTATTGTTTCTTTAAAAGGACCCGATAAGGTGAGAAAACGCCCATCGGTTATTTTTGGCTCAGATGGCATCGATGGGTGCCAACATTCAGTATTTGAGATTCTTTCCAACTCAATTGATGAGGCGAGGGAGGGGCACGGCGATAAAATTATTGTCACCCGATATAAAGATTTGTCCATTGAAGTTGAGGACTTTGGTCGGGGGATTCCTGTTGATTATAATAATCGAGAGAAGAAATATAACTGGGAACTTGTATTCTGCAAGCTGTATGCCGGTGGTAAATACAATAACAATGATAATAGTCATTATGAATATTCACTAGGCCTTAACGGACTAGGACTATGCGCAACGCAGTTTGCATCCGAATATATGGAGGCAGAAATTCATAATGGCGGACATCGGTATAACCTCCGCTTTGAAAAAGGATTCAATGCTCAAAAGGGCGAAAAAGGATTCGAGAAAAAGGCTGTAAGAGGTAAGAAAACCGGAACAAAAATTAGGTGGAAACCCGATTTAGAAGTATTCACGGATATAGAAGTATCGAAAGAATATTTTGAGGAAACACTCAAAAGGCAGGCTGTTGTCAATTCTGGATTGCTATTCATATTTAGATGGCAGAATGATGACGGCACATTTGAAGAGAGCGAATTCCTATATGAAGATGGCATTAAAGATTATTTAATGGAGATTGTCGGCAAGAATGCACTAACTACACCGCAATTCTATGAAACCCAGCGTAAAGGCAGAGATCGCAAGGACAGGCCCGAATATCGAGTGAAACTATCCACTGCATTTTGCTTTTCCAATAGGGTGAAGCGAACAGAATTCTACCACAATTCGAGTTTTCTTGAATATGGCGGCTCACCGGAGAGAGCGGTAAGACAAGCATTCGTATCCGAGATTGATAGCTATTTAAAGCAGGGGAATAAGTACCTAAAGGGCGAAAGTAAAATTACATTCGCCGATGTTGATGACTGCCTTGTGCTAATTTCTTCATCTTTTTCAACGCAAACATCATATGAGAACCAAACTAAGAAAGCGATTAACAATAAATTTATTTACGATGCAATGACTGCATGGTTAAAGCAGCAAATTGAAGTTTATTTCATTGAAAATCCCGACGAAGCAACGAAAATTTGCGAATTGGTGCTAGTTAATAAACGAAGCCGGGAAAATGCTGAAAAAACACGTCTAAACATAAAAAAGAAACTTGCCGGAACGATAGATATATCCAACCGTGTGCAGAAATTCGTTGACTGCCGCTCAAAGGACCTATCAAAGAGGGAATTATTCATCGTTGAGGGAGATTCCGCATTGGGGGCTTGTAAATTATCGAGGGAAGCCGAATTCCAAGCGATAATACCCGTGCGTGGTAAAATCCTAAACTGTTTAAAGGCGGACTTCAACAGAATATTTAAGAATGATATTATTACCGATATAATCAAGGTATTAGGATGCGGCGTAGAAGTAAAATCGAAGTCTAATAAGGATTTATCGAACTTCAATTTAGACGGGTTAAGATGGAGTAAAGTTATCATTTGTACCGACGCAGACGTCGACGGATTCCAGATTCGCACGCTTATATTAGCTATGCTATATCGCCTAACTCCGACATTAATTGAGCAGGGGTATGTTTATATTGCCGAATCGCCCTTATATGAAATTAATACTAAGGACAGAGTGTATTTTGCCTATACGGAGGGCGAAAGAAATACTATAATAAACAAAATCGGTGAGCAAAAATACACGATTCAACGTTCTAAAGGACTAGGTGAGAACGATCCGGAAATGATGAATCTAACAACGATGAATCCCGATACAAGGCGTCTAATAAAAGTAACACCCGACGATATTGAAAAGACTGCCGAAACATTTGATATGTTGCTCGGCGATAATTTGCAAGGACGCAAGGACTATATATCAGAATTCGGCCATCTATATTTAAATACGGCCGATATATCGTAGGAGGAATTGACTAAATGGCGAAAAAATCAAAGAAAAAAGTGAATGCCCCCCTCGATGCGTATATAGAGGGATCGGGCATTGTAGCAGAGGAAAGCATTACTTTTACATTAGAGAAGAATTATATGCCCTATGCAATGAGCGTAATTGTATCAAGAGCATTGCCGGAAATTGATGGATTCAAACCATCGCATCGCAAATTATTATACACAATGTATAAAATGGGCTTATTAAACGGTCCTAGAACTAAATCAGCTAATATTGTCGGTCAAACAATGCGGTTAAATCCGCATGGAGATGCGGCAATTTATGAAACTATGGTGAGACTAGCAAGAGGGAATGAATCACTATTACACCCATATGTAGATTCAAAAGGTAACTTTGGTAAGGCATATTCACGGGATATGGCATATGCGGCATCACGTTATACTGAGGCGAAGCTTGACCCAATTTGCGGTGAGCTTTTTCGTGATATTGATAAAGATACGGTTGATTTTATACCGAACTATGATAATACAACGACTGAGCCGCTCCTATTGCCGACTACATTCCCGTCAATTCTTGTTAATGCGAATGTGGGTATTGCAGTATCAATGGCGAGCTCCGTGTGCCCGTTCAATTTGGCTGAAGTTTGTGAAACGGCAATTGCACTCATGAAAAATCCCGATCACGATGCCATTACAACGTTGAAGGCTCCTGACTTTCCGGGTGGCGGATACATTATGTATGACGAATCTGAATTGAAGAAAATTTATAAAACGGGCAGAGGCTCCGTTAGGGTTCGTGGACGTTATACTTATGACAAATCGGCGAATTGCATCGATATTACTGAAATTCCTCCTACAACCACGGTGGAGGCAATAATGGATAAAATCGTCGAACATATAAAGGGCGGGCGAATTCGTGAAATATCCGATATGCGTGATGAAACTGATCTGTCCGGACTTAAACTAACTATTGACTTAAAACGTGGCGTTAAAGCCGATAAATTAATGCAAAAGCTATATCGCTTAACGCCGCTTCAGGATAATTTTTCATGTAATTTCAATATTTTAATTGATGGCAGCCCAAAAGTTATGGGCATATATGAAATCCTAAAAGAATGGACGGATTTCAGAATCGAATGCGTTGAACGCAGAGTGAAATTCGACCTAGATAAAAAGAGTGAAAAGCTCCATTTGCTGCGTGGATTACAAAAAATCCTACTTGATATAGATAAGGCGATTAAAGTCGTTCGTGAAACTAAAGAGGAAAAAGAAGTAGTGCCAAATTTGATGATAGAATTCGGCATTGATGAGATTCAAGCGGAATTCGTCGCTGAAATTCGCTTGCGTCATCTCAATCGTGAATACATCTTAAAACGTACGAATGAAATCGACGAATTAGTGAAAGAAATTGCCGAAATGGAAGGAATCCTTGCAAGCAAAAGGAAGGTCAAGGCGATTATAATAGCCGAATTAAAAGAAACGGCGAAGAAATTCGGTAAATCGAGAAAGACGAAGCTAGATTATGAAGCGGTAGAAATGGAAGAAGAAGCACAGGAGGAAATTCCAGACTATCCAGCGCATCTAATCATATCAAAAGAGGGCTATTTTAAGAAGATTATACCGCAATCTCTGCGTATGAGTAGTGATCATAACCTTAAAGAAGGTGATAGTATTGAGCTATCTATCGAGGGAACTAACCACCACGAATTGCTTTTCTTCACCGATAAGCAACAGGTATATAAATCTAGGGCGAGCGACTTTGAAGATACTAAAGCGAGCCTGCTTGGCGAATATATACCGGCGAAACTTGGATTTGACGAGGGGGAGAATGTCCATACAATGGTCGTTACCCTTGATTACAGCGAGGAGCTTCTCTTCTTCTTTGAGAATGGAAAGGCGACAAAAGTATCGCTAAAACAATACGAAACCAAAACAAAGCGACGCAGATTATCAAATGCATATACGGATAGATCGCCGCTAGTCGCCCTATTCACGCTAACCGAGGATAAGGAATTCGCAATGCTATCGAGCGATAACCGAATGCTCATATTCAATTCGGCGCTGATACTTAGCAAGGCGTCACGTAATACCATCGGTGTTAATGCAATGTCGCTTAAGAAAAAGGCGAAGCTATCATCGGTATACGAATTCAGTGACGATTTAATTAAAAATCCGGCACGATACCGTGTAAAAAATCTACCAGCGGCGGGAGCGATAGCAAGGGATTTCACTGAGCCGGACCAATTAAGTTTAATTTAAGTAAAAAAAGGAGCTATGATATAATATCGTAGCTCCTTATGCTATGCTCAACATTAATACACGAAGAAAATCCGTGAAAACATAAATGCAAACACAAAAGAGAGCATTAGCACAGACTTATTTTAACCTTTTTATATATTAATTATACGGTGTAGGCTTAATATCGTTATCGATTATTTTTTTAATCGTGTCAACATTCTCTTTCAGCCTTTTGTTGTTCGGCGAATACTCAAGCGCAGTTTTTGCAAATTCGAGTGAGCGCCCATGCATACCTAATTGAAAACATGCAAGCGCTCCCAAATCATATGGATTCTCATTCCACGCATAGGAGTTGTTGATATAATTTTTAGATTTGTGCTGAATTTTCAGTGCCTCATTTACCATAAAAAGAACAAGCTCAAAATTCTGATATTCGTATGCTAATTGTGCACATTCGATATAAGGCTCTCTCATTGTCGGGCACTGCGCAATTGCACGTAAAAACCATCGGTAGGAATTGCTATAATCGCCTAGATTTTTATAACAGCGGGCAATATCACGCTTTGCGGCGCTCCGCTCTTCCGCCCAAGTAGATGACGGGAGGGACAAATGCCGCTCAAGCTCCGTTATCGATTTTTGCCACATTGCCATATACATATATTCCCTACCAAGATAGTATGACATACGGCTATCATTAGGACTTTCCGTAGTAGCGAGTTCTAGCAACGGCAGATATGAGCTCCTGGATTTGCTGCTATCGGGATAGTGATTTAGCACCATTCCATCAATATAGACTTTCTTCTCCGGCTTTGTGCCGATATATTCGAGACACTCATGTACGGGATATTTCCACCGATATTCATGCCTAGAATGCACTTTAAAATAGTTGAATTGCACATCGGGCGAGCCGTCACTTTTCAGGCTCCAATTGTAAAGATATTGACCGTTAGTTGCATCGTTGCTCCAACCTTTTTCAAGGTGATTTCTCCACCCTTTTTCAAAAATTTCATCAAGGTCGGTGCAAACGCATATATCACAGTCGGAAGGAACATTCGCAAGTGACACATTCCTAGCAACATCGAACCGCCACGGGGAAATTTTATTTACATGCACTATCGCCCCGAGTTCACGGAGTTTCTCTACTGTACCATCGTTAGAGCCCGTATCCGTGACGATAATCTCATCCGCCTCACGCATTGACTGCACCCAGCGACTGACGAATTTCTCCTCATTTTTGCAAATTGCATAGACGCAAACTTTATATTTACCCACACCGTCACCCCGTTAATTTTGCCTTGATGATTTCTAGATTTTGCTCAAGGCGGGCATTGCCCGGATCAAGCTTGAGCGCCATTTCTGCTAGTTCCAGCGAGCGGTTATATGTGCCTAAATGGAATGCCGATATTGCACCTAAATCATATATTTCATATCCCCAGCCCTGTGATTCAAATAAATAGCTATTCGTTTTTTTAGTGATTTTCAATGCTTCATTGACGGCGAAATATGCAAGCGGCCAATCGCTTAGCATATATCCTAACCTAGCCAGATGCAAATACGGCTCACGGGTAAATGGGCATTCTGCTATCGCCTTCAGCAGGTATAATTTTGCACTGTGCATATCACCCTTACCTTGATAAGCCCTTGCAATAAAGCGATATCCGGCACTTCTTTCCTCATTCCAAGTTGCAGTTGCTAATTTTAAATATCTCTCTAAAGTGCTGATACATTCATCATATTTTTGATAGAAAATATACTCTCTACCGAGCCAAAACATTAACCTATCATTATCGGGATTTTCTTCAACCGCAAGTTCTAGTAGGGGGAGGTATTGCCCACGGGATTTGCTATTATCGGGGAAGTGATTGACGACCATACCTTCAACGAAGATAGCCTTTTCCGCCTTTGTACCGATGTATTTAAGGCATTCATGCACGGGATACACCCATTTATAATCGTTCCTAGAGTGAATTTTAGATAGATTATATTGCACATCGGGCGAGCCGTCACTCTTAAAGCTCCAATTATATTTATATCTTGCGATAGTGACATCCTCAGACCATGATTTTTCTAGTTTCGCCCTCCAGCCTTTTTCGAATACCTCATCTAAATCGCATGAAACGCAGATATCAGCATCTTTCGGCACATGGGAAAGAGCAATATTCCTAGCAATATCGAATCTCCACGGTTCGACCTTGTGAATGTGGACAACTGCCCCAAGTTCACGGAGTTTCTCTACTGTTCCATCGGTAGAACCTGTATCGGTGACGATAATTTCATCCGCCTCACTCATCGAATCAACCCACCGTTTAGCGAACTTCCTCTCATTTTTGCAAATTGCATATACACAAACTTTGTACTCTTTCAATTCATCACCAACCTTGCAAAATTTAGCGTCATAGAGCCGATTCCATCACTATAATATTCGCTTGAATTGGGGTAAGTGGTATCGAAACGGCGTCACCCGTCACATTAACAAGTGAAAGTGTAGCAGGAGCAGCACCCACCGCAATAAAAGCGGTTCCGTGCAATTGCCCCGTTGTAATCGGCGTCGAAGCAAGGATTCCGCCACTGCCATTCAATTGCACGTCGAATGTTATTGACTGAGAGTTATTAGCGCCACTGGTCGCTATCCACCATGTAATGTAGTAATTCCTTGCAGAAGTAAGTTGAAATTGCCCATTGGTACTATTGTAGGTGATGTTCAAGCTTTGGTCGGTAATGACATTGTTGAACAATACATTCGTACCATTTGGAATTGTGGTGCCACCCGCATTCGTTAGCTGAACTTGAACTCCCCTTAACTGAGAATCGCTTCCTGGCGCACCTTGTGGACCTGTCGGTCCTATCATGCCCTGTGGTCCCGTCGGACCTTGAACGCCTTGGATACCTTGCAACCCCATTGGACCTGTCGGGCCTATCATACCTTGAATGCCCTGTGGTCCTGTCGGACCTTGAACACCTTGGATACCTTGTAGCCCCATTGGACCTGTCGGACCTTCAATTCCTTGAATTCCCTGTGGTCCTGTCGGCCCTCTTATCCCACGGATTCCTTGAATTCCTTGTGGTCCCGTCGGGCCTGTTGGACCTATATTGCAGCTACAATTGCAGTTACAATTGCAATTACAATTGCAACGGGAGTTATTGCAACACATTAGACCTTGAAGCAGCGAATTAGTTACGCTGTTTTGATATTGATTCTCTCTCATATAATCAACCTTTCGATAAAATAAAGCATACACAAGTGCCAATTTAACTGGAACGCACTGTGTTGTCGTTAAATGTATTCACGTATTTAAAGCCTACAATATTATATGCACGCAGAAATATATTGTTATATAAAAAAACTAAGCCACGCCTATTGCGTAGCTTAGTCGGTGAATTTTATCTTATCTTATTCTGTTGTTGAGCCGTCAATTGTCGCATTATCTTCATCAATTGCCTCATCGTCAACTGGTGGTGCTTCAATCGGTATATCATCATAAATAAATGCCCTTATAGAACTTTTCGCAGCATCTAAATCGTACACAAGATATGAAATTCCATTTATCNATTGTCCTTCTCCCATTGCGGGCCCACTGTCCGCTGGTAATCTTGCTTGCTCAACCGAGATGGAGTTATTAAGGAATAAGCCGCCAAGCTTTAGCCCATCTTCAATTGACATGGAAGTCTGGACGTAGGGGAAGATTTTCCTCGCTACTTCTGGATATTCAATCTTATTTAAGTTCAGTGCCTCATGGAAAAGCGCATCTAGCAGGTCACGTTGCCTCTGCGTTCTTTCGAAATCGCCATTGCCAACATAGCGCACCCGAGAATAGCCGAGCGCTTGTATCCCGTTTAAATGCTGCTTACCTGGAGCATCAATATAAGTTGCAGGCTTGCCATAAAGTCTTGACTGGTATTCAATTTGCGAATTTATGTTACGGAGTTCATAATCCTTAATCTCTATATCTACACCGCCAATAGCATCTACAATTTCCATTAATTGATTAAAATTCACAGTAGCGTAATTTCGAATATCCAGACCGAAATTCTCATTTATCGTCCTAACGGCAAGTGAGGGACCGCCATAGAAATACGCATGGTTAATCTTATCCATGCCATACCCATCAATATGTACATAGCTATCACGCATAATTGATGTAAGCTTGATTTTCTTATGTTTGCCATCAAGCGTTAGCACCATAATAGCATCTGAACGGCTATCTTCATCATATCTTTGGTCGGTGCCGAAGAGNGCAATATTGGTGATTGTTGTAGCTTCTTTAGNGACTTCCTCCACGGGTGTTGTTATGCCTAGATTACTGTCGTCTTTTGGGAATTCTTTATCGAAGTTGATTCCACCAACAATAATTCCAGCATAAATAAGAATGCCAATGATAGCAAACGCAAAAACTGATGCCGTAGAAATAAGCGTCCATTTTAATATTTTTTTCTTGGGCTTAGTAATGACAACTGGATCGGCTATTTTCTCCAAATCGGCATTATTTAAGTCATCTTCTAATGTGAATTCATTTAAAATTTCGTCTATATTGTCGGATTCGCCATTTGCAATAGTAGAATCCGAATTTGAGTCTGTTAATTTATTTGACCATGATTTTTGTGATTTATCGTTAATTTTGAACATCTCCCATTAATTTGGTTAGTGGGCTTTAATATATACAAGACGTAGTTTATTATACGACAGTTTTATGCATTTGTCAATTGCAAGTTAAGCTATATTTAGCGAAAAAATGTAAGCGGGGGAGGGGGGATTCTGCACTAAGATAGATAAAATTCGATAAAAGCTTAACTTCTTAATAATAGGGACTTGCATTATCGGATTTTTTTTGCTATAATGATTAGGCGCTAGCGACTTCGTTTAACAATAAAATATATGGAGAGGTGTCCGAGTGGCTGAAGGAGCACGATTGGAAATCGTGTGCGGGGTTAAACCCGCCGAGGGTTCGAATCCCTCTCTCTCTGCCATAATAAAACCTCCTACTGTAGTTAATTCTACAATAGGAGGTCTTTTTATTACTGTCCGTTTTATTGGGTCCGTCTACTAATACAGGGTCCTTTATGTATGCTGTCTATCCAAAATTAATGGGTATAATCAATTATTTTAATTTGGTCTCCTAAATCTTTGNATATAATGTCTTTCATTTTTTTAGCGAATGGACAGGGAAAGCCAATAGGCGTACCTCTTTGAATGCAGGAAGCAAAAACGATAGTATCGGCCCCTCTTTTTACTAACTCACGAGCACGAAGCACAGCCTTCTTCCCTGGGCAGCCACCGCAGGTGATGAAACCGATTATTTCAATGTCCTCCTCAATCCCCTCAAAGCCACCTTGATTCTCCCTTGCCATTTTAAAGCAAGTTGTTCCAGGGCAGTAGTCCTCAGTTTGCATACATCTTATAATTCCAACTTTCATAGGATCCTCCATATATAATATTGATAAT
>JGI24708J26588_10000634_pt1 | contig 28560 bp, 22 predicted proteins | sample BioPla1DNA2_FD_26588 | JGI IMG/M metagenome (IMG submission 26588) | reverse complement strand
GGATTATCTTTGTCCATGTTCGCTACCGGTGTCAGCGGTTACCTGGGCAAACCGATAATCGGTGTAGCAGCGCCTGTCAGCTTCAAATCCATTCCTATTCCCGGCCTTTCAAAAATACCTATCTTGGGCCCGATGTTTTTCAAGCATAACCTGTTAGTATACGGCTCCTATTTTCTTGTGGCATTTCTCTGGTACTTCCTCTACAAGACCAGACCCGGCCTGCACATGCGATCAGTGGGTGAAAGTCCGCGAACCTCTGACTCTCTTGGAATAAGCGTCACTGCCGTTCAATATGTCTATACAATTATCGGCGGAGCGTTATCGGGGATCGCAGGGGCATACCTTTCCCTGGCTTATGCGCCAAGCTGGATCGAGCAAATGACTGCAGGGCGCGGATGGATAGCTATTGCCCTCGTCATATTCGCGGTATGGAATCCTCTTCGGGCAATGGTAGGAGCGTACCTGTTCGGCGGAATTGAAGCCCTTGGGTTCAGAATACAGGTAGTGGGAGCAACGATCTCTCCCATTGTGCTGAAGATGATGCCCTACGTCTTTACTATTGCGGTTCTGATAATCACAACAGCGCGCTCAGCAACGTACAAGACTGAAGCCCCTCAAGCTCTCGGTGTTCCTTATGAGCGTGAATAGAGAGAAGGGTTGCCGGTGTTGCACTCGGGGACGGCGCCCCAAGCGGGTCGCCTTGACAAAATTCGGCCCGTAGGCGAGAGGCCNAATTTTGACACCCCTCGTTGCAAACACCTGCAACCNTGGACTTCGGAAAACGAGCGAGAATTAATGAACTCATACTTAGTGGGCTGCGATTGCTTCTTCGAGGACTCTACCCATTGAGTCAGCGGGCTGCCTCACACCTAATAAGTGGGATATGGTTGGCGCTACATCAATGATAGCTGCAGGCTTATCCACAGCAATCCCCTGCCTGATACCTGCCCCGGAGAGGAGCATGAAAACTTGACGTGACGACCTGTCACCGGAGTTATGATTCCCTCCTACCCTTAAGAGAAGATCTCTCGGACTGAAATGGCAAGGAGGTTCAGCCCAAATAAGCAAAGAGCCTAATTTGGGATGAGCGCCTGCCTTGGCCAGCTCGTGTAGGGACATATACCCTCCGAAGTACGGCTTCTCCTGTAATACGTCAACAATCTCGTTATACTCAGGTACAGTAATATCCCACCTGAAATAGAGTTGCAGAGAGAGATCCCCTCCCACCAGGACTATGTCTGTACGCGGAGAAGCCTTTTCGCCTGCAGAAAGAAACTCGGCAGTGTAACCCAATGCTCNTAGAGTCTCCAGGACATCAGGTAGGCTTGTCTTGCCTGTGAAATGGGACATCCCATGATCACTCGTGAGGATTATTGCAGTTTGATCCAGGATTCCTAACTCACCCAGCGCATCTACAAGNAGCCCCAGCCCTGAATCCATATATACGAGTTTCCTAATGAGTCTCGCCTTCCATGCCTCATAGTTAAGGGCAAGGGAGAAACCGTAGCTGATCCCCAGATTGTGGCCGGTTGCGTCCAAGTCGTCAGCGTATATAGCCAAAAATCTGGGAATCTCAGGGACGATCACTCTTTGCCCATCGCCTGTCTTAACTTCCTCCTGCTTGAGGATCTTTATGGCTTCAGCGACTCTGTTATGCCATGACCCGGAAGGCTGCACGTACAGATGACGAGGGTCATCAGACCATGTGCCACGGCCTTCAAGCGCAAACTGCTGGACAGAAGCAGATGAAAGGCCTCTTTCGACAACTACCTCCCCAATTGTCTCAGATGAGTTTTCCCGATTCATCTGCTTCACAACGTTTTCAAGGGGATCGTAATAGAGGTGGGTATTACCGTGCACTGCGGGCCAAGCCCCTGTTACGATACTGGTTTGCATGGGGACTGTTGTCCCGGGAAATCCATTGTGCACGTGGGTAAATATCGCACCCCTTGAAGCAAGGTAGTTCAGAACGGGAGTCCCCGGCCCGCCCAGGCCGTTTGCCCACTCATAATACCGGTAGGCAAATCCATCCCAATTTATGTATATTACGTAAGTTGCGCCTGGCTCGCGCGGAACTATGCAGTCTGAGTTTGCCCCTTGCTCAGCCACATCTGTGCCTTCCGCTTGATCTGCCGGTTGCTCCTTCAATTCACTCGCGCTTCTTTCCCCCGGCTGTTCCTGGAAGTCGGCTCTCCTATCCCCTACTTTCGCGCTATGACTTGCCATGCCATTATTATCTACTTGGCCATGTCCACGTGTGTAAGACAAATACGCAGGAACAGAACCCTGGCTGTTAAACCTTCTACCCGGTTCTAAGCCGGTTAGGATTACACCGATGACGAGCATGAAAAGGGCAAGAGAAAGTTCCAATGTATTCCGTGTCAATAGCTGTCCCCCTCAGAAGAAATCAAGTGACTGCGCAAGACATGAATCCTAGAGAACGAATTCGACAGGGCCATTGGTGTAACCTTGTTTCATGTAGTGTCAATACCTGGTTAAGCTGGGATTCGGGAGACCGCTTCCCATCGGCGGGCAATGAAAGGTGTCGAGACCCTCTACGTCGAAGTTATATTATTGGTAAACCCGGGCATTACGATATTCAGAGGAGGTTTGCAATGTGCACACAGTAGCTGTTTGGGGCGCAGGTTCAATGGGAAGGACGCATGCCAACTGCTATAAGCAATGCGATGAAGCTCGTGTAAAGTATGTAATTGACAGAGACACCGAAAGAGCGCGTAATATCGCGGCTTTGTGCGGAGCCACACCCCAAGTCCATCCTGACGCAGCCCTCAAGGACCCGGAAGTCGACATAGTTGACGTATGTCTCCCTACATACCTCCATAGAGAGTGTGCAGAAAAAGCTGCGTACGCAGGTAAACACGTCTTTTGCGAAAAACCCATTGCCCTTAGTTGCGATGACGCTACAGCAATCATAGAGGCATGTAAATCAAACAACGTAAAGTTTGGTATCGGTCATGTTCTTCGGTATTTCCCAGAGTATGAGATGGCCCATGACATGATAACCTCAGGAAGGTTAGGCAAGATCGGTGTAATCAGAATGTCCCGCACAGGGCCTTTCCCCAGAGGCTGGGAAAACTGGTACTCAGACAGCAATCGCTCCGGCAGTCTCCTCTTGGATCTCTCAATACATGACTTCGACTTCCTCGCCTGGTGCTTCGGTGACGTAGAGCGCGTATTCGCACGTTCGACACAACGTGATAGGCCTCTTGAATATGCGTTGGCTGTCATCCGCATGAAGTCGGGTGTAATAGCCCATGTTGAAGGGAGCTGGGCTCATCCCGCTCAGTTTTCTTATAAGTTCGAGGTGTGCGGCAACCTAGGGATGATAGAGTTCGACAGCCGCAAAGCACAGCCGCTTACAGTTCTTGCGGAAAGCATGCAAGCCAGCAAACCGGGGGTAGCAATCCCTGAAAGCCCTCTTAAAGATAAGCATCCGTATCTCAGACAGCTCCGGGAATTTCTGGCCTTTGTCGACGGCAAGATAACGCCGAGAGTAACGCCTGAAGATGCCGTGAAAGCGCTGCAAATAAGCCTTGCAGCCGTCAAGTCAGTAAAAACGGGAGAGGTGGTGCCTGTATGACTAAGACAGTACTTGCCCGAGAAGATAGGATACGCATCGGCATAATAAGCTTCGCACATATGCATGCAGCGAGTTACGCTTATGCGCTCAGCCAGATCCCTGACGCGGAATTAGCAGGCATCTATGATAACGACAAGGAGCGCGGTCTTGCCGCAGCAGCCATGCATCACACTGATTACTATCATTCTCTTACTGACCTTCTGGATACTGATATCCATGGGATCATTGTATGTTCTCCCAATGCAAACCACAGAGATGAATGCATCAGATCAGCTCAAGCCGGCAAGCATGTCCTGTGCGAAAAACCTCTGGCGACCACCTCCGAAGACGCCACGGCAATGCTCGACGTGTGCAAAAATGAAGGCGTCATTCTTGCCACTGCATTTCCCGTTAGGCATGCGCCCCCTGTCACTCGGGCCAAGGAAGTCATTGACTCAGGCGCGATAGGACAGGTAATGGCGGTAAATGCCACTAATCACGGTAGGATGCCGGGCGGATGGTTCATTGACCGGGAGCTGTCAGGCGGTGGCGCAGTGCTGGATCATACTGTCCATGTGGCGGATCTTCTAAGGTGGTTCTTGAGAGATGAGGTCAAAACCGTATACGCGGAAGTCGATACGAGGATGCACGATATTGATATCGATGATTGCGGGACGCTGCTCATGGAGTTTCATAGCGGAGTTTTCGCGACCCTCGACCCCAGTTGGTCCAGGCCGAAGGCTTACCCCACATGGGGAGATGTCACTATGGAAATTGTAGGAACTAAAGGCGTGATATCCTTGGACGTATTTGCGCAGGCGCTGTTAGAAGCCAACGACTCTGACCAAAGAGTCCTCTACCGAAATTGGGGAGACAACATGGATCTACTGCTCGTCAAGGATTTCATCCAGGCCATTCGCGAAGGAAAGGAACCTAAAGCAAGCGGACTGGACGGCCTGAAGGCGCTGGAGGTTGCCCTTGCAGCATATGAATCAGCGGCAAGCGGCATGCCGGTTAGGCTATCATGTCCTTCTTGTTCTACTGCCCAGCTTTGATAAGAGGCAACATGTATTCGGAGGTTTGCCTAAACGCTCTTTCATAATCAGGCATGTGGAGCATTTCGGCTGATAGATATCCTTTGTATCCGATGTCCCGTAACCCACTGACAACTGCTTGAAAAGCAAAACATCCGAACCCGGGCGCCCATCGGATATTGTCTGCTATGTGAACATGAAAGATGCGATCATGGGCCTTGCGAATCGGTTCAGTAAGACTGGACTCTTCGATGTTCATGTGGAAAGTGTCTATCAAAAGACCGACATTATCATCCAGTCCGGACGCGATGGCATATGCGTCTTCTATCGAGTTCAGTAAATCAATCTCATACCGGTTGATAGGTTCCAGCAGTATTCTGACATTCTTTGGCTTGGCATAGGTTGATAGTTCAGAAAGTCCGTTCTTGATTTGTTTGATGGCCTCATCATATGGAAGGCCGTCTGACATCTTACCCCGTATGAGCCCGACTATTACGTCAGCGCCTAGAACCGCTCCCAAGTCTACATGAGCCTTCAGCCTCTCTATTGCTCCCTTTCTATTCCGGGCGTCGGGATGAGCCATGCTAAGCCCTTCTTTGTAAGCAGCTCCGGTTCCGAGGGCAGGCACTTCCAACCCGTATGACTCCAGCATTCGCGTAAGATTCGCTACATCAACATCCCGAGGATCCGCTATCGCAAGCTCAACTCCGTCAAATCCCGCATCTTTGGCAAGCGCAACAGCATCTTCGAGAGGGATGTCAGCAGCAAGGGGCGTTGCCTTCGGAGTTGCATTAACGACAATAGCAAGTCTCATCTTCTACGCCTCCTGATTCAATTTGTCAGTGTTATCCCCTGCACCTTTTGTGGACGCAAGTTATTACTTCCTCGCCCGCTTGTAAATCCCTTCCTTTTAGGATAGGCCCATGCATTAATTGCCTCTGTATCGGAGATTAATCAATTCCTTAACCTCACTAATATCTCGCCGGAAAGGCCCTTCAGCTTCCATCTTCAGGCTTGTGGCCGCTGCTGCCCAAATTGTGGCCTCTTTAGGGGACTTCTCGAGACGGGCAGCCATGTATGAGGAAACACAAGTATCCCCTCGACCGCTTCGTCCAATTAGCTCTTTGGGATGAAAGGCGGCTTCAAAAAAGCTACCGTCAGCATACACCAGCAATCCGTCTCGATGGGTGAGGACTATTTCTTTTGGCCCCATATCAGCTAACATCTTGGCAGCCTTATGTATGTCCTTTTCCCCGGTAAGAGATTTGGCTTCAACGGCGTCTGTCTTCAGGACATTCACTTTAGCCAGAATACTCTTTTTTTCCGGCCAGTCAGCATGAATCAGCTTGCCATCTTGCTGTATCCGGATGAATCCTTGAACGTCCAAGGCGATTCGCATATTCTTGGCCCTAAGCGTATCAATGACTTCCTCAGGAACCTCACCCCGAATAGAAGGCGAGATTACGATGGCTTTTGCAGATATGTTTTCTACTTCTTGAGGTATGAAAGGCTCTGCTGTGCTGTGGACATATATCACGCGTTCATCCGGATTCGAAGAGGGATACTCTAAGGTAAAGCAAGTTGACTTTGGTGTATATGTAACATATGTGTCAACACCTATTTTTTCTAATTCATCAACAACGACATGATCTTCACGTGCCAGTTTAGTAATTGCTGCAACTCTAAGACCCATGGCAGCTACGACATGAGAGCCATAATTGAAACCGCCTCCGTTTACATACCTGATTCCGGCAGAAGAAATGATGGTGTCTTTTGTGTAGTGTCCTAGGCAAACAATATCGTATTGTGTCTTCATTTTAGCCCCCTACCTTCATAATCAACTAAGCATCCGCGCCATGCTATTGATGCTGGTTTCCACATAAGCCCTACACTCTTTTGGTGATACTCTCCACTGAAAAGGAGACAATTCTAAGTTGTACACCCCTTCATACCCCGAACTCCTCAGGATATCTATACAGTCTCTGACGTAACCGTCACTCACCAAGACAGGCCAATGCGTTCTTCCGTCCGGTCCGACATCATGAATGTGTGCGTGAATTACGTTTTTCGCAAACTCCTCATCAGGTAGCCTGGTATCCTTCTTCATGTGATAATTCGCTTGACTGTGACCTACATCCCAACATAATCCCAGGTTTTCACGACCAATCTGTTTGGCCATGAAAAGCGTGTCAACAAAGGTAACACCGACTGACTGACGATCTTTGCGTCTACATATTTCCAGGGATGCCATAAATACGGAATTTTCCGCTAATGCCTTGGCCAAAAGGTTCAGATCACGCAAAGTTCCCTCAGCGACTCGACTCTTAGGCTCAAGCATATCCGATTCATGACTATGTACGGTAAAGGGGATCATATCTTGCTGTCTGCATTCTATTAAGACTTTCTCCAATTCTAGAACGCCTAAGGGAATATCCGGATCAGCTTCCATTTTGGGAAGCCAACCATGAACAGTGATTCCCAGACTGGCATCTATTACTACCTCCACAGCGTGTCTCAATTGCGAAGGCGGAGTCTCTTCAGAGAGCCTGCTGATTTCCACAGAAGTTATGCCCAACTTCTTGAGGTTGCCCAAGCATTGATCAACCGGCCCATAGATTTGTGTCCAAGATTCACTAAGCTGACATGAGACTTTCCCCGTAAGGTAGTTAACCGGCAAACTAAATCCTATCCTCAAACGCTTGCCCCCCGAAATGCAGATTGGAGCCCAATCCGTCCGCAGTATCACCTGACCATTTTGGCCTCTTGACTAGGTTGCGCTTTTACGAATTCCTGAAAATAGCGCCTGCTCTCTTCGAAATGCTCAACTGACCGCACCTCAATATTAAGCGGGAAACCCCAACCGTATTCTACATAGTCCTTAAGCATTGCATCAACTCGGATGTTACCGCGCCCAAGAGGTAGATGCAAATCATCGGAGCCATCGTTGTCGTGGATATGTGTCCCTCTGACGTTTTCAGGACCAACCCTATTGATGAACTCAGTAGGTTCTAGGCCGGTAGAATGGGCGTGGCCTACATCAAATACGATAGGGAACTTCCCAAGGGCTTCCCTGCATTCCGTAAAGTCAAGTGGTGTAACTGGGAAACGCACCCTATCGTAGCTAAAACCTTGGAGATTCTCCAGGGCGACTTTTATGCCTCGCTTCTCCCCATATTCCATGATCCTGCCAACTTCTTCAAATATGCGCGCTTTCAACTCAGCCAAAGCCCTCGCTCCTACTTGCTGCCGGGCTAATTCATAGGGTAGATGCCCTTTGCCTTTCCTGCTATCACAGATCTTTTCTTCTAGTCTCAAGAACCCGCCGTGAATTGTGAGGTATTGGGCATTTACCCGCTGAGCAAATTCAATACTATACTTCACTCGTTTCTTGGTCTCTTGAAGTAACTCCGAATCACTGGCGCCAAGGTTTATTCCGTCATCATATGGCGCATGTACAGATACGCGAATGTTGCACTTTTGGGCTAACTTCCCTAAATGCGCTCCTAGATTACTGCGAAGCATTCCATCAGGATCCAGCCTAACCTCATATTTGAATTCTACCCAATCAAAGCCCCAGGACACGACCTGGGCGAGAAAGGCTGCGTGATCCGGAAAAACCCACTTTTCTTGTACTGCCCCTATTGTAAGACAAGGGGGACTTCTATGTAGGATCAATACTCCACCACTCCGTTCAAGATATTACGTGTTTTCCTTCGCTACCTGGCTGACAAATTGACGCCTGAATCAGTATCGAAGAAGATTGCCTCCTCCAAGTTGAAGTCTACATAAGTTTCTTGACCCATGTCTACCTCTATACCTCGGGGTTCCTTAATGTTCAGACCATACCTACCGATACGTACCCGGATTAGCACTTCACTTCCCGCAGGAAGAACAGAGTCTACTATGCCCTTCACAGTAGTCCTAGATGGTTCCCCCGCAATACGCAACTCTTCCGGGCGAATCCCCAGAGTGACTTTGCCCTTTACGGTTCTATAAATACTGGGCAACTCCAGACGCATACGTAGTTGTTCATTTTCGATTAGTCCATCACCAGCATTCACTTCTATAAGATTGATAGGTAAACCGCCAACAAATTCCGCCACGAAAATGTTGGCAGGCTTACAATAGATGTCGTCCGGGGACGATACCTGGTGCAGCAAGCCATCCTTCATGATTGCTATGTGAGTGGACATTGTCATGGCTTCTAATTGGTCATGCGTAACATAGACAATGGTCTGGCCGGTTTCTCTATGCAGCTTCTTCAGCTCAGCACGCATCTCTATCCTGAGCTTGGCATCTAAGTTGCTTAGAGGCTCATCCATCAGTAAGAGACTTGCCCCGGTAACTAATTCTCTCGCCAATGCAACTCTCTGTTGCTGCCCACCACTCAGTTCATGGGGATATCGCTTGTCCAAGCCGGTAATTTGAACCTGCTGCATTACGGCATCTACTTTCGCCTTCATCTCTTCCATTGGTAGCTTCTTGACGCTAAGCGGAAATGAGATGTTTTCCCACACAGTCATATGGGGCCATAAAGCATAGCTTTGGAAAACCAATCCCACATTACGCTTGCCAGGAGGGACAATAGTCCATGAGGAGGAGTCAAATACTGTGGTACCGCCGATTGTGATTAAACCTTCGGTTGGCTTTTCCAGCCCTGCAATCATCCGCAACGTAGTAGTTTTTCCACACCCGGAAGGGCCAAGGAGGGTAAAGAAGGATCCATCAGGAATTACCAAATCTAGGTGATCAACTGCATAAACACTACCGTAAGTTCTCACTACGTCCTTTAACACGATTTCCGGCATTAGTTTCCACCCCCAAAACCCTGACTCAAATCCGTGCCGGTGAGCTTACGCGCTACGTAGGTGCCCACAATAACAAGTAATGTAATGAGTAGTGACATACCGTCAGACAGTTGCCTCAATTCTCGGTTAGCGTACTCAAATGTAAGAACCGGCAGTATGACAGTGGATGGAGTATATAAGAGGATGATTAGACTGAGCGCAGTCATGGTGCCAATGAAGGTAAGCACAAATCCTGCCATGAATCCATTCTTGGTCAGAGGCAGCATGATCCTTCGGAAGGTGTTGAACCAGGACGAACCGTGAACATAAGCAGCTTCCTCGAGTTCCATGCTTACCTGCATCATGGAACTAGTCCCGGAGCGAGTGGCATTAGGCAACCGACTTACTGTCGATACTAACACCAATAGGGCGAATGTCCCGTATAAAGGCGGAATCGGCCCCATAGGTCGGGCTGACATAGTCAAGTAGATTGCTCCGAAAGCGATATCGGGAATTAGGAAAGGCAGGAAGGATAGTTGATCTAGACTTAGCGCTAGCTTTGTTCCACGCCCTCGGGAAATCGCATACCCTAATAGGATCCCGAGGAGGGCAGAGCCTATCCCCGTTAGTGTCCCTAACATAAGGGTGTTCTTGGCTGCAGTCCATACTCTTGGATTGACTAGCAATCCAATGTGCCCCTCTCTTACTGTAGGATCTGTTCCGATCCAATAGTGGAGTGTCAGATTGGACAAGCTATAATCGCCCATTCTCGCCATCAGGCTCTGATATAAGAGTAAGCCCATAGGCAGAACAGAAGCTGATAATAGAAAGACGATTACTGCGATAGCAACAGGATATCTCCATTTTCCAAGGCTTGCTAAATTTCGCTTGGTTCCTTTCCCTGACACAGTAGTAAATTGCTTGCGGGCGCCAATAATTCGACTGTTGATATATATGAGAACCAAAGCTAATATCACCATTGCAATAGCAGCGATGAATCCTTCGGCGGTACGCCGGTTCTGCATCTGCGAGTAAAGAATTGTGGATAGCGTGTAGTAACGGCGGGGAACTCCTAAGAAAGATGGAATTCCAAAGGTGCCCAATCCCTTTGAAAACGTCAGTATGAAAGCAGAGCCCAGCGCAGGAATCATTATGGGCAAGACTATGCGGCGGAATATCGTCAAGCGATTTGCACCATGTAGTACCGCGGATTCTTCTAACTGAGAATCTAGCGTGCTGAAAGCTGCCGAGAGTAGCAGATATGTATATGCATAGTACTTCAAGGACAGCAACATAATGATGGGAAACGGGCCATAGGCAACCCATTCGGGAAGCGCTATCCCGGTCAAGTATTGGAACATTCCGGGACTGCCTCCGCTTCCTGCGTCAGACCTAGTCAAAGTCAGCCAAGCCAAAGCCAGCGGCCACGACGGGATGATATAGGGGACAATAGCCGCACTCGCTATGAATTTCTTAAAGGGAAGATCTGTCCTCGCGACTAAGTATGACAAGACGATCCCAATAGTGAGGGCAAGAACGGTAAACCCTGCAGTGACTACCAACGTATTCCTCAACGGTTCAAAAAATAGATTCTTTCTCATAGCGCTAACTATCGTACGGTGCCAATAGAAAAGAGTAAAATCCCCTTCCCGAGCCCCGGGAATTCTTCTCAAATCCACCCGTTGCGTCAAGAAAGTAGTCTTTACGATTTGTACAAACGGACTTAGGACAAAGTACATGAGTGTCAGCATCAAAATGATTGATAGCATTACGTGAGGAGTTTTAATCCAGTCAGCGAATTTGTTGACCCTAACCCGGAGACTTGGGGCGTGCACTTGAGTCTCCGCCACAGGCGCTCCCATCGTATCACTCCCTTGGTTTCGAAGTAGTGTCACCGTAGTCTGCTCCACGGTGACACTACTCCACTACTACCTCGACATTACCCGGCTCTTCATGACAGCAAGAATCTCGATTTCTCCGTTGCCATAGAATGTATTCTGCCTTTAGGGGGCTAGTCTTCTACAAATGGGTTAGCCAGAAGTCCAGAACGTCCGGGCACAAATCATACGCCTCTTTATCCTCATACCAGTAGTTATACTCTGCAATAGGTTTGAAAGGCGCAGGTGGCTTCATGTCAGTTCTCACAGAGAAATTACCCGGCACATTCCAAGGTTCAAATCCGATTCGCTCTTTATCGCCTCCACCCATTAACCAGTTAAGTAGGAGTTTTGCGGCATTAGGATGAGGAGCGTACCCTGCTACTACCAAAGTGTCTGTGTAAACACAACCGACTCTTGGTGTCAAATCCCAAAGTATCGCAAATTGGTAATCACCGGCGATAACATCACGATACTTGTCTGAGGTAGTCTGGCCAACCGGCGGCCTTTTCAGGTTATGTTGGGTCACGCCATCTAATACAGCCCTGCTTGCTGGTTGCAGTTGAAGTCCATTGCTCAATAAGCGTTTGATTAGTTCATAGCCGGCATTAGGAGTGGTCAGTTCTATAGGCTCGCCGAAAACTCGTTCATAATCCGAGGCAACTTCATCGGCGTGGCGCACAAACATCGCTAACCACAGCAATGAGCCCTGTGAACGGAGAGGGTCTCGTATTATTAGTCCATTCTTCCACTCAGGCTTGGTCAAGTCCCAAATGCTCTGGATTGGAGGTTTGTCATAAGCAATGTCACTATAAGCCAAGACCACAGTGCCAAGTCGATGGGCCAAAACGGGCTCTCGGAATACTTCAGGGATAACGGCCTTCATTTCGGGAGGCACATAATTGACAATCACTCGCCTTTCAAGCAAGTCTTCTGCGTGAGCAGATAAGCACGAAGCCATAAGCAAGTCTGCGTTGTAAATTCCGGAATCTGCCTCCCGCTCGATTTTTTCGAGACATTCTGTATCTGAGATATTGTAGGCTTCTACAGTGATTCCGGGGTATACTTTTTCAAAGCTTTGAGCGGCATCGAAAATGCGACTGCTGCTAGAGTAAATTACCACTTTGCCTTCTTTCTTAGCAGCTTCATAAACAGCATGCCAATCCTCTTCCTTAGAGGCATAAGCGCCCAACTGCGCAGCTTTCGCCCATTCATCGAAGTTACCGGCATAAGCGACAACATTCATAGTCAGCACTGCTATCATTAGTAACACAAAAACTACTGTGCTCCTCTTGCGAAACATGAAATCCCTCCTCAAAATAGTTCGTGTTCCCCCGTTTCGCTCAGTCAAACTGACTAATTATCGCCTATGATCACCCCCCATCCGGGTATGTCTCGACAATACGACGTTTACGTGGGTGTATTCATGAACAAGCCGAAATAGCAACATTTCAGCCTTTCCGATTCACATGTCCTCGCGGTACTTCGCCCTGAGCTGGTGAAGCTTATCAAGCATTTCAAGACAACTCTCATCCTCAGCGGCTATGCTAAGAACCAAAGCCTCTATGATTGCAATAGGGACGGCATAGGATCTGGATGTGCCGACTTCGCCTCGTGTTATAAACAGTATGATGTCGCCTTCGTGCGCCAATTCGGCTTCCACATAGTCCGTTATGACAATAGTCTTGGCTTTAACGGATCTTGCGTGGTTTAGGACAATTACTGTCTCTTCGTCAGGTCGGGCAAATGTGATTACAACCAGGGCATCACTGGGCTTCATCAGATGGAGGTTTTCGAATAGCGCCCTACCCCCTTGCGAAAGGGTGCGCGTATAATATCCGTATCTATGCAAACGGAAAGCTAGGATATCCAGGGAGATCGCCGACATGCCTCCTTGACCGAAGAGAAATATATCTTTCGCTTTACATAGGGCTTTAACCGCCTCCCAGAATGCCTTTCGAGATAGCAGGTTACGAGTTTCCTCTAGATCTGCCACCTGACTGTCGAAGACCTTATCAATAATGCTATGGTGATCCGGAGTGAACTTAAGGAAACTTCGAACTTTATCCCCTGGGCCAAGATATGCTTTGAGGAACTTTTGGGCATCTTTCCGGAGATCTTGGTAACCTGTATATCCTAGGTTTCGTGCAAAACGAACGACTGTCGCTCCGCTTACCTCGGCACGGTCAGCCAATTCTGCTGCCGAGAGGAAAGGGACCTCAGTTACATGATCAAGGATATATCGACCCAATTTAGCCTGGCGTTGTGACATGGCAGGCAGGTTTGACTCAAGGGTATCTCTGATAGATGTAAAGTATCCCGCTTTATTCTGACTTTTCATGTTATCCCCTCACATTCATGGGAATGCGTTATCATGACACACAGCATTACTTCTGGTCAAATTGATGAGAGACAGATTCCATTTTTTCTCCACTACTTGAATCACTGTTGCCAGGCTTGACAAAACCTGTCTTGACCGTGCTGGAACAGACTGCATGAAACATTTTTCGTCATCTAACCTACGATGTGACATATTGTATTACATATTCAACGCATTTTCGGGATTTCCTTCCTAAGAATTGAACATTATATCTTGAAATAAGCTCTACGTAGATTCTCTGCGGAGTGTTTTTCTGCCCCGTAATCCTTTGGAATATCTAGGGTGCGCGGATTTTCTGTAAATAGATTTGACTCAAAGGCATCTCGGCTTAATGAGGGGCAACAGCAGTAAGGAGGAATTGTGCAGATCAAGCAGAGTAGATAAAGTAGAGATAAATCATCGGACATCATGATGCCTGCAGCAAGTAAGAAGGGCGATAAGCCTATGGCCGCGGTAAGAATGTATCGTCAAATCTCAGACCTCTACCCTTCCCGAGGGCTTTCCGAAACGAGGGCTTTTGCCTATTCATAGGGTTATCAGGCCAGAGACGACAGTGGTAGCCTCCAGTTAGGAGGCATGTGTGCCCTCTCGGTCATTCTGGCCTTCCAAGGGCACACATGCCTTTGACTAGTCCGTCCTAAGGGGCGGATAATTTCCACCGGGATAGACTGTATGGACTTGAGCTAATTACTCAGCCGATTTCCATATCACAATAGAGTCTATTGCTCTATTAGTTCCATCGTCTGCTCCTTCCCATCCATGCAGATGCCCGACATCCTTCTCGATGGCTTGTATATACAGATAGTCCGGCGTCACATCTATTCGCATATAATGGAATACAGGATGAGTAGCCGCGCTCTCTCCTTTATCCGGATCATTCTTTCTAAATGCAAGCCAAGAACTGTCTCCAACTTCTGCTATGGGATATAAATCTCTGTTCTGCGCTCCGGCTCCTCCAGTAGTGACAAATATTGTTCCCTTACCTTGAGTTGCTTGTCCGAATCTGCCTGAGCCTTGTTCTGCATATGCATTATCTAGTTTGTAGTACTCAGCTTCCTGCAAGTCTCCTACGGGTTTCGAGCGATAGCCTTTTATGTTCTTTGTGCGCTCGTAGTTATGATCGTGTGACGTAAATACAACATCCACAGCTCCTGATTCATCGATAATATCCACTAGATCGCCTTCGCGCATTAGGCCTGCGACTTCTAAAACGTCATTCTTATGACCTGTGCTGGTAGTATATATTGAATGGTGCAGCAATACGACTACCCAATCGATTTCCCCTGTTTCCTTTGCCTTCTTAGCTCTCGCCAGATCATTCTTCAGCCATTCCAGTTGCAGACTGTGGAATTCTTGATTTGGAAAACCTGACATGAACGCTACGACATGGACGTTTCCGTAGTTAAATGAGTACCAGTATTCATCATATCCCTCGTTATTAAAGTCAGGCCAATCTTCCATAGAGTTTACCGGGAAGTTAAACATGTTCCACCATGTAGGTGCCAGTCTCTCATGATTTCCATGAACATGGACCATGGGGTATCTGGCCAGTAATTCTTTGCTGTTAGACTTACCACTGATTCCGTAATTAAACCACGCGTCATATTCAATAAATGCTCCGTTTCCGCCATAGTCACCTGTAAAGGCTGTGAATCCCGGAGCCCCGCATCTTGCGTTCTCATCAAGAATCTGCAGTATATCTTCGTTTAGGTGATTGAACACATCATATTGAGCTTTTGAGTCCCCGTATACGATAAACGTAAAGTTATCAGGGTTTTCCGGATTTGTTTTGATGGTATATATCTCTGATCTTACTGGGTTTTCTCCCTTGCTTTCAGCGTAGTACTCGTACCAAGTATCCGGTTTCAAATCCGCCAAAACAACATTGTATGAATGAGCTTCATTAGCGCCCATGGAAAAATAAACCGGCTTCTGTTTCACTTCATGGAATTTGTCCTCGCCCTTCTCCCTGAAGTAGACTGCCCCTTCAGTAGAAGAGGTGTTTGCCAACCAGTTGATTGATATGGTTTGGCGCTTTCCCGTGATTCTATCGGGGTCAGGCCACGTAATGTTTATGTTCATTTTGTCGCCTTTGATAGACTTGAGTTCTCCGGGCTGCATTACCACGTTATCCACTAATGGACGGTATTCTACTACGTAAGGATAATGCATTCTAAAGCCGAATTTGTTATCCTCTTCAGTACCCCATGAATAGCCGTAGGTTACCCAAATACTATCTCCGTAAGCAGCAACAGCATGCTTCTGTGTACCGAAGGGCAAATCAGACTTTCTCACATAACTGTCAGTCAGAGGAGTATATTCATATACAGTCGGGAGGAATTCACCCATGTTTCTTCCTCCGATTATGTAGGCTTTGCCTCTGACCTCTGCCACANACGGACAGTCAATCGGCTCAGGAAGATCGCTCAACCGCTTCCATTGAGAGCCCTTGGGCGCGTTAGGATCAAAGGCCCAAGCCATCTTACTGGCCTCACCCTCTTCGTCTTCATCGATTGCCTCTGAGACTGATACGCCTCCGCCGAAGATATAGAACTTATTGTCGATTACGACCCCGGAGTACCCATAATCTATTAGAGGTGCAGGAGGCACTTGATGATCAATACTATCCAGCTGTATGAATTTTTCGATTGCAGGGTCAAAAATGGAGACAAGTCCGTCCTCACCTAGTAGAACAACATATTCTTTTCCGCTAATGGCCATTATTCCCCAAGAGCCTGTATTCCAGTTTCCTAGCACACCGATATCTTCCATTTTGGATATTTCCAGTTTTTCTGTATCAAACTTGAGCAACCTGCTTCTTGCTGCAATGTATATGTACGGGCTCTCATCACTGGTTCTAAAGGCTGTGGCCTTATAGAAGTCCTTACCTGTTCCAACATTCGTATAGCCTTTTTCCCCGGTGTTAAGGTTAATCCATTCTATGTTCGGAAAATCTACAAATTCCTCAATTCCGTCTTGTCCCCATTCGAGATAGTGGGAATAATAAGCCCTCCCACCGGTAACCCACATTACATCGCCGATTACTGTGTTACTGTGTCCTCTTCTAGGGTGTATCAGGTCTTCGTGTATTATCATGATTGGGGTTTCGTCTTGAGCCAGCGCGACTGCGACGCCGGTTCCAATCAACAACGCAAGGAGCATGACAACCACTATGGATAAAGATCTGACTCTCCTTCTCATGAGCGTACACCATCCCCTTTACATAATAGACGTGTCTGAACACTCAGGTCCTTTGTCCACAGGCAGATTACCCGAACCCGAAACATTCTCCCTCCTCCCTAAGTGCCTATGAAGCTATTTGAAAATTCACCAGACTGGTCCCGTCAGATATGCGTTTTCCGGTTTCGCCGTCAAAAAGCAGCACTCGCCCTGGCCTGAAACTTACGTTGATTTCTGAACCTGTCGGTATTATGTCAGGCTCAGGCAATTTCGCCGTTAATAAGATCCCTTCGTGACGCAGGCGAACAAAAGTATCCGATCCGGTAGGCAGGTTAGAATATACCAGCATGCCGATGTAGGGTGGTTCTGAACTGCTGATTAAGATATCTTCACAGCGGACCCCCACCACTACCTCTTGCCCGTTCTTGACAGCAGTATCACCATAGGGCGCCCTCTTAAGAGACAGCAGCCAGTCATAACACTGTACAGTCCATACATCGTGCCCTTCAATAACCTTGCCTTTCAACAGGTTAATTGACGGACTTCCTACGAAGTCTGCAACAAATAGGTTATTCGGATACTTGTAGAGCTTCAGCGGTTCATCACACTGTTCCAGCTTACCTTCTTTCATCACCACAACAGTTGTGGCCATTGATATGGCTTCCAATTGATCATGAGTTACGTACACAATTGTCATGTCGGTTTCGGCATGAATCCGTTTAAGCTCAGTACGCATGTCCATTCGCAGTTTTGCGTCGAGGTTGCTGAGCGGCTCATCCATTAGCAAACAATTAGGACGCGGGGCCAGGCTCCGTGCTAAAGCGACTCTTTGCTGTTGCCCGCCGCTAAGCTCCGACGGATAACGTTGGAGATACTCATCAATTTGCATCCATCCGGCCGCTTCTCGCACGCGCTCTTCAATCTCTGAACGGCTCATTTTCTTCATTTCTAACCCAAAAGCTATGTTTTGGAAGACAGTCATGTGCGGCCATAGCGCGTAGCTTTGGAAAATCAGGCCTACATCTCTCTTGTCCGGACTCAAAGACAATCCCCGCTCAGAACAGAAAACCAGTTTATCTCCGTTACTGATCCTGCCTCGTGTTGGTTCTTCGAGTCCTGCAATCATGCGCAAGGTGGTTGTCTTGCCACAACCGGAAGGACCCAACAAACAGGTGAAACTCCTATCTGGGATGGTCAAATTGAGGTTATCGACTGCGACAACATCTCCCCACCGTTTCGTCAGGTTTTCCAACTTAATATCCGGCATATCAGTTTCCTCCCAGACCTTCAGATAATTCGGCTCCTGTAATTTTCTGCATGATGTACGTCATGACAATGATGACAATGACAAGCAGTAATACAACAGCGTTTGACATGTGGTAAAATCCATAATCCGAGTACCTGAAAGTCAAAGTTGTTAGCAGCTGCGTCCCTGGAGTAATAAGAATGACTACCATACTTAGCTCGCGCATGGCCGAGATAAAAGGTAGTATCAATGCATTCAGCAGCCCGCTGCGTTGAAGTGGAAGCACTAAGCGGCGCATCCGTGTCAACCAACTTGCACCAGCAATGATGCCCGCTTCTTCAATCTCGTGCCCTAGCTGTATCATTGCTGAAATCCCTGACTTCGCGGCGAAGGGGAAATTCTTCGCAGTTGTCGCCAGGATAATCAGCATAAATGTGCCGTACAAACTCGGAATCGGACCACGCTGCTGAGCGAACAAGGAAAGATATATTGCTCCAAAAGCGATACTTGGAATTAGGTAAGGCAGGAATGATACTTGATCCAGTGTACTTGATAGCCATGTTCCTCGTAACCTAACCACTGTATAGCCCACTAATATCCCGAAAATTGCGCTGAGCACGGAAGCGGATAAACCCAGTTTCACGCTGTTGAAAAACGCTCTCCACGTGTCTGCGTCTCGGAGGATACCCGGCCGACCGTCCAGAATTCCGGGTATCGACTTACCAATCCAATAGTGGAGAGTGAAGTTGGAAGGGCTATACACACCGGGGACCCGCATGAACGTATCTGCAGCCAAGACAAATAATGGGACGACAATCACCGCAAACAGAAACAGTAGTATACAACCGGATGCAACGTATCGCCACTTCCCGAGGCTAACAAGCTTTGCCTTAGGAGCTTGCCCGCTAATAGTCACGAAACTCTTTCGCTTACCTATAACCCTATTGCTGATGAAAATGAAGGTAGCTGCCAGTAGAATCATGACTATTGCAATCATATAAGCATCCCCTGGGCTTCCCGCCTGTAAACTTGCAAACATCCTGGTGGAAAGCACGCGGTAATTAATGGGATTCCCTAGAAACACCGGGGTGCTGAATGACCCAATTCCTCGTGAAATCGTCAAAATAAAAGAAGAGACTATAGCCGGGGAGACCATCGGCAGAACAACTCGACGTAGAATTGTCCACCGGTTTCCTCCTAACACTAAAGCCGCTTCTTCCAACCGTGTGTCAAAGTCTCTAAAGGCGCTTCCCACAAGCATATAGGTAAAAGGATAATAGTGTAAAGCCATGGTGATGATGATAGGCAACGGACCATAGCTGATCCAATCAGGCAATTGCACCCCGAAGTACTCCAGAATTCCCGTAGTTCCGCCGATGGTTCGATTCTTGAAAATAGTCAGCCAGGCTAGGGATAGAGTCCAAGACGGAAGAATAAAGGGAACAACAGCCGTATTGGATATGAATCGCTTGAAAGGCAAATCCGTTCTGGTGACAAACCAGGCAATAGTTGTCCCTATAGAGATTGCCAGGACTGACATAAGGAAAGATATGATCAGTGTATTCATAAGAGGCTCGTAAAACAGCACGCTACTTATATCGCTGGCAAAGACCCGCTTTAGATAGTAAGTGGTGAATTCCCCGGGTCTCTTGCCGAAGACGCGAAGGGTATCACGACTATGCAGTGTCACGGAAGAAGCCAGTACGCTGATTAGGGGCACAACCACAAGATAGACGGAAATAATCAGAAGCACGATGCTCAACAACAAAGGAGGGTTTGATAATATTCGTTTACTGCGGTTCCAGCCACGTTCACAATGCACGGCCAGTTTATTGCCGGCTGCCGGTTGCGCCGAGTATGATCCCATTTTGTGGAACCCCCTATCTCAAGACTAGGTGACTGCCGGGAGAGAGGCCCGGCAGTCATACTTCCTGTTCCATTCAATATCCCTTGCTATTTTGCATGCTTCATCCAGAAGTCAAAGATCTCCCCATAGTACTTCACTGTCGTCTGTGCATTCAAAGGCATTGTAACTTTTGCCCACGCCTCAGTGCCGCCTAACGGATCATCGGGATGAGATGGTATTGTCGGATTCGTAGCGAAATTGCCTAAGTCTTTTGTCCAAGCCTTTACGCCTTCCTCCAGTAAATAGCTTACGAACAACTTGGCAGCGTTAGGACTGGCAGCATTCGCTGTTATGGCTACATAAGCAGGATAGAGATAACCCATACAAGGTTCCAGGCCGTAACAGGCTTCCAAGGCCAGATTCTTTGCAGGAATCTCTCTGTGTTTGCTTAGCACATATAAACCTACGGGAGGATCTGCTTGACCCTTGGCGCCTACTGCTTCTGCCACAGATGTATCGCTGTTAAACATAATCGGCTTGTTATTCGCCAGGCGCTTGATAAACTCCCAACCTGCGTTCGGAGTTGTCAGGGTGATTGGTTCTCCGAAGCATTTTTCGTAGGCAGCTGCCATTTCATCTGCAGCTTCCACGATTTCCGCAAACCATGCTAAGTTCGTCGAGGTAAACTGAGGATCCCTCATGGCAATCTTTCCGTGCCATTCCGGTGTGGTGAGTTCCCAAAGATTCTTAATTGGAGATTCAGCGTACGCCTCTGTGTTATAGCCAAAAATACGGGGTTGGAATTGGTAAACCAGCGGATCTTGGTATTCTTGAGGTATGATACCTTTGCAAGTAGAAGGAACATAGTTTATTACATACTTCTGGGGAAGCAGTTGAGCCATGAGAATAGCTGCGTCTTCCGTAACAATTACGTCGGCCCCCCTCGCCTTTGCTTCATGCTCACGTACTACGCGGTCACTTACCTCTACGTCATTCATTTTGGCCCATTGTACCTCTATACCGTACTTAGCGGTAAAACCTTCGGCAGCTTCCCCCATCCTGCTGGACGGGTTGTATATAACGAGCAAACCTTCTTTCTTTGCCGCTGCAATAATCGCGTCCCAATCCTCGTCAGCAGCACATACAGTAGTTGTGACTGCGCCTAACATTAGTGTGAGAGACAACATAAGTAGTAACGCAACAAATCGTCTCACTGGTAAGCCCTCCTTATCACTGGATCAGAATGATTCGTGTTCGGAAAGTCTCCAACCTACTATGTGTTCTCTGATAATGTTAACCAACAGGCCATTTTCGTGGCCCATATTCACCTCCTTATTCTACTTTCTCAAGAACATGACGTTTCTCCGGAGAAACCATCTTGCACCGGACATAAACGAAAGCTTTCTCGCGGCTCAACGGCCTTTACGATACTTCGCTCTAAGCCGATGAAGCTTATCGAGCATTTCGAGACAGCTCTCATCTTCCGCTGCTATGCTAAGCACTAAAGCGTCTATGATTACAAGGGGAACTGCGTAAGATCTGGACGTGCCGACTTCACCCCGTTTCACAAACAGTATGATGTCATCCTCGTGCGCCAACTCCGCTTCAACATAGTCTGTTATGACGATGGCTTTGGCTTTGACAGATCTCGCATGATTCAGAACAATTGCGGTTTCTTCAACAGGTTGGGAAAATGTGATGACAACCAAGACATCATCAGACGTCATGACATGGAGGTTTTCAAACAGAGCTATTCCTCCCTGTGAAAGCGGGTACGTATAATATCCGTATCTGCGCAAACGGAAGTCCAGCATATCCAGGGAGAGAGCTGACATACCCCCTTGACCGAAAAGGAAGACTTTCTTCGTATTGCATAGGGCTTCAACTGCTTCCCAGAAAGCCTTTCGAGACAGCAAGTTACGGGTTTCCTCCAAAGCTGCAACCTGACTGTCGAAGACTTTGTCGATAATACAACGGCGATCCGGGGTAAGCTTAAGGAAACTCCTCACTTTGTCTCCTGGGCCAAGATAGGCTTTGAGAAATTTCTGTGCCTCTTTTCGTAGGTCTTGATAACCTGCATATCCCAAGCCTCGCGCAAAGCGAATGACAGTCGGTTCGCTTACATCAGCACGGTCTGCCAATTCTGCTGCTGAAAGGAAAGGAACTTCAGTTATGTGGTCAAGGATATATCGACCTAATTGCGCCTGACGTTGTGACATTGCAGGCAAATTCAACTCAAGGGTATCCCTGATGGAAGTGAAATACCCTGCTTCACTTCGGGTTTCACTCTGTTTGTGCCGCTTGTTTTCGCCGTTCATGTTATCCCCCCATATTCCTGGGACTCGGTTATTATTGAGGCTCATGTTGCTACTGACTGCCTAAATTAGTGACAGGCTCATTCCCCACTGGCGAGGTCTTTTTTCCCGGCGACTGCTTGCCAGCACTTAGAAAGATGGTCTATGCTCTCAAGAAGATAATCCATTCTCTTAACCTCGATAACAAGGGGGAACTGCCAGTTCTCTTCATAATAGGCTTTGATAAAGGCTTCGTAATCTATTAGACCACGCCGGGTAGCCCCGTGACTGTCGCAGGTTCCATCGTTATTATGTATGTGAGCCAATGCCACGTTTTCCGGGCCAAGTTGCCGGATATAGTGACAGGGGTCTTCCCTCAGAAAAGTCAGATGGCCGGCATCAACCGTATACTTAACATCGCAACCGAGCTCGCGCCGTAGCGTGCTTATTTCCTCAACAGTCCGGGCATACTTGTACGCTCCGGGGCCTTCCCGGCCGCGGTTTTCCAGACTGATATTGACCTCAAGACTCCTGGCATACTCTACCACTTCCTTGAAGACTGCAATGGTATTATGTCTAATCTCGTGGTATTTTGAAGGAGGTGCCTCACCGTTATCGCCCGGGTGCAAGGTTACAATGGTGCCCGGACCTATCTTTGCCGCAAAATCCACAGAGCGCTTGAGCCCTTTCAATGAGGCTTGGCGGACGTCAGGATTCACCGAACCCGCATTAAGCTCTAGATGGAGGGCGTGGATTGACACAGGAACTGTCTTGGCAAGCTCGCTGAGGTACTTGGCCACATCATCCTCATTCATTTCTGAGTAGTAGAATACCGGTTCCAATTTGACCTCAATCCATTCAACACCATGCCTAAGGACATACCTGCAAAAATCTATACACGGCCACTTGGGGTCATAGAATGCAGATGCTCCCAAAGTCAGTGCGCGATTACTTGTCATTCTCTCTCTCCTATCTGACTTGCTATTTGTGGGTCTTACCAATCATGTAGCAGACATCTTGCTAAAGTACTTATGAAGGGTTTTATGTCATGTATAGAAGTATTTGATATATTGCATTACATATTCAACGCATTTTTCGAATCTCCTTCCTTCAAAATTCCATTTCGGGCAAAATGGAACAAGCTGCCTGAAGCAATCCTGTATTCCACGTACCTTAGCAGGAATTACGGAGCCGGGGACACAATAAATACAAGGAGGAATTATGCAAGTCAAGTAGAATCTATAAGGCATACGCAAGTCATCAGACATCATAATGTCCGGAAGACGCAAGGAAGGCGATAAGTGAATGCATGCGGACAAGAATATATCCCTGAACTATAAACCCCTGTACGTTCAAGTAAAAGACAGATTACTAAATATGATAGAGAAAAAGGAATTACGATTCGGCGANAAACTCCCTTCNGAGCCNGACCTTGCAAAAATGTTTGGGGTCAGTAGATCCACGGTAAGAGAAGCAATAAGAGTCTTAAGCCAGGAGGGTGCAGTAATAGTTAGGCACGGACTTGGTACGTTTGTTGCAGGAAGTCAGTTTTATGTAAGAAGCGACCTCAGCACGCTAAGAAGCATCACATGGGCAATAAAGCAGCGCGGATGGACTCCGGGAACAATAAACGCTGAAATGTACGAGGATGTGGCTGACAGCGAGCTTGCGGAAAAACTGCAGATTGCGCAATCTGCACCTATAATCTGCGTAACCCGAGTCAGAACAGCAGATTCACACAAGGTGTTCTATTCCGTCCACAAGATGGCTAAAGAGCCTTTAGGCAACAAGATCCTCAAATGGAACATGGACGGTTCTTTCCTGGAATTCCTAAAATATCAGTGCGATATTGACATCCTATACGCAGTATCTACTGTCCTACCGGTGAAAAAACCTGAAGAAATCACAGAGAAGCTGGGAATTGATCCTACCACACCTATACTTCTTCTCGACCAGATTCACTACGATGTAAGCAATAAGCCGATCTTCAGATCATACGATTATTACCGCACTGACATCTTCGAGTTCAACGTAGTAAGACGTATTAGATAGTATAGTCGCGGACTTGACAAAACCATTAAGAAAGGGGGAAAGGCCTCTAACCACGCGACACAAATATGCCTACTACCTATCATGACGCAGTAAACATTTCTGCCCCATACTCACTCAAGGCTTGACGAACTTAGGCATCATCAGACCGGGTGTGTTGCTTGTTCGGAAAGAAAAAGAAAGAGTATTCTCGAGATAACCTACAAGGGGGTTTTGAGCAGTCATGAATAGGCAGCTTGTACGTGCGTTTCTAATCTGTGTCTGTGTGATTCTCACATGTTCCGTACTAGGCGCGTCCGCGTCTCCCTCAAAGACACTGCACATATTAACAGCACTCGATCCTAATGAGGCTAAGATCTACATTGAAGCATTTGAGAACGCCACAGGCATTAAAGTCGTTTGGGTTAGGATGTCAGCAGGCGAGTGTCTCGCAAGGCTTAAGGCTGAGGCCAGGAACCCGCAGTTCAGTGTATGGTTAGGCGGACCGAGTCCCGAATACATAGCAGCAACAAAAGAAGGGCTCCTTGAACCGTATCAGCCAAAGGGATCAGAGTTTATCCTCCCTGAGCATAGAGACAAAGACTGGCATTGGGTAGGTTTCTACTTCGGAGCTATAGGGTTTGCAAGTAATACTGAATGGTTTGAAAAGAACAACTTGGAGTATCCTACATCCTGGCAAGATCTCCTGAAGCCTGAATTCAAAGGACAGATTTCTTTTGCATATCCGTACACCTCCGGCACTGCCTACACTATCCTCGCAACTATTGTCCAGCTAATGGGTGAAGAAGAAGGCTTCAAATACATGGTTGAGCTTGACAAGAACGTACACCACTACAACACGTCAGGTTCTGCATGCGTCACTCAGGCAGGCCTTGGAGAAGTCGCCATTGGGATTGCGTTCTCCCACGATGTAATGGCGAAGGGTATTTCCAAAGGATACCCTGTGGTATTGACCATGCCGTCTGAAGGGACAGGTTACGAGATAGGCGCTATGGCACTGGTTAAAGGCGGGCCTGAACCCGAAGAAGGTAAAGCCTTTATTGACTGGTGCATGACTACAGAGTGCCAGGATCTGTTCCAGGAATGGTTCCGTATACCTCTCAATCCCGATGCAAAGGTTGCTGAAGGAGCGGTAACCAGGGACGAAGTGAACCTCATTGACTATGACGATGTATGGGCCGGAGAAAACCAAGAACGTCTTTTGGAGAAGTGGAGAGACTTGACGAACAAGTAAAGCGCGCGGGATGGTGAGGGTGATTGACCGGCTTTGAGGCAGGACTTAAACGTCCTTTATACAACAGACAAAGGTCGACGGTTTTGCAGGAACCCTTGGTATTGCTTGTCATCTTATTGATTGCAGCATCCCTTTTCCTCTTCGTCATCTACCCTTTGTACTCAGTCCTTAAGACCAGCCTCATCCAAAGGGATGGAAGCATTGGCCTGGGAGTTTACAGTGGATTACTGGCAAAAAGCTATAACCGTCGCCCTCTCATAAACAGCATTCGCTTGGGAGCCATTGTTGCTGTCCTCGGCACGATCATAGGGTTCATATTCGCCTACTGCACTACCAGAGTAAACCTGCCTTTTACCGGCTTTTTCAGAGCGGTAGCGATGTTTCCTATGATATCGCCGCCTTTTATCATGTCCCTTGCAACGATAATGCTGTTCGGCAATAACGGCNTTATTACCAAAAAGATTNTGCGCGGAATGGTTAACCTTAAAATATACGGGCTGGGCGGCCTTGTGCTTGTGGAAACCTTGGCTTACTTCCCCACTGCATACCTGGTTCTATCCGGCGTGCTGCAGGCGATTGATCCTTCAATAGAGGATGCTGCCTGTGATCTCGGCGCGTCCTGGTGGCAGGTATTCCGAACTGTTACACTGCCCCTCGCCATCCCGGGGATCGCATCTTCATTACTTTTGATCTTCATTGAATCTCTGGCAGACTTCGGGAACCCGATAATCCTGTCAGGAGATTACCAGGTCCTTGCGGTGCAAGCCTACTTACGTATAACAGGGCTTTATGACTTGCCGGGAGGAGCGGCACTGGCAGTCATCTTGCTGGTGCCCTCACTCGTTGCATTCTTCGTTCAGAAGTACTGGGTAAGCAGGAAATCATACGTGACTGTTACAGGTAAGCCTTCAGGACAGCAAATCAGTAGAGCGAACCATGGGTGAAGACTGCAGCGCTCATTGTTTGCTTGGTTCTCACCGGTATTATACTCCTTTTCTATGGGACTGTCCTGGTAGGTTCGTTCATGACCCTCTGGGGTGTCAGTTACGATTTCACATTGGCCAATTACCGCCATGTCTTCGTTGTCGGCGGCGAACATATTAAAGACACCCTGTTCCTCTCGACTGTGTCTACACCTATAACAGGAATTCTGGCCATGATAATTGCATTCATAGTCGTAAGGAAGGAGTTCTTCGGAAGACAGGCTTTGGAGCTCACTTCCATGCTTACTTTCGCAGTCCCCGGGACTGTTGTGGGAATAGGATATATCCTTGCTTTCAACCAACCGCCGATAATGCTTACAGGGACTGCAGCGATCATAATAATCTTATTTGTCTTTAGGAATATGCCTACAGGAATCCAATCGGGCATAGCTGCACTTCAGCAGATAGATCCATCTATTGAGGAAGCTTCGTGTGACCTTGGGGCAGACAGCAGCACTACTTTCAGNAACATCACATTGCCGCTGATTTCACCTGCCTTCTTCTCCGGACTGGTNTTCAGCTTTGTCAGATGCGTCACNGCCATCAGCGCGATTATCTTTGTAGTGTCAGGCAAGTGGAAACTGATAACTGTTGCAGTGTTNGGCTCTGTTGAGAATTCCGATCTGGCTCAGGCNGCTGCTTTCTGCGTCGTTATCATAGCCATGGTCCTCAGTGCAATAGGGATTATCAACCTTCTCGTGTATCAACCCTGGAAACGCGGAGGACAGAAACGCCTCAAAGAACCGACAATTTCGGGAGGAGCAGAATCATGGATCGGTACAGCGTAGAGCTAATAGACGTTGTGAAGGTCTTCCGCGACAGAAGCGGCGCAAAAGACCACATTGTTGCAGTGGACGGAGTCTCGCTTAAGCTCATCCAAGGCGAACTCCTGACACTCTTGGGCCCCTCCGGGTGCGGAAAGACAACAACCCTACGGATGGTAGGCGGGTTTGAGATGCCTACTTCAGGCAAGGTCGTATTAGACGGCAAGGTAATAAACGACTTTCCGCCGCACAAACGCGATACTGCCATGGTATTTCAGAGCTATGCTCTATTCCCTCACCTTACCGTATTTGAAAACGTGGCATATGGGCTTCGCATGAGGAAGATGGAAAAGGATGCAATTGTTGCCAAGGCCCGTCATGCCCTAAGCCTAGTAGGCCTGGAAGGCCTGGAAGAGAGGCAGCCCGGTTCACTATCAGGCGGACAACAGCAAAGAGTCGCCTTAGCCAGGGCGCTCGTTGTCGAGCCTAAGGTCCTTCTCTTGGATGAGCCCCTGTCAAATCTCGATGCCAGGCTCAGAGCACAGATGCGCATTGAGATCAGAAAGATCCAGCAGGCCTTAAACATAACCAGTATGTATGTAACCCATGACCAGGAAGAAGCCATGAGCCTTTCAGATCGGATTGCAGTGATGAACCATGGCCGAATCGAGCAAATCGGGACACCGCAAGAAGTGTATGCAAAGCCTGTGAATCGGTTTGTCGCTGATTTCATGGGACGGAAAACCACATTCCTTGATGGCAAAGTCATGGGCTTTGAAGAAAACCTGATGCATGTAAGCGTAATGGATGCCGTCCTTCCGTTTGAGCGGGTATCAGGCATAAATACAGGAGACGATGTTGAGATCGTGGTTCGTTCCGAGACTGTTGATATTGTGCCTCCTGGATGCGGAACCTTTCCAGGCAGGATTATTCATGCAGCATACTTCGGGTCTCAAGTCCTCTACGAAGTAGATCTGATGGGAACTACCATTACAGCGGAGATTCCTGATCCTCAAGAGAGGGAGATGTTTACACAGGGGAGCGAAGTGGGAATCAACCTAAAAACCCGCAGTATCCATGTTTTGCCAAAAGCAAACAACGGACAGATTACCTGATGAATATAAAGATCGGACACGTAAAGACCGGACACGTTCTGCCGCGAACAATCCCTCAAATGTACAGATAACGTACAGACAACGTACCGCTAAGCGTCAAAGATCATCTTACCTTAATCAATGTCTGAACCAACATAACAATGGACCTGCCTGACCTCATGTAATCACTCTACGCTCTCAACATTTAAACA
>JGI24708J26588_10000626_pt1 | contig 28799 bp, 25 predicted proteins | sample BioPla1DNA2_FD_26588 | JGI IMG/M metagenome (IMG submission 26588) | reverse complement strand
CCATCCCCTCCAGCTGGGCTAGGGCGGGGTAGTGGGTAGTAACCAGGGTAATAGGTGGCTGGCCGTTCAGCCTTTCCAATACAGCTTGGGCAATGGCCGCCCCCTCGGTGGGATTTGTACCGTGGGCAATCTCATCCAGGAGAATAAGCCCAGGCTGGTCGCTTACCCTTACAACTTCCCGAATAAAGGCGATCTCCCCGGCAAAACTGCTCAGACCCTTCGGGTTATCGGCCGCGGTCAACCGCGCCGCAATAAAAGTCCGGGGACTGAACTCCAGTTTCTCGGCCGGCACCAAAAGACCGAACTGGGCCATGGCCAGGAGCAGCCCAACCGTTTCCAAGCAGGCAGTTTTACCGCCCATGTTAGGCCCGGTGATCAGAGTGACTCCCCTCTTAAGTTCTAGGTCAATGGGGGTGTAAGCTAGGCCCCTCCCGGTCACGTCTTCTTCTAAGAGAAGGTGACGGCCCTGGCAGATGGAGACAACCCCATCGTCCCGCAGATTGGGTTTCACTCCCCCACAAGAAGCACAAAACTCAGCTTTGGCCAGGAGGAAGTCCAAAAACCCAAGGATGGAGAGGATTTTTCTGAGGCGCTCCTCCTGCTCTGCAATTACTCCCGTCAGCCTTTCCCTCACCCTGGCTTTGCGCTGTTCTTCTTCAGCCCGAACAGCCCGCAGCTCACGCTGGAGCTCCCGGGCTGATTCGTCCAGTCTGAGGCGGAATTTGACGCAGTCTGGGGTTTCTTCCGACCGTACCAGCTGAGGAATATTTTCTAGCACAGCAATTGTTTCCTGGTCAGATACGCTCACGGCCAGCTCATCTTCTGTGGAGAAAACGCGACCTACTGCCTGAAAAACATGGTCTTCCACCTGCTTGCGCCTTTGAGTGAGCTTATCTTCCAAAGCGAAGCGCTTGCTCCGGATCTCCGCCAGCTTCTCNTGGTAGGCGTCTGCCAGATAGAAACTCTCCGAGTCCCCCTGCCCCACACTTAAGGCGTCAAGTACTTCTGGACAGACATCCAAAGGCGCGGGAAGAACGCCCCCCCAACCTAGGCGGGCGAGTTCTCCTTTGATATCTCGGGCGACACGTAGGAGTTTTTTTATGCTATAAAAATCCGCATCGGATAGGGTGGAATCGGTCAGACTGCGGTTTATGCAGTCCGTTACATCCGGTACGTGGCTCAAAAGCGTCTTTAGTCCCACACAAGCCTTGGGGTTTTCCCGTAAAACGGCGGAGATGAGCGCCAATCTCTCCCATTCCTCAACCAGCTGACCTTTTTGGGCGGGCAAAAACGCCTCAGCCTGACGGTGCAGGGATCTGCCCAAAGCTGAGACCGGCTTGATTCTAGACCATATTTCTCCGAAACCCAACTGCCCGCGGGTATCAGCGGTGAGAAACTGCATCGGCATCCTCCTTCGCCACATAGCGGAGCCCCAGGTTTAGATCATAGCAGGGGACGGGTTCCACNACTCGGCCAACATCCTGCAAGAGGCTCAGGGGCTCGGCGCAGCCAAAACGACTGCTGTACGGGTTGACGGTTACTGCACTGATGTGCACTTGTCTGAGAACCTTGAGGGAAACACCCCGATGGGTAAGAATGTCTAGACTGCGCCTGCTTAAAAAAAGATGGGTAGCGTCGGGGACAAGTAGGGTCAGACTTGTCGGCACGTTTTTCGGCAGCACCTGGGCTAACAGCCCATCGGTAAGCATGCCGGGTACAAAGATGGTATAGATACCCTGTTCAGTGTATGTCGGCCAAGACCCACCTGTCCCCGGAGAGTCGCTGTGGTAGATTATATGCTGCGGAGTGTTACCGCAGAAAACAACAAGCTTGGCATCGTTTGGAATCGTCTCTATGGAACTAAGCAGCTGCTGGTTGTCCAAGGCAGAGAGGGTCAGCAGCTGCCACTGGAGCTTAAGGCGCCCTAGCAAATCCTCTCGATCCCAGGCCGCTTCGGTACCCACCGCTAAGATGGTGGTGTCAGTGGCAGCGGGGGCGCTGAGGGAGCGCCGGTCAAAGGCTCCATCCACCAGCAGGAGATCGTGAGGGAAAGGTTCGAGCTTTTCTTGGAGCTGTTCCAGCTCACTGCGGTTGCTGGGACCCGCCAACACAACCCGTCCCAAGCCCATGGCGCGCACAATAATAATCTCGCCAAGGCGCGATGCGATGCCTGTAGCTGCAAGGACTTCATAGTCCAAACTGCTCGCCGTCAAGAGCGAGCTCGCAGTCAGCACGATCTGGCCCGGATAGACTACAACCTGGGGTTTGGCGCGGCCAGTGATGGTGTCCCGTTCCTCCCCGTCCAGGCCGATGGAGGTGATGGCGGTGGATAGCCCCAGCCGCCTGCTCTCCCGCAGCAGGTAATTGAATGTAAAGGTTTTCCCCGTATTCTTACCCAGTCCAATGATGGAGACGGACCGGAACCGATTTGCCAAGNCCTGAGCAAGCACCGCAGATCCCCATTTCCCAGCCATTCTGCTAAACGTAAATCTCCTCAAACAANTGCCGCAGCTTGGGGTTTTCCCGCAGAACCTGCAGGGTAATCTTGGCGTGATCCTTGGTATAACCGTTGCCGATCAGCATGTTCACGTCCTTGCCCACCCCTTCCGCTCCTAAGGCAGCTGCGGTAAAACTGGTAGCCATACTGAAAAAATAAACTATGCCCCCATCCCGGGTGCATAGTATGGATGTCATTTCAGTATTGGGTATGTTTACGCAGTTAATGGTGAGATCGGCCAATTTGCCGCTGGCCTCCTGCAGCAGGGCGAGGCAGTCCACCGGCTTGGTAGCGTCTGCATTTAGGACGATATCAGCCAGTTCAAGCTTCTTGATTCTTCCTACGGCAGCTTCGCCAAAATCCATGGCGATCACGGTACCAGAAACACCAGCCCGTTTGCGGGCCTCATGTAAACATAAACAGCCCGACTTACCGCCTGCTCCCACAATCAAGACGGTATCACCGGGCTTCACAAGTTTAGCTGTTTGGGCAGGTGCGCCTGCCACATCTAAGGCAGCCAAGGCCAGTTTCTGCGGCAGATCTTCTGGCAGTACGGCGTAAATGCCTGACTCAAAGAGAATGGCCTGCCCATCAATGTCCACCTGGGCAGTCTCCAGATCAATTGCCTTGACCTTATCGATTACAAGTGGAGTTAACGTCAAAGAAACTAGAGAAGCGATGCGGTCGCCGATCTGTAGATCGGTTCGCTCCTGCAGATCTTTGCCAATTTCCTTGACCGTGCCGATAAACATGCCCCCGGATCCGGTGACAGGGTTATGGTGTTTACCCCTGGTGCGGACGATCTCCATCATAATTTCCCCGATCCTGGCTGGGTCGTCCCCGGCCTCCTGCCTAATTTGGGTGAAGCTGGCTGAGTCAATATTCAGCGTCTCCACATCAAGCAGCAGCTCATTTGGGTAACTCTCCATCCTATTATCCAAGCGCAGCGCGCCTTGGGGCAGGGCCCCAACTGGTTCAATCACCCTGTGCGTTCCGTATGGGCAGAGTACAGTCACGGTCAAACCCCCTTGTTGGTATTTACGAAGTAGTCAAGATTCCTTTACAACTTCTTCAATAACAACTGAAATTCCTCTTAAAAGGGGGCATTCCAACGATTTTTTCTTCTCTATTATTCCTCCGATTTCAAGTCATCTAAATCTTTCAATTCGTCCTGAGAAAGGGCCTCTCCCACCGGCGCCGCTTGGGGGCGTGCCCCATCGCCGTAATATTGGGAGAGCTCCGCTTGGATTCTAGCCAACTCCTGCCTTAGTTCCTCTGCGCTCCAGAGGGCACAGCCCGCCCCTCGAATAATAATCTGCTGCAGGTGGTCCGAAGTGGCTACTGTGATCAGGTGTTTGCCCCGGTTAGCATAGGCGATTTTTTCAATATACTGGTCCGCTGTTTGGGCTTCCTTGGTGAATACCACCTTGAGGCCATGGTGGTCTTCTACCTTTTCCTCCTGACCCTCTACAAGGTGGGCATCGAAAACGACCACAACGTTATGCCTGGTCACGCCTTGGTAGTTGGCTAACGCTTGGATCAGCCTCAGGCGGGCAGTATCCATGTTTTCCGTTGCATACTGCTTCAGTTCGGGCCAGGCGTGGATGATGTTATAGCCGTCCACAAGCAGATAGCTCTGGCGTATTTCCTTGGGCTGTCTCGGCTCGGTTGTCCCTTCCGTGTCCCTCGGTTTCGATACCCATTTCCGCTTCTTGCCCCGATTGGCACTTACCGTTCTTTCCAGCAGCTCATAATCGATCTCATCCAGGTCCCGGCTGGACACCCTCCTGGGCTGGACGGGCCTCTGCTCCTGTTCCCGCTCGGGCTCGGGTTCTAAGTAACGGGGCAGGTGCATGAAAGCTTTGACCCTATCCCAGGTCACATAAAAACCTCTCCCGTTAGCGAAAAAGATTGAGCCTGTGGGGTTATCCATGTCCTGCTCCGAGTCGTAGCCGATCTGGGCAATTACCTCTTCTGCGTTGTGGCAGGGGCGGTAACCGTCAAAACTCAAGAAAATGCGGCCCGTTCCCTTGGTATACGCTATTACCTCCTGGGGGTAATAGCGGAGTGTAACAACGGGACCGCTTCCCACCAGCACGGAAGTCTCGCTGTTGGCAGCCTGGATCTGATAGCTGGCGTGCATTCGCTCTAAGTCGTGAATGGCCCGTCCAACCATTTTCTCCGGTACTTCCAGCTGGAAGGAATAATAGGGTTCGAGCAGAACGGACTTGGCTTCCTTTAAGCCCTGGCGTACTGCCCGGTAGGTTGCCTGGCGGAAGTCGCCGCCCTGGGTATGGCTGAGACTCGCTCTGCCTCCTACCAACGTTATTNTCATATCAGTTATGGGCGAGCCCGTTAAAACGCCAAGGTGGGTTTTTTCCTGGAGGTGGGTCAAGATTAAACGCTGTCAATTGCCGGCCAAGACATCTTCACTCACTATAGAGTCGAACTTAAGCCCACTACCGGGCTCGCCGGGCGTAAGCAGGAGCTGCACCTCCGCATAATGCCGCAGCGGCTCGTAGTGCCCTACGCCTTCCACTCTACTTGCGATTGTTTCTCTGTAAAGGATTTTTCCAGCGCCAAAGCGCACATTTAAGCCAAAACGGCTCGCGATCAGGCTCTCCAAAATTTCCAGCTGCACTTCCCCCATGAGCTGGGCCTGGATCTCCTGGAGAGCTTCGTTCCAAACAAGGTGAAGCTCTGGCTGTTCTTCTTCCAACTCGCGCAGCTTGGGTAGGATTTCTAGGGGATTGGTTCCATCGGGCAGAACGAGCTGGTAGGAAAGGACAGGCTCTAAAAACGATGCCCCGCTGCCTGTACCGATGCCTATTCCCTCACCGGGTTTGGCCTGGGATAATCCCGTTACTGCACAGACCGAACCTGGTCCCACCTCATTTACAGTGGTGTATCTCTGCCCGGAATAAAGGCGGATTTCGTTCACCTTCTCTTCCCAGTCTTCACCCTGCAGGGCATCCCGTACCCGCAGACTGCCCCCCACAATTTTCAGGTGGGTGAGGCGGTTACCCTGTTCATCCCGGGAAACCTTGAAAACTTCTGCCCCAAACTCGTTGGGATAGGTTGGCGGGGCAGCGTATGTTACTAGGCCATTGAGGAATTCTTCCACCCCGGCCAGGGTTAGGGCTGAACCATAAAAGCAGGGAAAGAGCCTACGCTCCCCCACCGCTTGGCTGATCTGATCAGTTTCGATGGTATGGTGTTGGAAAAAATGCTCCATCAGTTCCAGATCGCAACCGGCCAGCTCTTCTAGGAACTGGTACGTGCGCTCTGGGCTGAACTCAACGCAGCTTGGGTGCAGTTGGCTTCTGAGTTCACTTAGGAGTCTCTGCCTATCGGTACCGAACCGATCCATTTTGTTCACGAAAATGAACACGGGGATGTTGTAAAGTTCCATGAGGCGCCACAACGTTTTGGTGTGGGCCTGAACCCCGTCCACGCCGCTGATCACTAAAACGGCGTAGTCTAACACATGGAGCGTCCTTTCCATCTCGGCCGAAAAGTCCACATGACCAGGTGTGTCCAGGAGGGTGATTTCGGTGTCCGCCACTTGGAAAAGGGCCTGTTCTGCGAAGATGGTTATTCCCCGTTCCCGCTCCAGGGCGTGGGTATCTAAATGGGCGTCTTTATGATCGACCCGGCCCAGTTCTTTGATTTTTCCGCTCAAGTAAAGCATGCTTTCGGCGAGAGTTGTCTTACCCGCGTCCACATGGGCTAAGATGCCAACGACAAGCTTTTTCATCCCGTTTCCAATCCTTTTCCTTATCACAAGGAACGGTTTTACCGCTCCCTTTCCGTACTAGTTATTATACACTATAGTTCCACGGCAACTTGCCCTTTCCTGTTCCGGTCCAGGCAGACAAAAAAGCCCGGGGTCTAAACCCCGGGCCCGAAGCCAGTTCCTTTACAGCACATATCCTTCCAGCGCTGCCAAGTCTTTGACAATTATCACTTTGTTGCCCACCAGTTCGATGTAACCGAGCTCTTTGAACTCGCCCAGCTTTCTGGTGATCGTCTCCCGGCGCAGGCCGGAGTAGTTACCCAACTCCTCCCGGTTCATGGAGAGTTCCAGCCTAATTCCCTCTTCCGTTTCAACACCGATTCTCTGTACCAGTTTCAAAAGCAACCCAGCCGTTTTCATGGAAGCATTGCTGGTGGCAAGCCTCTGGATTAAACTTTCTGCCCAGCGGATCCGCTCAAAACTCTTGGTTAAGATGCTTCGGAGCACAACGGGGGAGTTGTAAAAGTAGCGGTCAAAGGTGGCTTTAGGAATCACTACCACTTTGCATTCGGTGAGCGCTTCTCCGATGTAGCGGTAGGGAGTTTGGTTGAGGATGTTGTGCCCACCCACGAAATCGCCGTCCCGGTAGATATAGAAGATCTGTTCTTCTCCGTCCATAGTGTTAACGTAGATTTTCATCTGGCCTGCGAAGATCAAGTACATGTAATCGGGGGCATCCCCGGTCCTAAAGATCAGTTCCCCTGCCTTAATGTTGGCCAGAATCACTTCACTCAACACCTGATCTACGTCTGCCGGATCCACGTCGTTGAGAAGGGGCAGCTTCTTCAGGGCCTCCATTATTTCCTCTTTTTCCTGCTCAGAGGCTACTTCCTTTTCCCGCAGGAGCCTGGATCTTTCCTGCCGTTCCTGCTCGGCCTGACGCCTGTCCTGGCCCAGCGTTTCGGCAAAGAGCTTGTTGGCATAGNTCTCAAATTCCTTTGCCTTGTCCTTATCCATCGGCTCCACCCCTTCTAAGCGATAGTCCAACCCCAACTCCCTGTACTTCTGCACACCGGATGTATGGTAAGGGAGAATCTCAATCCTCTCCACCCTGTGCCTGACAGGCTTGATTACCTCGATCAGTTTCTGCATGGACTCTTCATTATCGGTCAAACCAGGCACCATTACGTGGCGAATCCAAATCTGACCCCTAAAGCCATAATAATCTAAGTTGGAAAGGAATTGCAAGTAGCTCTCAAAACCGTCCACTGTGGTCAGGTCTTTGAAGGCCCCGGGGTTNAACGCCTTTACATCCAAGAGGAGCGTATCCACCAAGGGNAAGATCTTAGGAAAGTATTTGGGGCTGCCAAATCCAGCCGTGTCGATGCAGGTGTTGTAACCGCGCTGCTTGAAAAGCTCCAACGTCTCAGCTAGGAAGGCCCCCTGAAGGAGGGGTTCGCCACCTGAAAAGGTGACTCCCCCCTCTTCGCCGTAATAGGGGCGGTATCTGTCCGCGATTGCCAGTACTTCTTCTGGGGTTATTTCCCGGCCCCCTGTCCTTTTGATGGTATCGGGATTGTGGCAGAAGGCGCACTGGAGCGCACAGCCTTGCAGGAAGAAGATGGTCCGTGTGCCCGGGCCGTCCACTAACCCCATTGTTTCCATTGAATGCAGGAAGCCTTTCATAATATCCCCCTTTTCTAGACGAACTGATGGAATGTTCTGTTGATCACATCCAGCTGCTGTTCCTTCTCCAGCTGGTTGAACCTGACTGCGTAACCGGAAACCCGAATGGTCAAGTTCGGATACTTCTCTGGGTTCTCCATGGCGTCAAGCAAGAGTGACTTCTCCAGTACGTTCACGTTCAAGTGGAATGCACCCTGGGAGAAATAACCGCCCATGATGTTGGTAAGGTTGGTCACCTGCTCCTCCAGGTTCTTACCCAAAGCGGAGGGAACAATGGAGAAAGTGTTGGAGACACCGTCTTGGTTCACGTTTTTGTAAGGTATTTTGGCTACCGAGTTGAGGGAGGCCAAAGCACCTAGGCGGTCAGCACCGTTACTGGGGTTTGCCCCCGGAGCAAACGGTTCACCCTTCTTGCGGCCGTCCGGCGTGTTGCCCGTAGCTTTGCCGTACACCACGTTAGAAGTGATGGTGAGCAGCGACAACGTGTGCTCCGCGTTGCGGTAAGCGGGCGTTCTGCGCAGCGCTTCCATAAAGTACTTGTTCACCTCAATCGCGATGCTGTCAACCCGGTCATCGTCATTTCCGTATCTGGGGAAGTCCCCCTCAATTTCAAAGTCCACTGCCAGACCCTCTTCGTTGCGGATGGGCCTTACCTTGGCGTGTTTAATGGCAGAAAGGGAGTCAGCTACAATGGAAATGCCCGCCACGCCAAAGGCGATATACCTGTGGACATGAGGATCATGCAGTGCCATCTGGCTCGCCTCGTAAGCGTATTTATCGTGCATGTAGTGGATTGTGTTCATGGTGTCCACGTAAATCTCCGCCAGTTTGTCCATGACCTGCTTGAAAGTGGTCATCACCGTGTCGTAATCCAATACTTCCTGGGTGTTCCTTTCAATGCCCGGCAGAACGGTGATGGGGCCGCCTGTTACCTTGTCCCGCTTCATTTCATCTACTCCACCGTTAATGGCGTAGAGCAGGGCTTTGGCTAGGTTTGCCCGGGCACCGAAGTACTGCATGTCTTTCCCGACCCGCATAGCAGATACGCAGCAGGCGATGGCGTAATCATCACCGTAAATGGGTCGCATCAAATCATCGTTTTCATACTGAATGGATGCGGTCTTGATGCTGATGTAAGCACAGTACTCCTTAAACTCCCGCGGTAGATCTTCGGACCAGAGAATGGTCAAATTGGGCTCGGGCGAAGTACCAAGATTGATCAGGGTGTGAAGGAACCGAAAGGCCGTCTTGGTTACCAGGGGCCGTCCATCCAGTCCCATGCCGCCGATGGACTCCGTTACCCAGGTGGGGTCACCGGCAAAGAGCTGGTCGTACTCTGGTGTCCTCAAGTGCCTTACCAAACGCAGTTTAATCACAAGCTGGTCGATTAGTGCCTGAGCCGTTTTCTCATCGATTAACCCCCGCTCCAGATCCCGCTGGATATAGATATCGAGGAAAGTGGTGTTTCTGCCCAAACTCATGGCTGCACCGTTGTTTTCCTTAATTGCGGCTAAATAGCCGAAGTAGAGCCACTGCACAGCTTCCCTGGCGTTCTGAGCTGGCCGGCCAATATCATAACCGTATTTAGCCGCCATGGATTTCATCTCATCTAGTGCCCGGATCTGCTCTGCGAATTCCTCCCTAAGGCGGATAGTTTCTTCAGTTGCCGGACCGGTAAGATTGAGCTTATCCCCCATTCTCATTTCCTTCAGGTAGTCCACTCCGTACAGGGCTACCCGGCGGTAATCGCCGATAATCCGTCCTCTGCCGTAGGCATCGGGTAAGCCGGTCAAGAGTCCCACCGTGCGGACAGTACGCATCTGGGGGGTGTAAGCGTCAAAAACGCCGTCATTGTGCGTCTTTCTGAACTCGGTAAAGCTTCTTTCCAGTTCCGGATCCATCTCGAGGTTGTAGGCCGCCAGGGCGTTTTTCACCATGCGAAAACCGCCGTATGGGTTCATAATCCTCTTCATCGGTTCATCCGTTTGTAGGCCCACTATCAGTTCCTTATCCTTATCGATGTAACCGGGGGCGAAATTGTCAATACCGCTGAAACGCTCCAGGTCGACGGTGATTGTCCTAGAACGGACCTGCTCCTGGATGAGTTTATCCATGGACCGCCAAATGGAAAGCGTATCCTCGGTTGCCTCTGCCAGGAAAGACTCATCGCCGTAGTAAGGCTCATAGTTCTGCTGGATAAAGTCCCTCACATCTATCGTCTCGGACCACTGACCCGGTTTGAAACCTTCCCAGGCCTGGGCCATTTCTTTTCTAGTGAATAAATTCTCTTGCATGGCGCTCACCTTCCCTTGTTAAGATTCCTTAGTTGACGACTTAATTATAGGCTTCAACCTAGAATGCTGCAGTGACCTTGATCACAATTCAGCCCACTTTACAAAAAGTTCACAGGAAAACAGAAAACCTCCTAAAGATCAGGTCTTTAGAAGGTTTTTTTGGATCCCCGGGATCCATATAGGAGTTTTCCTGCTAGGTTGTTTCCCCTTGGAAGATAACCCAAGCTCCACCGAAGGCGTCGTCGCCGTTTAAGTCCATACCTGAGAAATTGACCATAAAGCTTGTGCAGCTATGTTCCCTCACCTGTGCCATTTCCCCGTCCCAAAACTCCTGGTCCATGTTTATAACGGCGATGCCCATCAACTCATTCAATCACCGGTTGTACCACCTGGCCTGTTCACTGTACAAAGCTGCATACCTGCCATCCTGGGCTAACAATTCTTGATGGTTTCCTTCTTCCACGATTTTCCCCTTGTCAAAGACAACAATCCGTTCAGCCAAAGCGGCAACACTGATGCGGTGAGTCACGAATATAACCGTTTTGTCCCCTGTCAGCTCCAGGTATTTACGGAAGACCTCCGCTTCCGCCAGGGGATCCAGGTTGCTGGTGGGTTCATCTAAAATGATAAAGTCCCGGCCCCGGTAGGCTGCCCGGGCGATGGCCAGCTTCTGCCACTCTCCCCCTGATAGGTCNGTACCGCCCACTTCCTTACCCAGCAGCGTATCGGNGGGAACCCCTTCTAAACCGGCAAACTTGAGGGCGTGGGTGATTTCTTCCCCACCCCTTGGGCGGAGAGTGTCTCCGAGAAAGACATTGTCTGCTGCTGTAAAGGTTAAATACCTGGCGGGGATCTGAGAAACCGTGCTCATTTGCTTTAGTCTACCTGGCAGGGATAAAGTCTCAACGGGCTGACCGTTGAGGGACAGTTCACCTTCCGATGGCGATAGTATGCCGGTAACCAACTTGACGAAGGTGGTCTTACCTGCCCCGTTTTCGCCCACCAAGGCCACCTTTTCACCTTTTCGGATGGAAAAGTCAATCCCTGTCAGGACGTAATCTTCGCTGAGGGGATAACGGTATTTTACCCCCTCTGCTCGCACCATCTCAATATCCCCTGTTTTCTCTACTCCAGGCCGTTCGGGCAGTTCCATTAGATCGTAGAACATGGCCGCCTCATTCTTCTTACCCGCAAAGGCCGCAAGGCTGCCCATGAGGGAGCTTGTATCCCGCAGTAGTGTGCCTATGAGGGACATGGCTGCCCCCAACGCCCCCAGGGAAATCTGGCCGCTGGCCATCAGATAAATCGCCAAAATGTTGGCGGCTACGTTGGCACTACTGGCTATAAGATCGTTAACCACATTGATCAGCGTCCGATTCCGGTAAAGCCGTTTCTCCTTCTCAGTGTACTCAGCCATCACGTTCTGCCATTTAGTGAAGAAAAAATCAAACAGCCCCATCGTCTTGACTTCCTTGGCCCCATGCCTGAGCAGTACGTCTTGATAGTAATTAGCCCGGCGCAGAAGCTGGGAGTTTTCCTTCACGAACTTAAAGCGGAGCTTCTCAGCAAAAAGCAGCGTGTAAAGGGAAGGCAGGGGCGCGATAAGCACAATCAGGCAGAGCCAGGGGTTGAAGACATACAAGGACGCGGCAATGGAAAGAACGGATACCCCTTTAGCCAAGACGAGGTAACCCTGGAACATAATCGCTCTGCTCAAATTGTCTCCCCAGCGTCTGTTGATGAACTGGAAAGTGCGATCGGCCAGATCGTTGATTTTCGGTACTTCCCAAAACTCCGGATCGATTTTGGCCAGTCTGCGCAGTACACGGGAGTTCACCAACTCCTGCAGCCGGTTAGCCTGCACCACATCAAGCCGTTCGATATCCTCCTGCCCTTCTGTGTACCGCCAGAGCACACCAACGAGGAGGTTGATGGCATAGTACAAAGTGANTAATCCCAGCATGGGGATAAGCTCTCCCCCTGGCAGATAGGCAGCAACAGCATCAATGTACTGCCCCCACACCACCGCGGCCACAGGCCTAAGCAGGGACAAAAGGAGCATTAGACCGAGAAAAAGTACACTCATAGCTGGAGCAGAACGGAACACAAAGGTCCATAACTTAACCAGGTGCCTAANTTTNGGCTCCGCTTCCCGCTGTAAAGTTGACTCAATTAGGACTGTCCGGTTGTTCATCTCAGCCCACCTCCCTTGCACTGCGGTCATACCAGCTCTTCTGAGCCTCAAACATCTCAGCGTAAAGCCCGCCTGCCTGCAGCAGCTGCAGGTGCGTACCTTCTTCCACTACCGAGCCATCGGAAATGACGATGATCCGATCGGTAACCGCAGTAGAGCCCAGGCGGTGGGTAATAAAGAGCGAAGTCTTGCCGTTGGTTATCTCCGCAAATTCCCGGTAAAGGGCGCTTTCAGCCATGGGATCGAGCTGACTGGTGGGTTCATCGAGGATAAGGATGGGCCGGTCACCAAAGAGGGCCCGGGCCATGGTCACGCGCTGCCACTCCCCACCTGATAGGTCGGTGCCAGACTCAAACTGCTTGCCTAGGAGCGACCGTTCTTGGCTGGGCAGTTTCTCAACTACACCCTCCAGCCCAGCCTTTTTTACTGCGCGCCAAAACCGATGGCTGTCATCCTTCTCCTCTAAATTCCCGATCACAACGTTTTCTTCCAACGTCAGATTGAAGCGGCTGAAGTCTTGGAAGACGGTGCCGAAAATCCTCGTCCTCTCGGCCAGACCGAAACTGGCCAGGGGCCTACCACCAAGCAAGATCTCCCCTTGGTCAGGTAGGAAAAGGCCTAAGAGGAGCTTGACAATAGTGCTTTTGCCTTCCCCGTTCTCACCCACCAGGGAGATCTTTTCTCCCTCGCCAATCACAAAGCTGATCCCCTTGAGAATATCCCGATCGGTGCCAGGGTATCTGAACCACACGTTTCTAAACTCAATGTCAAATGCGTCGGGCATAGTAGACACTTCGGGCTCAGCATCTTCCGACAGTTCAAAGTAAAGCCTGTAGAAATTAAAAAAGTTGGCGTGGTAATGGCCCCATTTAAAGATAAACACGGATCCGCCCAGCTGATCGTAAAGACTGGAAAAGACCATGAGGGATGCGGAGATGAAGAGCCCGATACTTACTTCTCCCCTCAGGTAAAGAAGGAGCAGGAGTAAAGCGTTGCCTAACACCGCAAAACGGGAAATGTTATTGGATAAAAATACCTTGCGCAGGTTCTTCAGGAAAAAACCCTCGTATGTTCTGTTGCGCGCATTGAGGCGGTGTTTGTAAGTATCCACAAGGTAGTCTGAAGCCTGGTTCAGGGTGTTTTCCCTAAGATAATCCCTCTCCTGCAGCATGTTCTGCAGGATTTGATACTCCCTCTCCCGTTTCCAATAGGTCTCCATCTCCTCGTAAATGTTGTAGGTCTGCCTCGAGGCCAAAATAGTCTCCACAATAAAGGGCAGAAGGACAGGAATGACCAGCCACCATTTGATGGAGATGAGGATAGCTAAGGAGCCGAGGGAACCTACTACGGAAGAGACGAAAAAGAATATGTACATGGGAAAAAGATGCCGGGCCGAGTTTTCGGCCCGGGTGTAGGCCTTATCAATAATCTCCATGGAAGCTTCGCTTTCCAAGTGCTCGTATTTCATCCTCTTTAACTTCTGCAGCATCTCACCCCGAAAGGCCGAGCGCAGCACCAAAAGACACCTAGGCTCGGCGTAGCCGTAGACAAACAGGTGGAGTAGATTGGGCGCAAGGGAGGCAGCTACAAACAGGAGAAAATAAGGGGTCAGAGCAGCGAGGCCCACCTCTCCCTGTGCCGCGGCTAAACTGAGGTTAAACAGCCTGCTGTTGACAAAGACGCCAAAGGGCTGCAGCAGACCCAGGGCAACTGACGCTGCAAAGACGAGCACAACAACGACGGGCGCGTTTTTGGAAAGTATCCGCAGCAAGTATCGGTAAGTGTCAAGTATCGTGCCAANGTTTTTCATGTCACAGGTTCCTCCCGTACAAAACCATTCCCCAGCTTATGGCTTAGGTTATTGACAGCTCAGGGAATTTTATGTCACCCAAATCACACTTTACTCCCCTTACAAACCAGGGATCGGTCTCCCTTTCTTCCATTTCATACTCCAAATCGGGCCAGTAGGGCATAAAGCCCAATTCAATGTTTTCCACACCTGAAAAGGGCAAATGGGGGAGCAGTTGGGCAAAGTTTATGGGCCTGAGGGAGAAAACTCCCCTAATGCTTAAAACGGGACCTTCCTGATCAGCAATTACCATTGTCTCAAGCTCTGGAATCTCATAGAGACTGTTGTTCAAGTAGCCCTGGTAAATGTGAAAGATATTTATACAGGCCGTGTTTAGGCAGTCCAGTTCCTTAGAAAAGTTGATCCGATTATACACATAGTGCCAGACCTTTGGGTCAGAATGGGTCAGTTTGAGCGGGGACACGCTGTTATTCACTCTGCAGTGAACGACAGGCTGCTTCTCATACACACGCTTAAAACCAAACCTGGGGTAAAAACCTAAAACTCCATCATTTGCGCATAAGTACATAGGGGTATCCGGATACTTTTCAATGATGTGTTCCATCAATTTCCGGGCAAGCCCCTTACCCCTGTAATCCTCCCGCGTTGCCACTGCCCCTACCGAAAGGGCAGTGTAAGGCTGTCCCCTAAACAACACTTTTGCTTTGTAAACACAGATGTTGGAGACGATTTCGTCCCCTACCATTATGGAGTAACTCTCGTAGTTTTGATCCCAGAGATCTAGGTCGTACCAAAACTGAAAGTCAAAAAAGATTTCTTGCAAAAGGGCATTTAGTTTTTCCTGGTAAANCCTATCTGGGCCATTGCAGAAACGGATTTCCATCTCGAAGCACCAACCTTCCGTTCATTCCTTCTCAAATCCCCTAGTAGCAGCATTGCCAACAAAGCGAATCGGGCTGAGGTCGGAAAAGTAGGAGAGCGCAGCCCCTTAGCCTAGAAGGGGCTGCATAGAACGCGTTTAGGAGTTGGTAAGTTTTGGCTAGCCGCGCTTTAAGACGCTGATTGTGGCATGGCGGCTGTGTTTTTCCAGCGACTCTTCGATCACACGGCCCACAACCACATCCCCGGAGCCAATTGCCCTAAGTGAGGCGGTCCTGGCAGTAACGCCTTCCGCATCAACATCACCAGAACCGGCAACTACAATCTGCAGACTGTCCACTTCGCCGCGGCCAAAATCGATGCTGCCCGAACCGTTAATCTGAGCCTTGATATCCCCGCTGACTTGGTCGATATCAACATCGCCGGAGCCATTCACGGTCACATTCACCTGGCCAACCGCTTCACAGGTCAAATCCCCACTGCCGTTCACGCTGCCCGTTAGGACGTCAAGGTCAGCCAATTCGGCACTACCCGAACCATTCACGCTCACCGTTGCCTTTTTAAAGGGGATCTCCACTTCGGCGCTGCTGGAACCGTTCACCATCAGGGTCAAATCCTCGCCCCGATCGGAGCCAAAGGCTATTTCCACGTAATTGTGGGTGCCGTTTGATACACCAATGCTGTCCCTGCGGTATTTGACCCGCAGTCTGTCCTGCTCTTGGTTGATCACTAAGTTGTTCAAAAAGAGAGGCGTTCCCTGGGCAGAAACCCGTGTCTTGTTATCAGGTGATCTGGTCACCGAGAACTCGGCATGGGCTACAACAAGCTCCAATGACTTAATTCCCTCGAAAGTCTCCTGTAGTTCCGTCAGGCTATGGTTCACCGCCGGCGGGATGTACCGTTCCTCGGCGAAGGCAAAGCGGATATCACCAAGGCCTTTGTTCACAATTTCCAAACCGGAGAGGTTAGCTGAACTCCCATCCTTGAAGATCACCGTATCGCCCGTGCTCACTTCCACCTCTTTGTCCGAGTAGCAGCCGACGTTACCGAAAGTGTGCACCAACTTCAGCTTATGCTCGTCAAATTCGGGAAAAGAGAACTCCCCTTCCCCATTGGGCTCCCGCTGTTCCCGGCCGAAGAGTTCTTCAATTGATGTCCCCAAGACCTGAGCCAACCTGGGTAAAATGGTGATCTCAGGGAAACTCACTTCATTCTCCCATTTGGACACAGCCTGAGCAGTAATGTTTAGTTTCTCTGCCAGATCCTCCTGGGTCAGCCCAGCGTTTTTCCTCAGTGCCGCGACCCGCCGACCAAACCCGTAAATGTTGTACATGTCGTTCCCTCCCATGTCTTTTTGACTTGATTATGGGCCATTCTAAGCTAAGTGACCATGTACCGATGGTTTAGTTTTACATTATTTTCCTACACTCAATTCAATCTATAGTTGAATCAACTGATGGTTGCTGTACTGGGTTTAGAAAATGCGGAACATGTCCGCCGGCCAAAAAACAAGTCAGGGTCGCTGCGTCCTCTTCGTCCGAGAACTCCCAGCTGTACGCCTCCTTCAGCCTGTTCATCTGCTCCCGGCAGCGCCGGGTATCCTTGAGCAGCTTTCCTAAGGCCAAATACAGGATAACCACCAGGACTGCCCCCTGCAGGGATTGGTATACCCCCACGGCAAAGGAGCCTATGATTGCAAGGGCAAGCAGTGAGACCAAGTAAAGGACTAGTTTATGCAGGGTAATGGCTGAGATCAACGAGAATTTGTACTGCTCCCGTAGGAAACTAGTGTTGTTGGTTTTCACCTTCCATCCATCCTGACCTGGAAAAGAGGAATCTGGGACTGCTCAGGATCTCGCCGATCACCTCAGGCAGCTGCCCCACACCATAGCTTTCCGTGTTGAAAATATGCTCGTCGCCCTGAAGCACTTCCTTAAACTCTCGCAGCAGCTCCACGCTCCTTGCTCCCATTCTTGCGTCAGGGTGTCTGCCTTGATCGCGTCTGACAATCTCTGCTTCTCCTACCATAAGGACAACGTAAAACACCTTAACATTGAGATCCCTTAAGTTCTCAGCCAACCAAGCGGCCTGGGCGGGAAGGGTCACGTAATCAATTANTACGTCGTAACCAAAGCCAAGGAGGTTGCGTGTCAGGCTCAAAATGTTGCTCCAAGTTAACTGAAGAGTCTCCTGGCAGAGCCAGGGTTTACCGCGCCCATTGACGGGGATATGACTGATGTCATCACCGGAAATGAGGGCGCTTTTGTCAAACTGCTGCACAAGTTCGCCCGCGGTAGTGGATTTTCCCACCCCAGCTGGGCCTGAGATGATGTACACCGATCGCTCCATAGCGCTCTCCCCTTCCCTTCTGGGCCCAAAACTATTTTGCCGCCTACTTCGACTCAAAGCTGCCAAACCCTTTACGGTGTGCGCAATATGCGAAATCTGGGCTGTGAATCCCTATATAATTTACGTCATTCCGTATTGACGTAATTGCATCCCCTATGCTATTATGTAATTGCGTAATTCAATATTGGCCGAAGGAGGTACGCGAGAATGACGAGGGACTACGGACAGGAGATTGATCAGCTGAGGGAGGAACTGAGGGAAATCAAGGAAATGCTCCGGCCAAAAGAGGAAGATCCAAGGACCCTCATTCAAAAGATACCTGACATGCATCCTGATCCCCATATCCAGCAGATNTTAAGTCAGCTGGAGGACACATGCGAAGAAAAGAATCAGAATGGGGCCATCACCTACCTGGGGGTTTACGCCTCGGGCGGGCGCCAGTCGACTTGGATCAGGCATCAAGTGAACGCAGACGATCTGCTCAAGCTGATTGAAAACCGTATGGCAGAAAAGGTACTCACATCTATTGGCAACAACGACCGCCTCAACATGCTGCTGCAGATTCTGAGAAAACCCATGACAGTTGCCCAATTGGTGGAAGAAGGGGACTACAACTCCACCGGGCAGGTCTACCACCACCTAAAACCCCTTATCGCGGCGGATCTGATTGTGGAAGACCCCAACAGTGAAACAAGGGGAACGTATATCGTTCAGCCCCACCGGGTTCAGGGCATCATTATGCTCTTAGCGGGCATAAGCGATATGCTCGATCCCAGTTTCACCAAAGGCGAATGGCATGAATAGGGGAGTGGCTAAGCCACCCCCCTTACATTTTCATCTCCCTGCGTTTTCGTTTATAATAACCTTAGGGGGTGGACGCCGTGGACCAAACCAACCGCACTTATATCGCACTTGATCTTAAGTCCTTTTATGCCTCGGTGGAATGCGTAGAACGGGGACTTAATCCCCTTACCACCAATTTGGTTGTGGCGGATCAGTCTCGCAGTCAAAAAACGATCTGCTTGGCGGTCTCCCCTCCCCTGCGCCAGCACGGAATACCCGGTCGTCCCAGACTTTTCCAAGTGGTGCAGAAAGTTAAGGAAGCAAACGCTGAAAGGCGCAGAAAAGCACGGGTTCCGGTCCTGACCAAAAGCTCTTGGGACGATACAGTGCTGCAGGCCAATCCTGACTATGCAATCGATTACCTGATAGTTCCCCCCAGGATGGCTCACTATTTGGATTACAGCGCCCGGATCTACCAGGTTTATTTAAAATACATTGCGCCCGAAGATATGCACGTTTATTCCATCGACGAAGTGTTCATGGATGTCACCTCTTACCTGAAGACTTACCGCATGACCGCCCATGATCTGGCCATGACCATAATCCGTGATGTGCTGAAAACAACGGGGATCACAGCCACTGCCGGTATTGGTACGAATCTCTACTTGGCTAAAGTGGCCATGGATATTGTGGCCAAGAGAAGTAAGCCAGATGAGGACGGAGTACGCGTTGCTGAACTAGATGAAATGAGTTACAGAAAGCAGCTGTGGAGCCACCGCCCCCTCACTGACTTTTGGCGGGTAGGCAGGGGCTACGCCTCCAAACTGGAGGCCGAAGGTCTCTTCACAATGGGTGATATAGCCCGCTGCTCTCTAGGCAAGGCTGATGAATATCACAACGAAGATCTTCTCTACCGCCTGTTCGGTGTCAACGCTGAACTCCTCATTGACCACGCCTGGGGCTGGGAACCTGTGACCATCGCAGATATTAAAGCCTACAAACCCCAGAGTAAAAGCATCGGGTCGGGCCAGACGTTACNCCGCCCCTACAGCTACGAAGAGGCGAGACTGGTGGTGCGGGAGATGACCGATCTTTTAGTCCTTGATTTGGTTGATAAGGGCCTGGTCACGGATCAAGTAGTACTTACGGTCAATTACGATCGGGAGAGCCTNNTAGATCCAGAACTGAGAAAAAACTACCATGGCCCCATCACAACCGATGCCTACGGCAGGACAATACCCAAGCACGCCCACGGCAGCGCCAAGCTGCCCATGGCAACATCCTCCAGCAAACTAATCACCGATGCCATGGTTGGCCTCTATGAACGCATTACAAACGAGAATCTTTTGGTGCGCAAGATCAATGTCACTGCCAACAATGTGCAGAGTGAGAGTGACTTGGGTGAAAGTAATAATTGGGAACAGCTCAGTTTGTTTGCAGATGAAGGACAGGTTGCGGAAGCAAGGGAAGACGTTCTAGAGAAGGAAAGGCAGGCCCAGGAGGCGTTGCTTAAAATCCAAAAGAAGTACGGAAAGAACGCCATCCTCAAAGGCATGAACCTGTTGAAAGGGGCAACTACCAAGGATCAGAACAAACGGATTGGGGGGCATAAGGCATGAATAACGATTACAAACATTACGAGGACATTATTCACCTACCCCGCCACCGTTCCAAGACAAGGCCCCCCATGTCCCGCCTTGATCGGGCTGCCCAGTTTTCGCCCTTTGCTGCTCTAGCAGGCCACTCCGAGCTGATGGAAGAGACGGCCAGAGTTACGGAAGATAAGGCGATCCTCACAGAAGATGAAAAAGCCCGGCTTAACGCCAGGCTGCTCTTGCTCGCTGAAAACCTTAAGGAGGGATGGACTGTGTCCATCACCTATTTCCTCCCCGATGACCACAAGCCAGGGGGAATCTACGTAACTGAAACGGGAAAAGTAAAGAAGTTCGATGCCTACAAAAACTGCTTAACACTGGAAAGCGGTGTTGTAGTTCCCATTAACGACATCTACGCCATTGAAGGGGCGCCGTTCTAAAAAAAGACCATACTCATCAGCGAGGACAGGACATTTGACACCCCATGCATAATCCAGCTGGGCAAAATAGAACCGTCCGCCTTCTTCTCGTTGATATACCCCATGAACCAAGCGCTAATACCTGTGAACAGGGTGATCAGGAGCGCCCAGAACCAGCCCACTGAAGTAAAGAACCCTAAGCCGTGGATGGCGCCAAAGATAACGCTCTGGACCATGTTGCCCGCCCCAAAACCGAAACGGACTGCCAGGCGCTTTAAGAGAAAACCGCGAAAGAGAATCTCCTCAGACAGGCCTGTCTGCAGAAAGGCAAACACCAAGGCACCCGGCAGCGCACCTAGACCCAGGCCTGCGAATTGGGATGTGGCGCTGGGAACACCGCGCAGTACTCGAAAAATCAGGATAGGTAGAGGCGCAGACAGCACCATTACCGCCACGGACCACCGCACNCAGTCCCTGACCTTGTCCCTCGGGACCCCCTTTAGGCCAAGCCATTGGAAAAAGCCTACCTTCTGCCTGTGAAAGATAAGCCACCAGGCCAAGGGAAGCAAGGCAAAGACGATAACCTGAACCCCAGCACTGGCCAGATTACTCACAAAAAGAGCCATGACGCCACCTTCCCCTTTCCATGCTAGGGGTCAATCCCAAGCAGTTCGCTGTAATCCATCTCCATCAGCTTCTCCGCCTCAGAGGGCTCCACCGGATGGGAGAAGAGATAACCTTGGAGGAAATCACAACCTACTTCAATTAAGAGGCGTGCCTCTTCCTCCGTCTCCACACCTTCACCCACAACGTCCATATCCAAGCCGTGGGCAATGGCGATCAAACCTTCCATAACCGCAATGTTTTCCCCCAGCTTCTGGGTCATATGCCGTTCTAGCTTGATGCGGTCAACGGGCATTCTGGTTATGTAGTTGATGGAAGAATAACCGGTGCCGAAGTCGTCCAGGGCGATTCTCACACCTAGGTTCCTGATGCGGTTGATTATCTCCAAAGCTTCCTCAGGATTGCCGATGAGCACCGTCTCAGTAATCTCCATTTCCAACAACGTGGGCTCCAGATCGTAGCGAGTCAACTGTCTCTCAAGGAAATCAACCAAACCGTCATCATAAAACTGTTTCGTTGAGAGGTTGATGGATACGGGTCTGACCGGCTTGCCTGCCCTGCGCCATTTTACAATCTGACTGATAGCTTCTTCGATCACCCAGCGCCCAATGGGCAGAATGAGATTGGATTCTTCTGCAATGGAGATAAAGACTTCAGGGGAGACCCCTTCATTACCCCGAATACGAATTAACGCCTCCAGGTAAGCGATTTCGCCCGTGGCAACACTGACAATGGGTTGATAGACCAGCTTGAAATTGCCCGCCTGCTGCGCCTCAACCAGCATCTGCTCTAGCTGCACGCGCTGACTGAAGGTGTCGGCCATATCCTCCTGGAAGAATAGGAAACGATTCTTACCTTTGTTTTTGGCGTTGTGCAGGGCTATATCTACTTTGATCAGGAGCTCATCAACGCTTTCCCCATCCTGGGGATAGAGAGCGACCCCTATACTGGCAGTTACATGGGTCCGCTTGCCATTAATCACCCTTATCCCATACATACTGGACCTAAGGGCGTGGATGGTGCGGATCACCTCTTCTTCTTCATTTACGCCGGCCAGGTGAACCAGGAACTTATCAGCACCGAAGTGGTAGGCCTTCACTTCCTGGCGAGGGTTGACCCTAAGCACGCCGGCCACAAACTGGAGCACTTGGTCACCGAAGACATGCCCCTGCGTATCGTTGATCACCTTGAAGTTGTCAATATCAAGGAGCAGGATTGCACCTGCACCGCCTGCATTCAGCGTCTTCTCCACGTCTTCCTCGAACTTCCTACGGTTGAGAAGTCCGGTCAAGGAATCGTAATCGGCTAAGTATTGGATATGGGCTTCATGCTGCTTGATCTCATCATACTGTTTCTGCAGCTGCCGTTCGTGGGTCACAAGCTGAGCATACGTCGCTTCCAGCTCTTCCTGCTGATGCATAACATTTTCAAACTGCTCCTGCGTTTTCGCCAGCGTCTGGTTAATGGTTGCCCGCAGCGCCGGAAAGGCATGATGGGACAGGATAGGCAGACGGTAGGCGAAATCGTCAACTGGTATGGACATAATATCCCTATCCAAATCGCGGATGGGCTGAACTATGTATCGCCTTTGGAAAACAAAAAGTAAGTAAAAGATGAATACCGAGGATAGGAAAACGGTGGCCACCATCTGTACATTCATGGCCTGCCGATTCATCACTTCTTCGTAAGGCACAAAAGCGCCAATCATTAGCTGTAGATTCTCGAGCGATTCCCAGCGCAGGTAACCTTCTTTACCCTGCCAAGCAATACTCCGCAGTCCCTGCGGCTCTAAGAAGAAGTCGCAGTCCGCAACTGTGCAGAGATTGTAAGGTTCACTACTCAACTCCTGGCCGGACTGGACTATAATCTCCCCTGATTGGGTGAAGAAGAACGAGGCACCGCTTTCCGAAACCTTCTCCCTATCTAAGAGGGAGACGATGGTCTCCAACGATGTGTCTAAGCCAATCACACCCAAGAGCTCACCGTTCTCGTAAATGGGCTGGGCCATGGTCATGACCAACCGGTCATCCACCAAATCTACGTAGGGAGCGGTAAAGATCACTCCGCCTTCAGCCACAGCGGCGTTGTACCAGGGCCGGGTACGCACATCCACCCCGGGCGGCGGCTGCTTCCCGTTTACATAAAGTGAAACGCCGTCGGGAGTACCCAAATAAAGGGCTATCAGGGTTTCGTTCTTAGCCACCAACTGCCTAAAAAAGGTTAAAATCTGGTCATGATCGTCCACATCTAAGCGGACAGCGATTTCACCAGCATCGAGCACCTTTTCCACATCTTGGAGTTCGGTGCGGATCTGGGTTACAATGTTGTCCAGCTTTAGCTCTATAGTGCGCTCCACTTCACGGATAAAGACATTTTCATGATGCCGATGGGTGATAAACGTGGTCAGCGCCATGATTAGGGCAAAAGTTATACCTAACCCGTAAATTCGATGGATAAACCTACTCATGGTACCACCCCGCCGTTCCCCAACCGAGCTGTNGATGCTTTTACTAATTTAGTGCGAATAACTATATCTCTTGTCGGCATTTATTCCTTCTTCTCCATCTGTATTTGGATTCTTGCTCTCTTACACCGTGTCCCTCTCCAGACGTTCAAGCCTTGTCACTATCCTCCGCACTTCCATCTGGAGCCGTTCCACATCGCGCAGGCTTCCCTTGATCTTGCTCTGTACAAACCAGTCAGAAATGATGTTATCGAATGCAATATCGATAAACGCTTCAAATTCTGAAACNCGCAGAGCGGGATCAAGTTCCACATTCACATCGCCCAACTTCTTCTGTAATTGATGTAGGTTATCCTGCACCGCTCGTAAGAGGGACTCTGCCTTGCTCACCTTGCTGTGCTTTATCAGACTGCTGAGCATCTTACCCCCCAACATATCGTAAATACCCCAGTTGCGCGCGCTTTTCAGCTCGCGTCCAGCCTGGTCCAACAGGTCCAACGTCCTTTGGGCGACCTTTTTCGCTTCCGTAATTTTCTGTCGGTTCACAAGCTTCCTCTCCTGCTAAAAAAGAACTAAGTCGTAGCCTTGGGCCGTGAACACCTCTAAATCGGAATGTCCGGACAAGGCTGCATCAATGGGCAGACCCTGTTTTTCCACTTCTTCCAACGTACCCATTTGAGCTGCACACGCCTTACAGACCGATTTAACCAGCCCAGCGGCCTTGATCTTCTCCCACAACTCGGCCTTGGGTGAGGCGCCAATATCGGCAAGCCTAGCCGTGGAAGCCCCCTCCACAATTAAAGCCGTTTCATAGCCCCGCTCATGGTAATTCCACACATTGAGCAGAGCGTGGACAAAACAGGGCATTTCACCTTTAAAGCTCACAATCGCGATCTTTTTCATTCTACTGCCCCCTGTCTTATGTGTTACTTAATTCTATTCTTTACCAGTGGGATCTTTCCTGCCGCTCAAGTGCACCCCTTTCGCCTAATCTGCCATTCTTTTGCACCCATTGAGGGGGTATTGGGAAAAGATTACAGAAATAAATGGGCAAAAGCATAAACTTTTCCCGATCCCGAAGGATATATAAAGTGAAAGGGCATAAGGNAGGGGATGGAAATGGACCTGACAGAACAACAGTTAATTCAATTGGCCAAGCAGGGAGCCCAAGATGCTATGGAAGCAATCTTCCGTCGACATGTGGAAAGCGCTGTGCGGCTAGCCTATCTCATCACCCGCGACTGGGCTACTGCGGAAGATGCGGTGCAGGAAGCTTTCCTCAGGGCTTTCGGCGCACTCCATACCTTTCAAGACGACAGGCCCTTTCAGCCCTGGTTTACCCGGATTGTGGTGAATCAGGCCAAACGAACCAAAAGCCGGTTTCAGACAGGTGATGTACCCTATGAGGTGGAGGTGGAAAATCCCCACCGCCTGTTCGCCCCAGAGGAACATCTGGCGGAAAAGGAGAAACTCAACGCACTCTTTGCGGCCATTAATGAACTGGACGACAATCACCGCCTCCCCCTCCTGCTGAAGTACGTTAGTGGGCTGAGCGAGGCGGAAACGGCGGAAGTACTAGGTGTACCCGTCACAACTGTAAAATCCCGGCTTTACACGGCCAGGCAGCGGCTGAAGAAACATATGGCCCAATTGGAAGGGAGGGACTGACATGGCCTTAGACAGGGAAATCAAACAGGCTTTAGAGGAAAACAGCCAATGGACCGGCTCAGCCGATCAGATGTGGGATAACATTGCANCCAAATTGAAGCGGCCGCCCAAACCCTGGTGGCAGCGGACTCCCCTCTGGCTCGGAACAGCTGCAGCGGCGGCAGTAATCGCCGTAGTGCTGCGCACCAGCCTGCCTCCGCCTGAACAACCCCAGCCCATGCTGGAATCGGCGCCCCGCCTACAGACTTTCTCCGCAATCATGCTGGATGAAGAAGTCAGGCTCAAAGCCGGAGGGCAGCTGGAGATACCTCTTGACATCTACCTGCACGCCGATCAGTCCAAAATGGTGCGGCAGCCGCGNCTAACAATTTGGGAGCTGAACGATGGGCAGGAAGAACTGGTGGAAGAGCGGTTGCTGGCAGAAGAAGATCTGTTCCCAACGAGAGTACTGTTTGTAAGTGCCCCTAACCGAGCCGGTACCTACCGCCTCACGGTTGAAGGGCAGATTACGAGGGATGGTCAGATTTACGCCCTATACGGCAGCAGTGAAGTAACGATAGAAGAATAGGAAAGGAAGATTATCATGCTAAAAAAACTCAGGAACATGGTTTTCCCGATTGTCTTAATTCTAACTCTAGCACTTGGAGGAACGGGTGCCCTTGCCGCCCAAATTCCCGAAAACGTGGGCAAACTGACCGTTTCCGGTAATGCGGTCATCAGCGCTGATCCGGATACGGCCCACATCACCCTCGGAGTAGAGACCTCCAGCACTTCTGCAGACGTTGCAGCTGCCGAAAACGCCCAGCGTATGGCAGCAGTGATGGAAGCGTTACGGGCCTTGGGGCTGACCGAAAAAGAGATCAGCACTAGCGGCTACAACATCTACAGCTACAGCCAAGTGGTCAACAGAAACACCCCGTCGGAAGAGACGATCACTACCTATCAGGTGCAGAATCGGATCAACATTACAACCAAAAACCTAGACCAAGTGGGTAGAATCATCGATGCGGCAGTGAAAGCCGGAGCCAACCAAGTACAAGGCATCCGCTTTGATCTAGCCGACAAACAAGAACTTCAGCTGCAGGCCCTGCAGAGCGCCATCAAACAGGCGAAAATGAAGGCGGAGGCAATGGCCGCCAGCGCAGGTGTCGAACTCCAGGGCATTGTCTCCATCAACGAAGACTACGGCACCTATGTCCCGCTGCAAGATGCTATGGTAATGCGAGCCGCATCCTATGCTAACCAAGCCGAGACCAGCATCACTCCAGGCGAGATTGAAGTGACTGCTAGAGTAACAATGGTATTCTGGTTCTAAACAGCTAAACAAAGACCCAACACAAAAACCGGGGAAAATTCCCCGGTTTTCCTTATTTCAAGTATTCTAATGCCAGCTCCAAACCGTAGCTATCCAGTTCTTCTACCCTACCCTCGTCCACATACTTGGCGATGTTGGGCTCTATTGGCAGCTTGGCTAAAACAGGCAGGCCGTGTTCCAAAGCGATTTGGTCGATATGGCTCTCCCCGAAGATGCGATGGGTGCCTCCGCAGTCCGGGCAGATGAAGTAAGACATATTCTCCACCAGACCGAGCAGGGGGATTTTCATCATCTCTGCCATCTTTACAGCTTTGGCCACAATCATGGACACCAATTCCTGGGGTGAAGTTACAACCACGATGCCGTCCACCGGAATGGATTGGAAGACGGTTAAGGGTACATCGCCCGTCCCCGGCGGCATATCAATGAACATGTAATCAATGTCTTCCCAAATCACGTCTGTCCAGAACTGTTTCACCGCCCCACCGATTAGTGGCCCCCGCCACACCACCGGATCGGTCGTGTCCTCCAGCAGCAGATTGATGGACATGATGGAGATTCCACTCTTGCTCAAAGCCGGGTAGACTCCTTCGGCCTGAGCCTGCGCCATGCCGGTAATACCAAAGCTTTTTGGAATGGATGGGCCGGTAATATCCCCGTCTAGAACCCCCACCTTGTAACCCTGCCGATTGGCGGCGACGGCCAAGAGGGAAGTGACAAGGGATTTACCTACACCTCCCTTGCCGCTGATAACTCCAATCACTCTTTTGACCCTACTCAGTTCGTGCAGTTCCGCCCGGAACTCCTGCTTCATGTATACCTCGCCTCTTTCAACTATACTAAGTCTTAAACTAAGTATTTCTCTCCAAACACAAAAGCTCCTTCAGAGCTGGATCAAAAAACCCCTACCCGCTCCAGCGGACAGGGGTCAGACAAGACTAATTGGCTTGCTGGGCTAAGGCCAGCCTGACCAGTGCCCCGTCAGGTTCTGGGACATCACTGCGCTCAAGCTGGTTCAGATAGAGAAAATGCTCGATGAAGTCCTCCATCAGCTGTTTTNCTTCTTGATCTGCCTTAAGAGCTGCAATGTCCATCAAAATCTGGGCCATCCAGATGTTGTCGAAGTAGCGGTGTCTACCGCTGTTCCAGGTGATGTTAGTCGGATAGCGCTTGTTCTGATAGTATTTCCAGAAGCGGAGCTTTTCCGATTCTTCCGGGCTTAACCTCAACCTGAACCTAGAATGGGCGGGGATGAATCCATCTTCACACAGTTTACCGATGAAGTTTTCCTCCACCATAAACACTCCCACGATCCTTCTTTCTTCCTCAGGTTGATCAGGTTCCCGGGCAGTCAAGAGTACCCCACTGTTTTGGTGTAGGCGCACCAGACGGTTCGGCCTACCCTCATNTTCGCCACTCTGACGCAGGCTGGTAAAGATCCGCCATTCGTCAAAGACCTTTTCTGCTTCTTCATCGTCGATCCAGAACACAACCTGGGAAGTGGGAGTAAGCCTGTGGTGCTTCATTAAGCGCTCGCGCTCCAAGAGGCGCTGCTGCTTTTCAAACTCCTCGACCCTCTGGCGCTCCAGTTCCTCTTCTTCTTTGTGGCGCTCTTTCATAATCTTTTTCTTTAGCGTTTCCATCTCAGCAGCGACCTTCTCATCCTGAAGAAACAGATGCTCTCCGAGGGCATCGGGAAAGACGAACTTCTTCTTCCCATCGGGGAAATCCACTTCTATATATGAATCGGTAAGCTCAACGACGCTGCCCTCACCAAACACCTCGTGTTTGACCGGCTGATTAAGTAATTCCACTGCAAGCTCCTCCGTTTTCACTAGTCTCTCAAATAAAAAGCCACATCAGCGTCCCTCGCAGGATGCGGCTGAATTTAATTATAACACAATCGGAGGAAGAACGCAAATAAAGTATTGACAACACTATGGGTTCGGGTTAAAATATATGTTTTATACACAACTCCATTACCCCGAATGAGCACCTGTTTTCCCCTACACCACCAACAAAATCCCAGCCCAGAGACAAGAAAAACCCCACACCATGAGTGTGGGGCAAATTGATAAGACCATGTTACGTCTTATTCGCCAGTGGGCTTATCGATCTCCTTGACTTCAATTTCTACGCTGAAGAGCCATGTCCTAAACGAAAGCGTATAATCATAACCGTCGCCATCCGTCACCTTAGAAACATCGAGAACTTTCTTTCCTCTCTTCCACTCAACCTCTTCAGGGTCGATGCCCTCCTTATAGGTGAACTCTAATACAACTTCGGAAAACCTGTTTGCCTTGAATTCAAGTTTCCCTTCCTTCAAGGGTTCGTCGGCTGTGCCAAGTTTAACCTCTTCTAAGACACCATCGTCATCCTTGATCGTTACATCAACTTCGCCCAACAGCTTACAACCCGACAGCATTACAGCCATCAATACTACAGCGGTAAGTAATAGTAGTTTTCTGTTCATTCAGAATTGCACC
>JGI24708J26588_10000625_pt1 | contig 28802 bp, 25 predicted proteins | sample BioPla1DNA2_FD_26588 | JGI IMG/M metagenome (IMG submission 26588) | reverse complement strand
GGCGGGTACTATCCCCGCCGCTTCCAGCCATCCTCTTTGGTCAAATCTACCCTTGGACTCCACGACCTTGGCCAAGTTAGGTTAGGGTGCCTCTGCAGCATCGCTATCTTGTTCTAAGATAAACTCCGCATAGGTGGGACCATAGACTACAGCTTCATCATTAGAAAGGTTAATAACTACCTTAGCTCCAGTAAGTACGCTGCCATCATCAGTCTCTATGCGAACATCCCCGGTGAGAACGGCTATCTCTTCTTCATCGTCATAATCGAGCTCATCAGCCCAGGCCTGTCGCTCAGGCTCCACCAGATGCACATTACCACGGGCCAATATGTGCTTGGCGCCCTCCTGCGCCTGCATCCAAGCTGACCATACTTCCAGCCTAGTTTTGACCTCTCCTTGTGTTTCGGTCTTTAGTTGCTTAAGATATACATCGCCTTCGAGAATGTATGTCTCCTGATCAAAATCCACATGCATGTTGGCTGCCATGGCATTCATGTCTTCCCGGATGACCGTTACATCGCCGCTCAGCTCAGCTGTATCATCGCCTTGATTGTATGTCATCTTCTTTGCTGTTAACTGGCTATCTTTGGCCAAAACCTCTACATATCCATTAGGAGGCTCTATGACGGCTACTTTTCTTTTTAGATCGAAAATACCGGCTTGGGCCTCCGGTGCGTCGGTGTGAATCCGGATCTTGATCAGGTCTTTATCCGTACCATCCTGACCATTGATATCATTACCTGCAGCTAGCAATGGCCCTTGCCCAAACACTCCCAGCAACATGATCAGAAAAAGTATACCGCCCACTAACCAAAGTCCCTGTCTTGATGCCCTGCTTACTACCTCCATAGTTCCTAACCCAGCCCCTTCCCTCAACATTCTCACCGCTCCCGGTCTTTTAATCCTGGCCATAGATGAGATGGCACCATCAGTCTTCCTCGGCATCGGCCCCACCAACAAGAAAGTCAATCTCCCCGGAGCCGATGAGATGCAGCTCTTCCGCTTTTCGATCATAAATAACCTGCTCCGATCTGATGGTGTGGTCTTCATCCCACATGACTACATCGCCCTGCAAGTACAAGCGGTCTGTCTTGACATGGGCCTCCAGCTGCCGGCTGGTGGCATTTAACCCATCAATGGTCAGCTGAGCCGGTACTGGTATAGTGATGATTTCGGTTTTCCCATCCCATTTGAGCTTCTGGCTTCGCAGCTCGAGCTCATCTGCCCGGGTGATGTTGATATCACCTTCCAGCTCAAAGTCATCCTGGGCTTCCAGCCAACTCCCAGCTTTAGCTGTGATTCTGTAGGCAGCATCATTTTCCTGGAAAATGAATCCTTCCTTCAGGTTTTCAAAGGTGACAAGGCCTGTCTCATCACTGCGTTTGACTTTATCAAAATAGAGCTGGTACTGCTTTTTCCCTTCCTTGCGCCCCACAAACTCCACTCCGGAAAACTGGATGGCAGGTTCATCAGCTTCCGGCGGGTGGGAGGGAAGACTTGTTGGGCCTTCCCGGGGCTGGCCCCAAGGTAGATAACCTGAGGCCATCAATATGAGGAAACCACTGGTTAGCAGAATCCCGATCACAAAGACCCATCTTAGCCATTTGGGCCAGTGAGACATAGCCTTCCCTCCCTCTAGTTGCCCTCAGCAGATCGTGATACTTGGGTAACTAAATCAGCGAGGCCGTCCACCCTAAAGTCCAGCTGCTCAGATCCCCCCATGGTGATCCTCGTTTGAGGAAAGGCATTGATGGAATACTCCAGCCATACCGCCTTACCTAGATGATCGTAGCGCAATCTAAGTTCCCGACAGTGCAAATCCAAGGCTAATACCGCACTACTGTTCGTCCATTCCTCTTTTGTACCGCTATATCCAGCCACATACTCAAATCTCCAGCGGTTGGGAAGGGTAATCTGTACCTGCCCATTGAGGTGATCCCACGTATTGTGGGTAAAATTATAGGTGGAGGCAAATCTCAGGAATAGATCGTCCCGGGGCATGAGGTTAATAACTCCCCGAACGCTTTTAAAGGCTTCGTCCTCGATACTATAGTTTGCCCCAACATTTAATTCGTATCTCTTATTGGGTCGAATATGCACCTGCCCTACCACATCGTTAAAGCTATGGGACCAAAAATCATAGCCTGTTCCAAGGCTAGCTCCAAAGGAAGCAGTCTGCCAGCTGATCTTGCCACTCAAGGTCTCTGAGTTCTTCATCTCATCAAAGAGAAAAGGAGACTCGCCAATTACCCACTGATCCTTGTAGGTAACCTCCAGGGTAAGAGGGTCTAGGGGGCGTACTACCAGCCGGGGTCGAGACAAAATAACCAACCGGGACATGTCTCTTATCGAAGCGTCTAAAGCCAAAACACCTTCCTGCTCACCGGTGTATGACAGGTTCCGATAACTATCTATTCCTATAGACCCATCGTAGGTTACATACGCCTTGGGGCCCCAGCTTAACCGTTTGCCGGCAATACCTCCCTCCAGCTGCAATTTGGTACCGGCCAGACCCGGCTTTTTGGGATAAGTCTCCCGATAATAACCAGCTTGTGCCTGCAGCTTCACTGGCAAGCGCCCTTGGAATAGACTCCAGTTGCGAGACTGCCAGGTGACTTCCGGCAGCCTCTCTAAAGTCTCCCATGTAAAGGATGTGTATTTCCGACCCCGCAAAGCAGGATGGACATCTCGCTGCAGCTTTAAGGTAAATTGATCCCGCAAGGCAGTGCGCTGTAGAACGTGATCATACAATAGGTAGCTGCCTTCTGTATCCCACGGCCCGAGCCTGAGACCGTGACCGGAACTAGACAACCGCCAGACATTGCTAAGCTCTTGGCGGTAACGCCAGTCAAGCTCTGTTTCTGTGTTAAGCTCTTCATCGACAAAACGTCGATGCTCACCCTTAATCGTATATGCTACGTTCTTGCTGCTATTAGTCAACCCAATCCTGGGGTGTAGCTGCCACTTATCATCCTCTAGACCTCGTTCTGGCTGAAGCCAATACTTAGTCCCAAGCTCTACCTTAAGGGTGGGGCTAAGACGCAAGGTCTGCTCCCAATCTCCTTCCCATGTAGTAATACCCATCTGGGGATTCTGCAGTCGATAGACAAGAACCTGGCCCTTACCGGCATCACCCTTATCGAAGTAGGTATGGCGGACACCGGTGCCAATGCCTTTTTTCTGCATATAGTCCAAGTGGATCTTACCATAGGATTCCGCGTCCTTGTAGTAATTGTAGGCCATCTTGACGAACCAGCCTTCACTGGGACTATACCCAACCTGAGGGAATTCAAAAGCGCTTTCCCCATCCAGGGGAATCACTAAATAGGGCCAGTAGAAAAGGGGAATCCGGCCTTCCCAATAGGAGACATCGCGAATAACCATCTTATTGCCGGGGTAGATCTCAAGCTCTCCGGCTCGCAGGTGAAAGTGGGGCTGGTCTAGATCACAGGTTGTAATACTGCCCCCAATGATGAAGATATCATCATCGACAGTTTCTATATCACCTCGAAGATATACATCACCTTTCAGCTCAGCACTAGTGAGCACAGCCCGAGCTTCATCGATCCTGGCTTTTTGCTCCTTGAAATCATACTGCAGGCTTTCACCTTGAATATGCTGACCCTCTCGCTCCATTTGCACATGGCCATCAAACCAAGCGAGACTCTCCTCGGCAAGATAGAGCAACTTATCGGCATACACAACCATATCCTGGTAGTGAACCTCGACACCATCCTGGGCGATAACTTCTTTACCGCCCCCCGCAATATGNATAAAACCCTCNGCTTTGACCTTAACCCGATCCTCACCGGAAGTGATTGGTGCCGAAGAGGCTATAGGGGCTGCTTCTGCATCAATATGGGAGACGTCAGCAGCATGGACCTGGGTTCGCGCCAATACCAACAATATGAGAGCAAACACTATCCATTGACAGGCGCGATACGCTCTGCCCGTTAGCATTTCCCAGTCCAACTGCCTCTCCCCCCTCACCGTACATCCTTGATAGATTTCGCTTGGGATGCGACCAATACCTGCTGCCGAAAAGAGGCAGCAATGCCGCCCGCCTAGCTGCCTATGGCCGTAAGCACTGCATTCTTAACATTCTGACCCACCATGGAGGTGCCCTGATTCTGGTTTTCCAGAATAGCCACAGCCCTATCTTTGTCTCCTACCTGAAGGTACCAAGTGGCCAATACTACATATAGATCACCAGTATCTAAATCAGGGTAGGCTAGTTCAAGATAAGGCTCCCGTTGCAGAGCCTGCTCTAGATCGGTGATGGCCATCTCGTATCTACCCTGCAGCGCCTTCACTCCTGCCAGTCCCACCTGGGCCAACCCAGTGGCACCTAAGGCCATGGCTTGCTCAAAATAGTCCTGGGCCCTAGCATCATCTCCCTGGGAATGCAGGTAAAACCATCCCCAAGCTATCTTTAGGGACTGAGCCTGGATAGGGTCTAGAGCATGTCTTTCTAAGTCATCTAGATACCGCCCAGCAGCCTCCCATTGACCTTGGATCATCTGTATTCTGGCGGCTTTTAGTAACTCATCGAAGGTTGTCAAGGCACCGGTAAATGTGATATCTAGCTTGACACCTTGGATACCAACTTGTACAGATTTCTCCCACTTATAGTTAAGCTTGGTCTTAGGGTCCTGAAAAGAGACGCTGATTTGCTGGGGTCCCAAAGCAATACCACTGATCTCAAAGGTGCCTGTGGCCGAAGTTGCCACCGTCCTGGTTCTACCGGATATAGTAACCAGTATCTCTTGATTGGCCAAGAGTTGGCCATCGCAATATACGGTAGCTTTGATAAATCCTTTAGGGCCGCATCCAGCAGCCAAGACGATCAGCAGGCCAAGCATCAATGCTAACTTTAGCCAATCTCGGTGCGCCTTAAGCTTTTTCTCCATCGCACTATTGGTTTTTCTTTCTCTTATACAGCCTCTGTCTATCACGTATAACCCCTCCTACCGAACTAAAAATCCTAGCCCAGCTCACCTAGGGCTGATTGTCTTGCGGAGAGTGATCTCTTGGCCGTTTATTGAACCAGTAACCTGCAAGAGAACTGGACTGCCCCCTAGGGCCTTAAGGTCAAAGGGCAGTGTCAAATATAGGCCTTGCTGGGGCCAGCTTTGCCCTATGATCAGATTATCTTGACGCCCCATACCACTTACCTCTATAGTGGGCGGGTCGTCTAGTCCGGCTGAGGCCTTGATCAAGACAGCATAACGTTCGGGCAGCAGAAGATCAGGTATGATGGTGGCCTCCATTGCCGTTGTGGGCATAGTTGCCTTCGAGATCTCTATGTCAACTGAAGTATCATCACCGGTATTGGCCACAACCAGGATTGATTCCGTCACCTGAGCTTTTGGATCTCCTTCATAGTGCAATTCATTGCCGTTTTCTGTTAACTCTCGCACCCGCCATTTACCGTCAATGCCCTTCTCAACCAGGCGAGCGGCAAGTCCAGGTTGAGCCCTTAGCTTAATCGATAGGCCACCCTTGTCCCTATCATCTATGCGCCAGTAGCGAATACCGAAGTGAGCGAGTCCGAAGGAACCTTTGGCTAAAGGAGGAAATGCCGCAACATCCAGACCTGTAGAGATATCACTGTAGCCGAAGCGGCCGCCGGGTAAATCGAAAGCATTGGCTACAGCCCAATCAGCCAAGACTGCATCCAGGGTAGTATCATAACCTCTTAGGTACTCTGCCAGTGCCTCTAGCCGATTACCCCTGGGATCCTGGAAAAGACGGCGTAAGTGGCCTTGGCTGTAATTCTGGGATAGATAGAGCATATATGCATAGGCAGCGCCGTAATCTTCGTAACGCTGCTTCCATTCAACTAAACATGTGCTATTGTAAGCGCGCAGAAAGGCGTGGATAGAGCCAAAATCCCAATACTTAAACTGGCCACTTACTCTTCCCACCATATACGTCCCATACATGGCCATGCCTTCGGTGAACCAGATGTTATCGGGAGAGTAGTTCCAGTTGTAGTTCCACTGGACCAGGTGGGTAAACTCATGGGCAATAGCCTGCAACACAACGTCCAGCCCGTACCTTAGCATTCGAGAGTTGATATAGATCATCTCCCGCTCGTTGCTACTGCTCATCCATTTGTTAGAGTACTGATTGCGGGAATCAAAGTAGCCACTGATGTGGTCTGCATCTAGATCTGTGATCAGGAGCGTGATTTGACCATTNTCATCAATATCTGATTCTTCGCCGAAGTAATCATGGATGATGGGGTAGATGAGTTCTTCAAACTCTCTNGATATTGAATCGATGATCGATTCGGATACAGAGGCCCCTGTTTCTACATAGATGTTTAAAGGCCCACTGGCTCCCTGTGTACTGGGATANCGTAGATTAGCAGTTACCTCCCGGATTCCGCTGTCACTAAAGCGAGTGACATAGAACTCCTCCTGGAGTGGCAAGGTGGTAACCGATTTGCCCAGAAGGGAAAAGGCCACAGTGCTTACCTGGGAACTGGCCAAAGGAGCGTTGGTTCGCACAGGTGGCAAGAGAGGGGTGCCGCTGACAGGATGGGGATACGCTAGCCCCACTGCCGGAAGACTGAGGAGTACAGCAAAAACAATGACCAACCAGATTGGTAAGTGCTTACTATATGACATTAAAGGGATGGCCTCCTTTGGGAACTAGGCATTCCCTGCCTGTGGTAAACCATCCCTGGTGCGTCTTCTACATAAATCTAATTCTAATATCTAGGGCTACCGATTCCATACCAATAGCCCCAGCCCTAGCGAGCTAAATAATAGGTTGCTCAACCAGGCAGCCAAAAGAGGGGGTAATACACCGTTGGCCCCCAATGAACGGGCAATGGAAGTTGCCACGTAGTACAAGAACATAATAACCAAACTGATGACAACACCGAACATCTTGCCCCCCCGGCCAAAGTGAAAGCATAGCGGTGCACCTAGAAAAACGAAGACTAGGCTGGCCAAGGGTAGCCCCAATTTCAGGTGATAATCAACGACAAAGTCGTTGACCTGTAGACCGCTTTGCTGAAACAGATCGATGTATTCACCTAGTTCTTGGCGACTCATTTCACTGGTCGTCTTTTGCTGTCCGAAGAATTTCTCCGGTTTGCCGGTCAAGGGAAGCTCCATATGCTCGAAGCGTACCTGACTCTTAACAAAACCATTTTCATCCAGCTCTTGGACTGTACCATCTTCTAGCCGCCACACATTGTCTCCATACTGCCCGGTGGCAGCTGTGATTAACCGAGGATATGGCGCTTCTTTTACATCATAGACCATNACCTTATACAGCTCTTTGTTACGGCTATCAACTTTTTCGATATAAAANAAGCGGTCATCAGGATCNCTAAAAAACACTTGTTCTTCTACGGAAGGCGGGGCTTCGCCAAACACAATCTGGCGAACGAGATTGGCTTCCTTATGATTCATATCAGGCACGATCTTCTCATTGGCCAAATAGACTATTCCACTTACAAAGGCACCCAAAACCAAAAGGGGCACTACAATCCTAAATGCGCTTAGTCCCGCCATTCGCATGATAGTAAGCTCACTATCCTTGGCCAAACGCCCCAAGGCTAAAAGTGTTGCAAATAGCATGGCCAACGGCAAAGTCAAGACTATAATCGAAGGCAGTTTGTATGCAAGCAGGCGAAGGACCGTAGCTACGGCCACCTTTTTGATGAATATCAGATCCATCAGTTCAAAGAGGTAGCCGCTGAGGAGAATAATTGTGAAGCCCCCGATGCACAGCAAGAAGGGACCAAGTACTTCTTGAAGCACATAGCGATCTAGTATTGAGAGCAAACCACTCCCCATAACTCGCTTTGACTCTCTAGAGGAAGGCGCTCTGCACCTTCCCCTAGCTTCTTGTGCCCCTTGACGAGTGAATGGAGGGTCGGGGTGCCCTTCATGGCCAACTATAGCTTTGCTAATTCTAGAACCGCCAGGTGATACCCATGGTATGGATCCCATGGTAGTCACCACCGAGATATGCGTATTCCATTCGCCAGCTGGCAATATCTATCCCCGCTCCCCACGTCCAGGCTTCCCAGGCGTTATCGATGCCCCTTTGTAATCCAGCCCTAAGTGCAAGGCCTTGAGGTAACCGATACTCACCACCTAAGCAAACCCTTCTAGAGCCTAAACGGTTCAGCACATCATGTCCATCTAGGGCTAGAGTAAGGGCCTTGTCGGGCTGAAAAGCTAACCCTACCAACATGTTACCTCGAGCTTCTTTGCCACCATCATCGTCCTTTAGAATCCCGTACACATCGCCCATGGTGATGCCTGCCTGCAGTGTGTTAGATAATCTCATCATACCCGCTATGTCTCCGGTCCACCGACCAACTGAAGTCTTGGAACCCGGCTCCCGCCGCCTTTGATAGCATATGCTACCACCTAATACGACCTGATTGCTTACAGATTTGGCTAAGGCATAGGAGAAATCATGGCTGTCTGTGTAAAGCACCCCGTCAGGGTAAGCAACGGGATCCAGTCTGCCATAGTACCAAGATAACGCTCCTGCACCATACCCACTATCAGGTTCTACATAGCTGACAAAACCCTCGTAACTATCAGCCTGCTCTGCATGAAATGCCAGAGTAGTTGCTACCATTGGTGTCTTAACCTGCAAAAGACCGGCAGGATTCCAAAACACCGCAGCTGCGTCATCGGCAACCGCTGTATAGGCCCCGCCCATTCCCAGAGCTCTAGTGCCGCTAAAGGCCCTTGCGGTCTCGCCCAAACAAGCGAGGCAAACCCCAACACAGACAACCAGAAGCAATCCCCAGATTCGGCTTCCTTTTCTAAATGGACATCCCAAAATAGTAGCCCTCCTTTGCCACCCCTTCTAGGCACTCATCAGAACAAGGCAAACACTGGGTCTAGGTTACAGGGGCATCCTAAAGCTGACACCCAAGATGACTGTCTTTAGATCTTCAGCGGCCAGCTTGACTCGGATCTCCGGCGTAAGGAGCACTTCCGCTCCCAAGTTAAAACCGCCTTTGACATACTCAGCAGCCAGTAGTGTAGCAGGTAGACCAGTACTTTTGAATCCAGAATCCACGGATACCGTGTTAAGCATCTTGCTTACGCCTAGGAAAAGGCCTTCGTAGCCTTTGGTCCCCACGCCTACATGGCCTCTAAGACCTGCCCTGGAGAGTCGCTTGCTCGCCACCATATAAAGTGATTCATCGCATATTCCCACCGCCAAGCCTGGTAGGTTGTTACTTTCCTTAACCAAAACAGCCTTGCCATGGAGCCCCAAAATAGAATGCGACCCACCGGAAAAAACACCCAGCTCAATGTTGTCCGCTATGCCATACACTACACTACCAACGCCCTTACCACCATCAAGGTGATAGGCCAGACCAAGCTCACCAGCGGGTAGCCCGTCCGCAGTGGGAACCTTTAGTAGACCTGTANGACCCTTAACGGTGGTGCCAGCAGCTGCCCCCACAGAAAAAGTCAGAAGAATAACCAAACAAGACAGCCATAGCAGTGTTCTTTTCATAAATTTGCCTCCTAATAGTGCCACATGTATTTTCATAGCTGCCGGGGGGTCCCGTAAGACTACGCCGCCGCCCTTCCCTCAAAACCATATGGGCTTTCTATTCGCTAGTAAAGTAGGGTTTTCCTGTCGTTCGACCCCTAGGTAAATATTCCATGGGACTACCCTATTCATGCTGGGAAAACTTGCCCACGTCCGTTCTGCCAGCATCTTCACGGGTTTCACTGGTCTCGAGTTCATCGATGCCTAGGCTGCTCAAGCGCCTTTCCAATTCCTGTACCCGTTGGAAAAGTTCGGGTAACTTACGCTGTCTGGCGATGACCCGCATATTTTCCAGATGAGGTCGGGCGGGAAATCCCGATACATAAGAACCAGCAGGAAGATCCCCGGCAACTAAACCCCTGGCAGCCACTACGCAATCGTCGCCCACGGTCAGGTGTCCCGCTATACCAGATTGTCCTGCAAGTATTACCCGATCCCCAACGATGACGCTTCCGGAGATCCCGGTCATAGCGACGATGAGGCAGTTCTCTCCTAGCTTTACATTATGTCCCACCTGGACAAGATTGCCGATCTTAGTACCCCGACCGATAATCGTTGACCCGCAGGTACCTCTTTCCACAGCTGTATTGGTGCCAATTTCAACATCGTCCTCGATGACGACGGTACCAATATGATGGACTTTTACATGGCCGCTCGGCAGTGTCACGAAACCAAAGCCATCATCGCCAATAACAGCCCCCGCGTGGATGATGACTCTACTGCCGATCTGAAGTCGTTCCCGTATGACAACATTGGGATATATAAGACAGTCATCTCCCAAGGTAGTATGTGCACCTATGTAAACACCACCCATGATCACGGTGCCCTTGCCGATCTTTACTCCTTCTCCGATGATTACCTTAGGGCCAATGGCAACGCCTTCGTCGATCTGTGCGGTTGCGTGGACTACAGCGGTTCCATCAATACCTGGTATCACATCGGGAGCCCAGGCGAATGCCTTCAGCACCTGGGCAAAGGCCAATCTAGGATTGGATACCTTGATGTGAGGCCGCCCCACATCCTCGGAATCTCGGGGCACCAACAATGCTCCTGCCTTAGTAGTATCTCGATACTTGGCAAGCACCCTCAAGTTCTCTGCGAAACTAATCTCCTGGGCACCGGCCTCGTCTATGGGCGCAACCCCCTCCACCACCACTTGGGCATCACCGAACAACTCTCCCCCAACAAGGTCAGCTAACTCTCCCAATCTGCGCATCTTTTCAACCCCTGTCTTTCGGTTTTCATACGCAAAATAGCGAACCGGCTTCCCCGATTCGCTAGCTATACCCGGCACTGATTGATCACTGCTAGATCTACTTCAGCGCCTTAACGACATCGCCAGTGACATCCGTGCCACCATATCTGATACTTTCCTTGTATGCCACCACATTTATATTCTTTTCTTTCGCGATGGCTGCCAGCGCCTCATCGATTTCTTTCTCCAGTTTGCCCTCTAGTTCCTGCTTCAAGCTCAGGTACTCAGCCATAAGTTCCTTTTCCCTTGCCTTACGACTCTCTTCATCCAAATTTGTCTTCTCTTCCTCGAGTCGATCTTGCAGTTCGCTATACTTATCGGCTAGCTGCTTCTCGTAGCGCTGAGCCAAAGGACTCTGGGCAACCACTCTACCTAGATCGATAACACCTACGCTGCCTGCAGGCTCCCTTAATGACCAAGCGGTCCCAGCAATCAGCGCTACTAGGGCAATGGCTCCCGCCACTACCCACCACGGGGTTTTTGACATATCCATTCCTCCATCCCTCTCTCTACGCCTTACCCCGTAGTATATCCAATACTTCCCGGGTTAAGTCTATCCCTCTAGCCTGGGTCAGCCTCTTATCCAATACCAACGCTACGTTCTTGCTTCTAGCGACTTGCTCAATTCTGCTCTGTAAGTCCTCTTCCATCTCTTCTACCAACTTCTCTCGACGAGCCAGCAAAGCATCCATGTCATTTTCCCACTGCCTCTTTGCTTGGAAAAGCTCCTGGTCAGGGCTACCTACGCTGGCCGTATTCAGTTCAAAATCTCTGGTCTTGAATCGCTCAAGGAAATGATCCTCTATGCTGTTGGACACTGTTGATCCCAATATGCCAGGCTCCAGCCGATAGGTTCGGGACATTATCCCTAATAAAAGCTCCTCTTCGTATGACTGAGCTTTATGCGTGGCGGTAGCTTCCGCCTCCAGGATCTCCTTTTCCAGCTTGCGCAATGTATTTTCCTGAAGCTCATCCGCCCTGTTTTCAAATTGCGCTTGCAGCCTGGCAATCTCCCTCATCCGTACTTCTGCTTCCGACTTCGTCAAAGGCAATAAGGCTAGCTCCACCTGAAGATCCAGTATGGCTTTTTGGGACTCACGCTGTAACTGGGCAATCTGCTCCTTTAGATCCTTACCCAACTCTGCTTCCCGCTTGTCTAGATTCTCAGTCGTCTCTTGGCGCAAGCTGTCAAGATATCCTACTCGCTGCTCCTTAGCTTTTTCCCAAAGAACTGCTTCTTCGATTAACCGCCCTAACTCGGGATTGGCCGCCCCTCCCATTTCTATTAGCAGTGGCGATATGACTCCATCGGCCTTGGCCTGCTGCATCAAGAGCCATATATACTCCTGCCACTGCCTTGCTCGAATCGAGATCTGTTCGTCGATAGCCGCCAGTTGACTATGTCCGGGATGATGCTCCACCAAAAGCGACATATCTACTAGGCCTAACCGGTGGGACGCTGGGGTTTGATCACAGGGTGCTGCTATCGCAATCAGCCTAGATACTCCCCGGCCATCGGGAATAAAGCATAGCACCATTGCCAACAAAATGCAGATCATAAAGGCCATAGGTTGCCAGCTTACCCTCCACCGACGATAATAATCTCGAACATTTGCCAGTAGCAACACTCATCTCCCCCTTCCCACAAGAAGATCCTGGCGCAAATAGACAAAAATTAGGGCGAAGACATCGCCTCCGCCCTCTTTCCTTTCGGTCGTTTAGCCCCTAGTCTTACTTATTGGTCTTGGGCTAGGTCCTGTAAGATTGCGTCGGTAAGATCCACCCCGCCATATACAACTAATCCATAGGTGTTATCCAATACCAAAGTGATTCCCCGGGCCTGTGCAACTTTCTCGATACTGACCTTGATCTGGCCCAAGAGAGGAGAGATAAGCTCTTGCTTTTTCTGATCCAGCACAGCCTGGTGCTTATTGAGCAGAGCCTGGGCTTCCTCTAACTTCTTGTTCTCATCGCCATCGGGCAACTTGGCAATCTCTGCGTCTAGTTCTTNCTGCAATCTATCGGTCTCCTGGGATAACGGCTCCATAACCATGGGCTCCACGAACTCCTTTACTAACCGGTCAGAATCAATATAGCCAATCATGGTGTCTTGCTGAGCACGGCCAAAAGACCAAGACGCCCCTAGGGCGATCATTACCAATAGTGCTGCTACTCCCCCAATGACGGTGATGCGGTTCTTACCAGAGAAATACTTAATCAAATCAGTTCCTCCTTTTCCCCAACAAACANNTATACAAAGCAACTGGGTGCATGTGAGTCCATAAACACACGCACCCATTATATCAACGGTCTAGGGCTCCGGCAACAATCAATCTCACTCTACCTTGCCAGATACTGTCATAGGTCAAATGGGCGTCGGCCTCGCCATGTTCCTGTGTGGGATGCTAGAATGTCTGCCCAAGACTAAAGTACGCGCGGCCACCATCCTCACCGATGCCGTAGTCAACACGGATAACACCGATGGGAGTGTCCAATCTTACTCCCACACCATAGCCAGCATGAAGATCACCAAGACTCATGCTGCCTTCTCTTTCCCAAGCATTACCAGCATCAACGAAGACAACTCCTTGGATGGCTTTCATCACTGGAAAGCGGTACTCACCATTGAGAAGTAAGGCTTTTTCGCCAATAAACTCTCCATAGCGATAGCCCCTCACAGTCTCCGAGCCACCCATGAAGAACTGCTCCTGCAAAGGAGCATCTCCATTGATCAGACCGGTATTTACCCTAAAAGCCACACTCTGTCCGTTGCTGCCGACTTGAAGATACTTGCTGAAATCGGCCTCATATTTCATAAAGTCATAGTCCCCACCTAAGAGATAGCCACCCATCTCCGCCGATAAACGGTACTTCATACCCGTGGTGGGGAAAAACGGATGGTCGGTGGTATTGGTCACAGTCTGTAATCGGAGACTTCGGGTACTGCCGTCTTTCCCTTCGAAGCGCTCCGGTGCCTTACTCTTCTCCTCATCTAGATCGAACGTCGTATTTTCGATCTTGAGTCGCAAAGAGGCATTGGTAGTATCGTTCAGGGGCTGACCTAAGGTGATGTCACCACCGGTGCGCCGTTGGTCATAGATATTCTCATACTTTTCCCCCGCCGGGTCTTTATATATCTGACGGCGCTCGCGACTTAGACGGTTGTATAAGTTGAAGCCCATGAACATGCCGTTTTCGTTGACATAAGGCTCAAAAAACCCAACATCATAGTTGTTTCTCTGTTTACCAAACTCCCAGCGGACGTTAACTCGTTCGCCTCGGCCAAGGAAGTTCTGATCCTCAACTTCTACATATCCGATGAAGCCTTCATTGCTGGAGTATCCTGCTCCCCCAGTGAAGACTCCCGTCTTACGCTCAGTAACTGATACTACTAGATTCACCTTGTCGGGGTCGTCAGTGTCTTGAAAATCTCGACCGACTTCATCGAAATGCCCCAACATTAGTATCCGGCGTAGACCCTGGTTAATTACTTTCATGTTCAGAACATCACCGGGTTCAACTTTGAGCTCCCTGCGAATGACATAGTCTTTAGTCTTATTATTGCCAGTGATCATAATATCCGCAATACGAGTCTCGTGGATGATGATCCGCACTTCGCCGGAGGGGTTAACAACTACATCTTCTACTCGTACAGGAGTGCCGTATTCGTCAAAGGCTTTATCAACCAGCACCATGACGTCTTCCTTTAGCTCCTCCAGGTTCAAAACCCGTCCAGGACGGGTGCTCATATACCCTTGTAGTTCTTCGGTGGGCAAGACATCATTGACGATCTGTACCTGCGTCACTACTGGATTCTCAACTACCCGAAAAACAACTTGTAGGCCTTTTGGGCCCTCGCCAAAACTTGCCCTCACATCATAAAAGTATCCTGTCTGGGCTATAGCCTGTAGGTCGCTTTGCACTCTTTCTTCAGTGATAGGCTCTCCCACCACAGTATGGGTGATGCTTTCTTGGACTTTGGCCTTGTCCACCCGATGGCAACCTTCAATCACGATCTCGCCTGCCAGTGGATAATCGGCTTCGCCTCCCTCCGCTGCCCCGATGCCAGACAGACCCAGCATCAGGCAGAGGGTAAGCATAACCCCCGTTATAATCTTCTGCTGCATTCTCCTCCGCAATCCCTTTGCCCTCCTCACACAACTTCACTTCCATGGCGACGACAACCCTGACTCCCTCACTTCACCGTTATTTCGACTAAGGAACCATTGAATCCTTCCCGCTTCTCTGGAGCAAATAGTGCTAAGGCTACCTATACTAACTCCTCGGTGCTAAAGCTACCTCATATGCCAGAGATTGGTATGTTACTAGTTAGTGTGGCGCATATTGCGGGTTTTATACTACATAGAATAGAAAACCCAGAGGCAGGTCCTCTGGGATGGAAAAGCTAAACGGCAGTTCAATGCTCAGAGGGTTCTGGCTTCTGGTGCCATGTATTTGGCAAAGACTCATCCACATCATTCAAGGGCTCTGCTTCTGTATCCTCTGTGCCCTCCTCTAATTCCTCTAGCTCTTCATCACTGCTTTCCTCTGCATGTTCGTCTGGGGCGGCAATAGCAATCTCAAAACTCGTCTGGCCCTCAATGACATACCTGGTAGGCAGCGTAACTCGAACAGGCTCCGTCTCATTTTCATTCCATAGCGATGTACTTGCTCCCTCCTTGCCATTTTTCTCGCCGCTAGACTGTGATGCGCTACCATCGGTCTCAGTGGATGCCGGAGCTGGGAGGGGCTCTAGAACGTAGGTATCGTAATATGGAATATACTCCATGACTATCTCGTGGTTCTTCTCCCTATCCAAAACGGTCTCGAGAAGCTTTTCCAGGCTATCGGCGCTGGTAGGGGGGCTTATGATCTCATCTTCTATCTTCTTTGCTTCTTGGTGATCAGTATCATGGAAAGGAGTAATATCTGGATATAGATACCCTAAGCCACCGCCCCTAACCGTGACATGTATTGCGCCAGGTTGTGCTGATTCAGGGATAGCCAAGCGCAGGATTTTCGTCTCCCGCTGCCCTCGATATGGCCTAATGACTACCTCTACGTCTACCACATCACCGGGTCTGGCCTCAGCGACAGTAGGCATAGCTTTCTCAATGGCGGCTGTTAGCCGTCCTGATTCGATTTGGGCGGTAAGCTCTACGGTCTCTAGTTTCACAGTCTGAAACTCGTTATCATTTACCAGCTGCAGTGTCTCTAGCATCTCTGCCAAGGACACAGCCGATATGTCAAGGGAGTTAAAAAACATATTGTCCCTCACAATTGGACGGGGCAATCCCTGGCCGTTCATCTGATAAACAATCCGGGAAGTACCAGGACCTATGCGATCAATACCCTGATCAAGCCCTTGCAAAGCTGCGGCCGACACCAAAGATACAATGAGCCCGGGTTCGTTGGCGATTTCAGCTTGCAGCTCTCGGGTGGTACGCAGATCTCTATCTGTCACCTTGACCCGCAGCTGAACTGTATCTGGTACTCTGCCTAGCTGCCCGGCTACACCTGCACCTCTATCTTGAGTCAACGTGCCTACAGTTTTCAAAGGAGCAGCTAGCTTGAAGGGCATACTCAAGTTATCAATGGTTGTATGAACATAGGCCGTAGACACCAGCAGATTGACCGAGCCCCGGTTCATAAAGGGGTGACCAAACCCCACAAACCCGTTCCCATCTCTAAAGGTGACGGTGCCCAAGGCCATAGCCGTAACGTCTCCTTGTATCAGTTGGATCCCGAAGGCACTCCCAGGCTCTATTTCCACCGCAGCCATTTCACCATCGCCGGGAAACACTCCGGCGGATCCAGCGGCTCCGACGGTGGTCATACCCAGTGGCTCCAGGGAAGTTGCTAATCGCTGTCTAGCCCTTTCATTCAAGCCACCTACCAAAAGTGCCGTGCTGGCAGGGGTCACGTATAAGCAACCATCTTCATACCTTACTTTATCCTCAATGCCATTACCCATGGCAATATTCAGTTTCTCGATGGGATAGTCTCCGATTAATCTCTGTCTTGCTCCACCATCAGCCCAGTGCCAAACACCATAGGAAGTCTGCTCCAAAGCTATGTCCTTGTTCATCTGCAGAAGCTTCAGCATTGGCTCAATGGGAGTGATCATGCCCAATCGGTGGTCGGTTAGATCGAAAGTATAGCTAATGGCCCCTAGCAGCTTGCCATCGATGTAAACAGGACTTCCGGACATGCCGGAAGCGATACCGCCCATACTGTCTATGAGATCGCCGCTTACTCGCACCAGTACCAGGTGCTTGACATATTGCTGGGCTGCCAATATTCCAAGGATCTCTACATCGAAGTCTTCGATCTTGGTGCCCTTAGCCACCGTTTTGCCTATACCCTTCATCCCCGGGCGCAAATCCCCTAAGGAATACGGCTCCACCAAAGAGGCTCCAGCCTCAGCAATGGGGACTATATCGGCTAAGCACTGTCCCTCGCCAGCTAGAAGCATGAACCCCAGAACTAGTGCAAGAAGTAGTGCCACATCCCGCTTCTGTCTTCTCAACAACAAAACCTCGCCTTCTCCAATTGCAGCTCGCCTAACGGACTCCCCCGTCGGCCCAAACCAATATGGCGTTACTAACCGGTCTCGGCACTCCATCCGACGGAGCGTTTAGAACGATGCCCCGTACCACCATGGTGGAGGAGCCCCCACCATCAAGGTTCATAGCCTCTATCGCCCCAAGCTCCCGCATCAGCTCTGCTGCTTCTGCTAAAGTCATGCCGATGCTGATGTTATTTTGTCTACCGTTTACTGTCACCAGCAAGAGTTCTCCTCTTTCTGTGACTCCTAAAGCAGTTCTAGGCGCTCTTCCTTGGGTAATATCTGCTTGGAACCGCTCCTGTTCAGCCGTGATGTCGACCTGACCTTGTCGCAGAAGTCGAGGACCTCCTCCAACTGCATGCACAACTCCTTGCTCCAGCCAATTCGGCTGTAAGGACCAGCTGGCATCTATATAATCCCCAATTTCCAGGTTGCGTAACCAATGGGCAGCTTTTCCATGACCGGATATAACGTATCCACCAGGTGGAATCTTAGCATTACCCTGGACGTGCCCAGTAACGTAATTCCCTTGAATTAGTACTTCCCAACCGTAGTTGTTTGTCCCAGTGGTCGTACCATGCTCCGCGGTGTAAATAATCAGCTCATCTGCTAACCGGCGGCGGTTCACCCCGTCGATCTCCCAGGTTGCCTCGGACCAAGATCCTACTTCCAAATGCCTCTTCTGCCCACCAGATTCTTCATGGGCCCCCAGGGCAGCCCTGCGAACCTCACCGGTGATAGCCACGTTATCAATGATTACAGTCCCGTTTTCTGTTAGCCCCGCGGCAGTCCTGTTCAAGTAGGGAGGGCTAACTAACTTTCCATCAATCATGATCATCCCCAGGGGGCTGCCATCGGAAGCAAAGTATATACCATTAACAGCAGCTATGGCCCCGTGTCTTGCGGCAAGCTGGTGCACTGCCTCCTTGCCATTAGCAGCCATAGCAGGACGCACTCTAACCCCTGGCTCTCGTAAATCGATTCTCATATAATTGACAAAAAGCGGCCCGTTGGGCGTATCCTTTCGCCAATGCCCATAGGCAAGGCCCGGTACCACATGGGTCTCAAACCCATCTCGGAACTCCTTTTTTGACTCGACCAAAAGCCTTTTACCTTGGCTAACCCGGAAAGCTAAAGGGTCTGGCACCTTGTGCCTCAAAGAGAGCACCACCCGCACTCCCTCACCCAATGCAGCAGAATAAGGTGAGACAGTCACCTTGTACAAAACTGAATCACTTACTGTCTCTTCAGTATAGAAGCCTGCGCCGTTGACNCCCGGCAAGTCTATGGTGATCTCGTTGGTTGTCTCCGAGTAGTCAAGGGCGTACCGGACCGGTTCGGTGAACTTAAAGTCGGCAACGATTTTGTCGTCGGTAACAAAATAGACGAAGCTTTCCAGTGAGCAGGAAGCTGCCGCTGCTGCATTCGCCAATACTTGTCCACCGGATCCTAGGCAGAGGATAACAAACAGTGCCATAACTGCCTTGAACTTGCCTTTACCGGCAGTACTTCGCACAGTAACAATTCCATCCACTCCATCGCCCTCCAATCTAATGGTTAATTCCGTATTCGTAGGGCAAATCCTGCAGGAATGTATCTTAGATATACATGACGAGCCCCTCCAAAAATTACAATGGCTCGCAGGATAGGACGGAGATCCCTATATAGGAAATGGGGATGGACAACATCCCATCCCCAAAAATACTTTGGCTTTGATACTAACAAACTAGAAGCTCACCTTCAACTCGATATATAGCTCGCTATCCATCTCGGACACAATGTTAGCTGCGCCCTCCACTTTGCTCACATGTCTCCACCCAAGGAAGGCATCAACCGCATCTGATAAGGATAAGCACAGTTCGGGATTGACCATATAGCTACCATTTGTAAGATCGTAGATGCCCCCAACTTTGCCGCTGTGGATAACGGCCAGATCATTTTCTAAGCCCAGCATAATGTAGTTATGGGCCGTGCCCCGGTTTCCCTGGCGAAGGTATTGAGCCGCTATTAGCGGACCGTTAGGCAAACCATAATCTCCTCCCACTGCCCAATCGACATAGTCAGACCCTTCTCTTGGGCTAGTATAAGCCGCTTCTAGCCAAAGGCCCAAATCCCCGATGCTCGTGGCAAAATCGGCGCCGAAAACTTCCACATCCCGATAATACCCCTGGGGACCTGTCGGTCTTCTGCGCAGGTGGGGCATGGATTCCCAACCGGAAAAGTACATAAGGGAGAAATCCATACCCGCTACACCCATGGCTCCGAGCTTGATGGCCCACTGGCCCTCGTCTTCCGGCCGTATGACCGGAATATGGTGGTTTTGTGGAATTACGTCTACAGCAGGTCGAAAGAAGGGGACATACACCCCTGTCAAAGCCAAGATCGATCCCCAATAGTATTCTCCCTTGATGGCCCAAACGGAAAGTTTGTCTTTGGTGGGATTAGAGATATCCACAGGATTGATGATGTCGGTGGGGTTGAAGCCCATGGCCGTTCCCCAGCTTATCCTTTGCTTTCCAAGTCTAAGGTCGAAATCTTGACCGTAGTAATCCACATATCCTTGATCTAGCTCTATATCCAAGGCCTGATCCCCGGTCATCCTGCCTTTGGCCTTAAGAGATGTCGTCAGGGCCGTGGAAGGAGTGCGGTGCCCGATATCCAAGTAGAGGGTACTATCGCCGTCAATCTCCACGGGATCATGATCTAAATGCCCCACTAGTCTGCTCTCCCATTTCCCCCCCATGGAAGGTCCTTCTGCATAAGCTGCACCTGACAGCAGGAGTATACTGACGAAAGCCAGGAGCAATCGATGCTGAAAACCTAACCTCATCAACTCACCTTCTCCTTTCCAAACTACGGGTAGTAAAGATACTGTCGTCGATCTCAACCTGGAACTCAACGTCAGTGATTTCTAGAATAGTCTTGGTCTGAGTCTGTATATTCTGCATCTCCATTCGACCCGCAACCCACCGCCCTTGTACCTCACGGATATCACTGGTGGTGAGGATCTTAAGAAGCTTTCCACCATTATCGTAATACTCGATTTGCCTGGGTAGGAAGGTACCTTGGCTTACCCACAGATTGAGCTTCTGATAGGTGGTCTCCGGTGCCTTAGGCAGCAGTTCTAGTACATAGACGGCCTCGCCTCCGCTTTCGCCGCTACCCAGCAGCCTGGCAGTGTAATCCGAGGAAAACCCCGTGCTGCCTAAAGACTCCATATCTTCGTAAGATAGATCGCTTCCCATNAAGCTGCCCTTACGGGCGTGGCCGGCAATCCGGCGAACCTTACCCAAAGCCGGCAGATACAGCCACATATCATCGCCAGTCATTAAGAAACTGGTTCCCGAGACATCGGCAGGGGCCAAGAACCGGATCAACATATTGTCACCAGCGGGAGAACGCTTATTCCACGCTTGAATTTCTCTAGTTCTCTGTTGACCCTGGGCATTGGCAATAATCATTCGCTCCTGCATGATCTTGCTGTCACTTTGCATCATCNGATCAACCTGAGCGATAATCTCAGANCCGGCCATCTCTGTCGCTTGTACTCCCCAGCTGAAAGNAAGAAATACCGTGAGGATCATGATTGCCAACCTAAACCTACTTGACATGTCTTGTTTCTCTCCTTTTTCCTAATCTAGCACTTATATTGAATCTGTCTTTGGGTGGCTAAACTCCTAGACTCATGCGCTCCTGACATAGAGCTTGCTTTCTGATCCTCCCTCCTTCATTTTCGAGCCGTTTGCCACCGCAAGCGCAGAATTACCAAAGCCGGTAAGATTGTCAATGAGCCAATGGAGGCCACCAGCATAGTAATAGTCACCAGGCTTCCAAAATAGCGAAGGGGCGGAAAAGACGATAGCAGCAATATCAGAAACCCTAATACAACTGCTCCGGCATTACAGGCTATGGCCCTACCTGTGGTAGTGATGGCTTCCGTGAGAGCCTTCTCAGGAGCCCGACCCTTCCGGCGCTCTTCTTGATAACGGGAATATATATGGATGGAATAATCAACGCCAACACCGATACCGATGCTGCTGATCAGGACGGTGACAATGTCTAGAGCGATGCCGCCCCACCCCATGAGACCGAAATTGGCCAAGACAGCNAGAGCAATGAGNAGCAAACTTAAGAAACTCCCTTCCCAAGAACCCAGGAGCAGTCTCACTATGACAAACACCGCAATAANGGAAAAGAGCAAGCTAANGATCTGGCCTTCGATGATCATCTTGGACATGGTATCCATCAGGACTATGATGCCGGTGGTGGTAACCTCTACATCGAGGTGCTGGAAGTGCTTCGCTGTGGCTTCATTGATTTTCTGGAAAAGCAGCTCTGTGCCCGCGCGACTGGAGTCCTTTACCAGTGCCTGAATTCTGGCCTGTTGATAGTCCACGGTTACGAAACTATCCAAGAGACCTTCACTGTTCATCTCCAGAAGCAAGAAATACTGGGCTACCATTGCTCGATCTGTGGGCAATACTTCCATATCTGGGTCTCCGTCATGCAAAGCCCGATTGGTCCTGGCCAAGAGGTTAACGACTGACTGCGATTTGCCCACAAGGTCCGTGGCCTCCAGATCAGCTTGCATCTTCTGCATAGCCTGCAAGACTGCAGGATTCCTGACATCACCCTTGATGATGATCTCTACACTCTCAGAGCCGGAGAATTCATCGCCAACAAACTCGTAGGCCTGTCTAGGCTTGCTACTCTCAGGGAAAAAATTGAAGAAATTGCTGTCAGTAGAAATACGCGGAACTCCCCAGGCCATAACCAGAACCAAACCGATGCCCACTAAGCCAACTCCATGGCTGTGATCAGTCACAACATGGGCGACTTTTGCCAGAAATCGATCTAGAAGACCAGGTTTGCCCATATTTTTGTCAGTGCTGCTCTTCACAGTGCTTCTTACAGAGCTAACGCTCGCCAAGCGCGTTTTGGTAGGACTGCCCTTCAAAGTTAAGAGTGCCGGGATAAACACTAGGGAGATGATCAGTGCTACCATCACACCAAAGCCAGTGAATATCCCAAAATCCCGCATTTGGACGATGCTGCTCGTAATATTGGAGGCGAACCCCGCAACGGTAGTGGCCCCCGCCATTATCACAGCCACACCCACCGATAGCAGTGTTGCCTTAACAGCAGCAGCCGGTGACGAGCCCTTCGCCATTTCATCTCTATGGCGATCAATAATATAGATGCCGTAGGCATTGCCCAAACTGACGAGAATAACAGGCATCACCGCGTTCAAAGGAGAAAGCTGCTTACCCAAAGACCCCATTAGTCCCACTGTCCAAATCACACTGATCAATACTGTGGTAAAGGGAAGCANCACACCTTTGACATCACGAAAGTGCAAGAATAATACTGTTGCAACCAGTAACAAGACAATGGGAAACAGCACCTTCAGATCAGCTACCATGGATTTTGCCAACACATCGTTAAGCACCGGTGTTCCCGTTATATAAAGCTCTTCAGGGCCGGCAAAATCTGCCACTAGCTCCTGCACCTGGACAGCCACTTCAATGGAGTCCTCTGCCGGGTCTACTTCAATGATCAGCAAGGCTGCCTTACCATCAGCAGATACCATGCTTCCCGAGTACATGGGATCCGCCATTACCCTTGACTTAATGAAGGCCAACTCTTCCGCTTGGCTAGGTATATCCCCGATAAGTGCAGCAACCTCGATCCCCCATTCACTACCCCGGACCTCTTCGATATTGGTGATGCTCCGAACGCGATTGATGCCATCTAGCTCCTCAATCGCCTGGGTCAGCTCCTGAATCCGAGTCAGAGTGCCGTATTCAAATATGTCGGGGGCACTGACCGCCACCATGATGAACTCTGCACTACCAAAGACATCTTCCACTGCTTCATAGGTCAGTACCTGGGGGTGCTCAGCGGGGAAGAAGTCTTTGATGTTGGTGGTCATCTGTACCGTCCGAGCTTGATAGGCAAAGAAGCCTGTCAGAAGCAGTACCACCGCCACAATCTTCTTAGGGTGACGCCGAACTAGATTAGATAATGAGTGCATAGTTGTTTTTCCTCCTACTATGAATGAGATCTCACTCATCCGCTGACATAGGCAGACACTTGCCTTTTCGTCGAATCTTACTAGCCACTATTCTTTTTCCAAGCCCTGCATATAAAGGGTCATTAAATCCTCCGGCGCCCGCTTCAGCAACTGCCTCTGTTCATCGGTGTTATCCATTGCCAGTGCTTTGGTAACAACTGCCTCTACCGAGCCCCACAGAGCCGTGGCCACAAGGGTTCTGTCCCCAAGACGAATCTCCCCCTTGGCTGCGGCCTCGTCAAGCAGACCCTGCAATTTTTCTGGAACACCCTCAATGAACTCTTTGATTCCACTCCGTTGGCGATCAGCAGGAGCATATCGCTCTCGTACCATGATTTGCCCTACCCAAGGATTCTCCATGATTTCTTGGAAGTGCATGGTAAGCAATTGACGCATTTTCTCCAGAGCAGGCAAATCCCGGGAAGCCAGTTCGTTATAACAGCGATAGCGTTTATCGACCTCTACCTGGAAAATGTAGTCTAGGATTTCATCCTTATTGCGGAAATAATTATAGATGGTGCCCACGGCAATCCCGGCCTGATCTGCGATCTTATCGGTAGTAGCATAGTGATACCCCAACTGAGCAATGACTTGGATCGCGGCCTCCCGAATTAGCTCTCGTTTGTCTAGTGGATTTGTCACAGCTTCCCTCCTCTGGATGCTGACAATCTATGAATGAGATCTCAGTCATGCACCATTATAGCCATATGCGAGGAATGCGTCAAGGATTTTCCCTTTCTGGAAACTACTCTAGCCAGTCGCCTTATCTTTCTCGCTTTCCACCAATGATTGGGATAGCTGTTCGTAGAGCATTCTCGCTAGTCCTGTTTCTCCGGAGTCGGCCATGATCTTTGCCCATTCTTCATCCAGCATCCCTCGGAAAATCTCTTCTGCTTTGCTCTCGTCCAACACTCCCTCACCTCGAGGCACTGTCCGTTGCATGGCCGAGACTACCTGTTGCACAAACAAGGCTTCTAGCTGCAAGGCGGCGTCCCACAGCTGCCGGCGTTGCTCTTCAAGGCTCATCTTTTGCATGGCACCGTCGGTATTCAACGCCGCCTTACGACTTGCTGCCTCGACACGCTGCTCAAGCCTCTTAGTGCTGGATCTCGCCAGGGCATCCTCCAGATGGGCGCCAAAGGTGTTGGAGGCCGGCTGGGCAGCCCCTTGCCTCGTCCGAGGTATTCCTTCTGAGCGNATTACTCCGCCGAGCCCTATTTTGCCTGTATTCAACCTGCTGGCTAGGTCTCCCAAGATGACCTAGCTTCCCTCCTTCCTCGTAGCACGTAGCATGTCATATACCACTTTAGATAATCTCCAACTGCCCATACAAGGCACCAGCTTCCTTAATCGCCTGCAATACAGCGATAATATCCCGGGGAGCTGCACCTACGGCATTTAATACATTGACTAGATCTCCTATGGTAGCCGCCCCCAAAAGTACCAGCGGGGCCTCTTCTTCCTCCACCTCTAGGTAAGTAGTCTCCTGCACAGCCGTTTCTCCAGGAGAAAAGGAGGGGGGTTGTACAACTTCTNTTTGGGTGCTGATAGTCACACTTAAGTTTCCATGGGCTACAGCCACTGTGGCAATCCGTACAGCTTGNCCGATNACAACAGTGCCTGTCCGCTCGTTGACTACCACTCGGCCAGCAGTATCCGGCATTACTCTTATCTCTTCTACTTCTGCCAAGAAGCTGATGACATTATCTCGGTAGCCAGGCGGTATCGTCAACAGTATAGAGCCAGAGTCCAGGGCTTCTGCAGTACTAGNCCCGAAGGCGCCATTAATCTCTTGGGCAGTGCGGGAGGCTGTTGTGAAATCTGCACTATTGAGAATTAGTCTGAGTCTCCCATCACTAATGGCGAGGAAGTCTCCTGGTACTTCTCGTTCCACAATGGCTATATTGGGTCCCCGGGCAATGGTAGGATGGTTTTTTTGAGCTTGGCTGCTTCCGCCTCGCACATTAAAACCTCCAATGGAAAGCGGCCCTTGGGCAACAGCATATACCTGGTTATCTGCACCCTGCAAAGGGGTCTGCAGGAGAAACCCTCCCTGCAAACTCTTAGCATCGCCGATGGAGGATACCGTTACATCCAATTGGTCTCCCACCCGGGCAAAGGGCGGCAAGTTGGCAGTCACCATCACCGCTGCAATATTGCGAGATCGAAGGTCCTGGGGTTCGATGGTAATGCCAAACCTGCTTAGCATATTGGCAACCATACGCACACCCGCGCCCCGGCCGTCTCCCGTCCCATCCAGACCGACAACTAAACCCAAGCCCGTTAGTTGATTCTCCCGTATCCCTTCAAAACGTGCAATATCCTTAATCCGTACACTGGGGCTAACCACACTTGGTAAGAAAGCTGGCTGCCCTGCTTTGCTAAACTCCTCTATAATACGCCCTTCATTCAAGGAATCTATCTCCTGGGTATCTATTGTCGCCTCTCCCGGCAAGACCACAACCTCCGCCTCCGAAGGCGCAATTCCTTCGGCCATTGCCATAGAGCTGCCCATCAGAACTATACCCAGGATAACTAAAAAGATCGCTGTCTTACTTGTGAGCCGGCTAATCACCATTGCCCACCTTCCTTTCGGAGCCATGCAGGTCATCTAGAAAATCCAATTCAAGATCTGGGTCAGGATACCGGGTTTTTTCTGACCTCCTAAAGCACCTGAGCCTTGGTAAGAGATGCTGGCATCAGATACATAGGTCGACAAAACAGAATTGTCAGGAGCTATGTCTTGGGGCCTGATTACACCCCGCACGATGATCTCTTGGTCCTCTCGGTTTACAGTAATGCTCTGGTGTCCTTCAATGACCAGATTGCCATTGGGCAGTACTTCCACCACTTGGGTAGTCATCTTGGCAGAAAGACTGCCTCCTTGAACGTTCTTGCCACCGGTTTGCCACCCATCTTTAGAGCTTGCCTTGGCCAAGGGGATGAAATCCAAAACGCCTAGGCCGGGTCCGAATTCTACAGAACTATCCTTACCCGTAGATGTTTGTGTCGATTGACTCGCTTGGGAACGCTCTACAATAATAAGGGTAACTAAATCTCCCACATCCCGGGCCTTTAGATCTGCAAAGAGAGAAGCTTGGCTATCTTGCCATAGAGAGGCCGCGAGAGACGTTTGGGTAACGAGCAGGCAAGCAAGCAGTACCGTAAGTCCTCCCGTTAATCTAGGCCCATACCTCTTCTCTCTGAAAAACTCCCTTTTCATGCTGGTTCCTCCATTTCTTTCCCACTATACTTCCGGTTACCACTTGGGATAGAGCTCCAGCGATACTATGCCATCACCAACAACCCGAGCCGTAATCTCGCGCTGGGATGCGGCATTTTTTACTCGGATCAAATCGCCTAATCTGCCATTCTGTAAAGCAATACCCAAAGTCTCAACACTAATTGTCCCGGACTGGGCTCTGATAACCACAGAATCACCGGCTTGCACAAAAATAGGCATCTTCACGTCTTCAGCTTGGGCCGAAGCGTCTGTTTCCATAGCCACCTGTAACTCTATGCGAGCCTGAAAGGTGCGGAACCTTTGCCCATCCACGTAAAGGCCGATACCAACCCGATAACTACCCGGCTTAGTCGGAAGGCTATCCATGCGAAACTCCACATCTCCCAACGGTGCTATCACGGGAAGACCTGCTCCCGCTTCCACAGCTACATGCAACCCGTCCTGTATCGACTCATAGATCCGCTCTCTCACAGCCTCTGTGACCATGGAGGCAGTGATGGTCTGGGTAGCTGTTGTCACCTTGATAGAGCCACCCGGTGGGGGAATCAATACCACCGTACTGGGGTGGATTCCCGCTTGGCGCAGTCGCACTTCGATATGACCGGTGGCAATCATCCGGGAATTGCCCGGTAGGGGCGCTCGGCCCACATGCAAGCCGGCTAGCGCTGCCGGGGTATCATCTTCTACATGGCTTTCAATGTCGGCAATCTCACCTAATGTGATGGATGTTCCCGTTACCTCTGCCTCAGGCCGAAGGTAAATAGTGGCTATAGGGTATTCACTGGCGGACGCCAACACAATGGATGGCAAGCCCAGGGCTAAAATGGCTGCCAATAGCGCTAGGCCCATGGACCTGCTTCGAATGAGATAGATACGTAGGCTATACCCTTGCTTTTCCTCCACGGGCCTCACCTCCTACCAGTAAGCTCCTATTATCGTCTCAAATTGTTGGCCGTCTGCAGCATATCATCGGAGGCCTGAATCGCTTTGGAATTGGTCTCATAAGCCCTTTGGGCAACAATCATGTTTACCATTTCCTCAACTACCTGTACATTGGACATCTCAACATAGCCCTGGGCAAGGGCACCAAAACCGTCTAGGCCAGGAGTACCCTCAATTGGATCTCCCGAAGCAGCCGTCCGAGCCAGGAGGTTTCTTCCTAGATTTTGCAGACCCGCTGGGTTGACAAATCGGGCCAACTCTATCAGGCCGACGGAGGTCTGTTCGTTCTCCCCGGCGTTCAAAACCGACACAGTACCATCTGTACCGATGTTGATGCTGACTGCGTTTTCTGGGATGATAATCTCTGGCTCAAGGCTAAACCCATCAGATGTAGAAAGGCGCCCTTCTCCATCCCTCTTAAAGGAACCATCTCGCGTATAGGCGATGGTCCCATCGGGCATGAGCACCTGGAAAAAACCCTCACCTTCAATTGCTAGATCCAAGGGATTATCTGTCTGGCGAAACCCTACCTGGGTAAAGACTTTCTGGGTAGCTACTGGTCTCACACCATGGCCTAGCTCAATACCGGTAGGGATCTGGGCACCCGCGGTCACAGGGGTACCGGCGTAGCGGATTGTCTGATAGAGTAGATCTTGAAAGTCTACTCTGCTCTTTTTGAACCCCGCAGTGTTAACGTTAGCTAAGTTGTTGGCAATAGTGTCAATACTAAACTGCTGACCAACCATACCAGACGCGGCGGTCCATAGAGAACGCATCATTGGCTTGTCCTCCTCATACACGCCACATCAGATTGGAGATCATGAAGGATGAACGTGGAGCTGCATCCGTCGCTCAGCAGCTCTCGGGCCTCTGCTCGGCAGTCCTGCCCTTTACTAGTCTTATTCTCTCCGATTCTGTGGCGCATTCTCAATTTTGATCTAGACATTCAGTTCATTGACAAGTTTACCTAAGGTATCATCGGCAGCTCTTACAGCTTTCTGGCTGGCCTCATAGGCTCGCTGCACGTTGATCATTTTGACTAGTTCCTTGACAACATTGACGTTGGATTGCTCCAGCTGTCCTTGGGCTACGGTAAACAGAGCGGCCTCTAGTGGTCCCGCCGCTGGCTCAGCCTGGAAATACTGGCTTGCTTCTCGCTGCAGCATCT
>JGI24708J26588_10000624_pt1 | contig 28820 bp, 26 predicted proteins | sample BioPla1DNA2_FD_26588 | JGI IMG/M metagenome (IMG submission 26588) | reverse complement strand
GGTTTTTCTCAAATTCTTGCATTTTCTTTGCATCTATTATACTGGATATTGCCCGCTAATCGCCTGACCCCAAGGCTTTTAGGCCTGCGCAATAGTCTCTATGATACTAGTCTTAATTTTTTCAGTTAAATTGGGTATTCTTCCTCCTACAGGAACTTACGGTTTTGTGTACTGGATCTTGCCAGTATTCACCTTGGGTTTGCAGGCCAGTGCCTCGATTATGAGAATGACTAGGTCTAGTATGTTGGAGGTAATTCGACAAGATTACATTACAACCAGTATGGCAAAGGGACAAACCCGATTTTTAACTATAATGAGACATGGATTTAGAAACGCTTTAGTACCGATTATTACCACTATTGGAGCAAGAATTGCAGCATTTTTAGGGGGCGCGGTATTGGTTGAAACTGTATTCGCGATCCCGGGCTTGGGACGCTACATAGTTGACAGTGTTGGATTTCAAGATCACCCGGTAGTACAGGGAGGCGTTCTTTGGATAGCTATAAATGTTGCAATAATCAATTTGATTATTGATCTTATATACGCCTTTGTTGATCCGCGCATAAAATCTCAATATTCATCCTCTAAACCATCTGGAGGTAAAAAAATTATGGATTTAAAAACTACAGAAGGGATAGGAGTAGAATAAGATGAAAGGAGATTTAACGACAACGAAAAATATAAAGCGAAAACAAGGTTCAGTTGGGAGACAAGTCGTAAGACGCTTGTTGAAAAATAAGCGCGCCATGACAGGTATCATTATCCTGCTAATAGTAATTCTCGGATCAATCTTCGCGCCTTTATTAACTTCTTATGGCTATGCCGAACAGATTCCTCGGGATTACTTTCAATTTCCATCAAAAAATCATCTACTAGGAACAGACAACTTTGGTAGAGATATTTGGTCACGTGTTCTGTATGGTGGCAGGTATACATTGTTCATCGCTTTTACGGTTACTTTTTTTGCAGCTTTGATTGGTACTCTGGTTGGAATTGTAGCAGGATATTTCCGGCGATTGGATAGCGTATTGATGAGGATTACGGATATCTTCATGGGCTTACCTCAGATGATGTTTGGCGTAAGCGTTGTTGCCGCTTTAGGACCTAACATGAGGAATATGATGATAGCCCTCACTATATCGGCAATTCCAGAGTTTGCTCGCATCGTACGCGCCCAAGTCTTAACGGTCAAAGATCAAGAATTCATTGAGGCTGCACGTTCAATAGGTGCAAGCGACCTCCGAATTATTAGGCACCATATTTTACCAAACGTATCTGCACCTATTATTGTCCAATTTACTTTATGTTCGGTAAATACAATCCTTATGAGCGCTTCTCTGAGCTTTGTAGGTATGGGTGTTCAGCCTCCCGCGCCAGAATGGGGATTAATGATTTCTGAAGGCCGTGCTTATTTGCGCGATTACTGGCATATAGCCATATTGCCAGGAGTAGCCATAATGATCACAACATTAGGGATGAACCTTTTAGGGGACGGGCTGAGGGATGCATTGGATCCTAGATTAAAGCAATAGAGGAGATGGACGAAGGCATGGACACGCATGAACAACCTGTATTGGAAGTTAAGGATCTAGTTGTTAGATACTACGTAGAAGGTAGTGTCGTTGAGGCTGTTAACGGAATTTCCTTTTCTTTGTACAAGGGAAAAACTCTAGGTCTCATAGGTGAAACAGGAGCGGGCAAGACTACAACCGCACTTAGCTTGTTAAGGCTAGTGCCGGATCCGCCTGGAGTTATTGAATCTGGGGAGATTCTCTACAAGGGGAAAAATGTACTCTCTTTGCCTGAAAAAGAGGTAAGACAATATCGAGGGAATGATGTTGCAATGATTTTCCAAGACCCGATGTCTTCACTTAATCCCGTTATGCATGTAGGCGATCAAATTAGAGAATCGATTGAGATTCATGAAAATGTCAGCAAATATGAAGCATTAGATCGAGCGAAAAGAATGTTGGAGTCAGTTGAAATTCCGTCGAGCCGTTATTACGAGTATCCTCATCAGTTTTCTGGCGGTATGAAGCAGCGTGTTGTTATTGCTATGGCATTGGCCTGTAGTCCTCAAGTTCTTATCGCAGACGAACCAACAACAGCTCTCGATGTAACCATTCAGGCTCAAGTGCTAGATATGATGAGACAGTTGATAGATGAATACAAAATGAGCATGCTTATGATTACTCATGATTTAGGAGTTGTAGCGGAAATATGTGATTTTGTGGCAATTATTTATGCTGGCGAAATAGTTGAATCTGGAACCATTGAAGATATATTCAACAATACGAAGCATCCATATACGATCGGTTTATTCAATTCATTACCTGATTTGGATTCACCAACAAGTAGGCTTAATGCTATCCCCGGCCTTATGCCAAATCCATCCGACTTGCCGACAGGCTGCAGATTTCATCCTAGATGCCAACATGCAACTACTCTATGCTCAACCGAAAAACCACATAAAGAAGACGTTTCTGCGACACACACAGTGAGTTGCTGGAACTATAAAGAGATTGAGAGGCAGTAATGGAAAAAACACTTCTTGAAGTTAAAAACCTGAAAAAGTATTTCAGTACAAGTGCTGGGCCTCTTCATGCCGTCGATTCTATTAGTTTCAAACTTAGAAGAGGTACCACTTTAGGTGTGGTAGGTGAATCGGGTTGCGGAAAATCAACCTTAGGACGCTTAATATTGCATCTTTTGCCAGTAACTGACGGCCAAATTTTTTACGACGGAGAAGATATTACGAATCCTAACAGAAAGAAACTTCGTCTTTTACGTCGCAACATGCAAATGGTTTTTCAAGATCCATACTCTTCATTGAATCCACGTCAAACTGTAGCCGACATCATTGGTGAGCCACTAGTTATCTATAAAGTAAGCGAATCGAAGAAAGATTTAGGGATAAGGACTAGGGATATTATGGAAATTGTTGGACTTCCTAGTCGTTATGAAACGACATATCCGCACGAATTGGATGGAGGCCGAAGACAACGTGTTGGTTTAGGAAGAGCCATAGCCCTGAATCCTCAACTAATAGTATGTGACGAACCTGTTTCCGCATTAGATGTTTCAATTCAGGCACAAATCTTGAACTTGCTTCAGGATCTGCAGAAGCAACTGGGTTTAACATACCTCTTTATCACTCACGACTTATCTGTTGTGAAGCATATTTCTGATGAGATTATGGTTATGTATTTGGGAGTAATGGTTGAAAAAAGCCCAACCGATGACTTGTTTAAATGGCAGCTCCACCCTTATACAAAAGCGCTTCTCAGCGCAATTCCTCAGGCAAAACTGGGGATTAAAAAGGATCGTATCTTATTGCGTGGTGAACTTTCATCCCCCATTAATCCTCCTAATGCGTGTAGATTTGCTCCAAGATGTAACTACGCAATCGACATGTGTTATCGGTCTAATCCTTCGTTAGAAAAGGTATTACCCGATCATTTCGTTGCCTGTCACAGAGTGCGTGAAATAAATGAATTTTAGGCAAACCAATGTAGATTGAAAGGTTATTTTGACATGATAGTTAAAGAGGCAAGCGTGTACATAGTTGATACTGGTACTTTTCGTCCGGTGATAGTTGAGTTAGTTACCGATGAAGGTATATCTGGCATTGGCGAAGCAGCAGTCGGTTTTGGTGTTGGCTGCCACGGTGCTGCTCACATGGCAAAAGAGCTATTGGAACGTTTTGTTGTTGGTGAGGATCCTTTTCCAATTCGGTCTATTTGGAATGATTTCTATTACGATACTTTCTGGGGCAAAGGGGCAGGAGCAATTTTCTACGCTGCCGTTAGCGCAATTGAACAAGCTCTTTGGGATATAAAAGGTAAGGCCTTGGGAGTACCTGTGTATGAACTTTTGGGTGGCAAGCAGAGAAATAGAATTCAGGTATACGCTAATGGATGGTCAGAGGGAAAGTGCACTTCAGCACAAGATTTTGCTGACAAAGCTCTCGTAGTTCTCGAAAGCGGTTACACAGCAATGAAGATGTATCCATTGAGTAAGATTGATCCTATTCGAGGTCTGAATCGACATATTAAGAATAGGGATGTTACTCGTGAAGATTTCAAAATGGGTGTTGATGCAGTTCGCCTTGTCAGAGAAGCAGTCGGTCCCGATATTGATGTGCTAGTAGACGTTACGGCTGAGGGAACTACTGATAAGATGTTTCAGTTTGCTCAGGCCATAGAGCAATACGCCCCTTATTGGTTTGAAGAAGCTATGGATGCATTCGATATTGATGCATACATCACTGTACGCCAGAAAACACGCCTGACTCTTGCAACCGGCGAGCGCCTTTACACAAGATATGGCTTCCGTCCTCTGTTTGAAAGTAGAGCGGTTGATATCGTTCAGCCTGATCCTGGAACTTGCGGGGGAATAATGGAGTTGATTCATATAGCTGCTACTGCCGAAATATATAATATGAAGGTTGCACCGCATAACTGTGGTGGTCCCGTTCTATGCGCTGCAGCTGTTCAAGTTGCGGCTTGTATTAGCAATTTTGCCATCCAAGAAATATTCCCTTTCCAAGAAAATGAACATTATGCCATAGTTACTGATCCGTTGGAAAAGAAGGTTAAGAACGGGTATCTGAATGTGCCTACAACACCGGGCTTAGGTGTTGAACTAAATCATGATTATGTAAATCAATTCAGAATTGCGTGGTTACAGCATAAATGATACGAGGCTTATTAGCACTGTCAAATCATGTTCGCAACTTTGGATATAAATCTCGGTCGCTGAAGGCAGCACTGGCCTTTTGCGAGCGCGATTTCCAAAGGTCTTATTTGGTGGCCTCAGACAAAACTCACTTTTGGGCAATAGTCCTGAACTAAATGGACAGAATCTTCGCCTGTTGAAAATCAACTTCATCGATTCTTTTTGTCATGTTGAGACATTCAAACAGATCATCATCGAGGACTTGACCGTTTCGGTAGACGATCGCACGATTATGCCTTCCGGACATAAAACATTCCACAGCTTTAATCCCCATCATCGAAGCAATATATCGATCAAAGTAGGTTGGCGCACCGCCTCTTTGTAAATAACCGAGTACCGTCGCTCTGGCTTCAATCTGTGTTTCGTCTTCTATATAGTTGGCAATTTCGATTGAGCTTTCAACAGCGCCTTCCGCAACAATGACAATATAATGATGCTTTCCTCTGTTTCTGGCAGTAAGAATTTTTCCCAATACGTCCCGCTCACGATCGACCGGATGTTCCGGGATTAAAATGATTTCAGCACCGGTAGCGATTCCGACATGTAATGCAAGATATCCGGCTTCCCTACCCATCACTTCTATGACGGAGCAGCGTTCATGCGAAGAGGCCGTATCTTTTAATTTGTCAACAGCTACAATGGCTGTGTTCAGAGCCGTATCGAAGCCAATGGTATAGTCGGTGCAACCGACATCATTATCGATCGTTGCCGGAATAAAAATAACCGGAACACCGGCTCTCGCCAAAGCGGCAGCGCCTTTCATCGTTCCGTCACCTCCGCAGGCAACAACGCCATCCAAATCGAAGACTTTTGTCATCTTTACTGCTTGCTCCAGCCCATCTTCCGTCATAAAGTGTTCGCTTCGTGCCGTGTTGAGGGAAGTTCCACCTTGGCTCAATTTTCCGGATACGGAACGAGCATTCAGTTCTGCGACTTCGCCTTTATAGAGACCGTGGTATCCTCGTCTGATTCCCATAACTTGTACACCGGAATTGATGCCGGATCTTGTCACGGCGCGAATGACACCATTCATCCCGGGAGCATCGCCTCCGCTGGTCAGTATGCCGATTCTTTTACCTTGTAGATCATCCATGTCGTTTCTCCTTAAGCAAACATTACATTGTCGGCTCTAGATCCTTCGGCTATTAAGAATATGTACTCTTCCTCAAAAGAAAATATCTCTTCACTCGTCACATGTCCTGTTCAATATACAAACGTACGGGCATATCACCTGAAAATTACTCTAGCATAGCGAGAAAATTAATAAATTCTTCTTTTGTAAAATTTTTTGGGGCAACGCAAACACAATTTTAAATAGAGGAAAGGCTTGACAGGAGGTTCAGGCTTCCTCTTTGACTTTAATCGTTGAAATGCCTAACAGTATAATCAATGCCCCGAGTGAGACGCCGCGACTTGCAAGTATTGCGATATTTAGATTCTTCATGCTTCGATCGTGATCCTCAACGATTTCGTCAAGTTCCTTTGTAGGAATGCCGATAAAAAGTAAACCGATCACATTGGCATTATCATCCTTGATCGGTTTATAGGCAGTGAAATAATTATCATCCAACACTAGTGCCTCGCCCAAATAGATCTCGCCTCTTACAACCGTATCGTAAGCTCTGTGATCTCTCCCTAAAAATGTTCCCACAGCTCTTTCGTTTGAATCATCGGTGATATTTGTAGAAATACGTTTGAAATCGTCCGCTTCTCTGACAAAAATCGTTGCTCTGGCATCTAAATCCTCTGAAATCAGGTCGACCACGTCATTGTCCCCTGCTATTGAATGACCGTTCTCGTCGAGCAGAGTTCCTTTACCCTGACGCAATTCTCCATACGCGGAATTTACGTATTTCATCGCCAAATTGATATTATTTTCAACGTCCTTTTCCAGCAGTTTGTTCTTTACACGGACGATTTCTACCGTATGATTGGAGTGACCCATCAATCCCAATATGAGGTTTGCAAAAAGGGCAATAAGTCCCACAAATGCGACTACCTTGGATAAATTACTCTTCAACTTTTTCTTCATGTAAATCACCCTGCATCTTCATTTTTCTTTTTGTTGCCGAAAAAGACTTTTTTAATCCCGAGCCAGGAAAAACAAGCAATACCTCCCACCGTGCCCAAACGACCGCCGATACCCGGGAAAGCATTACCGGCGGCAACGAATAATATTCCAACTAATATACCGATTGCCGCCATTTCAAAAACATCGACGGCATTCTCTAAAGAAATCATGCCCGCATAGGATCCGCAAGCGGCGGCTGTAGCTAAAGTTAAGCCCATTGTCGGGAAAAAATACGGCAAAATCATGCCGGAAACTAAGGTAACGATGGCGGATGCTATGACTCCTCCTTTTTTAAGCAGGTGAGAAATAGCGTAGGTTGCCATGCTGGATATAAGAGTTGTAGAGAGAATAACTAAGACATCCATATCTCACCTCTACAGGAAGAACTTAACAATCGTTTTAGTTACGATCGCAGCAATAGATGCTGTCGTGCCGCCTTTTCCACCAATTCCCGCGTATATGTCGGATGTGAATAGAAAGATCAGGCCGATGATGAAACCGGCTAAAATTGCCGACCATATTGTAGGAAGAACGCTGAGAGAACTCATCCCGACTAAAGAAGAGGTATAGGTAATCCCCGCAAGTTTTTCAGGTAAAATTGATGCCGCAACGATTCCCACAAGTCCGTTGGCAATTATAGATCCGTAACCTATTTCATGATTAATAAACCAGGTAGCTGTCGTTCCCGCTAAAGCACAAATCATCATCTGAATACTGGCATTCGATAAAAGTCCTGCGACGTCTTTTTCCGGAATCTGCCTATAATGATCCCACAGACTCATGAGGTAAAAAGCAGACAATAATATAAGGATCTCCGTTTTATACAAATTGTCATCATTTATTATCGTGGAAACAATAAGACCGACGCCCACGGCCATAAAAGCAAGCAAACCGAATATATTCAGGTTTTTAGTACTTTTCAGACGTTTCATAGATAAACCACCTTGTAATCTCCGAAATTGAACTATCTTTCGTTTAGAATATTCTGAAACATTCGCTAAATTATCCGCATAAACAGTATAGTCTAATCGCATTCATTCTAAACATTTCTCTTCGAAGCTGTGGACTAATCAACGAAAAATTTCTGAAAGGATTCTCTCAACCGGAAGATAGACAACCGTGAATACTTTGATAGACTGGAAAGAACAATCGGTGAAAGTAATTAATGAATGCTGATACGATACGCTAAAAAGTATACGAGATTTATTGCGGGCCAGCTTTTTTTCGCAACGGTCTGGGTCTTTTCGCAGCTTTTTATACCGCGCTTAATGGTGGATATCGTAGACTCCGGAATCATGGTAGGGGATATGAACGCCATCATTAACCGAGGTCTCTTAATGCTGCTGGCGACTGTTGTCAATATTGCGTCATTGCTGATTTCGATCTATTTTCTCACAAGGGTTACGGCAGGGATATCGAGGGATTTAAGATGTGACTTGTTCGAGAAAATCGTCGATTGGTCGAAGGAGACGAGGACGGGTTTTTCCAATTCCACCTTGATTACACGGACAGTTAACGACGTCAAGCAAGTGTCCAACTTTATTGATTTGTCGCTGAGGAAAATCTTCACCCTCACCATCACCGTCATCGGAGCGCTCGTCGTATCGTTTTCGCTCGATGCCAAATTGGCTTCCGTTATTCTGATCATCATCCCTGCCATCCTGATTTTAGGATTGCTTTTGACGACAAGGGCCCTTCCTCAGTATTCACGCATTCGTCTTGCAATCGACCGAATCAATCAGCTTTTCAGAGAGAACATAAGAGGAATACGCGTAATAAGGGCCTTTAACAAGTCGGGTTATGAGATTAAAGAGTTTGAAAAGGCGACCGAAGACGCGTATGAGGCGAGCGTCAAATCGGAGTCGACGATGATGCTGCTGAGCCCGCTCATTTTACTGCTCACCAACATTCTCATTCTCATTATTCTTTTTTTGGGTGGCGGTCGAGCCCAAATAGGCACGATTAAGCTTGGTGTACTCATCGGCTTGATCGAATACGCGACGATCAGTTTAAGCAACATTCAGCAATTCGCATCTATCATTACGATCATTCCCAGATCCAAAGTATCCATCGATAGGATCGCGGAAGTACTTTCTACAGAAGAGGTTCTGGAGATAAAAGAGAGGATACTGGAATCTGACAAAAAAGGAATCAGCTTCGAAGATATTGATTTTTATTATCCCGGTTCTCGCAGAGCGGCTTTGGGGGGTATCACTTTCTGTCTCAGGAAGGGTGAGACGAAGGCGATTATCGGTTCGACCGGCAGCGGTAAATCGACCATCTTGAAATTGTTATTGAGAGACTATGATGCTTATCGAGGGCAAATTTGCCTCAATTGTAACGATATACAAAGTCTTCCGAGGGAAGAAATCAGCCGAATCGTTACATTCGTTCCCCAGACAAGTTTCTTGTTTTCGGGCACCATTCGAGAAAATATTCAAACCGGCAAGAAGGATGCAACGGATGATGAGATTTGGGAAGTCCTAGATTTGGCACAGATGGGAGATTTTTTTCGGGAATCTCAGGACGGGCTGGACACCTATATCGCTCAAAACGCCGTCAACTTGTCAGGAGGGCAGAAACAAAGGATTTCAATTGCCCGCGGTCTCATTCGAGAATCGGATTTCTACGTTTTTGATGACTGTTTTTCCGCTTTGGATTATTCAACCGAAAGGAAAATCCGCCAAGCCATTCAGGAGAAGTTGGCAGATCGCGGAGTCCTCGTAATTGCTCAGCGCGTGGCGACCGTTCGACATGCGGACGAGATTTTTGTCCTCGATAAAGGGCGAATCCTCGACCGGGGAACTCACGAAGAACTGGAGAAATATTCGGAGGTTTATAAAGAAATTCTCGCTTCACAGCTGAAATCCCAAGAGGGAGAAATAAGATGAGTACGGAACCCGGGCACAACGAAAATAAAAAAGACGACGGACTGCCTACGGTTTCTAAAGGAGTCGGAGGCGCCGGACGCGTCTCAGGTCTCTTGACTTCAGGCAGCGCAAAAGATGCCAAGGGTACTTTGTTCAGATTATTCAAAAACTTGGCTTCGTTCAAATGGATTTTCCTAGCGGCAATCTTGCTTACATTGCTTGCCTCACTCGCTCAGATATTGATACCGCGAAAGATCGGGCAAATCATCAATCTCTTGACCGAGGTTTTGACGACAAAGAATGCTCTCGATTGGACGGTTCTTGGGGGCATCGGGCTCTTTTTGCTGGCGCTCTATGTCTTGAATTTCCTGTCCAATTATCTTTCAAATATCCTAATGGTGAGGGTGACTCAAAAGGTTATAAGATCTCTGAGAGATCAGATGCAGGTCAAACTCAATCGCCTTACTTTGAGTTATTTTGATCGCTCATCAGCGGGGGACATGGTCTCATTGCTCAGCAACGATCTTGACAACGTGGCAAATACGTTGCAAAGCGGATTGACGAGCTCGTTGGCAGCGCTTGTCCTTTTGGTGGGCGTCGTCGTCATGATGATCAGCATCAATCCCTTGCTGGCCTTCCTCTCCATGATCGTCATACCGGTCTCGTATTTCATGGTTAAGTTTCTGGTCAAGAAGGCGAAACCTCTCTTTCAGAAAAATGCGAGCTTGACGGGATTATTTAACGGGAGAATAGAGGAAGCCTATCGAGGAGAAGACATCGTCAAACATTACGATATCGGGGATGAGCTGAAGAGCGAGCTGTCCGCCATCAATGAAGAGTTGTATGACAGCGAATGGAAGTCGTCCTTGGTTTCTTTCATTACACGACCCGCAGGTGATCTGATCCTCAATTCGAATTATGTCCTGCTGGCGATCATTGGCGGACGATACGTTCTCAACGGGGTATTATCCCTAGGCGGTTTTCAGGCTTTCCTCCAATATACGCAAATGCTTCGAGGTCCGTTCAATCAGGTTCTAGGAATTTTCAATACGATCATGTCTGCCTTGGCCTCTGCTGAGCGCGTTTTCAATTTCTTGGACGCTGAAGAGATCGTCGAACTAGGCGATGAAACTTTGGATCCGGGCTCGGTTCGGGGAGAGATTGTATTCGATCAAGTCGATTTTGGCTACACGGAGGAATTGCTTTTCAACGGGGTTGACCTCAAAGTAACTCCAGGAGAACAGGTCGCCATTGTCGGCAGGACGGGTGCAGGGAAGACGACTTTGGTCAATTTGCTCATGCGCTTCTACGAGATCGATGGCGGGAAAATCTATATCGATTGCAAGGATGCGAAAGCGTACAGGATCGAGGAACTTCGAAAAGCTTATTCCATGGTTCTACAGGATACTTGGCTTTTCTCGGGAACCATCAGGGACAACATTGCCTATGGGGCCGATCTTTCAGGCGAGAAAGACTTGGCGGATATTGGTTTTGAAAGAATAAAAGAGGCAGCGGAACTTGCCCGAGCGGATTCTTTTATCGAAAGGTTGCCTCAAGGTTACGACACCGTTCTTACGGAAGGAGCTTCCAATTTAAGTCAGGGAGAAATTCAGCTCATTACGATCGCCAGGGCCATGATCAAGAAAGCGCCCATCATCATTTTGGACGAGGCGACGTCATCGGTCGATACGCGTACGGAATTGTTAATTCAACACGGAATGAAAGAGCTGGCGGCCAATTCCACGAGTTTTATCATTGCCCATCGACTTTCCACCATTCAAGATGCCGACAGGATTATCGTTATGGACAGCGGAACGATCGTCGAAGTCGGGACACATGACGAACTACTCAAGCAGAACGGCTACTACGCCGAGATGTACCTTGCGGGACAAGCGTAGGCGGAAATACAGGTCGATCACTTGACATATTGTCGCTATTTTCTCGTATTGATTGTTGATTNTCTGTTTCATTCAANTCCCTGAGCTGTGTTTTCGTTTTTTTGCATCATCAACACAACTTGCAGTGAGAGATAAATCAGAGTATACTACTTAAAGGTATACTACTTAAAGGTAGTATGCGTGTCGTATTGATGATCAAGTCTATTCAAGGAGTTCCGACCATGATAGGAAGAACGAGTGAGCTCAATCAACTGGAAAAGATGTATGAAAGTGACCGTTTTGAGTTTTTGGTCATGTATGGACGGCGGAGAGTAGGAAAGACGACCATTTTGCAAGATTTTGCCAGCCGAAATGATCTTATCTTTTTTCCTTGTCAGGAAAAAAACGATGCATTAAATTTACTGGATTTTTCCAAGACACTTCAAAGGTATTTTGACGGCAGTTTTATTGCTCCTTTTTTGAGTTGGGGGGATGCTTTTTCTTACATCACCCGAAAAAGTGCTGGCAGAAAAACAGCGTTGGTTATTGATGAGTTTCCATTTCTAGCTGAGACCAATCCTACCATCAAGAGTATTCTTCAACATGAAATCGATCACCATTGGTCCTCNATGCCAGTTTTCCTCATTCTATGCGGTTCGAGTGTCAGCTTTATGATTAGGGATGTTATGGGAGAGANAAGCCCTCTATTCGGAAGAGTGACCCAGACTCGAGAAGTACTTCCTTTCAATTATTTGGACAGTGCGGATTTTTTCCCCAACTACAACAACGATGAAAAAATCATGGCGTATAGTATATTAGGAGGAGTACCCAGATACTTAAATGCCTTCACCGATACAAAGTGCATTGAAGACAACATCGCTCAAGGGATTCTCAGAAATGGCGCCTTTTTGAATGATGAACCTGAGATATTGTTGAGGACGGAGTTACGGGAACCTGCTGTCTACAATAGTATTCTGGAGGCCATATCCGTAGGGTGTAATACCCCTACTAGAATTGCCGATCGTATCCATGAAGACAGGACAAAAGTTGGCAAGTATCTTCTAACCTTGCAGTCTATTCACCTCGTGGAAAGACTGGTTCCCTGCGGTGAATCCGTAAGGACCCGAAAGGCAATTTACAAGATTTCTGATAAGTTTTACAGCTTTTGGTACCGATATGTTTTCGCAAATAAAAGTTACTATGAAATGTTGGGTGTCAAAGATGCGGCAAGGGAGGTAATGGAAGACCTCTCGAACTATTTGGGACCCGTTTTCGAAGACATTTGTAAGCAGTACCTTATGCTAAAAACGATGAAAAGGGAACTTCCCTTTGTTCCTTATAGCATCGGCAAATGGTGGGGCAACAATCCAGCCACAAAAAAGCAAGATGATATCGATGTTTTAGCTCTAAACAAAAAAGGAGATGCCGGAATCTTCTGTGAATGTAAATGGAGAAACAAGGCGGTGTCCATGGATGATTACGATAAATTAATTTCTTCTATGCAAGCCTTTCCCGCAGTTCGAGAAAAACACATGTATTTCTTTAGCAAAGGAGGGTACACCGAACCCGTTAAGGCTAGAGCCAAGCGAGATGGAAGCGTATTGCTTAGCATTGACGATTTGTTTATCTAGAGCGGGTGAGTATAGGTGAAGACAAGATAATATTGCCAAACTACATGCACAAATAGTAACCTAGGGAACCCGCATTTTCGTAAAGTATACTTTTCCAGTTGTCCAAAATGCTTGACAATTATCTATGATATGTCTAACATATGCTCAAGTGTTCATATGTTTGTTTAATCTCGACTTTTTATTTAGATTCAGGAGGTGAATATGGCAACGGAAATAGATAAGGTAGCGTGCGAACCTGGAGAAGAAAATACATGCCAGATGACTGAGGAAATGCTTGCGGAAGTTAAGGAGAACTTGCCTCCATCCGAGCTTTTGCTCGATCTTGCCGACTTATACAAAATGTTCGGCGACAGCACGAGACTGTCCATATTGTCGGCGTTGCGGCAGGGAGAACTCTGCGTCATGCATTTAGCGGAGATTCTCAACATGACGCAGTCCGCGATTTCTCACCAGTTGCGGGCCCTTCGTGCCAATAACTTGGTGCGATACAGACGAGAGGGTAAGCTGTCGTATTACTGTTTGGCTGACGAACATGTCGAAACGATTATCGACATGGGGTTGGAGCATATTTTAGAAGAGCGTGTCTACTAACTTATTTTTAAAAAGAACAGAGGGAAGAGAATGAGAACTTTACGTTTGCGTTTTACTGGAACGGCGTGTGCCGCTTGCTGCGCAAAGATCGAGGATGAAATTCGTAAGTTGAACGGTGTGGGTGATGTGAGCATCAGCGTCATGACGGGACTTGTGAAAATTAAGCTCGATCCGGAGAAGAAGGAAAGCATCCTTAATGAGAGCAAGGCGATTTTTGACCGAATTGAGCCGAGCGCAAAGCTCCAGATTTAGCAGCTCCGGTGTATTCTATGGAGATAATTCAAAGACTTGTTCGAGATGACAGACAAAAGATAATAGTTGCCTTGACACTGTTTATGATCGGTGCCATCGGACTTTTTATCATTTATGTAAGCGGTTCCGAGGAGCGCCTTGCCGTTAATCTTCCTGTCAAATCAATCTTTCTTATCGCCTACGGAATTGCCGGCTTTTCCGTGTTGCGCACAGCCTTGATGAAACTAAAGCGAAAGGATTGGATGAATGAGTATTTTCTGATGTCGCTCGCCAGTCTCGGTGCGCTTGCCATCGGAGAATGGCCGGAGGCGGCGGCGATCATGATCTTTTATGAGATCGGTGAATACGCCCAGCTGATTGCCATCAATCGGTCACGAAAATCGATTTCCGACCTGCTCGATCTCTCCGTTGATTTTTGCATCGTAGAACGCGACGGGCGACACGTCGAAGCAGATCCGAGGGATGTAGAGGTTGGGGAAATCATTCTGATACCCGCAGGTTCCCGCATTCCGCTTGATGCTGAAATTGTCGAAGGTCGCGGTGAGATCGATACGTCAGCACTGACGGGTGAAAGTTTACCTGTGGCCGTCGATGTGGGTGATAAAATTATGTCAGGAAGTTTAAATTTGAATACTGTCTTGCACGCCAAGGTCGATGCGACTGTTGACGATTCAACACTCTACAGAATTATCGAATTGAGCGATGAGGCGTCACTTCGCAAGGGAAAAACGGAGCGCCTGATCTCACGTTTCGCTCGCTATTACACGCCTGTTGTCGTTGTTCTCGCTGTTCTCTTTGCCGTTCTTCCGCCTCTTTTCACCGGTGATCCGTTTTTGACTTGGTTTGAGCGGACACTGAATCTGCTTGTCATTTCCTGTCCCTGTGCTTTGGTGCTTTCTGTACCGCTCAGTTATTTTTTAGGTCTCGGCCTCGCGTCAACGCGCGGGATTATCATCAAGGGCGGCGATGTCATTGAATCCTTCGCTCATGCGGAGACGATCGTTTTTGATAAGACTGGGACGATAACGACCGGTCAGTTGGAGCTCAGCCGAATCGAATCGTATACTGATCTTTTCAAGGAGGATGAACTGTTTGCGCTCGCCCTCGCTCTTGAGAAGGGATCGACACATCTCATTGCTGAATCATTGCGCAGAAGTGCGGAAGAAAGAGAATCGAGAGGCGAGCGTGTTGTCTTGCCGGAGATTCAGGGGTTAGAGGAGTTGCCGGGGCGCGGCGTGAAGGGCAAGAGGGGAGATTCAGTTTTCTATTTAGGCAATGCCCGCTTGGCCGATGATATCGGTCTAGTCGTACCCGACACGGATGAAAGTCTCAGCGTTGTCTTCATCGCCATGAGGCAGGAAACGAAAAACGCGAGTGACAGCAAGACGGTGCTCTTGGCAAGTCTTCTCTTTCAGGACGAGGTGCGAGAAGAAACTCCCCATATTTTGCAAAAACTGAAAAAACTGGGTGTGAAGAAACTTGCCATGTACTCGGGTGATCGCAAGTCTGTCGTGAAACGACAAGCTATGGCGTTGGGTATCGATCGCTATGAAGGCGAACTTCTGCCTCAGGATAAGTTGCGATATCTGGAAGACGATATCGCGGCGAAAGGGCGCAATGCGAGTGTCGCTTTCGTAGGAGACGGCATCAATGACGCCCCCGCCTTGAGTATCGCTGATGTAGGGATCGCTATGGGGGCGATCGGCAGTGACACGGCTGTTGAAGCAGCCGACATGGTACTCATGCGGGATGAGCTTTCCGCTATACCGGAAGCGCTTGAGATTAGCCGAAAGACGAAGCGGTTCGCTATGCAAAACATCAGCCTTGCTTTGGGTCTTAAAATCGCAGTCGTTTTCTTGAGTCTGTTCGGTATCGGAGGGATGTGGGCTGCTATTTTCGCCGATGTCGGCGTGACGTTGATTTGCATTGCCAACAGTTTCCGAATCACGAGGGGTTCAAAACTCGATTGGCGTCATGCCGGCGAAAAAGCGTATGGCGTATATTGTAGATAGAGGCCTTGAAATGATTTTTTCGGCAGAGACGAGTTGAAAACGTGATAGAGAGGTTTGTGCAATACGTATGAGGATTCTACATTGTCTGGCGCAACTCCCCACGAGAACGGGAAGCGGCATCTATTACAGGAATCTCATTCGAGAGATTAAGGAACGAAGGGGATGGGAGCAGGCGGGGCTTTACGGTCACAATGACGAGGATTGGTGTTTTGAGTTGGAATTGGATCACACTTATCCCGTTTATTTTGGGTCGGAAGAACTGCCTTTTCCTATCGCGGGAATGAGCGATGAAATGCCTTACTCCTCAACTGTTTATTCTCAAATGACACCGGACATGATGGTTCAGTGGAAAAATGCTTTTACGAGCAGGCTGGTTGAGATTAGGGCTGAATTTAATCCCGATGTGATTGTCTGTCACCACCTGTGGATTCTATGTGCTCTCGTCTTAAATCTTTTTCCTAATACTCCCATTATCGCCATCTCACACGGAACCGATATTCGCCAAGCGAGACAAAACCCCGCATTGGCGGAGGAGCACGTCGGCAGTTTGAGAAAACTTCGAAAGGTGCTTGCTTTGAGCAAGGCGGACATTGAAACTATTGAGGAGCTCTTCGATGTCAGTCGTGAGCAAATCGTGGTGACGGGCGGAGCGTACGATCCGTCTGTTTTCTATGCATGTGCTGACAAAGAAAAGTGCCCCGATGGTTCTCCCGTTCGTCTTATTTATGCCGGTAAAATAACTGACTCAAAAGGTGTGTTTGAGCTTGTCGCGGCTTACAGGATAGTGAGGCAAATACATCCCGATGTGACTCTCGACCTTGTGGGGAGAGAAGACAGGGAGTCACGCGAAAGGATTAAAGAGTTGAGTGGCGACGATCCGACGATTCGCCTTTTCGATGTTGAGACGCAGGAAGTTTTGGCAGACCACATGAGACAATGTGACGTGTTCGTGTTTCCAAGCTACTACGAGGGGATGGGCTTGATCGCAATTGAGGCCTTGGCGTCGGGCCTTCATCTCGTATCGAATGTGTTACCCGGTCTGCGAGAACAGCTCGGTCAGGAACTCATAGAAGACCCTGCTGTTTGTTGGGCCGAGTTGCCGCCTTTGAAGAATCTCGACGAGATTGTCGATGATGCGCGTCCGGGGTATATTGATGCTCTCGCGGGAGCTATCTGTTCTCAGATTTCATGTCTGAAGGGCGGGAGCGGAAGAGGTTGCTTTCCCTTTGAGAAAATTAAGGAATGCAGTTGGAACGGTCTGGCAAATCGGATTATCCGTGTGATTGAAAGCGTCTTTTAGATAATAAAGGGACTGTCATTTTCGCAAGACAGTCCCCACAGTTGAATTTATCGTGCAAGGGCAGCGTCAGCTTGTTCATCGTCTTAATCGCTGTCGTCGTAATCGCTATCATCGTCATCACCGCCGCTATCGCTGTAATCACTGTCATCGTCATCACTGCCGTTATCGCTGTAATCGCTGTCGTCGTCATCTTGACTGCCGTTGCTGCCTGTGCCGGTGTAATCGCTGTCGTCATCATCTTGACCGCTGCTACTGTTGGTACTAGTGCTAGTGTAATCGCTGTCGTCATCATGACTGCTGCTGCTTCTAGTATAACGGCTGTCGTCGTCATAATCGCTGTCATCGACGGTNGGTCTGCCGCTCGGATCAGTAACGTTAGGCGACGGGCGCATTGTCGGACTCGTCTGATCGCCTGATGATGCCGACGTCTCGTCTGATTGAGACGAAGGAGGAGGGGCGGTCGGTGAGGATGACTCGCTATCGCCGTCTCTCTTCATCTTGATCGTCAGATCATCGATATAGGACAATTGCATCGGCAGATTGTTTTCCAATTCGTCCCAGACTTTCTGGGTTGCCTTTTTGTCGCCCTCTTCCATCGTGATGGTGACTGTATTGTTATCTCCCTTGAAATAGCCTCTCATGTTGCACAGTCTTATCAGTTCTCGCACTACTGTAGGCGGATCCTTTCGATCCCAAGAATAATTCTCGAGAATAATCAACGCACCGGTATTTTCAGCTTCGACACCGGTAACTTTTTGACGACGATTCCACTCAATGCGAAAATCGGGATTTACGCTCAGGCGCATGGCCGCAATGGGCCGTTCAAAGATTTGGAAGTAAGAGAAGAAGGCGATGATCAGGCAGGCTGCAGCAATTGACAGGCGCTGGAACCACACTTTTCTCGACCGCTCACGGCTTGAAAACTCGTGGTAAAGAGTCACCCTGTCCACCTTTTCACCTACCGTGTAGGCACTGTTGACGACCTTCAAAAAGCGTCCTTCCTCATCAAGTACGATTGCATACTTTATATTAGTTTCAAGTACTAAGTATTTCATATTGCCTCTATCGTATTAACATTTCGTTCAGATGGTCACGCATGTAGGCGTATCCATTGCTGAAGATGAGGAAAATTCCTACCAGATACTTGCGGTGACGTTCAAGCGTCTTGCGCGATACTTGAGCGCCTTCCGCAATCTCCTTCAACGGCAGTCTTCCTGTTTCGACTACTCTCTGTAGCAGCGCGCGATCTCCGATCGTAAAAGCGATGGCCTTCTTGCATATATCGAGACTGCGCTGCTGCTTAGGCGTTTGCTCTACGAGTTCATCAAGCGTGATATCGAATGTTTGAAGCTGTTCCTTAAATTCCATGATTTCTGCAACTGTCGTCTGTAGATCTTCGTCCTGTAGCGGATCACGTTCGTCTGCGGCGACGGTATCTCCAAGTGTGAGATCATCGTCGAGCTGCGTTTCCAGAGAGATCACTCTTCTGTGTCTTTGTTCTTTACGAACGTAGTCGGTTAATCTATTCCTTATCACGAGTGACGCGTACGGTATGAATGCGCCTCGTTCACTGTGATAGTTTTTCATGGCGTCATGAAACGCTATCATCGCAATACTCAGTTCATCATCCTGTTCGTCACAAGCACGCTTGAGGAAGCGAGTTGTCTCAGCTTTGATGAAGGGGAGGTATTGGTAGATGAAATCGTCCGTTAAGTCCGGATCTTGCCTAGCGGCATAGACGCGTTCCGCCATATCCTGTTCCCTGTGCATGGACACCCTCCTGCCTCTATAATAGATTACGAAACGGTTTTCTCAAAAGCGGGGTTGAATGGGTACATTAGATGCAAAATATCGGAGATATTCAGGTATTTATTGATCATTTGACTGTTTTTCTATGTTTCTACTATGGTTGATTACAGGGACTAAGTTCTTTTCCACTTTTTTACCATTTTCATACTGTTTAACCATTGTCTTATCATGTTATTAAAAACAGGTAGTAAAGATTTACCATGATTTATGCCATTGCACTTTTTATTATTACGTATGTGTTGATGTTGTCTTTGGGAAAGTATCGCACATACATCGCGCTGGGTTCGGCGGCTATTTTCATTATTTCCGGAATGCTGCCTATTGATCAAATGATCGGTTCCATTGACTTCAATGTACTGTTGATGATTGCCGGTACGATGGGTTTAGTTCAGTTGTTTATTGACAGTCAAATGCCTGCGCTTCTTGCAGACCTGGTTGCGTAAATATATTTCTGGCTGGTTTATGGTTAATTCGCAATTTCATTTATGATTAAGCCGCAACTCCATTGATCTTTGTTACGTTGAATCGGTATATTGGTAGGGGTAATTTTTACCGACCGATGAACTGATGTTATTGGTATCATCGGCCATTATGAGGGGGACGGTTTTTGTTTGTGAAAGATAAGTATCGATACAAAAAAGCGATTGGCCCCGAGAATTTAATCGCGCTCTTCGTTTTTGTTCTCGTATTTGTTTTGCTCGGTACCCAAATAAGCGGTATTGATCTTCTCAGATCAATGTTTACCATCGCTTACGATTTGTTGATGAACACGGTTTTCTATATCATGGCGGTTGCGGTTCTTGCGGGCGCTTTTGCGGGTGTTCTAACGGAATTCGGCATTGTCGCGCTTATCAATCGCTTGTTGTCGCCGTTGATGTGGCCGGTCTACAGGCTTCCGGGAGCGGCCGCCGTCGGGATCGTCACGACGTTTCTATCGGACAATCCCGCCATTTTGACTCTCTGTGATGACAAGCGGTATCGTTCTTACTTTAAAAAGTATCAGCTGCCCGCCTTAACCAACCTCGGCACATCTTTCGGCATGGGGCTGATTGTCATTATCTTCATTCTCAGCTTAAAAGCGCGACCGGACGATTCCATGGGGCTTGCCATTGTTTGCGGTGTCATCGGTGCGATGCTCGGAAGCGTCGTGAGCACGCGCCTGATGATTCGACGGACACGTAAGTTGTTCGGAACAGTGGCAGAGAGCGATGAGACGCGTGAGGAGACTCCCGACGTTTCGATTATGGATTATCGCGAAGTACGCGTGGGCAGTGTACCTAGACGCCTCATGGACGCTCTCATGGAGGGCGGAGCTTCAGGGGTAAAAGTTGGACTGTCGGTTATTCCGGGCGTGCTTGTGATTTGTACGCTTGTTATAATATTAACTAATAAGCCGGATGACATGCACGCCGGAGTCGGCCTGTTGCCTTGGATCGGGGAAAAACTCGATTTTATCCTGATGCCCGTTTTCGGTTTTTCTACGCCCGACGCATTATCTGTCCCACTGACGGCGCTCGGTTCCGCCGGAGCTGCGCTGGGTCTGTTGCCGGGCTTGTATGAGAGCGGAAAGGTTGCGGCGAACGACATCGCCGTTTTTACAGCGATGTGTATGTGCTGGTCGGGGTATCTCAGTACGCACGTCGCCATGATGGATGCGCTCGAGCATCGAGAGTTGTCGGGTGCGGCAATCGGTAGTCACACCATTGGCGGACTTGTAGCGGGGATTAGCGCGAACTGGTTGTTCCGCTTATTACTATTAATTATGTGAGGTGAAGAAATGTCGAATGCAAGTAAGTACTTTGTACCCGGAGGTTTTAATTGTGCCGAGACCGTCTTTTATGTTCTCGCCGAGAATGGCGTCAGCGGCGCACAGCCTGAATGTGTTCGTGTCCTAACGGGATTGGGCGGCGGACTCAGCCGCAATCTCATTTGTGGTGCCGTTCTGGGAGCCGTCACGGCGCTTAGCTGGGCTTATGGCAGGACAGACGTAAGCGGCTCGGGAGATCCTTCTAAAGAAGTCGTGCAGCTTTTCTTGGATCGCTTCAAAGAGGAGTTTGGCGAGCTCAATTGCCGTGATCTGCGCGTGAAACATCTCGGAACAGACGATCTGGATGCTCCTGAGCGTCGTCCGCAGTGTCTGGAGTTTGTCAATCGCGCTATCGAGATCGCAACGGAGGTCGCAGAGGAGAAGGCGAAAGCCTAGCGCAACATGGATCGACATTTATTGAAGAAGTATGCCGAGGTCATCGTCGGCATCGGTGTCAATGTACAGGTGGGCGACAATGTACTGGTTAGCGTCGGTACGGAGTCGCTTGAGCTTTCACGCGCTGTCGTCCGCGAGTGCTGGAGACGCGGTGCGAGGAACGTCATCACCCTGATCAATGATGACGATATGGCTCTTGCTCGTTATGAGGAGGGGCGCGATGATGTCTTTGACGTATTTCCCGATTTTGAAGTCGAGTATATCGAGAGTATGATGAAGGAAAAGTATCATCGTATTGCGCTTCGTGCCCCATCGCTCGATCTTTTAGGTCACATCGATCAGGGGAAGATTCAACGGTCGCAGAAAGCGGCGAATATCGCGCTCAAGCCGATTTCTAAGTACATGGATGTAGGTGATATCAAGTGGGTTGTCGCTGCAAGTCCTTCCGTTCGCTGGGCTAAAAAACTATTCCCCAATTGTTCGGAAGAGGATGCCTTAAATGCGTTGTGGGATCAGATCGTCTCCATTTGTCGCATAGATGCTGACGATCCTGTTGCGGCATGGACGGATCACGATTCTCACCTGAAAGCGAATGAGCGTTGGCTCAATGAGCAGAATTTCGAGTATTTGCATTATGAAGGGCCGGATACGGATCTCATTGTTCATCTGGCCGATCAACATAAGTGGCTCGGCGGTTCATCGGTCACGCCCGACGGTGTCAGGTATATGCCGAACATACCGACGGAGGAGATCTTTACGACGCCCCATGCCGACCGCTGTAACGGACGGATTAAGGCGACAAAGCCTCTCGTCGTCATGGGTAAGATTGTCGAGGACTTTTCTTTTACTTTTGAGGACGGTCGATGTGTCGATTTCGACGCTCGTCTAAACGGTGACGTCATCGAGACATTACTCGGTATGGATGAGGGGGCGCGTCGTCTAGGCGAAATCGCCCTCGTGCCGCATTCATCGCCCGTTTCTCAAGCGGGTTTGCTATTTCACAGCACGTTGTACGATGAGAATGCCTCCTGCCACTTTGCACTCGGCAAAGCTTATGCCGATGCGATCCGTGGTGGAAATACAATGTCGGAAGAAGCGCGAAGAGAACTCGGCGCGAACGATTCCATGATTCATATCGATTTTATGGTCGGCGGGCCTGAACTTCAGGTGACAGGTTATAGAAAGGACGGAATGTCCGTTCCCGTATTGGTGGACGGTGAATGGGCGATTGACCCGTCCGCATCTTAGCGTCAAAAAGCGAGATGCCGATGACGCCTGATTCCGTAGCGTGCAATGTGTGTTACGGTGATGACGGGAGGTTCATATGATTATCGGCATAGATATGGGCGGTACCCATATTGACGGCGCCGCGATTGAGGAAGGCGTTCTCGTCGCTTCCGTCAAGCATCAGGTTGACCATACAGATTATTTTGCAAGTATCTGGTGTTGTCTTGAGGACTTGCTCCGTCATGTTGATAAACATGCCGTCGAACGCATCCACTTGAGCACAACGATTTCGACGAATGCCATTGTTGAAGGGCGACTTTCCAATGTCGCCCTGATCTTACAATCAGGACCGGGTCTGAAGTGGCATTTTGAACGGATGGGTGACCATCTCATCCATCTGTCGGGCAGTGTCGATCACCGCGGAATCCTCGTGCGCGATCTCGATAAGAGAGAGCTCAGTGATGCCCGTGAACGACTGCTCAAGACTCCCGTCGAGGCGTTGGCTGTCGTCACGAAGTTCTCAACCAGAAATCCCGAATTCGAACAGCGCATAAAGAAATATTTCGAAGGCGATTACGATGAAATTACAGTTGGGCATACGCTGTCGGGCAAATTGAATTTTCCGCGACGAGTCAGGACGGCTTACTTGAATGCGGCCGTCAGCCGGACGTTTACGAAGTTTGCCGAATCGATGCGCGAGGCGCTTTTGCGAAGTTCGGTCAATGCGCCTGTCTACGTTTTGAAAGCTGACGGCGGAACGGTCGACCTTGACGGGGCGATGTTAAAACCCGTCGAGACGATCCTGTCCGGCCCTGCAGCGAGTTTTATGGGGATGCGGGCGTTACTTGATGATGAACAGTCGGATCGTGTCCTGATCGATGTGGGAGGGACGACGACCGACATGTTCTTTCTCGTCGACGGAGTGCCTGTTTTCGAGCCACTCGGCATTGAAATTGACGGTCGCAAGACACTCGTGAGAGCGCTGTTCAGTCAATCGATCGGGATCGGCGGAGACAGCCACGTGCGTTTCGAAGAGGGCTTATTGAAGATCGGACCGAGAAGAGAGGGGATGCCCGTCGCGTTCGGCGGCGAGTCTCTGACACCGACAGACGCCCTTGTCTATCTCGGAAAATTGGACGCGCAGTACCGCGAAAAATCGCGAAATGCCGTCGAGCGCATGGCGGCTGAGAACGGCTTCGATGCGATGGTGCTTGCTGAGATGATCGTCATGCGGATGTGTGATGAGATACAATCGGCGATTGAGCACGTTCTCAACAAGTTAAACGAGAGTCCTGTGTATACGATCGAAGAATTATTACGCGATCGGACAATACGACCGCAAGCAGTCGAAGTTATCGGTGGACCCGCCGCTTCCCTGTCAGGTTATTTGGAAGAAGCTCTTGGGTTGCCCGTCTTATGCCCCGAACACCACGAAATTGCAAACGCCATCGGTGCGGCTCTCGCCAAGCCGACGATCGAAATCAATATGCTCGCCGACACGGGACGAGAGATGATGTCGATTCCGGAGAGAGGACTTTATCAACCGATCGATCGCACTTGTAATCTGCGCGAGGTGGAAAAATTCGCCCTCTCGGAGGTACGTGAAGCCGGAAAGTTGCTCGGCCTTAAGGAAGAGCAGCTTGACGTCGAAATCGTCGAGTCGAGTTCATTTAACATGGTGCAGGGTTACGGAAGACGTGTTGACAGGAATATTCGAGTGAGAGCTCAGATTAAGCCGGGACTCCTCGAAAAATTGAGAAAGGGTGACTGAGATGAAAGCAAAAACTACACTCGGCCTGATTATGTTCCCGGCTTTCGACTGGGCGATCTCTCGGAGCCATCCCGAGCGTGAAGAGCGGCTCCTGTATACACAGGATCAGTTGCTCGAAGAGGGGATTGAAGATATCGAAGGGATCGAGTTTTTCAATCCCGGTATGGCGACGTTTCACGATGTTAACCGCGTACATTTTTGTTTTCCCGACGCGAAGAGTCTGCTGACGGAATCGCACCTGATTGCCGCCGGCGGCGTGATGAGGGCATTCGACGCTGTATTAGGCGGAGAGACCGAAAAGGCTTTCGCCTTGGTAAGACCGCCCGGTCACCACGCGCAGCGTGTTGTGTACGGTGACAGGGGTTTTTGCATCATCAATATCGAGGCTGTCGGTCTCGAGTACGCGAGACAGCGATATGGTGACATGCGCGTCGCCATCGTCGACACCGACTGTCATCACGGTGACGGTACGGAGGATATCTACTGGAACGATCCCGACACGCTGTTTATCTCATTTCATCAGGACGGGAGGACGCTCTATCCCGGAACGGGCGACATTGATGAGCTCGGTGGACCGGGTGCATTCGGTTACAACGTTAACATCCCCCTTCCTCCGAACACGGGAGATGCAGGTTTCCATTACATCTTGGAAAATACGGTCTTGCCGATTCTCGAAGAATACAAGCCCGATATGATCATCAATTCGGCCGGACAGGATAACCATTATACAGATCCGCTCACCAATATGAATTTCTCGGCGCAAGGTTATGCTGTGCTCAATGAGCGCCTCAATCCCGATATCGCTGTACTTGAAGGAGGCTATTCCATCCAGGGGGCTTTGCCTTATGTGAATACGGGAATCATTCTTGCCATGGCGGGACTTGATTACTCAGGTGTTGTTGAACCTGACTACCATCTGGGCAAATGGCGACAGTCTGATCGGGTAACCGAACAGGTGCGGAAGATTTCGGAGCAGGTGAATGAGCGCTGGAGTCGGCGAGAAGAGCTCGCAGAGAGAGAATATGGCAGTCGCCAATCCGTTACGCGTCGACGTCAGGTCTACTACGACACGGCAGGGATTATGGAACTACAGGTGCAGGAATTTAAAGTATGCCGCGAATGTCCCGGCGTAAACACGATCCATTCATATAACGACTTGGGAGCGAGCATGGCCGGCGTTACAATACCGCGCAAGGCGTGCCATGCCTGTCGTGAGGAAGGGTATAGACTTTTTGAGCAAGCCGCTGCGACGAAGAAGAGCTTCCTGCAAGACCTGAGTCGCGATGAATATAAGGTGTTACGCTAGTCATCGCGCCTCATGACGAGGAGCCAATCGGAAGACATATCCTCCACTTCTCTAAAGCCTGACAGCATCATCATATCGAAATGCTGGTAGTTATAAATCGCCGCGCGTCTTAAGACAACATAGTCGGGGATAGGACGCTCTTTTTCCCAGTTGTAATACATTGCATCATACAACTCTTCAATGTCAGCGAGATGGACGGTGACGAGACCGTCCGCGACAACAATACTGTCGCGCGGAATACGGTCGAGAAGTTCGACCGTTTCAGCAAAAGGCGGGGCGACGTTTTGAGCGACGAGTTTAACGCGTTTCGTTCGAGCTTTCAGCATCATCGTCGTTTGTGTCAATGAGGCGATGAATGCGAGCAACAGGAGAGATGAAATGACCGTACGTTTGAACTTCGTGCGACGTCTCCTTGAAGTTGAAACATTTATGACGACGCGCCTAATCGCGGGTGGCTTATTCAAATGTTGAGCGCCTTGTCGAGCGACGCTTCGCTTGCTCGAGAATGCCTCAACGTAGTCGGCATACGTCAGGATCGCGAGGGCAAAGAGCAGCGCATGACTTCCATAGTTGTACTGAAAATCGATACGGTACTGGTATTCGTAGTTGCTCATGAGATTAATCACTATGAAAGGTATCCACAGAAAGAGCCGATGGAACTTTCTGTTCAAAAGTGGGAAGAATCCGAGAGACGTCAACACGGTCAGGATATAGCCCATCTTTGATTTGACAAAAAGCGTCTCGACAAAAAGCGTGAAGTTAAGAAATACGGTCGGAATCACGGATAGCAAACCGACATTCGGTGAACTGATGAGGTTGTTAAATCGACTCGTCATCGGCCCCATCCCATGATTGGTAAGGTAGCCGAGCGCCGTTCCGAACCAGACTGCGCCGAAACCCAGCATAATCATCGCCAACGGAACCGCCTTCTCCTGTTTGAAAGTTGTCATTTTTTTGTCTTTGGCGCCGAACAAGAGAAAGAGTGCGACGGCGGCGACATACAGGAAGGCATCTTCCTTGATCATCAGTGTCAAGAGAGTGAAAACGGCCGTCCCCGCGATGCTGCCTTTCGCGATGAAGTAAAGAAGAAAAAGCAAGACGGGTGCAAGGAAGACGTTTTCGTGGAAATCGTAAAAGCTGCTGAAGATCATGCCGGGCAAGAGAAGGTAGAGCGATGTCCAAACGAGACGCGTTCTTTTGTCGAGGCCGTAATGTTTTGCCAACAGATAGACGGGAATGAATCCGGATGCTGTGAGAACGGTTTGTGAGCATTGAATTGTAATAGCGCTCGGAAACACTTTGAAAATGGGCAGCAAAGCGTACAGAATCGGCGAAATGTGAATTTTAAAGTGTGAGAGGAGCGTATCGCGTTCGAGTGTCGTCAGGGGCAGGCCCGTTCTGCTCATGTAGTGGTACATCTGAGTGAAAATCCCCATGTCGTACGTTGAAGCTGCAAATGTACGGATACGCGAAATCAGAAACCAGCCTGCCCAGATGACATGGATGAGCAGACAGGCGGCGAGGAGGATACGGTAGGCGGGCAGGGGAATCTTATCGTAAGAGGATTTGAGCGTTTTCTCCGGGCGATTGAGTTCGCGCCACCCGAGCATCATGATCATAATCGGAAGAAAAATTAGAAGACTCGTTATTGTCTCCTTGTTAATGATCGGGAAATTTGGAAGGCCTATGAAGAAGGCCGGCAACCCGTTGCCGTTTCGCAAGAGCAAAGCCGTGAACATGACGATGAAGTACACATAAAAAGGCAGATAGGCGATCTCGTTACGTCGTGTGTAAAATGCTGTGGCGATTGAGACGAGAATGATGCCGAGCACAACGCTCGCCTGCGTGGTCAGCGCTGCCAGAACGCAGCCGTAAAATAACCAGGCGTGGTAAGTCAGCCGATTCGCGATACGGAGTTTCTTGTGACGTGCGAACATGATGAGAGTCGTCAAAAGGATCACGGCAGGGACAATAAAGGCATAATGGCGTGTGCTGAGTTTTTTGAGCGGATCGAAGTTGATATCATGACCGGCGACGATCAGGAAGAGGGCGTGGGAGAGTAAAAATGCTTGTACGAAAGCGGATAAAAGCGAAGAGAGAAAATGCCTGTAACTCTCGCATCGTTTTTCCTTGTGTTGTTCAAGTGCAAAATCCGTACTCATGCGTTTACTCCTATCGCATATCCGGATATTGTGGGTAAGACGGCAGAACGCCGAGCGGAACGTCAGATTGTCGAGCCCGGCGTACGTTTCGACATATCGTAACCGAGCGCGTAGTAATTATTTTGATTGAAAATGAACGGCTTAATAATGTCGAGCTCGATCTTTTCGTGTGCACGCATAGAGCGGCCGTTGATCTGATTGATAAACGTGATGAGGATCGGATAGCGACGACTCATTTCGCGGCGTGAAAACTCGAAAAGGTTCGGGAAAACTTCTGTCGAACGAAATTTTTTATCGACACAGATGGGGCCGTATTGATAGGAATTTTCAGTGTCGAGCGTAACCCCGAGATACGTCATATTCGGCAGATCGGCGATCATGTATCGGAAGAGCGGCCACTCGGACCAATAATCCCACGATGCCGCCATCGCGTAACCGATAATCTCATCACCGTCAACGGCAATCGCCAACCCGCGCTCCTTTTCGATGAGTGTGCGGAATTGTTCCGACGTAAAGAGAGTCGTGACGAAACCGTCCGGTCGATCCTCATCTGAAATCGTAGAGACGTGGTAACGCTTTTGCAATCGTTCGACACCGGGAATGTCTTGAAGTCTAGCCAATCTATAATCCATACTTGAAAAGCCTCTTTTCTCTCTAATTATTCCACCGAACATTGTATCAGACGTTTGAAGCCTTCAACTTATGTTGATATCTATATTATGTGGCGAAAGAGAATCAAATGATGCGGTGAAGCGCTGAGCATTTGCAAAAAGATGAGTATGCACGGCAACTCTTACTAATGATCAGTAATTTAGTCATTTTCACTTTTCTTATCTTAATTTTCGATTTTGTTTGTGTATTATAACAATATGATTCGACTTGATCTTCTTGTTTGTGTGTTTGGTTCGTGTAACGTATTTGTAGGTGTAGTAGAAAAAGAAGAGATTCCACCCAAATCTGCTAAAGTAAAAAACACCACAGCTTTAGCANAGCAAAGGAGG
>JGI24708J26588_10000623_pt1 | contig 28825 bp, 22 predicted proteins | sample BioPla1DNA2_FD_26588 | JGI IMG/M metagenome (IMG submission 26588) | reverse complement strand
GGATGTTGATATCAATCGCTATTACTCCGCTATCAAAAACACGAGCAAGCATATCATGGGCGGGATCTACGGCGGCCACCACGGGGCCCGGGATCTGATTCGACTGGCCCAGACCATCGCCGGCGGAGCAGAAGAGCTGAAAGAAAGGCCGCTTATCTCGGTGATCTGCTGTACGATCAGCCCCCTGAAGNTGGAATCCCGGTATGTGGACTTTATCTTCGACCTTGTGGAAGCGGGGATACCCATTGCCACGCCCTGCGCACCCATAGCCGGGGCCACCTCTCCGGTAACCCTGGCAGGAACCTTGGCCCAGATCAATGCCGAGGCGATTTTCGGCATTCTGCTGTCGCAAGTGATCCGGGAGGGGGCGCCGGCGATGTACAGCGTTGTCCCCACCACGGCTAACATGAAGACTATGGAATTTCTGTTCGGAGCTGTTGAAAACGGGATCATGAATGCCGCCTGTGCTCAGATGGCTGCTTATTACAAACTGCCGCTCTACTCTACTGGCGGGGTTACTGAATCGAAGGTTTTCGATGTGCAGAACGGATACGAGAAATGCCTAAACAACCTTCTCCCCGGGGCGGCAGGGGCCCAGCTGATCCACAATGCTGCCGGACAGATCGATAGCAGTATGGCCGTAGCCTATGAGCAATATGTTCTGGATAACGAGATCCTCGGGGCTATTGATCGAGTCTTGCAGGGTATCGAGGTAACCCCTGAAACCCTGGCTGCNGGGATGATCGATGAGGTGGGNCCGGGGGGCCATTTNCTTGCNCAGGAGCATACGCTCAAGCATATGCACCGCGAACTGTATATGCCACCAACAGCGGTGAGGCGAAATTATTCGGCCTGGGATAAAGGCGGCCGCAAGAATATGATTGAAAACGCCCGCGAGGAGATGGAGAGGGTGTTTTCCCGGCACCGGCCACTGCCGCTGCCGGGTGGGCTGGAGAAAGAGCTAAAATCGCAATTTCCGAACCTGGTTGTTTAAGTACTTGGCCGGGGAAACCGGATAAAATATATATTTTATTTTTATGGAGGCGTGGGGTTAGATTTGTTTACGGGTTAAAATTAAGGAGGGATCTTTTGAAAACACCAAATGGGGTCAAAAAAAGATCAGCATTTTCTATTCTTAAAGACTTACGGATGGTCAGTTTTTTATCATTTATTGTTTTCATTTTAATATGGGAAATTGCTACTACTTGTGGATTGATCCAACCCCTTTTTCTGCCTTCCCCCACAAGTATTATTAAACGGGCTATACATATGTATAGCTATAACGATTTTTGGCCTCACATCTTTGCTTCAACCAGGCGTGTACTAGCAGGTTTTGCTTTAGCTGGAGCAGTAGCGGTACCTTTGGGAATTCTTCTGGGAAGCTCACGCTTTCTTAAAGCGGTAGTAGACCCTTTACTCTCGTTTTTACGACCACTACCCTCTATGTCTTGGATTCCTTTAAGTTTACTTTGGCTTGGTATTACTGAGGCCCAAAAGTACTCAATAGTTTTTATGGGGTCCCTGGCCCCGACCATTCTTTATACTATCGAAGCGACCCGCAGTATAGATCCTGTTTTAATTCGCGCTGCTCGAAATCTAGGTGCAAAAAATTATGCGATTATGCGTGAGGTTATCCTTCCTGGGGCTCTGCCCATTATCATCTCAGGACTAAAAGTTATGTTAGGTATCGCCTGGACCTGCGTCATTAGCGCCGAACTGGTAGCAGCAGATGAGGGGTTGGGTTTTTTGATTATGAACGGGAAAGAGTATTTTCGTACAGATCAAGTTCTTTTAGGGATGGCGTTAATTAGTTTGACGGTAATTATAATCGATGTAGTCTTTAGGCAATTTGAAAAAAGGTTAATCCCCTGGGTGGAGGAATAAAGTATGTCGGTAATTATTGAAGTTAAAAACCTAACAAAAATTTTTGGGCAAAAAGATAACTCAGTAACTGCTCTCGAGGGTGTTAACCTGACGATAAAAGAGGGAGAATTTTGGGTTCTTGTAGGCTCGTCAGGCTGCGGGAAAACTACTTTGGTTAATACAATCGCAGGGTTTGAAAGGCCTACACATGGACAAGTATTATTACATGGCGAATCTGTTAAAGGTATTGACCCTCGTTGCGGTATGATTTTTCAACAATATGCTCTTTTTCCTTGGAAAACTGTTGTAGAAAATGTAGAGTTTGGCTTGAAAATGAAAAGAGTTAAACTAAGTGAAAGACGAAAAATAACACAAAAATATATTGACTTAGTGGGTCTGCAGGGTTTTGAAAAACATTACCCTGTCCAGCTTTCCGGAGGTATGAAACAACGAGTTTCTATTGCCCGTTCCTTGGCCAACGATCCAGAAATAATGCTCATGGACGAACCCTTTGCCGCATTAGATGCAATGACCCGTCAGGTTTTACAAGAAGAACTGATGCGTATATATCGCGAAAGCCACAAAACCATTCTTTTTATTACCCATAGCATTGACGAAGCCCTTCTTTTATCCACAAGCATAGCAGTGATGACCTCAAGACCGGGGCGCATTAAGGATACGCTAAAAAATGATTTGCCATGGCCAAGATCAGCGGAAGTGCAACTAACAGATCGTTACCAGGAATTGAAAAATTCCATCTGGCATTCCGTACAAGAGGAGGTGATGCGCAGCATAGGTCTCTAACATGCTGTTTATGGCTTGAAAAATATCTGGGGGAGGTCTAATTTGTGAAAATAAGAAGTGTTTTAAAACTGAGTGTTTTCTTAATAGTTATTTCTTTGATGATCATTATAGCTGCCTGCAGCGATAACACTGATGGTGAAGTGCCTACGGTAGTATATGGTGGAGCTGCTTGGCTGGGACACTATCCGGCTATGGTTGGTATTGAAACGGGAATCTTTGAGGAAGAAGGAATACGAGTAATTTTCCAGGGTTTTTACACAAGTTCTGGTCGAATGGGCTCTTTGGCTTCCGGCCAACTGGATGCAGCAAGCACAGGTTCCATATCTGCGATAGCTTTAATGGCTGCTGGGAACAAAGATTTCTACGTGGTGGGTTCGCAGGATTCCTATGACACCCTTGAGGGGATTATTGCCACAAAAGACATTAGTCGAGTTGAAGATTTAAAAGGTAAAAAACTGGCAGTTACATTTGCTTCTAGCGCTCACGTTTTTGTTCTGGATGTACTCGAACAAAATAACATTGACCCTACTAAAGATATAGAGCTCATGAACATGGAAGTATATGATATGCCTACTGCTATTCAGTCAGGTGAAATTGACGCTGCAGCGGCCTGGACTCCGGCCTTTGAAAACTTGATGGCTCTGGATAACACTCGTCTGCTCTTGGATGATCGGGAATTCAGCTTGTATAAGGAATATGGCTTGGGGCCTGGACCGGATATGATAGTGTTACGTAAATCATTTGTTGACGAAAGCCCTGAACTTGCACAGAAATTTTTGAGGGGTTGGTTTCGAGCTACAGATTTTATGATTGAGAACCCTGATGAAGCAGCGGAAATCATAGCGGATTACACCGATCTTGATCTTGAAACCCAAAAGGCCACCTTAAACGAAATAAAGTGGCACAATTTAGAGAAGCAGCACCAATTTTTGGTTGATCCGGGCTCTTACGTTAAAGGATTGGAGATGCTTGCAGAGCTTTTGGTGCGTTACGGCCAATTGGACGAAGCCCCTGCGGTTGAGGAATGGATCAATTATGAAATTCTACCAGTTTCGTTAGATTAACAGATAGCATTTAACCTGTTTGGGGCAGGGGGACGCTCCCTGCCCCTTTATTGATCGTACTGCTGGTTCAGCAAAGGTCATAAATTTATGCTTGATTAAAAAATTAACAAAGGGGATGAACGGTTTGTTCGCGAACTAAGTAAACTGTACATAAACAAGAAAAATGCGTTATTTGGGGGTGATTCGGTGAGCGGGCAAATTACAATTGGCAAATTAGCCGTCATTCTGGCGGTGAGCAATGCTGGCGACGAAGAGCAGCAGTTGATGCGGTTGGCGGAAAAAACAGATTACAAGTACTTCAAAGGGCGGGTCGGATCGATGGATCCGCAAAAGATATTTGCCGCCATTGAGACTGCAGCCAAAAGAAGGGCGTTGGTCCTCGATGACCAGTATCGCGAGGAGCACGCCCTTTACCATTCCATCCTCGATGCCTTTCATGGTGTTTGCCGTGGCGAGGTGGCCCTAGGCAGCATCTTGCGCAGCGCCGGATTGATCTTCAGCATCGTGCGAGGGCCGCGCTTATCCGGGGATTATGCCGATGGAGAATGGCTGGCGGTGGCCCTCTATGGCACTATTGGCGCACCGATTAAGGGTTTCGAGCATGAAGNGATGGGNCTGGGGATCAATCATATCTAGGTCTAAACCAATAAAAACTATTTGCCGATTTTGTCGATTTGTGCTATAGTACACGAAACCAAAAAGATAGGCGGTTATGTTGATAAAAACTGCCGCCTGACCTACTCAAAGTCATAAGCGATAAGGGAGTAGAAGTGCAGCGGTATTGCCTTCTGCTCCTTTTAGTATTGGCCGCTGGGGTTTATTCAGCCGATATGGGCGTTGGCTTGTTAATAGAGAAATAAATTAATCAAAAGGGAGGTTCTATGATGGCTGATTTTGAGAAAATTGCTGATGGAGTAATTGCCGGTGACTTCAACGGGGTGGCCCGTCTCACCGGAGAGGCGATCAGCAAAGGGGCTAAGCCTCTGGAGATTATCAACGGGGGTTTGATTAAGGGGATGAATGTTGTTGGAGCGCGTTTCAGGGCCGGCGATATGTTTGTTCCTGAGGTGATGATGTCGGCGCGGGCGATGAAGGAAGGGATGGAGCTGGTCAAGCCGCTCATCGCCGAATCGGATCTGCCCACAGCGGGCAAGGTGGTGCTTGGTACTGTCATTGGTGACCTGCACGATATTGGAAAAAATCTGGTGGGGATGATGATGGAGAGCGCCGGGATGAATGTAGTCAATCTGGGTGTGGATGTCCCTCCGGAAAAGTTTGTCCAAGCTGTCCGCGAGCATAATCCTGAGGTGGTGGCTCTAAGTGCGCTGTTAACTACCACCATGCCGGCGATGAAAGATACGATCGATGCTTTGATGGAAAACGGTTTAAAGGATTCAGTGAAGGTTATTGTAGGTGGCGCTCCCGTCACTCAGGATTTTGCCGACGAGATCGGAGCGGATGGCTGGGCATCAGATGCCGCTTCGGCTAAAGATCTGGCTTTGGAGATGGTGGATCAGCTAAAACTTTAGTGAGAGGCGCCCCCTGAATGCGGGATCTGATGCAGCAACAAACAAGGTATTTAAGAAAGAGAGGCCAGGCATTGACCACCAAGAAAAAGATCAGGGAAGACGCTGTCAAAGTGATCGAAAACACCTGGATTCCCCTTTCCGACGGCAGCAGGCTGGCGGCCAGGCTCTGGTTACCGGCAGATGCCTGCGAGAACCCCGTTCCCGCCATCCTCGAATATCTGCCCTACCGCAAAAGCGACGGTACCGCTTTCCGCGATGCCATGATGCACCCTTATTTTGCTGCCCATGGATACGCTGTGGCGCGCGTTGATATCAGGGGTAGCGGAGATTCTGACGGGATTTTAGAGGGCGAATATCTACCCCTGGAACAGCAGGATGCACTGGAGGTGCTGAGGTGGCTGGCCGCGCAGCCCTGGTGTACAGGTGATATCGGGATGATGGGAATCTCCTGGGGCGGTTTTAACAGCCTTCAGGTAGCCGCGCTCCGCCCTCCCGAACTCAAAGCGATCGTGACGCTTTGCTCAACCGACGATCGCTACACAGATGATTGCCACTACATGGGTGGATGTGTTCTCGGTTCGGATATGCTTAACTGGGCATCCATCATGCTTTCGTATAACGGGCTTCCGCCAGATCCCGCCGTGGTCGGCGAGCGTTGGCGGGAGATCTGGTTTGATCGGCTGGAGAAGAGCCCCCCCTTTGTGGAGCAATGGCTTAGCCATCAGCTTCGTGACGACTTCTGGAAGCAAGGATCAGTGATTGAAGACTACAGCGCAATTAATTGCGCGGTCTATGCTATCGGCGGCTGGGTTGATCCGTACACCAATGCGGTGCCGCGGCTGCTGGAAGGTTTGCCGGGGCCGCGTAAAGGTCTGATCGGCCCCTGGGCCCACGTATTCCCTCATCAGGGCATTCCCGGCCCGGCGATCGGATTTTTACAGGAATGTCTGCGTTGGTGGGATCACTGGCTCAAGGGTGTGGAGAACGGAATCATGGATGAGCCCATGCTCCGCGTCTGGATGCCGGAGGCTATCCCGGCCCAGGCCCATGAAGCGGAGTGGCCTGGGCGGTGGGTAGCTGAGGAGCGCTGGCCCCCCTCCGGGATTCATGATCAGGTATATCTTCTCGATGACGGCTGCCTCACCGAGAAACCTGGGCCAGAGAGAGAGCTTTCTATCAGGGGTGCCCAGGTAACAGGCCTCGGTGCCGGGGTGTGGTGCCCTTATGGTACCGCAATAGGGATGCCCCTAGATCAGCGTGCCGATGACGGCCTTTCTCTCTGTTTCACCACTTCTCCCCTCGAAGAGCCCATAGAGATACTCGGTTTTCCAACGGTTAAGCTGCGACTGTCAGTGGATCAGCCCAATGCCCTGCTGGCGATTCGCCTCTGTGATGTTGCACCTGATGGGGGGTCCAGACTGGTGAGCTGGGGGCTGCTTAACCTGACCCACCGTAATGGCCATGAGGTTCCCGAGCCCCTGGTACCGGGTAAGGTTTACAGCATTGCAGTGCAGCTAAACGCTGCTGCACACAGCCTCGGAAAAGGGCATCGCTGGCGCCTGGCTGTTTCGCCCACGTACTGGCCCCATGCATGGCCCTCGCCTAAAGCGGTCCGGCTGAGCCTCTATACGGGAGAGGACAGCAGCTGCCTAATTCTGCCCTTGCGAAAATCGAAGAGTCTCGATTTATCCCTGCCCCCTTTCGACCCCCCGGAGAGTTCTCCGCCACCAGATGCGGACTGGCTCCGGCCTGAAGGCAGCAGTCGGAATCTTCAGTATGACGTTGCTGCGCAGCGCCTGCAGATAATCGACTGCATCGATGAAGGGCGGCTCCGGCTTGCAGATAACGATCTTGTTTACGACAGCACCCTAGAGAATATCTACAGCATTGTAGAGGGAGAACCGCTTTCAGCCAGGGTGAGGTGTACACGCTGTATCGAAATCAGCAGGGGAGACTGGATTACTCGGGTGAAGACGTTGAGCGTTATGACTTCCGACGAAAACCATTTTCACCTTACCAATGTTATCGACGCATATGAAGGTGAAGTGCGGGTTTTCACCAAGAGTTGGGCGACAGCAATTCCACGGGAACATGTCTAACAGGATTGTTAAAACCCCCATTAAATTTTGGGCAGGTAAAGATTACGAGCAAGCAGGGGAGGACTATAAGTTGAAAAAAGGTCAACAGTGGATACTGGTCGGTCTGGCCGCGTTGCTTTCCGTATTCCTGGTGGGATGCGGTTTGGGCGGAGGTAAGGATGACCAGAGCATTTTACGCATAAGAATTGTCGGTGACATGATGAACTTAGATCCGGCCTTTATTGTAGGTGGGGTTGATGATACGATCAGCCGCGCTGTTTTTGATGGTCTCATCAGGATGAAACCTGATTCTACGGAAACGGAAAACCAGCTTGCCGAATGGATAGAGGTGTCTGACGACGGACTTGAGATCAGTTTCAAGCTAAAAGAGGGCGTTATGTGGCACAAAGATTATGGTGAGCTGACGACCGAGGACGTCAAATACTCATTCGAGCGCTTTCTTGACAAGGATCTAGCGGCAGCCTACGCGGATGATTGGGCGGCTCTCGATCATGTCGAGATCATTGACGATTACGAAGGCAAAATCGTGCTCAGAGAAGCCCAGGCGACCCTGTGGACAACAACCTTGCCCCTTACTTCAGGACTGATCGTCTGTAAAAAACAGGTTGAAGAGATTGGGGTTGAGCAATTTGCCACCCATATTGTGGGGACGGGACCTTATATTTTTGAAGAGTGGATGCCTAATGAAAAAGTGGTGCTCAAGCGCAACCAAGACTACTGGGGAGAGCAGCCCGCCTGGGAAGAGATCCATCTTATTCCCATCGACGACGACATTGCCGGTGAAGTAGCTCTGGAATCCGGTGAGGTCGACTTCAGCCTTATCTCTCTCGCTTCAGCGGATCGTTTTACAGAAGATCCCGATTTCGAGGTAGTGACGCTACCATCCAGCTCTTATGGTTGGCTCGGGATGAACGTAGAAAACCCCAAGCTCCAGGATATAAACGTGCGGCAGGCGATCCGCTACGCCGTCGACGTACCTGGCATCCTGGAAGCCGCCTACTTGGGCAAGGCCGATCAGGCGCGGTCAATTCTCCCCCCAGATATTCTGGGCTATTGGGATGGGGCGCCGCTTTATGAGCGGGATCTGGAAAAGGCCCGGGATTACATGGCACGGGCCGGTGTCTCTTCCCTTGATCTGACGCTTGCCGTAGAAAATACCATGGAGTACCGCACCTGGGCGGAGATCATTCAACAAAATCTTGCGGAGATAGGGATAGATGTCTCTATACAGACGCTTGATACCAGCGCATTTTGGGTTCTGGGCGAGGGGGATAAGGGCAAGGAAGTGGAGCTTTTTACCATGACCTATACAGCGATGCCTGACCCAGCCTGGTTTACAATGTGGTTTACCTCCGATCAGGTGGGAGTATGGAATTGGATGCGTTGGGGCAATGCGGAATTTGATGAGCTGCATAAAAAGGGTATCGCCACGCTGGATCAGGATGAACGNGCCGCGGTCTATATAAGGATGCAAGAGCTGTGGGATGAAGCTGTCCATACAGTCTGGATTACGCATACCCCGCAGGTCTACGGTTATTCACCGGCGATCGAGCCCGTGATCTACCCCGGCGGGCTTGTGCCCATGCTTCGAGAATTTAGACCGTCGAGTAAGTAAATGGTAGTTATGCTGCGGGGCCGGCCAGGATCAGTCCCGCAGCATCCATACATTNATGGTTTTGCAGGACGAAGAAAGAGGTGTTCCAGGTGCTGGCCTATACGCTCAAGCGTGCCCTGATGACAGTGGTGATCTTGCTGCTGGTTACAGTATTTCTCGCTCTGTTGATCCATGTAGTCCCGGGGGATCCGGCCAAGACACTACTGGGTCCACGGGCGAAGCCTGAGCTGATCAAAAAGATGCATGAAGCGATGGATCTTGACAAACCGGTTGCTGTTCAAGTGCTTAATTTTTTGGGTGGTGTGCTACGCGGCGACCTGGGAACCGATCTGTTCACCGGGCGTTCGATTAATGAACTGATTGCCAAAGCCCTTCCCCATACAATCAGCCTAGCGCTGGCCGGCTTGGGGATAGCAGTCCTTTTCGGTATCCCCCTCGGCGTATTTTCGGCTACCCATCCCGACTCCTGGCTAGATCGTCTGACTTCGGCGTTTTCTATATCTCTCATCACTATTCCGGCATATGTGGCGGGGTTGTTTCTTCTGCTCATCTTTTCGATAAAATTGCGCATCATGCCGGCCATCGGTGCTGGGGAGATGAGCGACCCCCTTGATTACTTTCTGCACCTCATATTACCGGCGACAGCGCTGGCGCTGAGCTGGATTGGTTACCTGGCCCGACTGGTTAGGGCGAGTCTGCTGGAGGTGCTGGGTGAAGATTATATCTATGCTGCCAGGGCCTGGGGCATCCCCGAAAAACTGATTCGTTACAAATATGCCCTGAAAAACGCACTTATCCCGACGGTGGCGGTACTGGGGGTAGGGTTGGGCAGCCTGCTGGGCGGCGCTGTATTCATCGAGATTATCTTTACCCGCCCGGGTATGGGCAGGCTCATCGTTACAGCCATCGAGGCTCGCAATTATCCGGTGGTTCGCGCCGGAGTACTGGTCGTGGCTTTTCTGTTTGTTTTTGTAAATTATTTCTCTGATCTGATCTACACCTACCTGGATCCCCGGATAAAGCTTGAAAAGGGGAGGATATAGTATGCAGCTTTCATCCAGACGTGTCCATAACATCCTCGACCGTATCCCCCTTCTTAGAGAGCTGTTACGGCATCCTTTGGGTGCAGCAGGTTTCTTTATCGTGGTAATTCTATTGATCACAGCGATATTGGCCCCTCTGATCGCCCCGTACTACTATGCCGATCAGAATATTGCCAACAGTAACCAGGGGCCTTCATCCTCCCATATCCTGGGTACCGACCATCTGGGAAGGGATCTTCTCTCCAGGGTCATCTACGGCTCCCGCATCGCTCTGGGGACAGCAATTCCATCAGTGGCCATCGCGCTGGTCCTCGGGACCCTTCTGGGGCTGATATCGGGATATATGAGAGGTTGGGTTGACGATCTGATTATAGTGATCTTGAACGCGCTCTACGCTTTCCCTTCAATTGTACTGGCACTGGCCATTCTGGCCCTCCTCGGCCCTTCGCTGGTTAATGTTGTTTTGGTTATCGGGATTACCTGGTCTCCCGGGTATGCTCTTGTTGTTCGCGCACAGGTACTATCGGCGAAGGAAAACGTTTATGTGGAGGCGGAGCGTTCCCTGGGCGCCACAGATGCGCGGATCCTAGGCGCCCACATCTTACCCAACGTCATCGCTCCAACCTTGCTTCTGGCGGCGATGGATCTGCCCTGGGTGATCACCTTTGAAGCCGGTCTTTCTTTTCTCGGCCTGGGCGTGCCGCCGCCCAACCCTTCATGGGGTGTAATGCTCTCTGATGGATTTGATCTGATTCGCCAATCGCCATGGCCCATTGTCTGGTCGGGTCTGGCTCTCATCATTACTACCTTTGGCGTTACTTTATTTGGTGAAACGCTGCGCGATATTCTTGATCCAAAACTTTCCGGAAAGAGGGGGATTTGATGAAACCCATTCTACAAGTAACCGATCTAGGGGTCGATTACCTCACCCGGAAGGGAGATCTAGCGGCGGTTCGCAATGCCAACTTTTCCGTTCATGCTGGGCAAATTGTTGCCCTTGTGGGAGAATCGGGATGCGGCAAGAGCACGCTAGCCTCAGCGGTGATGCAGCTGTTGCCGCCCAATGGCAGGATCGTATCGGGCAACCTGTTGCTGAACGGCCGTGATCTGCGTGGGCTCGACGACGAAGAGATGCGCCGATTGCGGGGAAAAGAGATCTCCATGATCTTCCAGGATCCGCTGACCAGCCTCAACCCCGTATTTACTGTGGGGCAGCAGATGGTTGACGCCATCCTGTCGCATCAATTGGCTGGGGAGAGGGGGGGGCGTAAAGAAGCGCGCGAGCGCGCTGTCGAGATGTTGAGCCGAGTGGGCATCCCCGATCCCGGGCAGCGGATTGACGATTACCCCCACCAGTTTTCGGGAGGGATGCGCCAGCGGATTATGATCGCTCTGGCGTTGCAATCAAATCCGTCGCTGCTGATAGCCGATGAACCGACCTCCGCCTTGGACGTCACCCTGGAAGCGCAAATCATCGATCTGATCCGGGCCCTTCGCGATGAGCGGCAGACCGGGATTCTCTATATCACTCATAACCTGGGTGTCGTCGCCCAGCTCTGTGATCACCTCCTCGTGCTCTATGCGGGCAGCATTGTCGAGTCTGGGGAGGTGGAGCGCATCTTCAAAAATCCCCTGCACCCGTACACGCGGGCGCTGATGCGCTCCCACCCGTCCCGTCATGCCCAGGCGTCCCGCTTGAAGACCATACCGGGGAGAATTCCTGACTTAATAGAGCTGTCTCCAGGCTGTAAATTTGCGGAGCGCTGTGAATTTTCCCGAAAGATCTGTTTACAAAAAGAACCGGAGGAGTGTGAAGTTGACGGTCAGCGGGTCTTCTGTCACCTCTACGGCCCAGATTGTCCGGGGGAACCTCTTACTCCCCCGCAGGAAGATATAGGGCGCCGGGAAGGGGGCGTCTCTTTGTCGGCAGACGGGGCTAAAAAGGAGACTATTCTCCGGCTGGAGCAGCTGAAAACATATTTTTACGACTCAAAGGGGCTTTTCAGCCGCCTTCTAGGGGGCGGACAGGAGGGCGCAGTGCGTGCCGTAGATAGGGTTGATCTTGAGGTAAGGCGCGGGGAGACTCTTGCTCTGGTGGGCGAGAGCGGCTCGGGAAAGACTACTCTCGGCCGGACAATTTTGCGCCTGGTAGGTCCCTCCCATGGTTCCATCAATTTTCAGGGTAAGCCGATTAACGCTTTTACTCAATCCCAGATCAGGCCGATGCGCGCCCGGATGCAGATGATCTTTCAGGACCCTTTTTCCAGCCTCAGTCCGCGTAAGAAAGTTTCGCAGCTTCTATTGGAGCCCTTCATGATCCACCGGATCGAAGTTGACGGCGATAAGAAAGTAAACGAGCTACTTGAGATGGTCGGGCTTTCGGCGGAACAGGCCGATAAGTATCCCCATCAGCTTTCGGGAGGTCAGGCCAGGCGTGTGGGGATCGCCCGGGCTCTGGCCTTGGAGCCCGATCTGCTGATCGCCGATGAGCCCACAGCGGGGCTAGATGTTTCGGTGGCTGCAGGAGTGCTGAATCTCTTAAAAGATCTCCGGGAGAAGCTTAACCTCACTTATGTTATCATTACGCACAACCTGGATATTATCGCTTTTATTGCCGATCGCATCGCCGTAATGTATCTGGGCCGGATCGTGGAGATCGGGGAAGCTGATACACTTTTAACCGGGCCCGGGCACCCCTATACAAAAGCGCTGATGTCTGCTGTGGCGCTGCCTGATCCGGAGCTGCGCCACCAAAAACAAAGGATTACGCTCGAGGGAGAGATCCCCAGTCCGCGGGATCCCCCTTTGGGGTGTTCTTTTCATCCCCGCTGCCGGCATCGCCNAAAAATCTGTACGACTGTGTCTCCTGTTTTAGAGAAAAGGGCGGCCAATAATGGCTTCCACCTTATTGCCTGTCATTTTCCCCTAGGAAATGATTTTTAAGGACTTGTGTACTTCAGACTTTTGGGTTATGATAGATAAAAGAGAATAATAGTTAGGGCGTGCCCGCGCCCGATCTACTCAAAGCTATGAGCCACGAGGGAGTAGACGCAAGCTAGCTGCGTTCTGCTCCCTTTTGTTTTATTACGAAGGAGATTTGTAAATATGACAAAAGACTATACCTCTGCATCAGAAAAAATACTGATTGATGGTGAGCACCTTACGTTGGAGCAGGTCCGGGCTGTGGCCAGGGAGATGGTTCCCACAGAGCTTCATGCTGCGGGCCGATCAAGGCTGCACCAGTCTAGGGAGATCGTTGAGGGTATCATTGAACAGGAAAGGGTTGTTTACGGGGTTACAACGGGTTTCGGATGTTTCAGCGATGTCCTGATTTCGCGTAAAGACAGCGATACCCTGCAGAAAAATATTATTATGAGCCATGCCTGCGGCGTGGGCGCACCGCTGCCGCGGGAGGTAGTCCGGGCGATGATGCTTTTGCGGGCTAATTCGCTGGCAAAGGGTTATTCCGGAGTCCGCATCGCCCTGGTTGAACTTCTCCTGGAGATGCTGAATCGGGGGATCCATCCTCTGGTTCCCTCCCGGGGCTCTGTTGGTGCCAGCGGTGATCTGATACCGCTGGCGCATATCGCCCTGGCAATGATCGGCCTGGGTGAAGTAGAATATCGGGGCCAGGTGGTTCCCTCGGAGAAAGCTTTTTCCCGAGCAGGGCTGAGGCCGCTTCAGCTATCAGCAAAAGAAGGCCTGGCTCTGATCAATGGGACGCAGTATATGAGCGCTTTGGGAACGCTGGCCCTTCTTGATGCTGTCGAGCTATTCAAGGCAGCATCTATCGCTGCAGCGATGACCTTTGAGGCGCTGCAGGGGATCGCCGCCGCTTTCAGCGCACAGGTTCATCGGGTTCGCCCCCATAGCGGACAAAAATACTGCGCGGCTTTGATGCTCAAACTGCTCCAGGGAAGTGAACTGCTGGAGAGGCAAAAACAGGATCGGGTGCAGGACGCCTACACGCTGCGCTGTATTCCTCAGGTGCACGGTGCCACTCTCGAGGCGCTAAAGTATATCCGAGGTGTCCTTGAAACCGAGATCAATTCTGCCACCGACAATCCCCTGATATTTCCCGAAAGCGGAGCGGTAATCAGCTGCGGTAATTTTCATGGGCAGCCCCTGGCTTTGGCCCTTGACTTTATGGCTCTCGCAGTTAACGAACTGGGCAACATCTCTGAGCGGCGGATCGAAAGGCTTGTCAATCCGGCCCTGAATAATGGCTTGCCGGCCTTCCTCACCGAAAATGGCGGTTTGAACTCTGGGCTGATGCTGCTGCAATATACCGCTGCTGCGCTGGTTTCCGAGGGAAAGGTGCTGGCGCACCCGGCCAGTGTCGATTCGATTCCCACCTCGGGTAATCAGGAGGATCATGTGAGCATGGGTTCCGTTGCAGCTTACAAGGGGCGGCAGGTAGTAGAGAATATTGCCTGGGTAATTTCTGCGGAGCTGCTGGCGGCGGCCCGGGCCATGCGCTTCATTGCTCACCGGCCCGGCCTAAGTACCGGCGCCGTCTTCGAATTGCTCTGCGAGGAACTTCCACTGGGCGATGGTGATCGGATCCTTTACAAGGATCTGCAAAATGTCCATCGACTCTGGCGCAGCGGCAGGTTGTGCCGCGTTGTGGAAGAGATTGTGGGGGAGCTGCTGCTCTAACTGTTGCGGAGGCAGGCGGTTGTGCTTATCGATTAGTGTATAAGGAAGTGAAAAGGTGAAAACCGATCTGGTGGTAAAAAATGCCGGGCAGCTGGTTACCGTCGCCGGGCACAGTAAGAAAGCAAAGCGCGGTGGGGATCTCGGGGAGCTGGCGATTATCTCCGGGGGTGCGGTGGCGGTAAGAGATGGGCTGATTACGGCCGTCGGCAAAACCGGGGCGGTGATGGAGCAAGTTGAGCTGACCGGAGATGGCCAAATTATCGATGCCGGGGGCAAAGTAGTACTACCCGGCCTAGTGGATCCGCATACACATCTCGTCTTTGCCGGTTCCCGCGAAGATGAGTTTGAGATGAAGATAAAGGGTGCAGCTTACCTTGATATTCTGGCGCGGGGTGGCGGTATCCTCAGCACGGTACGCTCCACCAGGGCGGCCGATGAATCCGAGCTGGTCCGAATAGGGAAAAAATATCTGGCAGAGATGCTTTCCCAGGGTACTACCACCGCCGAGGTCAAAAGCGGTTACGGGCTTACCACAGACGACGAGTTGAAACAGCTGCGGGCTATCCAGGCTCTGCGGGAGGGGCAGCCGGTGGAGCTCGTCGCTACTTTTTTAGGTGCCCACGCCATCCCCGAAGAATATAAAGAGAATCCCGAAGCCTTTGTGGGATTGGTTATCGATGAAATGCTTCCCGCTGTCAGCCGGGCGGGCCTGGCTGAATGCTGCGATGTGTTCTGTGAGGAGGGCGTCTTCAGCGTTGAGCAGAGCCGCCGCATTTTACAAGCGGCGCAACGCCGGGGATTTAAGCTGAAGATCCATGCCGATGAGATCACCCCCCTAGGAGGGGCGGAGTTGGCGGCGGAGCTGGGGGCACTCTCTGCAGATCATCTCGTGGCGATCACCCAGAAGGGTATTAAAAAGCTTGCCGCTTCTCAAACGGTGGCGGTACTGCTGCCTGCAACGACCTTCTGTCTTATGGGGGAGAAATATGCCCCTGCACGGGAAATGATCGACGCCGGTGTAGCCATAGCTCTTGCGGGAGATTTTAACCCCGGCAGTAGCCCGGTGAACTCGCTGCCGGTGGTGATGGGGATCGCCTGCCGCCAGCTTAAGTTGACCCCGGCGGAGGCTCTCGCGGCAGTAACGATCAATGCCGCCCATGCTATCGGCCGCGCCGCCTCGGTGGGAAGCATTGAGGTGGGCAAAAAGGCAGATCTAGTGATCTTCGATGCCGACGATTATCGCAGTATCGCCTATCGCTTCGGCACAAATTTGGTAAAGAAAGTGATCAAATCAGGACGCCTTGTTGTAGGAGGTTAGATATATTATGAAATTGATTGAATGTGTACCCAATTTCAGTGAGGGCCGACGGGCGGAGGTTGTGGAGGAAATTATCGAATCCATTGTTGCAGTTCAGGGTATAAGGCTACTTGACCGATCATCCGATGCCAGTCATAATCGCAGCGTGGTTACCTTTGTGGGCGATCCTGTGGCGGTGAAAAAGGCCGCTTTTGCCGCCACTCTAAAGGCAGCGGAGCTTATCGATATGGAGCAGCACCGCGGCGAGCACCCCCGCATGGGCGCCACTGATGTGATTCCGCTGATTCCCGTCAGCGGGGTATCCATGAAGGATTGTGTTGCTTTGGCGCGGGAGCTGGGCCGCGAAATCGGGGAGAAATTACAGATACCGGTATATCTTTATGAAGAAGCCGCCGCTTTGCCGGAGAGGAAAAACCTTGCTGCAGTGCGGCGCGGTGAATACGAAGGGCTTAAAGAGGTGGTTGGGGAGCCCGGGCGGGAGCCTGATTTTGGCCCGCTTCGCCTTCATCCTACCGCCGGTGCAACCGCTGTAGGTGCGCGCCCGCCGCTCATCGCCTACAATATTAATCTTGACAGCAGTGATGTGAATATTGCTCGCAAGATCGCCCGCTCGATCAGGGGAAGTAACGGTGGATACCCAAGCATCAAGGCGCTTGGGGTCCTTATCAAAGAAAGCAATAAAGCCCAGGTGACGATCAATGTCTGTAATTATCGCCATGTTTCGCTTTCCCGGATTTTCGAGACGGTGAAAAGTGAGGCGGCGCGCTACGGCGTTGGCGTCAGCGGTAGCGAAGTGATCGGCCTTCTCCCGATGGAGGCGCTGCTTGATGCGGCGGCTTTCTACCTGCGCCTGCAGGATTTTCACCCCGGGCAGGTACTGGAGAAAAGGTTGATGGAAAGTGAAAAGGAAGGGCGCTGAAAGGGGAATCGATCATGTTTATAGAAATGACTCTTAAAGAATTTTTAGACAGGCTGGCTTCTGCTTCGCCGGCGCCGGGTGGAGGCAGTGTATCTGCCCTAGCAGGAAGCCTGGGGGCCGCTCTTGCATCTATGGTGGCGCGCTTTACTGCCGGTCGAAAAGGTTCAGAGGAGCTGGAGCAGCAGATCGAGCATAATCTGCAGGTGTCTCTCCGGCTGCAGCGCCTTTTGCAGGAGGATGTGGCCCGAGACACCGCCGCCTACAATGCGGTGGTGGCGGCCTACCGGATGCCTAAAAAGAGTGCGGCGGATAAAGCAGCGCGCTCTCAGAAGATCCAGGAGGCGTTGCAGGAGGCAACCCGGCTACCCCTGCAAGTGGCGCAGCGCTCACTCGAGGTATTCAAATTATCACTTTGGGCCCTGGAAAAGGGCAACCCCAACACCTGGAGTGATGCCATGGTAGCTGTATTGATGGCGCAAAGCGGTATCGAGGGGGCTCTTTCCAATGTAGCGATAAATCTTGACGGGATTGAAGATGCTGCATTTAAAGAAGAGATGAAGACCCTGGCCGGGGAGATTCGCCGCGAGGCGGCGCTGCTGAGGGAGAAGATCGGAGATCCTATTCAAGCTTGTCTCTCCTAATTCTACAAAGAGCGGAGATTGGGGAGGTTTTTTCATGGAAACTAACTATAATCCAACCGATGCCATGACTGTCAAGCTCGATGCTAGCCTGCCGGAGATGCCCGAATTTGTCCCTGGCATAAGGCGGGCGCCCGATCGGGGCTTTCGCCTGACGAGGGAACAGGCTAAAATTTCCCTTAAAAATGCTCTGCGCTACGTACCCGCGGCGCTGCATGAAACACTGGCCCCTGAATTTATGGAAGAGCTGCTTACACGGGGACGGATCTACGCCTATCGTTACCGCCCACCGGGACGGATCTATGCGAAACCGGTGGAACAGTACAGCGGCAACTGCTTGGCGGGAAAGGCGCTTCAGGTAATGATTGACAACAACCTTGATTTCGAGGTTGCCCTTTACCCCTACGAGCTGGTCACCTATGGCGAGACAGGCAGTGTTTGCCAGAACTGGTTGCAGTACCGCCTGATCAAAAAANATCTNGAGGTGCTTACTGAAGAACAGACTTTGGTGGTCATGTCGGGGCACCCGTTGGGCTTGTTCCCCTCCCATCCCGGGGCACCGCGGGTGATTATCACTAACGGGCTCATGGTGGGACTTTATGACAACCAGGAGGATTGGGAGATTGCCGCCCAGATAGGGGTGACCAGTTATGGTCAAATGACCGCTGGGGGATGGATGTATATNGGGCCTCAGGGGATTGTCCACGGCACCTTTAATACTCTACTTAATGCCGGACGCCTGAAGCTCAACATTCCAGAAGACGGAGACCTTGGGGGATATCTTTTTGTCACCTCTGGACTCGGCGGGATGAGTGGTGCTCAGCCGAAAGCGGTGGAGATCGCCGGCGGCGTTGGGCTCATCGCTGAGGTGGACGGTTCGCGAATTCAAACTAGGTTGGACCAGGGCTGGGTCAGCCGTGCCACGAACGATCTTGCTGAAGCCTACTCTCTGGCTGGTGAGGCCCTTAGCCGCAAACAACCTCTTTCTATCGCCTACCACGGTAACGTGGTTGACCTGCTAGAATACGCAGTTACCCACAAGGTAAAAATTGATCTACTCTCTGATCAGACCTCCTGCCACGCTCCTTACGACGGCGGTTATTGTCCCCAAGGGCTTGATTTCGAAGAGCGGACTCGCCTTCTGGCCGGTGATCGGGCCGAATTTAAAAAACTGGTTGACTGCAGCCTGAGGCGTCATTACGAACTAATCAAAATTCTTGTTGACCGGGGCAGCTACTTCTTTGACTACGGTAATTCTTTCATGAAAGCGGTTTTCGATGCCGGGGTGACAGAGATCGCCAAAAATGGTCGCGATGAGAAAGATGGTTTCATCTGGCCCTCCTATGTCGAAGATATCATGGGACCTGAGCTTTTCGATTATGGATATGGGCCTTTCCGCTGGGTCTGCTTGAGCGGCAGTCCCGAGGACCTGGCCAAAACCGACCGGGCGGCGATGTCCTGTATTGATCCTGAACGCCGCGGTCAGGATCGTGACAACTACATCTGGGTCCGCGATGCGCAAAAAAACAACCTTGTAGTCGGTTCCCAGGCGCGCATCCTTTACCAGGACGCCGCTGGGAGAGTGCGCATCGCCCTTAAATTTAACGAGATGGTCCGTAACGGCGAGATCGGCCCGGTCATGCTCGGGCGCGATCACCATGATGTCAGCGGCACGGATTCGCCCTTTCGCGAGACTGCTAACATCAAGGACGGTAGCAATGTCGCTGCCGATATGGCCACTCAGTGTTTTGCTGGCAATGCCGCCCGGGGGATGAGTCTAGTGGCGTTGCACAACGGCGGCGGCGTCGGTATCGGCAAGGCTATCAACGGTGGCTTCGGCCTCGTTCTCGATGGCAGTGAACGGGCCGATGAAATAATCAAGTCTGCCCTGCTCTGGGATGTTACCTGCGGCGTGGCCCGCCGTGCCTGGGCCAGGAATGAGAATTCCCTTTCCACAGCAATTGAGTTTAACCGGGAGCACCCCGGTGCGGGGCAGATTACCCTGCCCTACCTGGCCGACGAAGAGCTTATCGACACGGTCATGAAGCGTTGCTTCAGCGGCGCTGATCCGGAACCCGAAAGGGGGTAAAATTTATGAGCACCATCTCGTTTTTTATGGACAATATTGCCTTCATATCAAAGTATGCTGCCGCCCATTTCAGCCTGATCTTCACTGCGGTGATCATCTCGCTGCTGCTGTGGCTTCCGGTGGGAGTGCTCGTCTCCCGCAGTGAAAGGCTGGCCAATGCCGTTCTCGGCATCGCGAATACGCTTTACTGTATCCCCAGCCTGGCTCTATTTTCTTTTTTGGTTACAATTCCCGCCTTCGGTCTGGGTCGCAAATCAGCTTTGCTGGCTTTGGTGATCTACGCGATGATGCCGTTGGTGAGGAATGTATATCAGGGGATCAAGGTTGTCGACAAGAATGTGATCGAGGCAGCCCGGGGGATGGGGATGAACTCCTGGAGGATCNTGCGGGAGATCCAGCTGCCTCTGGCGGCCCCGGTGATCTTCGCCGGTTTCAGGATCACCGTGGTCATGACCACGGGGGTGGCGGCTATCGCTGCATTTATTGGCGAAAAAAACCTTGGCCGCCTCATCACTGTGGGGATGAACGGCTATAACGTAGATATGATCGTCACCGGTGCGCTGCTGATATCCCTGATCGCCATCCTGCTTGACACCATTTTGGGCTTCTTCGAAAGGCTGATCATTCCCCGGGGGCTGCGCATTCACCGCGGTTAACAGTTGTACTTTACCGGATCACTAGGGAAAAGAGGGATGCAAAAGATGATCGAACTGGTCAATATTACGAAGAAATATGCCGGCCAGGAAGAACCAGCCGTGAAAGGGTTAAACCTGCTGGTCAGGGATGGCGAAAGCTGTGTCCTGGTCGGGCCCTCCGGCTGCGGCAAAAGCACTACCCTGCGCATGATCAACCGCCTCATCGAGCCCACCGCGGGTACAGTACTTATCGACGGCAAAGATATTCGGGAAACCGATCCAGACCGGCTAAGGATGGGGATCGGTTACGTGATTCAGCAGATCGGGCTGCTACCACATCGCACTGTTGCCGAAAATATCGCCATTGTTCCGCGCCTTTACGGTTGGCCTAAAGATAAAATCAGGGAGCGCACTGACGAGCTGTTGGAGCTAATCGGTCTCGATCCGGAGACAACACGTCATAAGTATCCCGCCCAACTCAGCGGTGGACAGATGCAGCGTGTNGGGGTGGCCCGGGCCATGGCTGTTGATCCTCCGATCATGTTGATGGACGAGCCCTTCGGAGCAGTTGACCCCATCGCCCGCAATCACCTGCAGGATGAATTTTTACGCTTGCAGAGTGTGATGCGTAAAACGATCTGCTTTGTGACCCATGATATCAATGAGGCGATCAAAATGGGCGACCAGATTGCCATCCTCGATCGGGGAGAGCTGGTGCAGCATGGCAGCCCCCTGGAGATACTGAGCAACCCCGCCAACGATTTTGTTTGCGACTTTATCGGCTATGATCGGGTAGTGAAGAAGCTGAGCCTCTGCCGGGCTGGGTCTATCTCACGAAAAGACTTTTGTCTGATTCGGGAAAGCGAACTCCCCGCCGCCGCCAAAAAGATGGAGGAGCAACGGGCGGAGGTCTCTTTCCTGGTCGACGGTAAAGGGGTTCCCCGGGGTATGCTGACGGCTAAATGGCTTAAGGACAACGGGTCGGCCTTTACGCCAAAAGAGCTGAAAGCGCTGGCCAGTCAGGGGCACAAAGGTTTTATTCAGGAAGATACCCTTCTGCGAGACGCGCTTTCCCTGCTGCTGGAGCTGGACCTTGATTACCTGGGCGTGTTGAAGGGGGAGACCCTCTGCGGAGCAGTCTCGATGGCGGATATCCGCCAGTACGCTTCTGGAAAAGAGGGTGATTAAATGAAGTGGTCATGGGATCGTTTCTGGATAGCGATGCTGGAGCGAGCGCCGGGGGCCTTGTACGTTCACACGAAGATGGTTCTGGTGGCCCTCGTAGTGGCAGCTGTTATCTCAATCACCATCGGCATTCTTTTGACCCGCCCCCGTCTGAAGTGGCTGGGCGGGATCGTCTTGAATATCCTGAACCTGCTGCAGACCTTTCCGGGGCTGGCTATTGTCGCCCTGGCGATGCCCATACTGGGGCTAGGGTTTAAACCGGCTGTATTTGCCCTTATCGTCCAGGGGCTACTGCCTATCGCCCGCAATACCATCGCCGGACTTTACGGCGTGGACCCCGACATTATGGAGGCGGCTCGCGGGATGGGAATGACGAAAGGAAAAGTGCTCTATGAAGTGGAGATCCCGCTGGCTATGCCGGTGATNCTTGCCGGCGTCCGCACTTCTGCGGTCTACGTGGTCAGTATGGCCACCCTCGCCGCCTACATTGGCGGCGGCGGTCTGGGGGATCTCATCGTTGGCGGGTTAAATATGATCTGGCCCGACTTCATTGTAGTCGGAGCCGGACTGGGCGCCGTCCTGGCCATTCTATTCGACCGTGTTCTCGGCTTTGTGGAGAAGAAGTATACACCTTTGGGCTACTCAGCCGAATAGTTTGTCAGATACCTGTTCTAGCAAGATGACGATAACAGATGGATGGGGGGGGGTGATTGCACCCGCTGACTAGAAGCAAGGTACCTTGAGATTATTTTCTGGTGCACAAATAAAAAGGGAGGTCTATCAATTGAAAAAGAAAGTGTGGTGTGGTCTGGGACTGGTTCTGGCGTTGACGATGCTGCTGGTCGGTGTAGTCGGCTGCGGCGGCGGTGAGGCCGGACCGGGCGACGGCCCGACTATTGTTGTCGGTTCGAAAACCTTTACCGAAGCGCTTCTCTTGGGGACGATGACCTACGAGTACCTGAAGGATCTCGGTTACGATGTGGAGGATCAGATCGGGCTTGGTGAGGTAGCCGTGATCAGGCCGGCTCTGGAAAGCGGTGAGGTCTCCTGCTACTGGGAATACACCGGCACCGTTTTGATCAACATCATGGGCGAAGAGCCCAGCTTCGACGAAGAGGCCTGCTTCCAGGCAGTCAAGGAGTGGGATGAGAAGGAAAATGAGATCATCTGGCTTGATTATGCTCCATTGAACAATACCTATGCGATCATGGTTCGCGGTGATATTGCCGAAGAGTACAATCTCCAGAAAACGTCAGAATTCGTTGCCTTGGTCGAGGAAGGCGTAGATTTCCAGTTTGTGGGCGCCCAGGAATGGATCGAACGTCCCGACGGCCTGCAGCACTGGGAAAATATATATAACTTCAAGTATCCGGAAAAGAATATGAAGGCAGCTGAGCTGAATATCGGCTACGAGTTGCTGCGGGAAAAACAGGCTGATGCCGGCCTTGCTTTCACGACGGACCCCCGGGTGAAGGCCTACGGAATCGTCGCGCTGGAGGATGACAAGAGCGCTTTTCCCGTTTACAATGCGGCGCCGCTTTTCAGAAAAGATATCCTCGATGCCTACCCCGATATCCCTGAGCAGATGAAAAAACTCACCGTGTTGCTCGACGATGAGACGATTATGGGGCTGAACGAAAAGGTCGATGTGGATAAGAAGATGGTAGAAGAGGTAGCGGTGCAGTTCCTGAAGGATAACGGGCTAATCAAGTAAGCTTTGCTTACTGCAGACTTTTGAGCACTCTGGATAAACTGCTCAACTGAGCCGGGGGGCCCCGCAGTACCGCATAAGATATGGCAAACTTGCGGGGCCCTCCACATATTACTGCCACCGGAATCCACCGGATTCAATAAAACAATTATGCCTCTGTTTTGCCGGGGCTGTCGGCCCGGTGTTCAATGTCTACTTATCCCTGAAATTGTTTTTCTATTTCGGGGGATTGGAGGAGGTGAAGTGATGGCGCTGACAGATCTAACAGGCGATTTGGTCCGCATCGATCTGACAACGCGGCAGATCTTGCGGGCGCCCTGCCCCGAAGCTCTTTTGCGCGATTACCTTGGAGGTCGCGGGTTGGCCGTGCGGCTGCTTCTGGAGCACCTCCCGGCTTCAACGCGCCCGCTTGGCCCGGAAAATATGCTTATATTTGCCTCCGGCCTGCTGGGAGGCACGCGGATGATCACCACGGGAAGGCTGCATATCGGCGCCCGCTCGCCCCTGACTGGTCTTATCGGTTGCTCCAACGGCGGGGGTAAGTTCGGTGCGGAGCTGAAAGCATGCGGTATCCTGGCCATGATCGTAGTCGGCAAAGCCGAAAAGCCGGTGCTGATCAATATAAAAGATAAAAAAATTGCGATCGAGGATGCCCTTCCTTTTTGGGGGCTCTCTACAGGAGAAGCGCGCAGCCGGATCAGACAGGCGGTGGGGGATGAGCGCGCTTCTGTTATCCTGATCGGGCCGGCAGGGGAAAACCTGGTTCCGCTGGGCTGTGTGATCACAGACACCGGGCATGCTGCCGGGCGCACCGGAATGGGCGCGGTGATGGGTTCAAAAAATTTGAAAGCTGTTGTGGCCAGAAAAACGGCGCTATCAAAAATGAAGAGCCCCCCCGAAGCTGCTGTGGCGGTAAAGCAATATATTACCACCTTAAGGGAGCTACCATGCTGGGACGAATGGTCCACAGATGGATCTTCGGCCAGCGTCTCCTGGACGGATCAGCTGGGCGCTTCGGGCGCTAAAAATTTTAACAGCGTCTCTTTTGAAGGGGTGGCCAGCGCCTGCGGATCGTATTACCGCCATCTGGTTGTGAGGCGCCGGGGGTGCTATAATTGCCCCATCCGCTGCCGGGCGACAGTTAAGATAGATCGCGGCAGGCATCGCGGTTTTATCGGCGACAGGGGTGAATACGAACCGCTTTCTTCCTGGGGGCCCCGTTGCGGCAATGCCGACGGCCTTGAGAGTATCTACCTGCTGAATAAGTGCGACGAATACGGTATTGACAACAAGGGTGCCGGCAACCTTGTTGCCTTTGCCCTAGACCTTTACGAAAGAGGGATCCTCACACCGGCGGACAGCGCGGGACTTGAACTGACCTGGGGCAATGCCGAAGCGATGGAAGCTCTGCTGGAGGAGATCGTTTACCGCAGTACACCCCTAGGGGAGCTGCTCTCAGGGGGGATCAGAGAAGCGGCGGCGAAAATAGGCCGGGGAGCAGAGCAATATGCTTATCATGTCAAAGGGCTCAGCCTTTCGATCCTGGATCCGCGGGGGTTCAAAGCCACCGGCCTGGGCTATTCCGTCGCCAGCCGGGGGGGCAGCTTTAGCTATGTTTACGCTAAGCCTGAATATGCCTATACCCCGGAGCAGGCGCTCAAGGCCTACGGCAGCAAGAAAGCTGCCGACCGTCTTTCCGAAGAGGGAAAGGCGCAGATGGTCAAAGAGTGTATCTGCGCCAATGCAGTTATCGATTCGCTGGGCATCTGTAAAATACCAGAGTTTGGCATGCTCCTCGATTTCGATCTCACGGCGGCTGCGTCAATTGTATCGGCTTTCACCGGCGAAAAATACACAGGGGCGGATCTGCTCAAAATAGGTGAGAGGATCATCAACGCGGAAAGACTGCTCAACTTCAGGTTTGGGGCTACGGGCAAAGATGACAACTTGCCGGAAAAATTTCTCACCGAGCCGATATCGAAAGGGCCGAGCAAAGGATCCGTGATTAAACTTGGGCCGATGCTGCAGGAATTTTACCGGCTGATGGGCTGGAGTAGGGATGGGGCCATCAGTGCGGATAAGTTAAGGGAACTGGGCCTGGCCGGTTTATCTATTGACTAGGCTCAGCCGGATAGGACAACAATCTAAAGGGGACAGGAAAATGGAAAAGATTATTTCAAACTACGAAGTACAGGCAACACCGTTTCTTAGTTGGGTGACCCCTTCACAGCTCGAGCAGATCCACAGCGCCTCTCTGGAAGTGCTGGAGCGGACGGGAATGATAGTTAAGCATAAGGAGGCGTTGGCTTTACTCAAAGACGCCGGTTGCCGCGTGAAGGGCGAGCGGGTCTGGGTGCCGGGATGGCTTGTTGAAGAATGCATCCGGCTGGCGCCGAAGCGGGTGGCCGTTGCCAACAGGCTCGGGGAGAGGATCATGCCCCTGGAGAAAAATCGCGTCTATTACGGTACCGGTTCGGACCTGCCCTTTACTGTTGATCTGGAGACAAATGAGCGAAGAACAGCGACAAAAAAGGATGTAGTCGATGCTTCGAAGGTAGTTGACGCTCTTGCCAACTTCGATTTTCTGATGAGCTACGCTATCGCTTCCGATACCGCCCCTGCGGCCAGTGATCTTCATCAATTTGAAGCGATGACCGTGCACTGCAGCAAACCGATCATCTTTACCGCGCATAACCCCGAAAACACCGAAGCGCTGATCATGATGGCGGCCGCCTGCGTCGGGGGAGTTGAGGAGCTGCGCGCCAATCCCTTTATCATCCTCTACTCCGAGCCGATCTCACCCTTGGTACATACCCATGATGGAGTGGGCAAGATGTTCAAGTGCTTCGAATACGATATACCGGTTATCTACACACCGGGTGTCCTCGCTGGAGGCACCACCCCGGTGACGAAGGCGGGCTGTATNGTTCAGATGAACGCCGAGAGCCTGGCCGGCGTNGTTATGGCCCAGCTNAAAAAGAAAGGTGCGCCGGTGATTATCGGCGGNGGAGCTACGCCTATGGATATGAAGACTACGACGACCCTNTATGGTGCGCCGGAAACGTCGATGAACTATGCTGTGATGACTCAGCTGGCCCGGTTCTACGGACTGCCGAACTTTACTGAAGCGGGTTGTGTCAATGCGCCGCTGCCCGATCTGCAGGCCGGGTTGGAAGCGGCGATGAGCATCATGCTGGCGCAGCTTTCGGGATGTAATCTGGTGCATGATGTTGGTTACCTTGAGGGGGGCAAGACCGGCTACCTGCCCTTCCTGGCGCTCTGTGATGATATCATCAGCATGGCCCGCTACACGGGTAGAGGCACCCCTACTACGACCGATCACCTTGCGGTTGACTGCATCGACGATGTGGGGCCCGGCGGTAATTTTATGGGCCACGAGCATACTTTTAAATATTTTCGCGAAGAGATCTGGTCCCCCCGCTTTTTGATCCGCGACCGTTGGGAGCAGTGGGAAGCAAAAGGCAAAACCACACCGCTGGAAGGGGCCGTGGAAGCAGTTCGGGAGATCCTGAAGAACCACAGCGCTGCCCCGCTATCCGATGGAGCCCTCGAGGAGATGGAAAGGATTATTGTTGAGTGCGAAAGCAAGTCATAATAAGGGGGTATCATCATGCGCTATGCCAGTAAACATGGAGCGGGTTTGACTTTTCGTACAATTAACCTTAAGCAGATCGAAGAAATTCACAGCACTTCCCTGCGCATATTGAGCGAGGTGGGGGTGCTGGTGCACCACGAAGAGGCGCTGGCCCTGCTGGCCGGGGCAGGTGCTCATCAGGAAGGGGAAAATCGGGTCTATCTTCCCGCCTTTCTGGTGGAGCGGGCGCTCCGCAGCGCCCCCACCAGCATCACTCTGTACAACCGCCTGGGGAAACCGGCGCTTTTGCTGGAGAGATCGAATGTCTATTTTGGGGCGGGTTCAGATACGCTGATCTATCTGGATCCGTTTACCGGTGAGCGCCGCCCCTGGCTAAGCGAGGATGTTGCAGGGGCCATTCGCCTGGTTGACGCTCTGCCTCATCTTGATTTCGTTATGTCCATGGGTCTGCTTTCCGATGTAGACCGGCGAATGATCAACCGCCGCCAGTACGCCCTAATGCTACAAAACAGCATCAAACCGCAGGTGGTAATCGCCGAGGACGCCGCCACCGTAGCCGACATTGTCGAAATGGCTGCGGCGGTTATGGGCGGGAAAGAGGTTTTGCAGCACCGGCCCCACTTTGCCCTCTACTGTGAGCCCACTTCCCCGCTGCAGCTGCCCCTTGAGTCGGTGGATAAACTACTACTGGCCGCCGAACACAGAGTGCCGGTGAACTTTGCCTGCGGGGCTGTTGCCGGTGCTTCCACACCGGTAACCGTGGCCGGAACGGTGGCCCAGGCCAACGCCGAGGCCCTCTCCGGGCTGGTCATCCACCAGTTAAAAAACCCCGGTGCACCTTTCCTTTACGGTTATGGAGACTCGCCTCTGGATATGCGCAGCATGCAGGCGCTATACGCCGTGCCGGAAGCGCTGCTGCTCCAGGGGGCGCTCTGCGACCTGGCCAGGTTTTACGGGCTGCCCTCCTGGGGCTATGCTGGCTGCAGCAGTGCCAAGCTCTTCGACGAGCAGGCTGTTACCGAGGCTACTATCTTTACCCTGCTCGGAGCGCTGCAGGGATGCAATTTGATGCATGATGTATTTTATATCGAGTCGGGCCGGACTGGCTCCCTCGAGCTACTTACGCTGATGGATGAGGTAATCTCCCGGGTTAAGTTTTTTCTGNGCGGGCTGGACACCTCCGCAGAGCACCTGGGCCTAGAGGCGATCCGCCGCGTCGGGCCTGCGGGCAGTTTCTTAGGCGATCAGCACACGGCCTCTCATTTCCGCAACAGCTGGCAGCCTTCTCTTTCCGATTTCAGCAGTTTCAGCGAATGGGAAGCGGCGGGATCCAGGAGCACCGGAGAGAGAATTAAGGAGAAGATCGAACGGCTTCTCAAGGAACACCGCCCCACACCGCTGGATCCGGCGGTGGAAAAGGAGATCGAAAAGATTATCGAACGGGCGCAGCAGGAGCTGCCTCCCAAAACAGCCCCGTAAAAAATAAAGCCCCGGTGCCATCACCATGGACCGGGGCTTTTTGGTAAAGGGGGCGCAAATTCGTGTAGCTACCGGGGTCGGGGTAAGCGCAAGAACCTTGATCATTATCAAATACTGAAATATCTGTTCATTATTAATAAAGACAGTGCTGTTGTGGCGGCATCGTTTATCATAAACGTATTATAAATCAATAGCGTTGCTCCGGCATAAGCCTGGCATGGATATTGCAACAATTAGTCTACCAGGTGGCTATCCCGGGCAGTTTTAGCGGTGATCGGGTGGCGGGTCCAGTAATTCCGGTTTGCGAGCCGGGCTTCGTTGCAATCTTTAACAATATATTTATAAAAGGTAATGGAGGGAGAGGGCGNGATTTCATTGCAGAACAACCGGGTTGTTCTCGGAGTGATCGGAGCAGACGTTCATGCTGTGGGGAACAAGATCCTGGAAATGGTTTTAANGGAAGCCGGTTTCGAAGTGATCAACCTGGGGGTGATGGTTTCCCAGGAAGAATTCATCAACGCCGCTGTGGAGAGCGATGCCGGGGCGATCTGGGTCTCTT
>JGI24708J26588_10000621_pt1 | contig 28847 bp, 25 predicted proteins | sample BioPla1DNA2_FD_26588 | JGI IMG/M metagenome (IMG submission 26588) | reverse complement strand
AGCCGCCATGTACCCTCGCTATTACAAAGGAGTTCATGGGTTTGAGTATCGGATATCAGATGTGAGGAACTAAAAGGACCGCGCTAGCGGTTTTTCTTATTATCTGAAGCAAGTCTCACTTTATACCTACATGAACGGCTGCAATACCGCCGGTTAGTTCAAAATACTGGACATTGCTTAAGCCATGGTTTTCAAATATTACAGCTATATCTTTCTGGTGAGGATAGTCTTTGAGGGACTGCGGCAGCCAGCTATAAAATCCGTCGGCGCCGACTTTAAGTTTGCCGAGCAACGGCAGGATCTGTTCAAAATAAAAATAATAGAGCTGTTTTAAGACTGGGGCAGTCGGCTTAGCAAGTTCTAGGGATATAACTGTGCCGCCGGGGCGAGTCACGCGGCACATCTCAGCAAGGGCTTTATTTATATCAGGGAGATTACGTAGACCGAAGCCGGTTATAGCACAGTTAAATTCATTGTCGGGAAATGGAAGGGCTAGTGCATTACCCTGTACTAAAGTGATTACTTCCTTAACAGGTGACTTACTAATGTTTTTTTCTGCTATGTCCAGCATGGCCTTGCAAAAGTCGAGCCCGATTACTTGGCCGGCAGGGCTGACTTGGGCGGCTAGACCAAGCGTTAACTTGCCGGTACCGCAGCAGACATCAAGAACTTTATTGCCCGGCTGTAATTCAGCTTTTTGGAGTGCAAATCTGCGCCAGTATCTATCTTGATTACAACTGAGCATGCTGTTCATAAAATCATAATGACTGCAAATAGCAGTAAATAATTTATGGACAAACTGTTCTTTGTTAGTAGTGAGATGTTTCATAGAGTTTTCTCCTAATATTTCTTTACGCAGTAATAGTATAGACTAAAATTTGCTAAAGAAGAACATGAGTCTTTTTGGTCGCAGTCTAAAAACAATATGTAGGGGCTATATTAATAATGTATAATAGGAAGGGCACTATTATTAGGTGCCTGCTGAACTCGCAAAGTTCGGCCAGCTTAGCAGGAAGATATCGCTATGTGCTGAACATATATAGAGGAGGGAGTGGCACTAATGAATGGAATATTACATAAAATAGAAATAAAAGTAAAACATGGTGAAAGATTGACAAAGGAAGAAGGTTTAGCCCTTTTTGCCTGTGATAATCTGGCTTGGTTGGGTTATTTAGCTGATATTGCGAGACAGCGTATTAGCGGTGATTATGTTTATTATAATGTCAATAGACATATAAATCTTACCAATATCTGCACATCTCGCTGTAAGTTCTGCGCGTTTGGTTGTGACAAGGACAGTGGACAAGCTTATGAGATGAGTAAGGAGCGGGCGCTCAAAATAGCAAAAGCTGCCGCTCAAGACCCCGATCTTAGAGAACTACATATCGTCAGCGGACTGCATCCAGACTGGCCGTTTGAGTATTATGTAGATATTATAAAGTCTTTACGGACAGAATTGCCGCATATCCATCTGAAGGCGTTTACAGCAATTGAAATCTGCCATTTCGCCAAAATATCAGGAAAATCAGTAAAAACAGTTCTGGCCACTTTACAGGATGCCGGTATGCACTCAATGCCAGGCGGCGGGGCTGAGATATTATCAGACAGAGTACGCAAGGAACTTTGTCCGGAAAAAGCTAGCGCCGGCGAGTGGCTTGAGACTGTCCGTACTGCGCATCAGATGGGGATTCGTTCTAATGCCAGTATGCTGTACGGACATATCGAAACGTTAGAGGAGCGCGTCGACCATTTGATTTCTCTCCGGACATTACAGGATGAGACAGGTGGCTTTCAAACCTTTATTTGTTTCCCGTTCCATCCGGGAAACACTGTTCTCGAAGGGAAGATAACTCGCGGCTCAGTATGGGACGATCTCAAGACTATGGCAATATCGCGGCTAATGCTTGATAACTTTAGAAATATAAAGGCCTACTGGATTATGCTGACGCTGCCAGTTGCTCAGTTGGCGCTTGGCTTTGGTGCTAATGATATTGATGGTACAGTAAGCGAGGAAAAGATAATGCATGCCGCCGGGGCGAAATCGGCAAAATCTTTGGATAAGGAAACCTTGATCAGCACAATAAGACAAGCCGGACGTATTCCGGTAGAACGCGATTCGATGTATAACATAGTGAAAGTGTTGTAAAGCAATAGTCAGCCTGATATAGCGTCAGGCTGACTATCTATGTAAAATCAGGCTTATATGTTATAATTTTCCTAGAGAGAACATAATATATTTTAGGGGCTAGGAATGGGGGGAGACAAATTTTTATGAAGGCGCTAGTAGCCATATTTGTACTATTTAACGCCGGGTACTTTTATTTTAGACTGCCAGTCTTGGCTTTCGGGTTTACCGATTGGTCGGTACCGATTATAGCTTTAGGGTTGGTATTTTTAATTGTGCCGCTTTTGACGCTGCTCAGTAAGTTTCGGGATATGGTTGAAGGAACTGTATGGGGCGAAATTCTGATAAGAATGTTTCTTCAGATTTTCACTAAAGAACAGCAACGGCAAAATGTTATTAATATCAGCCAGTACCAGAAGTACGGCTGGCTGGTAGGAAAGTACCGTGGCCTGGCAATATCAGCTGGTTTGCTGCTGGCAATCGGTGTTGCCAATACTACCCTGCTGCCCCTATTAACATCGGTACCGCTTTTTTACCATCAATCCTACCGTAATTTACTTGGCGAGGTTAAGGAAAGCTCTTTCTCTTCCGATGTTGAACCAATAAATCTGTCACAGATTCGCATAGTGGATGAGGAGACCGCCATTAAGCTGGCCGAGAAACAAATCGGGGAGGTTCCGGCTCTCGGCAGTGAAGTACAGTTGGGTGAAATGGAATTGCAGAAAGTCAACAATAAGCTCTATTATGTGGGGCCGCTTGAACATCGGGGTATATTTCAATGGATTTCTAATCATAGCCGTGGCAGTAAGGGCTATGTTATGGTTTCGGCGACCAACCCACAAGATGTTCGTCTGGTACAAAATATCGGCGGTCGGGATATCTATCTAAAATATCAGACCAAGGGCTTTGTAATGGATTACTTACCGCGGTATTTATATTTTAACGGCATTATTAATGTGGGTATGGCGGATTTTTCGTTTGAGGTTGATGATGAATTAAACCCGTACTGGGTTGTGACATTGTATAAGAATAAAGTCGGCTACAGCGGGGGGGACGCGGTAGGTGTAGTAACCGTTAATGCTGAGAATGGTCAGATTAATCGCTATTCGCTTGATAACATCCCCAAGTGGATTGACCGTGTACAGCCCGAAGCCTTTGTCTATAACCAAATCAGAGATTGGGGTCATTATGTAAATGGTTTTTTGAATACCTTATTTGCCAAAACCGGGACATTAAAGCCGACAGACCAAAGCGTGCATTTGATTTACGGTAATGATGACAGTGTTTATTGGTATACCGGTATTACATCATATGGTAAAGATGAAAGCACGGTAGGTTTTATCCTGGTTAATTCGCGCACTAAAGAGGCAAAGTGGTATAAGGTAGCCGGCGCTAATGAAACAAGCGCCTGTAAGTCGGCAGAAGGCCAGGTTCAAGAAAAGGGTTACCGGGCTGGCTATCCTATCTTATATAATATTAACAGCGTTCCGACTTATATAGCTCCCCTTAAGGACAAGGAAGGTCTGTTGAAATCGGTAGCATTTATTTCAGTAGAAAACTATAACCTTGTCGGCGTCGGCCCTGACATCGAGAGTGCCATGCGCTCATACCGGGTAAGCTTAGCCAGCCGGGGTAATCTGTTTATCCCGGACAACGAGATCCAGCAAGTTACCCTAAATGGACGTATTACCAGAATTTCTTCCGCTGTAAAGGGTGGAGAATCATATATTTACTTTATGCTTGAAGGCGATAAGCGTATCTTCATCGGGCTGGCAAATACATCGCCTAAGCTGCCGTTGGCGCAAGTTGGTGATGCCATAACAGTGATTTTCAATGATAATGGTGAAAGCACAGTTAATATCAATGAATTCCAAGGCGAAAGCTATTAGCGGGTGAAAGATGAAGTCTAATAAACACAAAGCAACAGTAACGCTAGGAATAGTGTCCGTCGGTTTTTTAGTTAGTTACCCGTTCAGCAATACTTTTGTGGGGGGGCTGGTGACCAGCGGCTGTCAAGCCGCTTTGGTTGGCGGCCTTGCCGACTGGTTTGCCGTTACAGCGCTGTTTAAAAAGCCGCTGGGGATACCTTACCGAACGGCGCTCATTGCCCGTAATCGGGAAAGAATATTTACGGCGCTAATGGATATGGTCGAAAATGAGCTCATAACCAAAGATAATATAATTCGCGAACTAGACCGATATGATTTTGCCGGTTTTCTTATTCAATATCTTGAGGAGCATGGCGGTAAAGACGATATAAAGGCCATTGTACGCAAAATTAGTATTGATTTGATTGAGCAGGCGGAGCCAACCGAGCTGGGGCAGATTATTGACAGAATGATTAAGACCAATGCTGACCAAATAAAGGCTGCGCCGCTGGTTGTACAAGCTATTGAGTGGTCGGTAAAAAACGGCTATGTCGATAGGCTTGTAGATTTTGTTTTAAATGAACTAACCCGAATTACCGAACATCCGCAGATGTGCATTGAGATAGCAAGAATTATTAAACAGGCGAAAAAGGCCTACGAACACGATATGGCAGGCCGGCAGCTAGTATCAGCGCTTCTTAATATTTCAATTGACAGCCTTGCGCTTATGGTCCAGCAAAAGCTTACTGTTTTTCTTGGAGATCTTAAAAACCCAACCAATCCGCTGCGCATTCGCATAAAAGATTGGCTGGAAGGCTTAGCTGAAAGTTTGAAGGAAGATGATGATTTTCAGGCTAAGATAGAGGAATGGAAAGCAGCTTTTTCTGCCAAAATTGATATAGCGGCACTAATTTCGGAGCTCCTTAACGGTTTACGCCAGTCAGGGGCGAATGTTGGAGGACTGCTCCGGCTTACGCGCTGGTTTAGTTATAAGTTTGATAATTTGATTGCAGATTTTAAAGCTAACTCCAGTCAGCAGGAGAAAGTCGATAAAGCTTTTAAACAGCTAATTAATCAGCTTGTGGAGAGGCATCACCATCAAATCGGCCTCACGGTTAAAACGGCACTTGATAAGTATAGCAACGCAATGTTGGTAGAGTTTATTGAAAGCAAGGCCGGCAATGATCTGCAAATGATAAGAATAAACGGGTCAGTAGTTGGCGGAATTGTTGGCATGCTGATCTTTTTAGTCACGTACTGGTTGTAGGTGGTGAGCTATGAAGAATCGAAGAATTGCTAATGCCACACTGGCTGCCGTTGCTGTGCTTTTTGGAGTGGTTTTGCTAATTCGCTATCAATACTATGACAATTTAATGCTTAAAGCTTTATATATTGTTCTGGAAGCCGCCCTAATCGGAGGAGTGGCAGATTGGTTTGCCGTAACCGCGTTATTCGAGAAGCCATTGGGTTTCCCTTGGCATACCGCTATCATTCCGCGTAATCGCGGTAAAATTATTGAAGCTTTAACAAATACCGTACAAAATGAGCTGTTAAGTAAGGAATCGATTAAAGAGCGATTAGCCGATATTCATATCGTTAGGTTATTTGTTACTTGGATTGAAGAACGAAATGGCAAAAGGGCGCTTGCAGAGATGACGGCCGATTATGCTCGGCGGGTGATCTTTAGCCTAGATGCCCGAGCAGCAGCCCAGTCACTCGAAAGACTGCTTAAAAGCAAGTGGCAGGAGGTCTATCTCTCAGCTTTATTAAGCAGGCTTGTCCGTCTGTTTCTCCAAAAACAAGGCGATGAAAAGTTGATTGATTTTTTGCTTAACGAAATTATTCGAATAGTTGAGACGCCCAAAACCCGGGTCATGATTCATAATTACTTAGAGAAGTACTCCAATGAGGTTGCTGACGCCTGGTGGAAACAACTGATCAAAAACGTTCTCGAAGCCGTTGACGCTGTTAATATTGCTGAAGCAGCAGCTGTGCTCCAAACAAATATTATAAATGAGCTGCATAACATAGAAAAGCCGGATCATCCTTTACGTCAGCTAATCCGGACGCGGCTACAGGATTTGGCCGACAGGATGGAAGATGACCCTGAACTGGCTGCAACAATTAAGGAATGGCAGAGCGGGCTGGCAGAACGAATTCGACTCGAGGATGTATTGACCGAGCTTATTGAGCTGGCTTTAGCCTGGGAGCGGCGGTCCATTGATGAAACACAACGTTCACAGGTTGCTGATTGGGTTTTAAGTCAAGTGTCCAAGTACTGGGAAGTATTTAAGCAGGATAATGAACTTCAGGATTGGTTAGAGAAGTATGCAAAAGAGGCGTTGCATGAAATAATCGAATCTGAACATTATCTGGTTGGTACAATAACCAGCAACGCTTTAAGCATTCTTACTGATAAAAAGTTAGCTGAATTTATTGATGATAAAGCCGGTGAAGATTTGCAGTGGATTCGGATTAATGGTTCAGTCGTAGGCGGTTTTGTCGGGCTAGTACTGTTTTTGTTCCTGCAGTTCTTTTATGATCCGTATGTCGTGCCGGCATTACGCAGCTTGCTGTAGGGGGAAGCTATATGGAAAAAGTGCTGACCTTTATTATAATTATGTTTATTTCGGTATGCGAGGCTGCTGATATGCTTATGAAATTTTTTTACGATAGATTTTTTGGTGGTACGCGGTAGAATTTAAACCTCAAAAAGCATAGGATAGTAAAGCTTAAAAAAACTGGATTTTGGGATAGCTATAGGGAGGTTAAATATGCCGGTAGGACTAGTTGGTGTTGGACGTATGGGTAAGGCCCTGACAGCTAAATTGGCTGGACATATAGAACTTGTACTATTTGACCGGGATAATACCGAGCTTATTGCGGTAGCAGGAGAATATAATACAAAAATATCTGAGAGCCTTGAAGATATAGCCGCTATAGGCACAGTCATCTTAGCAGTACCTGACCGCGAAGTAATCAGCTGTATTAAGGTCTTCAATCGATTGCCCCAGCCATTGACAGTAATAAATATAGCTACTAATGTTGACAGGCATGTCCTGCGGGAGACAGCAGGCCGAAACGTCAAATGCATTAGTGCTAAGATTATCGGGCAGGCTGATGAGATGATGGCCGGGCAGCGTCCGGTTATTATGGTAGATGATCATCCGGTCGAAATGGTAGCCGCTACGGCTGAAATCTTCAGCAAGGTTGGTGATGTTATAATCGGCAGGGCAGATCTGGTAGCACAAATTAACCGCATGGCCGCGGAAAAAGTACTAACGGCAGCCGTCACTATCGAGGAAACGCTCCGTAGGCAAAACATTACTGACCAAGCAATTATCAATAATGCCATTGGCCAAGTGGCTGTAGGCATATTAAAAGCCTATGCCAACTCAAATCTAGGTCCCTTTGCCCGTGAGATTGTTCAGCAGGTTAGAACCAAGTTAAGAACACCGTACGACAAAAAGTAATTTTTAATCGTAGACATAAGGAAAAAACGAGATGTCACGCCACTGCGAGCGAGGCGGGCGATCTCGGCTTTTTGCAAACAAACTAAACGGCTGTACTGCCCATACTGGCAGCACAGCCGTTCTAGTTTATCTACTATATTTATTTTTCACCATTGAAATGAAATATTTATGGATCCGGTCGTCATCGGTAAGCTCAGGGTGAAATGCCGTTACCAGCAAATTGTCTTGACGGGCAATTACTACCTTGCCATTAACTTCAGCCATTACCTGAACATGAGGTCCTACGCTCTCAATATATGGCGCGCGGATAAAGACAGCTTTAACAGGCTCATCGCCAAATTCCGGTACGTTAAGATCAGCCTCAAAGCTTTCTCGCTGACGGCCAAACGCATTGCGCTGGACTACGCCATCCAGTAAGCCTAAGCGGGGCTGATTGCTGCCGACAATATCTTTGCACAACAGAATCATGCCGGCGCATGTCCCATAGATAGCCATACCTTGGCTGGCTCTGGTTTTGATTTTGTCCATCAAGCCCCATTCAACCATCAGTTTTCCAATGGTAGTGCTTTCGCCGCCTGGGATAATCAGGCCCTCAATTTCGTCAAGTTCTTCCGGCTTTCTTATTTCGACTGCTAGCGCCCCGCACCGTTCAAGCATGCGACGGTGTTCACGAAAAGCGCCTTGCAGGGCTAGTACCCCGATTTTCACTAGTAATGCCTTCTTTCTCTGATTACCAACCGCGTTCCTGCATGCGTTCATTAGCAGGAATGGTAGATATTTCAATACCGACCATCGGTTCACCGAGATCTTTTGATACTTCAGCCAGTACTTTAGGATCGTTGTAATAAGTGGTAGCAGCGACAATTGCCTTAGCCCGTTTAGCCGGATCACCTGATTTGAAAATACCGGAGCCAACAAAAATACCGTCGCAGCCAAGCTGCATCATAAGCGCTGCATCAGCTGGAGTTGCAATACCGCCGGCCGCGAAATTAACTACTGGCAGACGGCCGAGCTTCTTAGTCTCCATTACCAGCTCAAGCGGAGCCGCAATATTTTTAGCAAATGCTGCAACCTCTTCAACCGGCAGGTTTCGGAGCAACCTAATTTCACTCATAACCATGCGGATATGCTTAACAGCTTCTACAACATTACCGGTGCCGGGTTCGCCTTTTGTACGGATCATGGCAGCACCTTCAGCGATACGGCGGAGGGCTTCGCCGAGATTTTTTGCGCCGCAGACAAACGGAACTTTAAAATTATGCTTATTGATATGGAACTTATCGTCAGCCGGAGTGAGAACTTCACTCTCATCTATGTAATCAGCACCTAATGATTCAAGAATCTGGGCTTCTACAAAATGTCCGATCCGGGCTTTGGCCATAACAGGAATTGAAACGGCATCCATAATGCGCTGAACAATGGTCGGATCAGCCATTCTGGCAACGCCGCCGGCGGCGCGAATATCGGCCGGTACCCTTTCCAAAGCCATTACTGCACAAGCCCCAGCATCTTCGGCAATCTTTGCCTGTTCGGGAGTGGTAACGTCCATTATAACGCCGCCTTTAAGCATTTCGGCCAAGCCGGCTTTTACGCGAAAAGTACCTTGCTGCATGGTAAACCTCCTATATAGCTAACAAATTACTCAATATTATAACCATGAGTTAGTGAATTAGTCCGGAAGAGACATGTATCACTTATCAGGGGTACAACGACTTCAGTCATTAAAAAGGCGGTGAGCTGCATGACATGTCGGGCCAACATAGGAATTGAGCGGAAAACCATGTTTAATGGCACTGGTAATGAATGTTTTCGCTTGCTCAATGGCTTCGCGGACCGATAGTCCTTTAGCCAGTCCGGCTGTAATTGCGGCCGAAGATGTACAGCCTGCACCATGAGTGTAGGTTGTATCAATTTTAGGCGATTCTAAGGTTACAAAATCTTTGCCATCATACAGGAGGTCGATAGCTGTTGCTGTGCCTAGTTTTGCGCCGCCTTTTATGAATACATTTTTAGCGCCGAGCTCATGAATTTTTACAGCGGCATTTTTCATATCTTCGACGGATTTTATACTGATACCGCTCAATTGGCTAGCCTCAAAGATATTAGGCGTAATTACAGTAGCACGGGGTACTAGGTATTCCCGGATTCCAATAGCAGATTCCGGATTTAGGACTTCATCGGTTCCCTTACAAACCATAACCGGGTCAATGACTACACTTTTCACTTTATATTGGTCGAGCTTTTTAGTTACAAGGTTAATGATTTCAACAGTACCCAGCATTCCGGTTTTTATAGCATCAACCCCGATGCCGTTTAGAACGGTTTCCAATTGTGCTTCTAATGTTTCCAGCGGCAGCGGATAAATATCATGGGACCAATTATTGTGCGGATTTTGAGCAACTATGACGGTGAGAGCTGTCATTCCGTAAACCCCAAACTCCTGGAATGTTTTTAAATCGGCTTGCATGCCAGCGCCGCCGCTTGTGTCCGATCCAGCGATTGTAAGTGCTTTGTAATTTGTCATATCAGATTCCTCCTAAGTAAGTATCTTAAGCTGTTTTTTGACATTTGATAAAAAATGTATAGCCTATAAACATGTTTGTATTATAAAATGAATCTGATACTTTTAAAATATACAGAATGCGCATTTATGACTAGGACAGTTTGGAGGAAGACGATGACAGATTTAATTTTTCTTGATTCTAACGGCAGCAGCCCTTTGTATATGCAGCTCTATGAGTATTTTAAAGCCGAGATTGAACAGCATAAACTAGCTGAGAACGAAAAATTACCCTCTATTCGGAATCTTGCCAATAGTATTTCTGTTAGTAAGGCAACGGTTGAAAAGGCATATCAGCAGTTAATGTGTGAAGGATATATTAACAACCGGAATAGGGCTTGTTATGTTGTCAATAAGCTGGAAGAAACAATAGTAAAACCGGTGTATACCGCAGGAAAGCCCAAGACCAGTGAACTGACCGATAATTGCAAACCTAGATATGATTTTGCTAGCGGTGAGATGGATTTAAATGGTTTTGATTTTTCGGTGTGGCGGCGCTATGTTAATAAAGTTCTTGCAAATAAAGAACGGCTTTTTGGGTATGGCCACAGCAAAGGAGAAACTGAACTGCGCAAGCAAATTGGCCGCTATGTTCGGTCGCGAGGTGTTGAATGCCACTATGAACAAATTATTATTGGTCCCGGGGTGCAAAGTCTTTTAAATACCCTTTGCAGTCTGCTCAAGCCTACGCATAGCAGTATTGCTTTTGAGGAACCCGGTTTTACTACCGGTCGGCGCGTTTGGCATAACTGGGGCTATACTATTGTCCCGGTACAAATGAGAAAAGAAGGTATTGATATAAGAGAACTGGCGCAAAGTGAGACCAGAGCTGTCTATTTAACTCCTTCTCACCAGTTTCCGACCGGGTACATTATGCCGGTCGGCGAACGGATGCGGCTGCTTGCCTGGGCGCAGCAGAACGATGCCGTTATCATTGAGGACGATTATGACAGCGAATTTCGGTATTTCGGACGGCCGATCCCGGCAATGAAAGGGCTTGACAGTGGCGGCAATGTTGTATATCTTGGCTCCTTTTCAAAAGTTATTCCACCGTCTTTACGAATAAGCTATATGATCCTTCCAGACCGCTTGCTGGAGCTTTATGAGCGAAATGCGGCTCTGTATAATCAAGCTGTATCTACGATTGAACAGTTAACCTTAGCCCAATATATGGCTGACGGCCATTTAGAACGGCAAATCCGACGACTGCGCAAATTGTACTATGAAAAGAAAATGCAGTTTATTGACACTATTCAACGGGTTTTCAGCAATCAGGTGGCCATTCAGGATAATGAATCAGGTCTCTTTATCGTATTGACTGTTAAACGCCCGGGGACCTCTCAAGATATATTCTTGAAAGCGATGCAGCATGGATGTCAGGTTGCGCCCATCCAGAATTACTATTGGGAGACGGTGCAAGAGAGTTTCCCCCGGGTTATATTGTACTTTTCGAAAATACCGGTCCATGAAATGGAAGAAGCGATAAAGCTTCTGAAAAAAGCTTGGTTCGAAGAATAATAACAAAAAGTTATTCCCCACACATCGCGGCGGCGATGGCGGCACCGACACCGGAGCCATCTTTAATTAATCCTGCCGACATTTTATTAGTAGCTGACTTACCGCATAGCGCTAAAAGTGTTGCCTGAATAGCCCGGGCATAGCCAGGCATTTTTTCATATAGCGAACCATCGATAGCAATATGATGGCGGCGCTCAAGCCGGGGGTCGACGCGACGCAGTACTCCGTAAAAAGTGGCGGCGGCGAGCTGGGCCGACCGTGTTCGTAGTAAGGCTGCCGCTTGTTGTATTGCAGCTTGTTCAGCAACGTTAAGCCTAGAAGTCAAGTCTATCGGTATATCGGCAATTAGTAGGGAAAGGTCTTGTGCCGTTATAGAATAAGGTATATCCAGCCGTTCCGACTCCCCAATAGGCAGCTTCTTACTTGCAATTAAATCTCTAATAATCAGCCGCAGCAACTCGCCAAGATAATGACCGGAAACACTTTTCTCCAAAAGCTGCTGCCCGGGTTTTTCGCTATTGGCATCAAGCTCCTTATCATACCTAGTAAGGGGCAGTTTATCGAAGTTACCGGACTCCATGTTGATAATCATGGGTGCGGAATAATGAATAGACTCAAGATAAGCGGTATTGTGACCGGTGCCGCAGATGGAGCCGATATCGGTATCGGGGTTTAGATAAGCCGAGGTCAGCAGCGTACCGACGGTATCGTTGATGACGGCTGCTGGACGAATGTTTCTCAGACCCCGGCGTTTTAAAGCGTCCTTTAAAAGGTCGGTGACGTTGGCGTTTTCTACGCCGGCAGTTTTAAGTTCTTTGGTCCAAGAAATTAAAACTGCTTCATTGATATAAGTCTGACGGCTGGGAAACGAAAAAGTATGGCCAAGCAGGATGATATCGTTTGAAGGGGCTATGTGAGCTATCTCCCCGGCGATGTAATCGAAGAGCTTTTCCGCATCTACGTTAGCGGCAGTATAATCATAATTATTAGTTCTAAGCGGCGATTGGCGATTTCTAACTACAGCGTACCGCCTATTGCCGTATAGCTCAATTAGCGCAACGCGGATATTAGTGCCGCCAAAATCAAGAGCTAGGTAAGTACCTCGCTCAGTGCCGGTTGGCGTAGATAAATAGGAGGGCAGCATTTTGAGCGGACTAGGCTTTTGGGCTAAGCCGTCAGCCATCGCCGTTGCGAAGTCAGCGGTAAGCTGCTGAAGCTGTTCAAGCTTAAGCTTAAATAAATCATGAAGCATAAAAAAACCTCCTATTATATGATAATATCTACTTATTAGGGGTAAACAAGCCAATTGGGAGGGAGCAGCGTGAAGGTTGCAGTAACCAAAGTTGATTCATATAACGAGACTTTAGTTGCCCAGGGCATTAGCCACGCATTAAAACAACTAGGTGGAATTAATAACTTTGTCAGCCCGGGAGATAGGGTGCTGATTAAGCCCAATATGCTGGAGGGTATGCCGCCAGCCAAAGCGACTACGACCCATCCAGAAGTAGTAAGGGCAGTTATCCGCCAAGTTAAGTCAGCCGGGGGACTGCCAATTATCGGCGATTCACCAGGCATCAATGGTACGAAGAAGGTTGCAGAACAATGCGGGATATTGGAGATATGCCGGCAAGAGGATGTTGAACTGTATGAATTCCAAAAGACCAGCGAATACGCCTATCCCCAAGGTCTAACCCTTAAGCGGTTTACCTTGTGTGATGTGCTGGAAAAGGTTGATAAAGTCATTTCGGTCGCCAAGATGAAGACTCATTCCTTCATGGGGATTACCGGTGCTGTCAAGAACCTCTTTGGCTTATTTGTCGGAACGGATAAAGCTCAGTTTCATTTACGAATGAAGGCTAGGCATGATTTTGCCGGAATGCTGGTTGATTTAACGGGCTTAGTAAAACCCGTTCTTTCCATCGTCGACGGTATAACCGGTATGGAAGGCAATGGGCCGCGGAACGGGCAGCCGCGTTACGCCGGGATTATACTGGCAGGTGCCAATGCTTTTGCTGTCGATTTAGTAATGGCGAGAATTATGGGTTTCGAGGCTGAAAAGATGCCGGTAGCTGCCCGCGCACTTGCGGCCGGACTGGCACCCCGGCTTGAAGATATTGAAGTTATCGGTAGTGGAAAAAGTGTCAAATTGGAGTTTAAGCAGCCATATACGCTTGAATCGATTGAAGGTCGACTGCCAAGTAGGTTGGTAAAGCTAGGGCAGGAACAGTTAACCCAAAAACCGCAGATTGCTAACTCCTGTATCGGGTGCGCACGCTGTGCCCAGCACTGTCCGCCTGATGCTATAAAGATAGTCAACAACCGGGCGGTCATTGACTATCAAAAATGTATAAGGTGTTATTGCTGCCAGGAATTGTGTCCGGCGGATGCCGTTAAGCTTAAGTCGGGTTTTTTGTTGAAAACGGTAAGAAAATTAACCAAACATTAATCCCCGAAATACTTCTTAGGCAGTAATACATGTTCGCATAAAATACAGAGTAGCATACCGGCTAAGAAACCATTGCTAAAGATGTATCTAAGCCAGTCAGGCAGGGTGGAAAATGCCGTCGATGGCAGGGTGAAAATCCCCGTTCCGACTAATACCGGGATGCCGATTACAAAAATAGTGCGGCCGGCCATGTTTAAGCGGGCGTAATCTTGCAAGCCAAATCCAAGCATCTGGCAGAACGAAGCCAAGAGCACAGCATAGCCGACCGGAGCGGGAATGGAGCTAAGAAAACCGGCTATGGCAGGTATTACTCCCATCAGCATCATAATAACCGAAAATAAAATAAACGGGCCTTTGGCGCCGACGCCTGTCAAGCTGACCAGACCGGCGCTGGCTGAATAGGGAACAAGGCCGATGGTGGCTCCAAGGCCGGATAATATATCGCCGATGCCTGTGAAGGCCACACCCTTATCATGGTTTTTCTTTGGTATCTTAATTTCAAGCGTCCGTTCCATGGCCAGAACACTGGCAACTGAATTAGAAAGTACCAAAATACCGGTCAAGATTGATATCAGGGTAATAGCCGGATCGAAAGTCGGCGTTCCCCAAGCTAACAGGGGCGGGAGTTCAACCGAAACAGTGCTGATACTGATTTCCGGCGAAATACCGATAATAGCTGCTGTAATCCATCCGACGACAGTGCCTATTAAAATAGCCAGGCTGCGGATAAAACCGCGCGCTTTGAGATTGACTACGATAACAGTTGTAATAACGAGCAGTGACACCACAAGGGATTGAAAGTCGATTGCCCCGTCCGAACCGGTAATACCAAGCATACCACGTACAAAGGAACCGGATAACTGAAGGGCCAGCAGAACCAGGACGGTGCCCGTTACCGCTGGCGTAAACAACTTAAGGGCTTTGCTCATTAAACCGGTATAACCTAATATAACAAGGACAAGCCCGGCAACAAGCATGCCGCCTTCGAGATCAGACCGCAGCACTGCTAAATCCTTACCCATAGCGGGGGCCATTATTCCTAGTGTAACGAATATCCCCCACCACATACCGGCAGGCCCTTCAATGATGGGTAACCGGTGGCCAAACATTATTTGCAAAATAGATGCCAGTGAAGCAAAAAACATTACCCGCTGCGTCAAACCGGCAATACCGGCTTGGTCGAGCCCGAGGGCTGCACCGACAACAATCGGAACTACTGATACGTTTACAAGGTTGAAGGCCAGCCATTGCAGAGAATAGAGGAAAGAGCGTCCAGCCGGCACATGGTCATTTACATTATAAAGAATTGGCATAAGATATCCTTTCGTTAGGTGGGTTAAATCTCTGAATAAAAATGTGGTAATTTGTAGTCAGAGCCTCGCTTTTTGGTAAAGCTATTACCAGGAGGTGATAGGGCGATGAAGTGTCCAAAGTGTAATGCCGAATTTTCCAGTGAGCTTTCGCCACGTAATCGGGAGGATGACAAAAACAAAGATAAAGAAAAACCACAATGTCCTACTTGAGGCTAAGAATGAGGGCGGTCGTTGGCCGCCCATTAAATTTTCAGCTTGCGTTAGCCTAGCGTGTCGCCAAGTGCAATTTTAGGCGTTCGATAAACTCCCGCTGGGCGGGAATAATCTTTTGCTCGGCGACATCTACCGGAAAGAAGGCAGCCTTATCAATTTCAGGAAAACTCATAAGGTTACCCGAGCGTGGCGGCCACTCAATCTCAAAGGTATTGCTCTTAATTGGCTGATCGTCATTCCAGTCGCCGGCAAACGCCCAAGCATAAACTGTTTTGCCGCTAATTTGCTTAATCCAGCTGAGTGGAATAAAATCGCCATGCGGGATAATCCCCGTTTCTTCGGTAAATTCGCGAATAGCGGCCTCAAAATAGGACTCTGACCCTTCGACGTGACCCTTAGGGATGCCCCAATAGCCGGCATCCTTGTTTTTGTTATAGGGCCCGCCAGGATGGGCTAAGAAAATTTCTAATTGGCCGTTGTTAAGCCGATACATCATTAGTCCGGCGCTAATAATATTCAAAGTCAATCGCTTCCTTTCAGGCCATTAGACAATAGTATTTTTTTTTATACCGTTTAGGAATAACTAAATTTTACAGCAAATTGTGTAATTTTACTAGCGCTAGAAGTTTAAGGTGTATGAGAAGCGGCCATCAAGCTCAAACTAAGCTGGAAGATACCAAGAACTACGGCCTGGAGGTGTAACAATGAGCGAATATATAAATAACCGTGAACATCGGCAAAAGGCGTTAAAGGAAATCATCATGGAGCTGCATCAGGGCAAGCCCCTGCACGAAGTCAAGGCAAAATTTGATAAGATTGCCGGCGATTTGGACGCAGCTGAGCTGTCGCAAATTGAGCAAAAACTTATCAATGAAGGCCTTCCGGTTGCTGAAGTCCAGCGACTATGCGATGTTCATGCCGCCGTCTTTCGCGATGCGCTGTCTAAGAATCCAGACGTGAAGGTTGAACCGGGTCATCCGGTAGATATCTTTAAAGCTGAAAACCGGGCGTTGGAAAACTTGATAAAAAATGAGATTAGTCCAATTTTAAACAAATTGCGGGATGGCGCAGAAATTAATGATAAAGAAACAGTTTTAGAGCTCGTTGCCAAGCTTAATCTATTATGGGATATTGATAAGCACTACAGCCGCAAAGAAAATTTAATTTTCCCCTTTGTTGAAAAATACGGCATAACCGGGCCACCCAAGGTAATGTGGGGTGTTGATGATAAAATCCGTGATTTGCTGAAGCAGGCAAAACATTTAGCAACCAATTACCAGGCAACGCAAAAAGAAGAGCTAATCGAAAAAACTGAAGAAACACTCGCGCAAATTGATGAGATGATTTTTAAGGAAGAAAAAATATTCTTTCCTATGGCGCTTGAAAAGCTTACGCAAGACGAGTGGTTTAAAATAGCCGAAGACAGTGATGAAATTGGCTACTGCTTGGTCGAGCCTCAGCCGGGTTGGAAGGCCTATCGTGAGAAATCAGGCGCTCATATGAAGGCTGCTAAGGCAGAGCATCTTGATAGTGGCTTTATCAAATTTGACACCGGTCTCTTAACCCCCAAAGAAATTGACCTTATTTTTAAACATCTTCCTATCGATATTACATATGTTGATAAAGATGATGTCGTTAAGTTTTTCTCGGCTACCCCTGATCGCGTTTTTGCCCGGACCCGTACTATTATCGGCCGCAAGGTTGAGAACTGCCATCCGCCGGATAGTGTTCATATTGTCGAGAGTATTGTCAATGATTTTAAAAGCGGCAAGAAGAATAATGAAGACTTTTGGATTAAAATGGGCGACAAATATGTATATATACGCTATTTCGCTGTGCGTGATGAAAACGGGGAGTATGTAGGTACGGTAGAGGTAACGCAGGATATCAAACCGATTCAGGGCATCAGCGGTGAAAAACGCATTATGGACTAATTTGGGGTACCAATCATAAGGGGGGAGATAGTTTTGCTGTTCAGCCCTATGACTATACGGGAACTTAAACTCAAGAATAGGATTGTTATGCCGCCAATGTGTATGTATGTAGCTGACCACGACGGCCGGGCAATCAATTGGCATGTAGTCCATTATGCATCGCGTGCAATTGGCCAGGTTGGCCTCATAATTGTCGAGGCAACCGGGGTAGAAGATCGTGGGCGAATTACTGATAATGATTTAGGCATATGGGAAGATGGTCAGATTGATGGTCTAAAACGTATAGTAGATGCAGTGCATCACTGCGGCGGCAAAATTGCTATTCAGCTTGGTCATGCCGGACGTAAAAGTACTGTGGGTTATACTACACCGGTTGCGCCTTCGGCAATAGCGTTCAGCAAAGAGTACCGGACTCCGAAAGAGCTGACTAAATCGGAAATTCAGCAGGTAATTGAAAAGTTCGCCAAGGCTGCTAACCGGGCCGCCACAGCCGGTTTTGACGCTGTCGAAATTCATGCTGCGCATGGTTATTTAATTAATGAGTTTATGTCGCCGCTCGCCAATAAGCGTGAAGACGAATACGGCGGAAGCCTAGAAAATCGCGTACGCCTATTGGGTGAAGTGCTTAGCGCTGTAAGAAGTGTCCTACCGTCAAAGGTGGTAATCTTTGTTCGGGTTTCAGCCCATGATTACGAGCCGGACGGCAATACCCCTGAAATAACCGCCGACATGCTTAATCTGGTTAAAGACAAAGGAATTGACTGTGTCAATGTCAGCTCGGGAGCGGTAACCTCCTTTGCACCGCGGGCGTATCCGGGCTATCAAATTCCGTTTGCCCTAACCATTAGAGACAAAACTGGGCTTCCAGTAATAGGGGGCGGCTTAATCACTGAGCCAATCCAGGCCGAAACGGTTATTAAAGCTGGAGTTGATTTAGTCTATATCGGCCGCGAGTTGCTGCGCAACCCTTACTTTCCGCTCAAGGCAGCGCATACGCTCGGCCAGGACATCCATTGGCCACAGCCTTATGAGAGAAGTAAATATCGGTAATAAGAAGACACTGCCATTCAAAAAGAAGGCAGTGTCTTTTGTATTTAAATCTTAGTCCTGAATTTATTTAAAAATTCGAATTTTTCGCAGGGAAATAATGTAACGTAATTGAATAGCCTAAAGGAAGATATTTCCTAAATAAAGGAGACTGTCAATGTTTTTTCTATTTCGCTTCGCTAAATATCAAATTGTTATCGAAGCCCAACAGTTCGGACTAGAATTGCCGCGGTATAAGGGATCAACCTTAAGGGGCGGTTTCGGACATGTATTTCGGCGGATTTGCTGCAGCCAACCTAAAGAAATTTGTTCGGTATGTCTCTTAGCACAAGCCTGCCCTTATGCGCTCATCTTTGAGCCAGGGCCGTCGCCGGGCAGTGAAGTACTAAAAAACTATAGCAATATACCACGTCCCTTTGTTATTGAGCCTCCGCTTGACGATAAGATGCATTACGCTCCGGGCGAGCGTTTAAGCTTTAATTTGATTTTGATTGGACAAGCAGTTCAATATTTGCCGTATTTTATCCTTGCTTTTAAAGAACTAGGCAAGGTAGGTATCGGCAGGGGACGCTTACCGTACAAATTGGTAGACATTGCGGCGGCTATCAATAACCGAGAGACTGTGTCTATATATAATACATCCACCGGAACTATCACACCTGTAGATTCGGAACAAACAGCAGCAATATTGGATGAGTCGACCAATAAAACTGACGGTGTGCTTAAACTCGACTTTTTAACGATGACCAGGTTAAAGTTTGAAAATACGCTGACTACAGATATTCCTTTTCACGTTCTTATCAGAAACCTGCTTAGAAGGATAAGCACGCTCTATTATTTTTATCAGGACGGACCAAAACTAGATATTGATTACAAAATGCTTATAGATAAAGCCGAAGAGATTAAGATAATATCATCTGAGTTGAGATTAGTTGACTGGGAGCGCTATTCACAGCGGCAAAATACCCATGTGAATATGGGCGGACTGGTCGGAAGTGTAGTTTATGAAGGTAATGTTGAGCCTTTCATGCCGTTAATCAAGCTTGGCGAGGTTATTCATGTTGGTAAGGGGTGTGTGTTTGGGTTGGGGAAGTATGAGGTAGCTGAATAAAATTATGTACCCATTAGACGGGCTGGCTAAGTAAGCAATTAATTAATAGTTTCAGTCTCCATTATATGGATAAAAGTATTATAGCTTTTCTTTATAAAACTATACATAACTTACTTATTTACGACAATAATAAATTCATTACTATTAAGTAATCTATTAAATAATATGGAAGGGAGAGTGAGAATTAAATGAGGCGACATCAAGGAGGTGATTTTTCTGCAATATACCGGACATCCATTTGTTGATGTTGGGATTGCTGTGCTTGAGTCTTACCTAAAAAAGTACTGCACAGAATTTACTGAACAGGACTTGAGTAAGGCAGCAGAATGGTTAAAAGACGTATATAAGCGGAAAGATTTTAAGGGCTACTTAACTATTCATTTTCCTAACTCAGGTTGGTGTAATGCAAATATTAAAGAGGATACCAAGGCTGAGTACATTAAAAAGGTATTAAAGTCTTATGGCGATCCTCCATTATCTTCAAAACGATCGTGTGCTTTTTGCAACAATCTAGCGCAGTTTTTAGCTGATCGACAGCATATACCCTTACTAACAGGTACAACAGTTCTTGTAACTGCGCCTAATGGGGTAGCAGGTTTACCAGTTTGCGGTTATTGCTTAATGGCCATTCAATTTTATCCACTCGGGACAATAAAAGTTAATGGACGTCCGCTATTTTGGTGGACCACCGATACAGATATGACATTTGAATTAATAAACAACACTGTACAGGAAGTAAGAAAAAGCTTAGCCACCAGCCAGGAGAAAGTTGTAAATTTTAAGTGGCCGTTTACTAGACTGTTAAGTCAGGCGCGAGAAATCTTAGACGTATATGATGCCAAAAGCCTGCAGGCAAAAAAAGAAACCCCCTTGCCAGATTGTATTGGCTATCACGTAACTAATTATGGTTCGGAGCCGGATTACGATCAGTATCTTATTCCGAGGGAGTTGCTCCAATTTTGGCGGCATGTTAGAGTAGCGGCTAAAGATGTCCGCGAGGCACACCACTATGTCGAGACATCTTCATGGATTATACCTAAACCTAAAAAGAAAGGAGCGAAATCACAAGGCACCTCTGGGGTAGACAGCGAGGGCATTGGCTTTCTGCGCAACAGCTATTATGAAGCCCTTGGCAAGGCATTTCAGGAGCGAAACTGGCAAACAATCATCGGGCGAAGAATTATAGGGTTCTTCCTACATACGAAGGAAGAAAACTACCATTGGAATAATTACCAGCTATGTGAGCTGTTTTTAGGAAAGGTGGGCGGAATGGAAAAACAACGGCTAGATATTGTTAAAAAAATAGCTGACGATATTGTCGATCATCTAATATTGGGCAATAACGAGCCCAAATGGCTGGACAACCTTTACAATCGAGAAATTAAACCGAATGAATTTATGCGGTATCTAGTAAAGGTTCAAAGAAAGTTAGCGGTGCTTGGTCAGCCTATTAACTTAGATGATATATTGACAATGTTTGATATTTCATCTTCTGATGATCCTGGGCTCAAGGATGCATATTTGATTAGACAACTATTTCTTATTCGGATGTTTGAAAGAATCGGTGCGCGCAACAGAGATCTACTAAAATCAATAAATGATGAAAAGAATGAAAATGAGGAGGTTATGTAAATGGCTTTTTTATCCGGACTACTCCTTATTGACTGTCCGGCCTCAGCGCTTAATAATGCCGGAAAAGACGAAGATGCTAACACTGACAACGCAACCGGAGTAAAGGCAGTTAAAGCAAAAGACGGTGTATATCCATATGTCTCGGCGCAAGCCTTTCGGTACTGGTTGCGCGAGACAGTAAAGAAAGAGGCAACTTGGACCGCAACGCCGATATTCCGTGAAGGCAAAATTGCGTATACTGACGCAAATCCAATAAAATATGCTGAAGATGATCTTTTTGGCTATATGCGTGCTCCATCCAAGAAAAGTGATGCTGCTAAAAAAAGAACTGAAACTGGTCTTTTAGACACTGCAACAAGTCTTGAAGATGGCGTAACGTTAACCCGTCATTCGCCATTCAAGGTTAGCACGTTAATATCTATTGCACCACTAAAAGAACTTACGCGGGATTTTGGGGTAATGGCTCGCCATGAAGGTGACCCAGTGCCGTATGAACATCAATTGTATAGAACAACACTACAGGGATTATTTTCACTTGATTTAGCGATGACCGGAAGGTTTTATCACATTCAGCGTACAGGTTTTAAGCACCTCGATGCTGTCCGGATTCAACTGGCGGAAGAAATGGGACTAGCACAATGTGACGATGGCAAGGCTTACGAGTTACCGCTCGGTCAAAGGCTTAGCCGGATAGCAACTTTGCTTAAAGGTATTGCTACAATTAACGGTGGAGCAAAACAAGCTATCCACTATACCGATGTAAGCCCGAAGTTCTGCATTCTGGCTGTGGCGAAAGGCGGAAATCATTTGTTCTCTACTTCTGTCACTGCGGATAGTAAAGGTAAACCAGAAATAAAGCTTGAAGCTGTAAAAGAAATAGCTCGAGTCTATAAGGACGAGCTATTAAGTGGAATTTACGTAGGCCTAAGTCAAGGATATCTCGATGGTCAACGTAAGGAGTTGGAAGAAGCATTAAGATTAATAAGTAGCCAAGAAGAATACGGTAAAAGAATAACGTTTATAGGGCATCCGATAGAGGCAATTAACGCTTTCCTAGATGAGATGGGTAAGGAAAGAGAGCTATGGCTAAGTTAGAAAAAGTCCTGCGGATACGCAGCAGCGCGGTAACCGCATCTTTTCGGTATCCTCATGTTATGGTTGGGAAATTGCCTACTTTTGAGATGCCGCCTCCTGCGACAATTTACGGACATTTGTGCGGGGTGCTAGGCGAATGGTTCGACCCAGATGGAATGGAATTTGCCTATACATTTACTCATCAGGGTATTGGTGAAGATATAGAATTAGGTCAAATGATTGAATTTGGTACAGGTAAAGATAATAAACAGTTAGGCGGATTGCCGCAAAATATGATTGGTAGCCTGAATCCGCAACGCCGGCAGTTTCTGTTAAAACCAGAAATGACATTATATCTTAAGGGCTCAGATAACTTGCTGGCTAGATTTGAGAGAGCCTTCCGGTCACCGGCGTTTGCCTATATTATTGGGCGTAGTCAAGACGCTGCAACTATTAAATCGGTAGAATGGGTAGAACTAGTGCCGTCAGATAAAGCCTTTTTTTCCAATACACTGCTTCCATGGTCGCTTAGACAATGGGTGTTTCCAGGAAGGCCAGTATACATGCCAAAAGCTATTAATTATCAAAAATTAAGGGAGCCGGTATTTGAGCGTTATTTAGAAATCAATGACAGAGCGCTTCGCATATTTGGACAGGGTGTTGAAGAAGATCTAATCAACCGTGAACCATTTACCACGATGATGGTAGATTTGGAAGATACAAAAACCTTTTTGGGCCAGAACCTTCCGAGGGGGGTATGGTTTCATGCTGTCGAAGGTATGGGCTAAATCAGCGGGTGTTCCTGGTGAACAGGGTCAGACCTTAGTTGAACATACTTGCGAAGTCGTTAAGCAAATGGGTAATTTTATTAAGCTATATGAAAAAGAAATATCTGCAGTTCAAGAAATAAATTTGGCACGTGTTTTACTATATTCAGCAATTTTACATGATGTTGGTAAGTGTCATCCTAAGTTTCAAGAGCAACTGCGTGGCCAAGGGGTATTTGGCCTTCGGCATGAGATTTTAAGCCTGGGATTTCTACAGTTCTTTGATATACCTGTAAAGGAACGAGGTTTTTTGGCTGCTGCTGTAGCTCTCCATCACAAGGATTGGAGAATGATTGTCGAAGGTAAAGGAAGCATGCCGGCCTACTTTGCTCTCGGTTTATTACCGCAAGAAATCGAACCGCTTAACGAACTAACTGCAGAAATAACAGGCGAATTAATTGCAACAATAAAAACTTATTTAGAAACCGCGCCGCTAATAATCCAGGATCAGACAGGTTTGAAGGTCGAAGGCTATAAGTTTAGAGGACAGATAGAAAGAAAACTCAATGAAGAAATATATTTAAACCTAAAACAGATAAACCAGTTAATAGCAGATTTCGTTCGGCGTGAAGGCCGTCGGCAGGTAGTTGACGAGAGGGCTGTCTATGTCGGCGTTCTAGCCCGTGGACTACTTATGTCATCTGACCATCTGGCCAGTGTTGGCAATGTTTGTTTTCGTGATGGTTTCGCCAATGTTGAAGAAGTTATTGGCGCAATTAAAAGGAAAAAGACTGAGTTAATGCCGCATCAGCAACAGATTGCTAATATAGTTGGAGATGCTATTTTAGTTGCTCCAACTGGGTCAGGAAAAACTGAGGCCGCCCTGCTATGGGCGGCCAAACAGAGAGAATTTAAAAAAAGCAAGGGCAGAATGTTTATGCTCCTGCCTTATCGGGCCAGCATGAATGCTATGGGAAACCGGCTTAGCAAAGTATTTGATAAAAGGTCGGTAGCAGTTATTCATGCCAAAAGCTTAATTCGCAACTTTGAAAATTTGGCTAATATGGAATATTCACCGAGTCAAGCTATTGCTATCGCCCATCATCAAGAAAGCATAGCCAGGTTAAATTCAACTATGCTGCGAGTATGCAGTCCTTACCAGCTTATCAAAGCCTTTTTTGGTCATAAGGGTTATGAAGCTACACTTTGTTCAGCAATATGTTCTCAATTAGTCTTTGATGAAATACATGCATATAATACTCAGATAACAGCTTTGACACTAATAGCAGCACGTTATCTGTGCAGGCGCTATAATGCAAGTGTTCTCTTTATGACGGCTACTTTGCCAAGTCATTTGCGTGATGCAATTAAGCGCTTATTTCCGAATATAGCGCCGATCGTTCAACCTCCATCTTATTGGTTAAAGAAAATTCAACGTCATAGATTTAAATTTTTAGACTGCCATGCTCTATCAGCAGATAGTGTTAACGTTATATTAGCCGAGGCAAAAAAGGGATCGGTATTAGTAGTTGTAAATAGAGTTGATAGGGCAATCAAACTTGTATCCTTACTGGAAAGATACGATAAAGATGTTGTTTTATTACATAGCCGGTTTAATGCGCGGGATCGTGGCACTAAAGAACAGCAACTATCAGCAACTCCGGGGAAAATACTAGTAGCCACTCAAGTGGTAGAAGTTTCGCTTAATATTGACTATGATACCGGCTTTTTTGAACTAGCGCCACTGGAGTCTCTTTTACAGCGTGCTGGGCGGGTAAATCGAATGGGAAATAAAAAAGATTATTCAGATATAAATATTTTTGAGCATTTTCCAGGAGATGAATGGATTAAGGAGACTGCACCATATAACCCGAATCATTTACAGCAAGTGCTCGGCACATTAAAAAATTATATAGCAGAAACCCACAATGGTGTTTGGGATGAAAGTCTAGCGGGTGAATTAGTAGATAAATCTTACCCTTCAGATATGAAAGAAGAGTTGCTGTTAAAAATTAATCACTTTGTAGAAGAATTTGAAACTAACTTTGCCAATACGCTACAACCTTTTGGTGGACAAAGTTTAGAAACTATTAAGACGCAACTAGCCCAATGGGATAAACTATTTGATGGTATAGAAATTTTACCTGAATGTCTTATTCAAGAGGCGCTTTCTAGCCATAACAATCTAGAAGTAGATAGATTAAAGGTGCCTATAACTCAGAGCCAATTTAACAGATTGACTAAAGAAGGTAAGCTATACAGTGTTGAGTACATAAATGGTCTAATTGCAAAATGTGAGTATAGTAAGAAACTAGGTTTAATCCTATAATCTAATTTTGATGGAACATCATTATAAGGACTCCAGAGTCTAGGAATACAATTAGAAATTGAACGAAATAAAAGAGATATATAAAATATAATATTTTAAACAGGCAAATTAGCCTGTTTTTTCTTTTTATACGTATGACTAGCTAATCGGCTGGCTATAATGCCAATAATAGTTAAATTATGGAAAGGAGTGATTAAGGTGCAGCTATTTATATCGAATTATGGAACCTTTGTTGGAAAGAAAAGCGAGCGACTGGTTATTAAAGAAAAAGGTCAAGTTGTAGGTGAGCACCCGTTTCATGATGTAGAACATGTGATGGTTGATAGCCTAGGGGTGAGCATTTCTACTGACGCTATTCTCGACTGTATGGAACATGGAATCCCAATTAGCTTTATGACACCCTCAGGAAATCCATATGCTAAGCTAATTCCGCCAACCTTAACCGGCACTGTCGTTACACGACGGGAACAGCTTTTTGCTTTTCGCGATCAAAGAAGCATTGAACTTTGCAAGGCGTTTATTGACGGGAAGATAAGCAATCAAATCAATACTGTAAAGTATTTTGCCAAATACCGTAAAACAGCTAACCCCGAAGATTATAAGCAATTGCAGACGATGCTTGATAAGATGGCACTTATCGCTAAAGAATTAAGCAAGATTAAAGGCATCTGTATAGATGATGCTCGTGGCTCAATCATGGCATTAGAGGGGCGAATAGGAAATCTTTATTGGGAGTGCGTTAAATTATTGACTTCGGGAAAAGCGGACTTTCCGGGGCGGGAGCATAGGGGGGCAGAAGATGCAATAAATTCGATGCTAAACTATGGTTATGCTATTTTAGCGCATCAAGTTGAGACAGCTCTTACCTTAGCGGGGCTTGATCCCTTCGGCGGTTTTCTCCATGTAGATAGGCCAGGAAAAAAGAGTTTAGTATATGACTTTATGGAAGAATTTCGTCAGCCGGTAGTTGATAAAGTTGTTATTGCAATGGTTAACAAAGGAACTGATGTAAAGCTTTCCGATGGATTGCTCGAGCAAGATACCAGGCGAGCACTGGCAGCAAAGATAAATGAACGGCTTGAAAGTACCGAACGTTTTAAAGGCAAAAAGCAGCGGCTTAAAACTATTATCCAAACACAGGCTAGACGAATAGCTACTTTTGTACGAAATGAGGCTAAGTACAAACCTTTCATCTGTGGGTGGTAGTATGAAAACATATATAATTTATGATATCGAAGAAGATAAGCTACGGACTAAGATTTTTGAAACCTGCAAGGATTATGGTTTGCAGCATGCCCAGTATAGTACCTTTGTCGGCGAATTAAATCATAACCGTCGTGAAGAAATTTATCTAAAAATTAAAAAGCTTATTGGTCGTAAGCGGGGCAAGGTAGCCATTGTTCCGGTTTGCGATAAAGATGCTAGGCTTGCTAAAGCGATTGATACTATTAATGAGGGTTGCCATGAATGTTAAGGTTACAGATATCAAGCAATACATTTACTGTCCGCGCATAATTTATTTTCTCTATGTTTGTCCGGTAAATAAAAAGACTACCTATAAAATGCAAGCCGGCAAAGAAGAACATTTCATACTGGATAAGTTAGAGAGACGTCGAACCCTAAAGCGCTATAATTTAGAATCGGGCGAAAGAGTTTTCCATGCTTGGCTTAATTCTCCGCGGTTGGGGTTGCAGGGTAAGCTCGACTTACACATTATCTCGGGTAAGGATTACTTTCCGGTAGAATTTAAATTTACTACCAGAGGAGCCTCGCTTAATCATAAATATCAGCTTATCAGCTATGCCTTATTGTTAGAAGATAGTTTTAAATGCAACATCAGGTTTGGACTGTTATATCTTGTGCCGACTCAAACAATAATCCCGATAGAGATCACTCCTAACAGTCGGTTATTTGTTCATGAAATTATCGACAGGATACGCGAGATAGTTAAGTCTGAGCGAATGCCTGAGAAACAGAAGAAAACGGAGAAGTGCCGCGACTGTGAATATCTAAGGTTTTGCGGAGACATTGACTTTATACGAAAGGGGAATAAAATAAGTGTATTTTTTAACTGAAGCTGAGCGTAAGATGTTTTTAAAAAAAAATGCTGCCCAAAGCCCGGAGGTTGGACGTAAATGATGAATTAAGGGGTTGGAATTGGCATCTGCCGACACTGGAACCATCCTACGAAGAACGGTTAGGAGTTTTTGAAGTAAGCAATGCCTATTGTCCTACGCACCGCGATTTATATTTAAACAGAGTACTGAAGAACAAGTTAAAGCCCAATTATTTCATGATATCAGGCAAGGCTTTTCATCAAATACTAGTGGATGTAGTTACCCATGCAAAAAGGCTTATTTATACTTATGGCGTCCACAATCTCCAGGAGTTAATCGCGGAACTTAGAAAGCCAGTTGAGATTACTTGGCCGTCTGAAATGTATTCTTTGAGCGATGAGCAGAAGGCTGAGCTAAAAATAAAAGGTAATTTTTTACGAGACTATGAGCAAAGCAGGATTTGTTCACGTGTTGAAGAAATATTAACGCAACAGCCATATATTGGGAGTGATTCGCTGGCCCATTTGGCGGCACCGATAGTCTGTGAAAATAAACTTGATGGCAGATTTTTGGGACTTAGTCCATATTTAAGCGCTGATGCCTTTGTCTTGTCCGAGCCAATGATTTTAGATTTTAAGTTTGGCCAGCCCGAGGAGTTTCATCGCCTGGCAACTACAGGTTATGCCCTAGTTATGGAGGCCATTCATGAAGTTCCCGTAAACTTAGGCTGCATAATTTATGGGCAATTTAAAAACGAGCGGCTTATAGTAACAAAGGACATGCATTTTATTGATGATGAGTTAAGACAGTGGTTTATCGAATCACGCGACGAAAAAATGCGAATGATATTCGAAGAAATTGACCCTGGATTGGCAGATAACTGTAAAGAATTTTGTCCAGGCTATTCTCTATGCCACACTAATTAGGAGTAGGTACTGAAATGATGTTTTTCGCAAATACCCCCTGCATTAATGCAGAAAACTATTTTGCGGGAAAATCGGCCTTCGTGGTTATATCTACAATGCCAACAAACCCAGTAAGAAGGCCTGTTCAAGGCATGCCGCCTTAGTCGGTTACATTCGCCTTCCTCGTTTAATGAGGACTGAAACCTTATATATACCCCCTCCATACAACAACTTACGAATAAAGTTACATTCGCCTTCCTCGTTTAATGAGGACTGAAACAGCAAAACGACTTCTGCAAATTAGCGGCATTTAAGAGTTACATTCGCCTTCCTCGTTTAATGAGGACTGAAACGCTGAACTAAACATTCCGATAGGATCCCGTTACTCCTGTTACATTCGCCTTCCTCGTTTAATGAGGACTGAAACTTCAAACAGCACTTGGGTTATGAATCATATATACTTCCGTTACATTCG
>JGI24708J26588_10000615_pt1 | contig 28905 bp, 24 predicted proteins | sample BioPla1DNA2_FD_26588 | JGI IMG/M metagenome (IMG submission 26588) | reverse complement strand
GCAAACTCAATCCTGCTTACATGAAGTAAACAGGATTTTAAAACTATGTCTAAGGGTTTATAATATTCTTTATTGAATTAATAGAGTTTTCAGAAATATTAAATGCATTATTAGCGTCATATTCACCATTAGGAACGTAATAGACAAATGGTGTAGCTGTTTGACTAAAGGTATTTAGTACAACCTTTTTTCTATACTCATAATCTTCAGTTGTTAAATTAGTATCAGCCGTAGCAACAAGCCTTCTAAAAATTGAATCCATATCAGTTACCTGAATACTTTTNGCNTTACTATTAAATATTTCAGAAATAACGCTGCTTGCAGTACGAATATATTCATAACCACTTTCATCAACTCTAATTTGATTAAGATAATCAAAAAGCTTAGTACCATTTACTATATTATTACCAGCAGGAAGAGTGATTTCTTCTCCCGTATCCGTTGCAGTAAAGGTCTTTTCAAAAGGAACGGTAATAGAGATATTTCCAATTGTATCAAACATATTTACAAATTCAAATTTTCGGGTATTGATGTATTTTTGAATATCTGTTCCTAAAATAGAATTAATAGTTTTTAAAGCTCCGTTGATACCAGAATTTTGATAAGTGGTTGATAAATACCCAGTATCGGTCTTAAGGTCACTTGGCAAAGCGATTATAGTTATTTCATCGCCAACCGCCTTATAATCTACTATAAAAAAGGTATGTGGTATATCATCTTCAGTAGTAGCAATAGTGGCTAAAAATGTGAAATTATGTGTTTCATCTATGTTTAGCTCATCTTGATCAATTTGTTTATTATCATCATCATTTTTGCTATTAGTAATTTTATTAAACAAAAATACAGCAAAAATAAAAATGCCAAGCGTAGCTAAAAAAGCAAACAAATATACATACCAATTACTTTTTCTTTTTTTTGCAGACATATTTCCTCCTTTAGTATCTTGAAAATTAATAAATAAAGTTGTATAATCATATATGAAAATGCTGTTAAAAATTTATTTTAATTAAAAGCAATTTATTATAGCATAGAAATTTTAATAATTCAAGATTTAAGTATGAACTAAAATTGAAAGGCTGAATATGAATACTTATTTAAAAAGAACATGGGCAGAAATTAATTTGGATAATCTAATATTCAATTACAATAATATAAAAGCCTTTTCTAATGGGAAAGAAATTATAGCTGTGGTAAAGGCTAATGCCTATGGACATGGGGATATAACAATTTCCAGAGAATTAATGCAGCTAGGGGTAAGGTATTTTGCGGTATCAAACATATGGGAAGCAAAAAGGCTGAGAAACGCTGATATAAAGGGCGATATTCTTATCTTTAGTTATACTGATTTAACTGATATAAAAAATGATAGCAACTTTATTTTTACAGTAGGAAATGTAGATTATGCAAAACAGTTAAACGAATTAGCATGGTCCTTAAATAGACAGATAAGGGTACATATAAAAATTGATTCAGGAATGAGTAGGGTAGGGGTTAGTTCTAAAAAAGAGCTTGAAGAAATAATGGCTCTAGAATGGCTAAAATGTGAGGGAGCATATACACATTTTGCCGTGGCTGATAGTAAAAATACAGATGATATTGAATTTACTGAAAAGCAGCAAAAAAGATTCTTAAATATAGCAGGGGAGAGTGGCTTGCACTTACACTCACAAAACAGCGGCGGAATTACCTTATATAGTGATTTTATAGGTGATTTTATAAGACCGGGAATTATCTTATATGGACAAAAGCCTTCCTCAAACATAGAATTACCTATTAAAATAAAACCTGTCCTTAAATTAAAGTCGATTATTAGCCAAATAAAAATATATAATGGTGGCGAATTTGTAAGCTATGGAAGAAAATACGAAATTAAGAAAAAGAGTAAAATTGCAGTTATACCAGTAGGATATGCTGATGGCTATCCTAGATTCCTTACTAATAAAGGAGTTGTTTTAATCAATGGGCAGACTGCACCTGTTGTAGGCACTATTTGTATGGATTTAATGATGGTAGATATATCTCATATTGATAATGCTAAAGTAGGTGATGAAGTTTCGCTTTATTCTGATGAAAGTATAAAAACTAGCCTTGATACAATTGCTGATGAAATTGGTACAATAAGCTATGAGCTTTTGTGTGATATAGGTATGCGTGTACCTAGAGTTTTCTACAAAAATAATAATATAATTAATGTTGAACGCTATATTTAAAATATTTAAAATATTTAAAATATTTAAATACCGAACGAAATACCTATACTTTTCGCTGTAATAACATGGTCGTCATCAATAGGAACAAATTTTGTTTTGTGTGCAACCTCAGAAAGTGGATTGTGAGATATTTTACCGTTTATTTTTGCAATAGCATTTCCATAATTTCCTTGAGAAATAAGTTGTGCCGCATAAGAGCCGAATTGCGTAGCTAAAATTCTATCATATGCACTTGGCGTTCCCCCACGAAGTATATGACCAGGAATTACTGCACGTGTTTCCAGACCTGTTTTCTTTTGCACTTCCTTCATTATTCTATATGTTACGGTAGTTTCATTATTAAGCTCTCTTTGTTTTTGTCTTTCTTTTTTCTTTAGCTTAGCCTCTTCAACATCAAAAGCACCTTCTGCCACTACAACTATGGAGAATGGCTTGCCTTTATCAGCACGATGCTGACAAGCCTCAATTACTTTATCAATTTTATAAGGTATTTCAGGTATTAAAATCACATCAGCACCACCGGCTATTCCACTGTATAAAGCCAGCCAGCCAGCTTTATTACCCATTATTTCGACAATCATAATTCTACTGTGGCTAGTAGCAGTAGTATGAATACGGTCAATTGCATCGGTAGCTACATCGACAGCTGTGTGAAAGCCAAAGGTTATATCTGTTCCCCATATATCGTTATCAATAGTTTTAGGCAATGAAATTACATTCAATCCCTCTTCAGAAAGAAGATTTGCAGTTTTATGCGTACCATTTCCACCTAAAGCTAGTATACAATCAAACCTTTGCTTTTTATACGTATCCTTCATACATTTGACTTTGTCGATTTTATCATCTTCAATAATTTGCATTTGCTTATAAGGCGTGCGTCTTGTACCTAAAATTGTTCCACCTTGAGTTAAAATACCTGAAAAATCATCAGGCTTCATCCTATTGCAAATATTATGGATAAGGCCATAATAACCGTCATGAATACCGATTATATCAACATTATCCTCGCCGAACTTTTGATAAATGGCTTTTGCAGCTCCTCTTAAAGCCGCATTAAGCCCTGAACAATCTCCACCACTTGTTAAAATTCCTACTTTTAAATTTGCCATAGCTTTTACTCCTTACTTTTATTTTTATCAGTAGCTTTATTTAAGGGATTTTTTTTCATTGCGTCTTGAATTTGCTGATTTACTACATGAGTATAGATTTGTGTTGTATTAAGGTTTTCATGTCCTAAAATTTCTTTTAGCACACGTACGTCAACACCGTTTTGATACATTAGGGTAGCTGCTGTATGCCTTAATTTATGTACTGAAAAGCCAGCTTTGTCCAGTCCTAATTCCTTTAGCATTTCATCAATAATTTGCTCAACTCTTCGATTAGTTATTCTTTTAAATTGCTTGCTGATAAATAATGCATCTGTTTTTTTAAGAGAATTTTTATACTGCTCAGAATTCAATTTAGATATATAAGAATTATACGCATCTTGGCACATTTCATTCAAATAAATAATTCTTTCCTTATTACCTTTTCCAAGCACCTTTACATATGAATTTTGCGGATTTTTCCCATCAATATAAACATCATCTCTGTCAATACCTGTAAGCTCGCTTAATCTCATACCACAATTTAAGAAAAAAATAAGCATACAATAATCACGTTCTTGTCTAAAGGTAAGATTATTTTCACTTTTTTGATTAGGCAGGGAAGCATTTTTTATTAATTCCAAAGCCTGCTCAAGCGTTAAATGTTTTGGCAAAGCTGGTTTTGGCGTCGGCAGCTCTAAATTAGCAAGTGGATTTACCTCGAAAATATTTTTGTTATTAGTGAGATATTTATAAAACTGTCTTAAAGCAACAGCTTTTCTAGCACGTGCCTTTGATTGATTGGACTTTTCTCTATTGATAAATATCAAAAATTCCTGAACATCATGTAAGCCAGCGTTATAAACCAAAGCTTCATCATTATCATGGATTTCGATTTTATCAAAAGGAATTTTCTTTAACTCAGGATTGTTTTCAAGCTTTAAAAATCTGACAAACATTCTCAAATCAGAATAATAGTTTTTAACAGTTAAAGGAGTGCGACCTTTAACAATCTCCATATAAAACAGAAAATCTCTTATAAATGCAGGAGCATTTTTAAAATCAGATAAGCTTTGTTTTTTGTTCATATTTCACCAATGATTCAATTCATGTTTTAAAATTTATATTTTAATGATATCATAAAAATTTGAATAAAACAACTTTTACTAGATTAATTTATTATAAATTTAGCATTATCGAAAGTCAACAACTTTTTATTCATATATCTGAAAATGTATTAATTGACTATCATATTGAAAAACCCTCTCTTCAATTTCGTAAAATATTAATTTTACGAAATTGAATATATAATTTTTACTCTCTCCTTACGCTTATTTTAATACGTTTATCTAATCAAACTATAAAACTATTTTTTATGATATTATATCAAGCTAAAATAAATTTTGCAATATATACTACAATTCAGTTAAAAAAATATTAAATATTCTTACAATTATTAATGTAACCTTGCAATTATAAACAAAATCACTTATAATATAATTTAGATATAAATTTATTTATAAATAAAATGATTAGAGATGATTTAATGAAAATAAAATTAGCTGGTGTTATTGAAGAATCCGTCGTTGATGGCCCAGGAATACGGTTTGTGATATTTACGCAAGGCTGCCCACATAAATGTGTAGGCTGTCATAACCCAGAAACTCACGATTTTGATGGTGGCTTTTCGGCTGACACTGACAAAATATATCAGAAAATATTAAATACACCACTTGTAAAAGGCGTAACNTTTTCAGGAGGNGAGCCNTTTGCTCAGCCANAGGCTTTGTGTACGCTTGCTAAAAAGTTGAAAGAAAAAAATTACCATATTATGTGCTATACAGGATATACCTTTGAGCAATTATTGAAAATGAGTGAAATTAATTCATATATTTTAGATTTGCTTAATTTTATTGATATATTAGTCGATGGTAAATTTGTTTTGGAGCAAAGGAATTTGCTTTTAAAATTTCGTGGTAGTGAAAATCAGAGGATTATTGACTGTCAAAAGAGCTTGACCAAGCTTTCCCCCGTTATTATAGAACTTTGATGGAGAATTTCAGTTGTGATAAATTCAAAAAAAGTATTAGCGATAGTTTTAGTTTTTATACAAATAATNACTTTTTCTGCTTGCTCAAACGATGATGGAAGCGGATATATATTCAAAATGCATATTGATGAAAACCCTCGTTCGCTTGACCCACAAACAGCGAGTGATTATTCAGCTTTGCTTTTAATAGAGAATAATTACTTAGGACTAATGCAAGAGCTGCCTGATGGCAGTATCGTAAATGGTGTGGCTGAAAGCTATACAGTATCGGATGATGGCTTAATCTATACTTTTAAGTTAAAAAAGAATTTAAAGTGGTATACAAGAAAGAAAAAGAAGGATGACGAGGATTTTTACCCTCCTTTAACCGCCGCTGACTTTGTCTTTGCATTTAGCAGACTTTTTAATCCGGATACCAATGCCCCTTATGCTAAGGATTTTTATTTTATAAAAGGCGGAGAAGAAATTCATCAAAAGAAAACTGATGATTATTCACAGCTTGGAGTTACTGCTTTAGATGATTATACTGTTCAGTTTACATTAAACAAGAAAAATCCTCAGTTTATACTGCAGCTAACTACCTCACCTACCATGCCATGTAATGAAGAGATTTTCTTAAAATCTGAGGGAAGATACGGACTCAGTGCTTATACCACACCTTCTAACGGGCCTTTTTATTTATACAGATGGGATTATGACAAGTACAGTGATAATAATAATATAATCATGAGAAAAAATATTTTTTATGATGAAATGGACAAAGTTTACCCATATGGACTGAATTTTTTAATTGGTGAAGCAGATTATAAATTATCCGATTTTTTAAATGAAACAACGGATTGTTATATTGCAAGTGGAGAAACTGCTGCTTCTCTAAAAGAAGAAGGTTTTCCAAATCAAGAATACATCAATTCCATATGGGGATTTGCTTTTAACACTTCCTCTCCCCTTTTTAAATCCTCAGCTTTGAGAAAAGCTCTTGCACTAGCTACAAATAGAATTTCTTATCATCAAAAGCTAGAAGGCTATACTTTGGCTGAAGCTATTATCCCGTATGAAGTCACTATGGGNAATAAAACATATCGTGATATAGTAGGTAAAAGACTCGCCCCTGAATATGATTTACACAATGCTATTTCACAATTTCAGCTTTCCGGTATCAAGGGTAAGGATATGCAAAATATAACTCTTATTATGCCGGAGGATAAGGAAATGTTGTATATTGTAGGTGTAGTTATGCAGGAATGGCAGAAAAATTTTGGACTTTACTGTAATATTGAGCAATTATCCGATCAAGAGCTAAATGACAGACTTAATACGGGTGATTATGATTTTGCACTGACAAAGATTACAGCAGATTTTAACAGTCCTTCATCCTATTTAAGTGTGTTTAAGTCGGACTCTTCTAAGAATTTNACAGGATTTAACAATTCTCAGTTTGACGAAATTTATAACAAAGCGATGCAGGCTGATGATATGGATTCTTCNGCTGAGCTATACAAACAGGCAGAAACTGTTATTCTTAGTGACGGTGTATTTATCCCACTGTTTTTNCAATCGGAATATTTCTTTACTTCAAAGGACGCAAGTGATATAGAATATAATCCTTTTAATTATACAATTTACTTTAAAAATTCTAAGAAAAAATAAAAAAACTGACATTTAAAATGCCTTTATTTTGGAGGAATAAAAATGCATTTAAGGACTTTGGAAGAATATTTTATATGGTTTCTCATTTATAGCATAATAGGGTGGATATATGAGGTAATTTTATGTTCTTACCGAGAAGAACACTTTGTTAATAGAGGGTTTTTAAATGGAAGCTACTGCCCTATCTACGGTTTTGGCGCTTTAATAAATATTGTTTTATTACATGATATTAAAAATCCTATATTATTGTTTTTTACTGCAGGAATATTAATGAGCATACTAGAATATTTCACTTCATGGGCTTTAGAAAAAATATTTCACGCTAGGTGGTGGGACTATTCTACATATAAATTTAATTTAAATGGAAGGATTTTTTTGCTTGGTGCAATAGTTTTTGCTACACTTTCAGTTATACTAATGTTTTTATTGCATCCTCAAATCGAAAGGATAACTTTAAAAATACCTGATAAAGCAATGCACATACTTTCTGGGGTTTTGTTTGCTTTATTTATTGCTGATTGTGTTTATACTATTAGCTCAATGACTAAATTTAATTTAAAACTTAAAACTGTAACTGAGCATTTCAATTCTCAATTTAAGTCAATTAGTGAATATAAAAATATTATTTCAGAAAAAATAACTAATTTAGAAATCTCAGAAAAGCTTCGCTCAATGTATGAGCAGCTAAAGAAATTTAACAATCAGGAAAGACGTATGATAAAAGCCTTTCCAAAGCTAAAATCTATAAGGTATAATGATACTCTCCAGAAAATTAAAGATCTCATTCATTCAAAGAATAAATAAAAACACGGAGGTTTAAAGTGGATATTTTATACATAGTAGTCCCCTGCTATAATGAAGAAGAGGTATTGCATGAAACTTCAAAAAGATTAGAAAAAAAGCTTAATCAGCTTATTGGACAAAATCAAATTTCAAAAAATAGCAAAGTACTTTTTGTTGATGACGGCAGCAAGGATAAAACATGGCAAATAATCACCGAGCTTCATGAGCAAAACCAAATTTTCAGCGGGTTAAAGCTTTCGTGCAATAAAGGACATCAAAATGCTTTGCTTGCCGGACTTATGACTGCTAAGGACCTAAGTGATGTCACTATATCACTTGATGCTGACCTTCAAGATGATATTGAAGTGATTGATCAGTTTATCGAAAAATATAAGCAAGGCTGTGATATTGTATATGGTGTGCGTTCTGCACGTGATACGGATACATTTTTTAAGAAAACAACTGCACGTGGATTTTATAAATTGATGGAGATTATGGGCGTTAGCATTCAAAAAGACCATGCTGATTATCGTCTTATGAGTAAAAGAGCTTTACAAGGGCTTGAACAATTTGATGAAGTAAATTTATTCCTCAGAGGCATTGTTAAGCTTATAGGATATAAAAGCGACGTTGTATATTATAAAAGAAGTTCTCGCTTTGCAGGCGAGTCAAAATATCCATTAAAGAAAATGCTTAATTTTGCCTGCGATGGTATTACGTCCTTTTCAGTAAAGCCTATAAGGCTTGTTACTGCACTTGGATTTATCATATTTGTTGTAAGCTTGATTATGCTCATTTACTTCTTCATAATAAAGCTTTTAGGCAGGACTGAAACTGGTTGGACAAGTCTTGTAGGCTCGATTTGGCTGCTAAGTGGTATTCAATTGCTTTCACTTGGCATTATTGGAGAATATATTGGAAAAATATATAAAGAAGTAAAATCAAGACCTAGATACATTATTGAGCAAATTATAGATGAAAATTCTGATAAAGAATAATAAAACAAAAATGTCTGAAGATCAGACATTTTTGTTTTATAAGATTAAATTTTACAGAAAAGAATTAAAACAATTATTCATAGTCTACAACATCAATCCACTTATTTAACAGCTCCAGTTCCTCATCGGATTTTGCGTGTTTCAGCTGAGCAGCAGCCATAATAGGCAGCCAGCCTTGAACATATTTTTTCTTTGTATCACTCTTTTTACAGAATAAATCAAGATAGCTTTCAGCTAGCTCAGGATATTTAAGAGAAAGTAATAAATATGTTTTTGCAACATCAGCAGAAGCATTTCCCTGCTTAGCAGCTACCCAATCAACAATAAACACTCCCCTCTTGTTTAAAATAACATTTTCAAGAGAATAATTTCCATGACAAAGCTTAACGTGCTTTGGCATAGATTCGAGCCTTGTAGCAAGCTCATATTTCTTTACATCATCAAGTGAGGTTTCGTTAATTTTTCTCATAAGAAAATCCTTGTATTTACTTATCTTAGGAGAACGTTTGCTGTGTATTTTCAGCTGAATATCAACAAAGCTCTCAAGATATTTCATAGCATTGTTAGGATTTTCAGCCAAAGCATCAGCCATGGTTTGCCCCTCAATCTTTTCCATAATAATTGACCATCGGCCATCAATCTTTCGTACTTCTAGCACCTTCGGAATAGGCAGACCTGTTTCCTCAACTCTTGAATGTGTCAGTGCTTCATACAAAACGACTGTTTTAGCTGAATCAGGCTTAAAAATTTTTACTGCATTTTCTCCATCGTCATAAACGTCAATGGTCGGACTGCTGGCAATAAGATTCATCTTTTTTAATTCGCTCATAATTTTTCCTTTCTTCTAAGTAGAGTATGTAGAAAAGTATTAAATAGTTTATTTAGTTTCTAGTGAAATTATACCACATTTTTTACCGATTGTCTAGTGTTTTTGTTTAAATTTCATAAATTTTCTGTTGTAATAGTGTACAAATTTTCTTTTAAAAATTTTCATATATATACATTGACAAATGATTATCATATAGCTTACAATATAACTATTATTAATTCAGCTTTACATAAAGAGGTGAACATGAAAAGTAAAACAAAGAGAGAGCTTGATAACAATTCAATAATATCACTGTGCAGCAAAGCTTTTCACGACAAAACTTTAGTTGATATTAAAATAGCACCATTGACTCAAGGATGTTACAACTCTGCCTATCTGATTAGATTCAGAGATGATTTTAAGACTGTATTAAAAATAGCTCCTTCCCCCACTGTTAAAATCATGTCGTATGAAGAAAATATTATGGCTGCTGAAGTTTTTGCTATGAAATTAGTTAAAGAAAATACAAATATTCCAGTACCTAATATTTATTTTTATGATAGTGAAAAGGACTTGATTGATAGTGAATACTTCTTTATGGAATTTTTAGAGGGCGAGCCGCTTAGCGANGCTAAAGTCAGTATGAAACCTGAAGAAATCATGGCTATTCAAATTGAGGTTGGCAGCTATGTTAAGCAAATGTCATTATTTACAAATAAAAATTTTGGATACTGTTCACAAAAAAGCAAGCAAAGAGATACTTGGAAGGATTTTTTTGAAAATGCTATTCATCTTCTTATTCGTGATGCCATTGATATAAAAGCAGAGCTTGGCACTGATATTTCAGCGATTAAACAAGCTTTAAGCTATAATATAAACTTACTAGATGAAATTACTACCGCTCGCTTTGTACACTGGGATTTATGGGAAGGAAATATTTTTATCAATAATGGTAAAATCACAGGTATTATTGATTTTGAAAGGTGTATGTGGGCAGACCCTTTGATAGAAAATATTTTTATGGAAATTGATAATTCAGAGCATTACAAAAAAGGCTATGGAATTGTAAATTTTACACAAAAGGAGATTAGCCGTAGGCATCTTTACAATCTTTATGCTATGCTTTTAATGTGCGTCGAACCTTATTTTAGAGGATATACCGGAAATTGGCTACATAATTTTGCTAAGGAAAATTTAGCTTTAGAAACTAAGTGGCTAATCAATAATAGCATATAAAAAAAGCTGTATATTCATTTTGAATATACAGCTTTAATTTAAATTAAATTTACCATTCAAGTCCAGCTTTTATAACATTTTCTTTATGGTCAGTGCCATTATTGGCATAATAATAATTACCATTTTTATCAGAAACAAAGAATAAATAATCAGTATCAGCAGGATTTAATGCTGCATTTATAGCAGTAAGACTAGGATTACATATTGCTCCTGATGGAAGAGCATCGCATTTATATGTATTATAATATGAATTATATCGATTTTCATCNCCTGTCAAATTAGGCTTGATATAAAGCTCTACATAGTTAATTGTAGCATCACATTCAAGCTTTCTTTCGATTTTTAACCGATTATGCAAAACTGAGGAAATGTTTTTCATTTCACTGCTCTTTCCAGCTTCTTTTTCAATGATTGAGGCTAAAATTATTATTTCATCAACTGAAAATCCCATCTTTTCTGCTTTAGTGCGTATGGATTGAGTAATTTTTGCTTCAGCAGTACGAATTAATTTTCCTAAAACATTTTCAGGCTTTTCATTTTTATAAAATTCATAAGTATCGGGAAACAAATATCCCTCAAGCTTTAAAAATCGATTTTGATTATCGGGGATTTGTGCAATAAGTGGATAATAGCTGAAATCATAGGTTTGTGCTGTGCTTAGCAAAGACTTTTTAGAGCATACGCCTTTTTGTTCCATTAAATCAGCGATTTGCGAAAATGAATACCCCTCAGGAATTGTTACTTTCACTATGTTAGATGCTTTTGTTGTAGCAGGCTTAGAACCTATGGAAGTAGATTTTGTAGATTGTTTTTTGCTGCTTTGAGTTTCAGGTGCTTTAGTTTTTTGAATCTCAGAATCTAATGAAGTAGTATTTTCAATAGTACTATTTTCTTTTCTAGTAGAAGAATTTGTGGTATCGTCGATGCTTTTAGAATAAATATCTGAAGTACCTGAAACAACAGTTGAGCTTTGGTTGTTTTCTGATGAAGAATATCCATCGTTTTTACAAGCAGAAAGCAAAATAGCAAAGGACATAATAATTATTAAAAATCGAATTTGAATTTTTTTCATTTTTTTATTCCTTTTTTAAATTTATCAGAAAAATGATAATTGAGCTGATTCCGGAAGATCACCAAAAGCACCGATGGCAATTAACTTTTCCATAACGGAAGAATTAATGCCAGCACTTTTTTGAATCTCTTCAATAGAGATATAATCTCCGTTTTGTGCCACTTCCTTTATACGTTTTGCAGCATTTTCACCACAGCCATCAACAGCAAGAAAAGGTAATCTCAAATTTCCATCTTCAATCACATATTCAGTGGCACTGGATTTTAAATAATGAACTGGAAGAAACTTAATATTTCTGCAAATTGCTTCATGAGCAAAAATCATAGCATCAAGTACATTTTTCTCCTTAGGAGCAGGGTCTGTTAATGATTGCAATTGAAGTATGCGTTGCTTAACTGCATCCTTACCCTCTACTAAAATATGAGCCTCTAAGTTTTCAGTGTGCTTTGTAAGTAGGGCAGAATAAAATTCCACTGGATAATAAACCTTAAACCAACCTAGCTTTAGTGCAGAAATTACATAAGCAGCAGCATGAGCCTTAGGAAACATATATTTGATTTTCTTACAGCTATCAATATACCACTGGGGAATATTAGCATTTTCAAAAGCTTCATATATTTCATCGTTAAACAGCTTTTCTGCATTTCCTTTTCTAGTAATCTCCATTATTTTAAAAGCTAAGCTAGGTTCCATACCTTTATTCATAAGATAAACCATGATATTATCACGTGTACCAATAACCTCACTAATTGTACAAATTCCCTGCTTGATTAAGTCTTGAGCGTTTCCAAGCCATACATCAGTACCATGTGATAAGCCGGAAATCTGCAAAAGGTCGGAAAAGGTTTTTGGCTTAGCGTCTTGCAGCATTTGCATTACAAAAGAAGTGCCAAATTCAGGTATACCTAAGGTGCCGCACTTTACACCTACTTCTTCAGGAGAAACTCCCATAGGCTCGGTAGAAACAAATAACTCCATCACTTTTTCATCTGAATTAGGAACATCAGCGATTTTAATACCAGTTTTTTCTTCTAGTCGTTTATAAAGCGTCGGTACATCATGTCCCAGCTCATCAAGCTTTAAAATTGTATCATGTAATGAGTTAAAGTCAAAGTGAGTTGTAATAATATCCTTACTAGCATCATCAGCGGGGTGCTGCACTGGTGTAAAGTCATAGACATCATATTTTGCAGGCACTACAACCATTCCGCCGGGGTGCTGTGAGGTTGTNCTTTTTACTCCCGTACAGCCTATTGCAAGTCTGTCAAGTTCAGCTCTGCTGCGCTCAAGTCCTTTTTCCTCACAATATTTTTTGACAAAACCAAAGGCAGTCTTATCTTGAACAGCAGAAATCGTTCCTGCTTTAAATACATGATCTTTACCAAATAATTCTTCAGTATAACGNTGNGCTCTTGGCTGATATTCACCTGAAAAGTTTAAGTCAATATCAGGTGCTTTATCACCCTTAAATCCTAGGAAGGTTTCAAAAGGAATATTATGCCCGTCAGAATATAGCTTTTCACCACAGTGTGGACAATTTCTTTCAGGAAGGTCAAATCCAGATTCAATTCCATGTGTATTTTCAAAGTCTGTAAATTTGCAATTTGGACAGCGATAGTGTGCAGGAAGAGGATTAACTTCAGAAATTCCCGACATATTAGCTACAAAGGAAGAACCAACAGACCCACGTGAACCGACTAGATATCCGTCCTCCATCGATTTTGCCACGATTTTTTGACTAATCATATAAAGCACAGCAAAGCCATATTTAATAATTGAATCAAGCTCTCTTGTCAAACGGTCAGCTACAATCTTAGGTACGGGATCACCGTATAATTCCTTTGCTCTATTCCATGTGATTTGTTGAAGCTGTTCCTCAGCACCCTCAATTTCGGGGGTAAAAGTACCCTTAGGAATAGGTCTAATCTGTTCGACGCTATCAGCAATTAAATTTGTATTGGTAATAACAACCTCAAAAGCCTTTTCTTCACCTAGATATGAAAATTCTTCAAGCATTTCATCAGTAGTCCTAAAATAAAGCTCCGCTTGTTGTGAAGCGTCACTGAATCCCATTCCCGTCTGAAGAATTTCTCTGAAAATGCCATCTTCCTTATCCTTGAAATGCACATCACAGGTAGCAACAACAGGTTTTTCCAGCTTTTCACCTAGCTCTACAATCGACTTATTAATAGCTTTTAAATCATCGATAGTAGCACTGTTATCACCTTTTGTTAGGAACATATTATTAGAAAGCGGCTGAATTTCAAGATAATCATAAAAATCAGCGACTTTTTCGACCTCATGTTGACTTTTCCCCTCCAAAATTGCACGAAAAAGTTCCCCAGCCTCGCACGCACTGCCGATAATAAGCCCCTCTCTATGTTTTTTAAGCTCAGATAGTGGAATCCTAGGCTTTTTAAAATAATATTTCAGATTTGAATAGGAAATAAGCTTATACAGATTTTTTAAGCCAACTTGATTTTTTACAAGTATAATCATATGGTAAATGGGCAGCTTTTTAGGGTCAAGCGGCGGTAAAATTTCATTTATTTTAACAAGCTTATCAAAATCCTCTTGCTTTTGAATTCTTTTAATCAAATTAATATATACAGCTGAAAGGATTTTTGCATCATCTAATGCTCTATGATGCTCAAATGCACCTAATTTAAACTCTTTAACAACAGTATCAAGTCTATGATTTTTTAAATGGGGTAAAGCCAGCCTTAAAATGGGAAGTGTGTCAATATAAGGATTTTCATATTCAAGTCCTACCCTTCTATATCCAGCCTTTAAAAAGCCCGTATCAAAATCTGCATTGTGTGCAACGAGAGGAAAATCACCACAAAACTCGTGGAACTTTCTCAAGGCTTCATCTTCTAAGGGAGCATCTTTTACCATGTCATTTGTAATATGAGTGATAGAAGTAATTTTAGCACTAATTGTCCTTTGAGGATTGACCATTGTATGAAATTCTTCAACAATTTGCATATTTTTAAGCTTTACTGCACCAATTTCAGTAATTCTATCAAAGGTGGCATGCAANCCNGTTGTTTCCAAATCGAAAATAATAATCTCATCATTGATAGAATAGTCTTCAGCTACATCNATAAGCTTTCTTTCATCATTAACGAAATATGCCTCAACACCGTATATAACCTTGAATTCNCCACCTTTTTTTTGAATACTTTCAAGGGTATTCATTGCCTCNGGAAAAGCCTGTACATTTCCATGATCAGTAATAGCAATAGCCTTATGTCCCCATTCAAAAGCTTGATTAACGAGGTCTTTAGGTGGGCTAACAGCGTCCATATCAGACATATTAGTATGTAAATGCAGCTCGCATCTCTTTACTCTTGCATTATCCTTACGTTTTTTTTGCTGAACAACTGAAATATCATAGGGTCGTATAACAATTTCCTTATCATATGTATCAAATTCTGCTTTTCCATTTACTACAATAGCAGTTTTAACCTTAATATTATCTGTTAGCAGCTCGGAATTATCTTTTTTTGTGATAATTTTCAAGGTGTAGGAATTACTTTTATCGCTAAAGCTAACGCTTAAAATCAAAGTATTTCCATCTCTGGAAGTTCTTTCATTTACTCTGAAAACTTCTCCCCAAAAAGTAATTTCATCATGTTCCATCAAAGGCTCGGACATATGGCAAGGAGCTTTTTCAATCTCCTTTCCATAAATAAGCTTTGCATCACTCGAAAACTTAGGATGTGAAAAAGGAAGAGTATATTCAACTGCTTCAATTAAATTTTTTCTAGTTCTGTTAGAATTTGGATAGTATTTCTTGACTGGCTTTTCTTCCTCCTTAATAGTTTTGCCTATTACAATAGGGGGAAGATTAGCATATTCCTCTGCTCGCCTTTGTTCAAATGCCTCAAAATCAGCTTCCTTTTGCCCGTCAAAGATAACCTTAATCTTTCTATTAAAAAAAGTTTCGACAAATCTAGCTACTTCAAGATGTATATTTTCCTTTTTCAGTATATCATAGCCGCCATTTTTCAAAATAATCTCTATATTATCATCATCTGAGAAATATTGAGCATCATTTAAATATCCATTTATTATACCATGTGAAGATTTCATCAGCTCAATTACTTCTGGTAAATATTCACAGTCGAAAAGCTCGCTGCTATATCGAGGATAAAATCTAACCGAAACCTCATCGCCTATATAATTTGCTAAAAGCTGAGCATTTTTGTTCAGTATTTCTGAACTTATAAGCTCATCAAAGCACAGCTGTATAATCAATACTCTGTTCTTCTTTTCATATGCAACGCTATGTATTTTCTTATCTCCAAAATTATCCTCAAATACAACCTCTTCAATAAGCTGATTAAGTTTTGCCGACATTTAAAAGTCCTTTCCTAAAGATTTTCAATTTCTATGAATAATTCATCTAAAAGCTGATTTTCAGGCACTTTTTTAATGATTTTACCTTTTTTAAAAATTAACCCCTCGCCTTTGCCTCCTGCAATTCCAATATCAGCTTCCCTTGCCTCGCCCGGGCCGTTTACAACACACCCCATAACAGCAATTTTTATATTTTTATCAAGGGATTTGGCTCGTTTTTCAACCTGCTTAGCAAGATTAATAAGAGAAATCTGCGTCCTACCGCAAGTGGGACAAGAAACAATTTCAGGCCCGCTGCCTTTTCCAATAGCTTTTAAAATATCCTTAGCAGCATAAATTTCTTCAACAGGGTCATCAGTTAGAGAAACTCTGATAGTTTCACCGATTCCATCACATAGTAAAGAACCGATTCCTACTGCTGACTTAATTATGCCCATATGTTTTGTGCCAGCCTCAGTGACACCTAAATGCAGAGGATAGTTGCATTTTAAGGCAAAAAGTCGATAGGCATCTATCATCATTTTAACATTAGATGATTTTATAGAAACCACAATATCATTAAAATCATACTTTTCAAGCAAATTTACATGATAAAAAGCACTTTCTGTCAAAGCCTCAGCCGTTACCTGTCCATACTTTGCTAAAATATGTTTTTCGAGTGAACCTGAATTTACACCAATTCTTATAGGAATGTTATTTTGCTTGCATTTATCAGCTACTAGCTTAATCCTATCCTCAGAGCCAATATTCCCAGGATTTATACGAATTTTATCTATTCCGGCATCAATAGCAGCCAAAGCAAGCCTAAAATCAAAATGTATATCAGCAACAAGAGGGATTTTTACCCTTTCCTTTATGTGAGGAATAAGCTGAATATCCTTCATACTAGGAATTGCAAAGCGTATAATTTGACAGCCTGCCTTTTCAAGCTGAAGTGCTTGAGCGACATTTCCTTCTATATTATTAGCAGGAACGCTAAGCATTGATTGGATATACACTTTTCCGTCACCAAGCTGAACGTCCTTACCTATTTTTACTTTTTTAACTTTTCTCATAAATTATCNATTCACCTAAAATAAACTTAAAATATCTTTAAAAGTAACAACTATCATTAATCCAAATAAAAATACTAAACCTACAAAATGCACAATNCCTTCATGTTCAGGTTTAATTGGTTTTCTTCTAATAAGCTCAATTAACAAGAACACAAATCTTCCCCCATCTAAAGCAGGAAGCGGAAGTAAATTAAATATACCGACATTTATCGTAATAAACACAAGCATTGATAAAACATCGGGAAGGTTATTTCTTGCTACTTCACCAACAGTTTTCACGACGCCAACAGGTCCTGATATATCATTAAAGCCATAGACACCTGTCACAAGGTCAACAAAGGTCATAAAAATCATCCTGCTGACTGATATTGTATTTAAAAACGCTGTGGATACAATGCTTAGAGGATTTTTTTCTATTGCATAAACCTGAAAATCACGATAAATCACACCCTCATCCACATCAACATTTTCTGAGAATTGAACATTATCAAGCAGGACTTTTTCACCATTTCTTTCCACAAGAAATTCAAAGGTATATTTGCCATCTACCTTTTCAACACGGGAATTCTGCAGCTTGTAATTAATATCGGAATAGGTAAAAATCCTCGTTCCATTAACCTTAAGCACCTTATCCCCTGCTTGAAGAGTTTGATTTGAAGTGGCATTTTCGAAAAAACCTCCAATAGTTGTAGAAGCTACCCCTTTTGAAGTAGAAAATATAATGATTAATACAACAAACCCCAAAACAATATTCATAAAAGCACCGGCAAGAATAACAATCATTCTTTGCCATACGGGCTTTCTATTAAAAGCACGAGGGTCATCACTTGCATCATCTTCCCCCTCCATGGATACATATCCACCTATGGGAAACAATCTCAAGGAATACTTAGTTTCCTTGCCTTGAATTTTAAATAAAGTAGGTCCCATTCCGATAGAAAACTCATTTACACGTACGCCACACGCCTTAGCAGCGAAAAAATGCCCCATTTCATGAATAATTATTATAAGGCAAAAAATGAGTATAGCAATTACAAATTCCATTTGTCCTCCTAAGTTTTAAATTAATGAGCGAACAAACTCCCTTGTATTTCTCTCTGTTTCTAAAATTATATCCAGATTTATTTCCTTTGATACCTCTATTTTATTCATAGCCATAGCTACAAATTCACTAATTTTATAAAAAGGTATTTTATCCTGTAAAAACAAGCTTACAGCCTCTTCATTAGCTGAGTTTAAAATTGTGGGTGCATTACTCCCAAGCTCAATAGCCTTTCTAGCTAAGGAAAGTGCAATAAAGGTTTTCTCATCAGGCTTTTCAAAGGTAAGAGAACCTACTTCAGTTAAAGAAAGCTTTTTTGATAAACATGGTAACCTATCAGGATATGTGAGAGCGAATTGAATAGGTGTCCTCATATCAGCAGTGCCTAGCTGAGCGATTATACTGCCATCAAGAAATTCAACAGCAGAATGAATAATACTCTGTCTATGGACAACAACCTCTACTTGATTAAAACTAATATTAAACAGCCATACTGCCTCAATCAGCTCTAAAGCCTTGTTCATCAAGGTAGCACTGTCAATTGTTATTTTAGCACCCATTTGCCAATTGGGGTGCTTTAAAGCTTGAGCTTTTGTAACATTCTTCAGCATTTCTTTACTATATCCATAAAAAGGCCCACCCGATGCTGTAAGTATAATTTTTGACACCTCACTGTCATTATTACCCATTAAGCACTGGAAAATAGCTGAATGTTCACTATCAATAGGGATAATTTTAGTGTTTTTTTCAAATGCCAGCTTCATCACAATTTCGCCGCCCGTAACAAGTGTTTCTTTATTAGCTAGTGCAACGTCATTTCCCGCATTAATAGCTGATATTGTAGGTAAAAGCCCCACCATACCAACTACTGAATTAATGACCAGAACATTTTCCAAGCTGCTTATATAACAAAGTCCTTCCATACCAGTAAGAATGTTAATATTAAGCCCGAAAAGCTCTTTTTTTAAATCAGTGTAAAGACTTTCGTCGAAAATACAAATATATTCAGGCTTAAATTCCTTTGCCTGCTGTACTAAAAGTTCAATATTTTTATAAGCAGTTAAAGCACGGACATTCAGCCCGTGCATTTTAGCCACTTCAAGCGACTGCGTACCAATAGAACCAGTACTTCCTAAAATTACAATATCCTTGTTCATTTTTATCCTAACCTAAAGCTTTTATCAAAATATCAGAAAATCTATCAACAATCTGATATACAAAAGGCGATATAAACATTAAACTATCAAATCTATCAAGTATGCCGCCATGTCCGGGCATAATATTTCCAAAATCCTTTACCGAACATTCTCTTTTAATCAAAGATGCGGACAAATCACCCAATACACCTAAAGTAGCAGCAACAATACTCATTAAAGTAATTAAAATTAAATTTACTTCATATTGTTCGGGGTATAGTTTATCCAAATATAATTGATATGAATAAGAATAAAGGAATGTAACAACACCAACGGTTAAAATACCACCAAAAAAGCCTTCAATCGTTTTATTTGGGCTGATTTTTGGAGCAAGCTTATGTTTACCAAAAAATGTACCTACAAAATATGCGCCAGTATCACCAATAAAGGCTGAAATTAAGGCTACAAACAGAAAAAACAGACCATGTATGGACTTTTCATTAAAATTATCAAATCTTATTCCAAGATTACAGCTCATACTCATAGGAATAGCAAAAGCTATAAACGCAACAAGTGCTAATTGTTCAAATTTTATTCTTTCATGCTTAAAAAGCATTATAACAAAAAGAATTAAAATATATCCTAGGTATATTTCTCTATAATATTCTTTAATAGGACTATTATAAATAATAGGAGTAAGCATTACAAAAACAAGGCTGACAAAGGATAGCAGCTTGTTTTTTAAATATTTTGTTGCAAAAAACAATTCATAGGTAGCTAGTACAGAAATTACAATAACAATTGCAAGATAAATAAAAAAATTATCAAGATAAAGGCATAAAATTCCAAACAAGCCTAAAGCTATGCCTACAATTACACGTTGAGCCATTTATATTATTCCTTATATTCTTTTATGTCTTCTTCATTAATACCACCAAAGCGCCTGTTTCTGCTAGAAAATTCTTTTATTGCCTCTATTAAATGCTTTTTCTTAAAATCGGGCCACAAAACATCCATAAAAACAAGCTCAGCATATGCACTCTGCCATATTAAAAAGTTAGAGATTCTTTTTTCTCCACTAGGCCTGATTAATAAATCCACCTCAGGCATATCAGAGGTATAAAGATATTTGCTAAATTCCTCTTCGGTAATACTATCATTGCTTTTGTCTTTAATAATATTGTTTATCGCATTTATAATTTCAGCTCTGCCACCATAGTTTAGGGCAACAGCAACAATTAACCCCGTGTTATTAGCTGTTTTTTCCTCTACCTCTTTCAATTGGGAAACTATATCGGCATCAAAAGCAGAAATATCACCTAAAATCCGTACACGAGTGTTTTTTTGAGCCTGCTTTGAAATCTTTACAAGATTATCCCTTAAAAGTGAAATGATAGCATCAATTTCTTTTTGGGGTCTTATCCAATTTTCAGTGGAAAAGGCATAGAAAGAAACCGCTTCTATTCCCAAATCTCTGCAATAATCAATACAATCGAAAAATACCTTTGAACCCCTTGCATGACCTATACTTCTAGGCAAAAGGCGTTTTTTCGCCCATCTGCCATTTCCGTCCATGATTATTCCAATATGGCGAGGCAAAATAATATTATCCAAAAAGTCCTCCAACAGGTTAAATACTTAGAATTTCCTTTTCCTTAGCCTTAAATACTTCATCAATAGCTTCAATATGTTTATCAGTAATTTTTTGAACCTGCTTTTCAGCATCCTTTAAATCATCTTCACTAATTTCATTAGTTTTTTTCTTAGCTTTAAGCTTATCATTAGCATCACGACGTACATTTCTAACTGCCACCTTAGACTCTTCGGCAGTTTTTGAAATCTGCTTTACAAGGTCTTTTCTTCTTTCCTCCGTAAGCTGAGGAAAAACAATTCTTAAAACCTTTCCATCGTTAGTGGGATTAATACCAAGGTCGCTAGCTTGAATTGCCTTTTGAATATTTGTCAGCATAGATGCATCATATGGCTGAATAACAAGAACTCTAGCTTCTGCTATTGAAATTGATGCCATTTGATTAATCGGAGTTGGTGAACCGTAGTAATCAACAGTAATCCTATCAAGTACAGCAGGAGTAGCTCTTCCCGCACGTACTGAAGCATATTCATTTTCCAAGGCTTTAATGCACTTATCCATTTTTTCCTTAGCTACATCAATAATTTCTTTCATAATAGATTTTCCTTTCTGATTTAAAATTAAGGCTGTATAAATTCACTAATTAACTATTGTGCCTACTTTTTTACCTATAACAGCGTTATAAATATTTTCGGGATTGTGTAAATCAAATACCAATAATGGAATATTATTATCAATACACATAGCAGCAGCGGCACCGTCCATAACCTTAAGACCATTTACTAAAATATCATGGTGAGTAAGGGTTTCATATTTAATAGCATCAGAAAATTTCTTAGGGTCTTTATCATATACACCATCTACCATTGTAGCTTTAAGTAAAATATCAGCATTAATTTCCGCCGCTCTTAAAGATGCTGCTGAATCAGTAGTAAAGAATGGGTTTCCTGTTCCACATCCAAAAATAACAATTCTCCCCTTTTCCAAATGACGAATAGCACGGTTTCTTATATATGGCTCAGCAATCTGCTGCATACTAATTGCAGTTTGCACTCGCACCTCACTGCCAAGATTTTCAAGCATATCAGCGACAGCCAGTGCATTCATAGTAGTAGCAAGCATACCTATATGGTCCGCCCTAGTCCTATCCATATGCTCAGAAGTCCTGCCACGCCAGAAGTTTCCTCCACCGACAACTATACCTATCTCAGTGCCTATATCAGCACATTTTTTAATGCTTTCACAAATTCCTTGAACTGTTGGTAAATCTAAGCCTACTTTTTTATCCCCTGCCAAGGCTTCACCACTAAGCTTTAGCAGAATCCTTTTATAGTATGGTTTATCACTCTTATTTTCAGACATAATTCCTCCGCTTAATCGATTAAAACTCTTATTCTGGAAACAATTGTTCCACTTGATTCAAGCTCATTGCATAATTTTTGTATTTCATATTCCTTCATAACAGGTGTAATAAAAGCAATCTCGCTATCATTTTGGTGCTTTTTAGATAAATATTGCACCTCGCCAAATAGGTTTTTAACGTCGGATTTAGCCTTTAATATATCTTGAGAACTAAATCTTATGTAGCTTGCTAATTCAATATTTTCATAGCTATCTACAAAATCCTGCTCAGAATCATCCCAGTGCAGCGATTTGCTTTTTCCTTTGTTTTTAATAGCATCAACAATATCAGATACGACAGCACTAGCAGTAGGAAGCTTTCCTGCACCCTTGCCATAGAAAACTACATCTCCTGTCGAATCCCCACGAACAAGAATAGCGTTAAACACATCATTTACACTATAAAGCTGGCTTTCATCACTGACTAAGGCGGGNCAAGTCANAATTTGCACGTTTCCATTATCTATTTGCTTTGCCCAGCCAATAAGCTTTATAGCACCGCCAAAGCTTTCAGCATACTCCACATCTTCAAGTGTGACATTCCTTATACCCTCGGTATGAATATTATCAGGATAAATATGTCTGCCAAATGCAAGTGATGCCAAAATACATATTTTTCTGCACGTATCATGCCCATCAACATCAGCAGAAGGGTCACGCTCGGCATATCCAAGCTTCTGTGCGGTTTTTAAAGCACTCTCAAAGCTATCACCCTCACGAATCATTTTTGTGAGAATATAATTTGTTGTTCCATTTAAAATGCCAACAATCTCGTTTATCTCATTTGCAGCAAGACTCTGATGCAAAGGCTGAATAATAGGAATACCACCACCAACACTAGCTTCAAAAAAGAAATTAACATTCTTTTCTTTTGCAATAGCTAATAGCTCAGCACCTTTTTTAGCTACAAGCTCTTTATTTGATGAAACTACGCTTTTACCCTTTTGCAAAAGCTGTTTTACAAAGGTATAAGCAGGATTTATTCCACCGATAACTTCGGCAACCACGCTTACTTCATCATCATTTAAAATATCATTGAAATCCTTAGTAAATTTATCAGCGTAAGGACTTTCCGGAAATTCCTTTAAATCCAAGATATATTTAATATCAAGCTCTTGCCCTGTTTTACGCTCTAAAGAAGCTTTATTTTTATAAAAAACCTCCACAGTACCGGAGCCTACAACTCCATAGCCCATTACTGCAATTTTTGCCATAAGGTCGTTCCTTTCTTAACTTGTTTACAAGCTTTTATACATTAACAAATATTATAACACAGATTATTTATGTTTTCAAGTCTTTTAATATTACAAATTTACAATTAAATTGAATAAAGTTAAAATTTTTTTGACATACTGCATACACAAAAAGCCCACATCAAATAGATGCGGGCAATTTATTTAAAATTATAAATTCTCGTCGGTATTTTCCTGTACTTCTTCTTCAATTTCATCAGAAACAGAAATATTAGCAAAAACATCTTCATCAGAAATACTGTCTTCACTATCTAATTGAGAATTATCAGCTTCACTACCATCAGCACTATCAATGCTTTCATCGTCTAAAGTGTTATCCTCATCAATATCTTCAATAGGCTCTTCTACATCGCCATCTAGATATTCATCATCACCATAAAAGTCCTCAAAGCTCTCATCGTCTGTGTAATCTTCATCAAATTCTATATCAGTTTCACGGTTTAACTTTTTCCTGATTAATAAAGCAGCAAAAGCAGCACCGCCTATAACAGCTAAAATACCAACTAGTACAATCCCTAAATGTTTCATAATATCCACCTCTCATTTATTCATACAATTATTATATATTATTATTGACCAAGTTTCAAGGGGAAAATAAAATATTAGTTATTTTTACTAAATAATTATTCAATTTTCCGTCAAATTCATCAATATAGCAAGTGCAGCAACGGGTGCAGTTTCACATCTTAGTATTCTATTTCCCAAAGTTGCTGTTTTCCAACCATTTTCAATAGCAAAATCTATCTCAGATTTTGAAAAACCACCCTCACTGCCGATAAAAACATTAATATATTCAGAAGAAAATTTAAAATTATTAAGCTTTTCTCCCCCACATTCATAGAATATTATTCCCATACTTTCATCTTTTATCATAGAAATTGCATTTTTATATTCAACTAAATCATGAACTTTCGGAATAATGCCTCTGCCGCATTGCTTAGCAGCTTCATAGCTGATTCTATTATATCTTATTAGCTTTTTTTGCATAGATTTTTTATCCGGACGAGAAATACATCTGCTTGTCATTACAGGAATAATCTCACAAGCACCAAGCTCAACTGCCTTTTGAATAATAAATTCCATTTTATCGCCCTTTGGCATAGCTTGAAATAATCTAATTTTAACATTTGGCTCAGCTTGATTTAGACGCTTTTCAATAATTTCAAAAGTGCAGTTTTCATCAATATTAATAAGCTTGCAAAGATAATCATTTTTATTCATATCGCAAACAATTGCAAAATCACCCACTCTCATTCTAAGTGAGTTTTTTAAATGTTTGCTTTCATCAATATCAAGCTGAATTTCCCTGCTATCCTTATCTATAATATTAGAAAAAAAACGTGGAAATCTCCAGCTTTCCTTATTAATTATACCCAAATCTCTCACCTTTTCCAATAATTTTATCAGCCAAAAGCTTTAACCCCTTGTTTGCAGGGTTATCCAAAGCAGGGTCAGATTTTATAATTGATATTGATTCCTCTTGTACAATTTTTAAAATCTCAATGTCATCGGCTAAATCTGCTATTTTTAATTGAGGAAGTCCATGCTGTTTTTTCCCAAAAAATTCTCCCGGACCTCTAAGTTTCAAATCCTCATTAGCAACTACAAAGCCATCATTACTGCTTTTCATAATATCCATACGCTTTTTAGCAACTTCATTTTTACTGTCAGTAACAAGAATACAGTATGACTGCTCATTCCCCCTACCAACACGTCCACGTAATTGATGCAGCTGTGAAAGTCCAAATTGTTCGGCATTTTCTATTATCATAATTACAGCATCAGGTACATCGATGCCCACTTCTATAACAGTGGTTGAAATAAGAACCTGAACTTTATTATCCCTAAAAGCTTCCATAACGCTGTCTTTTTCAGATTGCTTCATTTTTCCATGAAGTAAAGCTAAATTAACATTATTAAACCAAGAGTTTTTAAGAGTATCATAATATTGAGTGGCAGCTTTTTTCTCATTAGTTTCATTTTCTTCNATTAGAGGACAAACAATATAGGCTTGAAATCCCTTATTAACATATTTTATAATAAATTTATAAAGTCTTTCATGAAAGCTTGAATCCACACAATAAGTGATAACAGGCAGTCTTCCTTTCGGCATCTCATCTATAACGGAAATATCTAAATCGCCATATATCATTAATGCTAGTGTGCGTGGAATTGGCGTTGCTGACATAACCAAGCAATGAGGATTTTTCCCTTTGGAAATTAAGCCAAAACGTTGATTTACACCAAATCTATGCTGCTCATCAGCAATAACAAGACCAAGATTGTTGAATTTTACAGATTTTTGAATAAGGGTATGAGTCCCAATAATTATATTAATCTCACCATTTTTTAATTCTGCTTTAACCTTGCTTTTTTCGGCTGCAGACATTGAGCCAATAAGCAATGCACAGCTAATTCCAAAATCCTTTAGCATTGAAGAAAATGTTGTGTAATGCTGCTTTGCAAGTATTTCGGTGGGAACCATTACGGCAGATTGATAATTACTTTTTGCAGCCACCCAGCAAATAGCGGCAGCCACTAATGTTTTTCCTGAGCCAACATCCCCTTGCAAAAGCCTGTTCATTGGAAAGCTTTTGCCAAAATCCGATAAACACTCATTTATAGAGCGCATTTGTGCATTTGTAGGAGTAAAAGGCATTGTAGAAAGAAAATCATCTATATTCAAATTATTAAATTTAATGCTTGTAAGCTGCCTATTTTTATTTTTTAATCTGGACATAGCCAACTGAAGAGAAAGAAACTCTTCAAAAATAAGCCTTTTTCTAGCTTTTTTTATATCCTCTTCATCTTTAGGAAAATGAATTTTAAAAACTGCATCAGAAAAACTGATTAAGCTATGTTTTTTAATGAGATAATCAGGTATCAAATCCTCAAGCACAATATTAGACATAGCAGTTTTTAAATGCTTAATTATCATTTCATTGCTTAAACCCGCTGTAAGTGAATATTTCGGGCGAATTTTAACAAAATCATCATCTGAAATAAATTCAGGAGAGCCAATTTCCTTTCCAAGAATATTCCCACCTATTTTACCGTAAAAATAAAACTCCTTGCCAATCAATAGCTTATTAAAGCTATATTCACTATTAAAAATAACAGCGACGATTTCGTCAGAACCGTCGCTGATAACTGCTTTATATACAGTCAGCCCTCTGCTATACCAAGGCGTTAGACGATTCATAACCCGACCCTTAAATGCTGAAGTTTCACCTATTTCAAGCTGCGAAATAGGTTTTACATCAGTAAAATCAACATATTTTCTAGGGTAATATGTTATTAAGTCATAAACTGTGAAAATGCCTAGCTTATTATACAAAGCTGAACGCCTTTCACCCACACCTTTTAAATAGGTAATATCTGAGTTTGCTGAAATACTCATTCATTCACGTCCTATTCAACGGAAATGATATAATAATATACAGGCTGTCCGCCATTTACTAAAACAATGCTTATATCATCATTTATTTTAGCCCTTAATTGCTCATATGCCTGTTGTGCCTCACTCTCAGAAACATCACTTCCATGTATAAGAGTAATATATGATGATGAGGATTTAACAAGCCTTTTTGTAATCTTAATCAAAGCTTTATTAACATCTTTTTCAATAACAGTAAGCTTTCCATTTTCCATACCAAGGATTTCACCCTGTTTAATATTATGCCCCTCATAGTCACTATCTCTAACAGCAAAAGTAATAGACCCACTACCTACATTATCTAATGCATTAGTCATAGATACGCTATTTTTTTCTACATTTTCGCCCTCTTCATATGCAAGCATAGATGCAATACCCTGAGGTATAGAACGACTTTGAAGTACAATTACATTTCTATCAGCGAAAGGAATCGCTTGTTCGGCTGCTAGAATTATATTTTTATTATTAGGTAATACAAAAACATTTTTTGCCGGTGTTGCGTGTATAGCTGAAAGAATATCCTCAGTTGAAGGATTCATCGTTTGCCCACCCTTGACAACTACATCTACACCTAAATCCTTAAATAATTCTTCAATTCCATCGCCAGCGGCAACAGCAACAAATCCAATTTCTTTTTCCGGTTCTTTTCTTGGCAAAGCAGAATCTGCCTGTGCCATTTGTGCTTCAGCCTCAGCAATCTGGTGAGTATGCTGTTCACGCATATTTTCGATCTTCATCTTAGTTAATTGCCCGTACTTTAATCCCTCCTGCAATGCAGTTCCCGGATTATCTGTATGAACATGAATTTTTATTATATCCTCATCATCAACGCAAACAATACTATCGCCTATTGTTTCTAAAAAGGCTCTTAGCTTTAGTGCGTCTTGATTAGGATTATTTTTCATTACAATAAACTCGGTACAATAGCCAAAAACAATATCAGCATCCACTGTACCAGCTATATTAGTAACCTTGCTTGTGGTTTGCGAAGCTTTAGCATCACTTCCACCAATAATTTCACCACCAAGGAAAACCGCCTTCATACCTTGGATAATTTTCACATATCCCATTCCACCGGCATCAACAACGCCGGCTTTTGCAAGTACGGGGAGATATTCAGGAGTTTTACTTAAAATATCCTCTGCACTTGAAACATAATCAGTCCATATTGAAGTAAAATCATCCTTTTCAGCTAAAAGCTCGGAATATCTTTCCGAGGATACTCTAGCTACTGTAAGCATAGTGCCTTCCGTAGGTTTCATAACTGATTTATAAGCAGCCTCAACGCCAAGTGAAAGAGCTGCTGAAATGTCAGAAGCATTAGCTGTTACTTTATCAGCTAGACCTTTTGAAAGTCCTCTAAAGAGCAATGATAAAATAACGCCAGAATTACCTCTAGCACCTCTTAGCATAGCTGAAGCAGCAGTTTTAGCAACTACGCCGACAGTTACATCATCATCTAGTCGTGATAAATCTGTTACTGCATTTCCGATAGTCATGGACATATTTGTGCCAGTATCTCCATCGGGTACAGGAAAAACATTTAATTCATCAACTTGTTTTTTATGCAACTGAATATTATTTGCCCCTGAAATAATAGCATCACGGAGCATCTTACCTGTTATTTCCAATGCCACACATCCTTATGCATTTTTATTTATTTTATAGCGACAATATCCTGAATCAAAAGTATTTTTGCAAAACTAATTATGCCGAATAATCATTCAGCATAAA